>JAAUYB010218769.1_pt1 | contig 66274 bp, 46 predicted proteins | sample 7278071 | NCBI WGS metagenome assembly JAAUYB01 (sample SAMN14350121, study PRJNA611818) | marine sediment metagenome | isolation source: surface marine sediment (1.8m) | place: French Polynesia: Moorea | collected 2018-08
CCCAAGATGAAATCGAGGAGGAGGAGAAACAAACCTACCGGCAACAACTGCTGCAAGGAGGCTATCGAGACAGGGTCCGTCTGGAGTTCTATGAGAAAGGCAGTTTCTTCGATCTTGTCCTATCCGTGGACGGGCTCATTCTGGTCATAAAATATGGCGAAGATCCCGGCCGCCTCAGCGGCATTGCCCTGAACCACGAATTCCGACACCTTGCGTCCTTCAATGAATCTTTTGGCGAGGTGGTGTATATCAGCAGCTTCAACGACCGAATACTCACTATTACCGTCCAGGAAGACGGAGAGTACCAGATCACCGCGCATGCTGTCCGCCTTCAAAGAAAGAGAGGTGAACCGCCGGCAACCCAACCGGACTATCATTGATCGCGGTCGAGCTTTCGTTCTCAAGAGGTGTCTTCAACGTTCTTCTCGTTGACGTCAAAACCCGGACCGACACGTAAAAATCACCTCGGGTTGACGTTAATTGACGTCATCATTCTCCCCATTGACGCTATCTCACGTTAAGATAGAAATGGAACCGGGGAGCACGAGGCATGTCCGAATATGATCAACAATTGGAACGTCTTATCGACGAAGGGCTCATCAGTCCCGATGATGTTGACCAATTGTTGTCACGCGCCCGTGCCGAGAACGCCTCGCCCCTGACCTTGCTTTACGAGGACGGCCTTTGCTCTCAAGAAACCCTGGCCGCTCTTGCCAAACCGGAGCCGGTCGGGGTCGATGTGAACGCTACTCTTGACCTTGCGGCAACACAAGCTCCGGGTAATCCGGCGTCGGGCCCCGGCGTTTCCCTGCCGGCGCACTACCAACTCGGCGAATTGTTGGGTCGCGGCGCCATGGGCAAGGTCTACAAGGCCCTCGATACCCGGCTGCAGCGTCACGTGGCCGTCAAGTTCCTGATCGATGACGACCCCGACCTGGTCACGCGGTTCGTTCGCGAGGCGCGTGCTCAAGCCCGGGTGGAACACGATCACCTCTGCAAGGTTTTCGAGGTTGGTGAGGAACAGGGCAGACCCTATATCGTCATGCAGCTCATCCAGGGAAAAACTCTGGACGAAACGGCGGCGAACATGACCCTGGAACAAAAATTGTTGGCGGTGAAAGACGCGGCGGAAGCGGTGCACCAGGCCAACCGCTCCGGCCTGATTCACCGCGACCTGAAGCCCGGCAACATCCTGGTGGAACAACTTGCGGACGGCCGTTTCAAGCCCTATGTGATGGACTTCGGTCTCGCCCGCCTGACCACCGACCGGAACCTGACCATGCACGGCGCCGTTCTGGGAACGCCGGGTTATATGTCGCCCGAGCAAGCCGCCGGGGAAACCGAACGGGTAGATCGCCGCACCGATGTCTACGGGCTGGGCGCCTCGCTCTACCACCTGATTACCGGTCAAGCCCCGTTCGGCGGCCCCTCCCTGGGCACGCTTCTGCTCAACATTCAACACGACATGCCGGCGCCGCCCAGGCAGTTGAAACCCGGCATCCCCCGCGATGTGGAAGTCATTGCCTTGAAATGCCTGGAAAAAGATCCCGACAGCCGTTATCCCTCCGCAAAAGCCCTGGCCGAGGATCTGGGCCGCTATTTGGACGGCGACCCCATTCAAGCAGAACCACCCGGTATGCTCCACCGCACGGCCCTGCTCATCCGCAAACACCGTGTCCTGTTCTCGGTCGTCAGCGCCGCCTTACTGCTCCTTGCCCTTTCTCTGGTCTGGGGCGCCTGGCGGGCTTCCGCTCGCGCCGCGTTGGAACGCAACCTGACCCAACAGGTTACCCGTATCGAAGCCCTGGCCCGACACATCTACATGTCCCGCGCACACGATACCAGATCCAGTATGCAGCGACTTCATCGGCGTATGGACGATCTGCGCGGGCTGATGGAATCCTCGGGTCGGACCGCCGTCGGGCCGGGTCATTATGCATTGGGCAGGGGCTACCTGGCTCTGGGCGAGGCGGAATCGGCTCTTCAAAGCCTGGAAACAGCTGTGAAGGAGGACTATGAGACACCGCAGACGGCCTATTCCCTGGGGCTTGCCTACCATCGCGTCTATATTGAAAAAGCCGCTCACATTTCCGCAACCACCGACACGGGCAACCGTGAAACTCAGCTTCAAGAGATCCGGCAACGGTACCGGGCTCCCTCTCTCACCTGGCTCCGTTCGGCAAAAAACCATGATCTTGCCTCCGATCCCTATCAACAAGCGCTGGTTGCCTTCTCCGAGGAACGCTTCGACGAGGCTTTGAAGCTGATCAAGGAAACCCAACAGGCAACTCCCTGGTTTTACGAGGCTCGACTATTGCAGGCCGGCATTCTTCAGGACCAGGGCCGGGCCGAATTGTTGTCGGGCCAGACGGAGAAGGCCGAAAGTATGTTTAATCAAGCCTTGGACGCTTATGAACGCGCCGCCGAAACAGCCCCATGTGATCCCAGAACCTATAACGGTAAACTCTATGTCCTGAAGCTGCTCATTACCGATGAATACGATTTCCAGATCCTGGAACAACATGTCAACCGCTTCCTGAACGTCACCGAGCGAATGGAAACCATCTTCCCGGATCGGTGGAAAGTGGCGCTGGACCTTGCCTGGATCTACCGCACCTATGCCCGCCGGCTATTATTGAGGGGAGAAGATCCCTCGGAGGCTTTCGATAAAGCCGTTTCCGCCGTTTTCGAGGCAGAGGAAAAAGGCGCGCCGATGACCCGAACGGCTAATGAGCTGGGCAGCATCTACCTGCAAATCGCCAAAATCCCGGGCAAGCGACCTGCCGAGGCCGAGGCCATGGTGGGCAAGTCCGTCGACCAATTGGAGCGCGTTCCACTCGCGAATCGCCAGGTCAATTGGTACTACGAATCAGGGGAGGCCTATCGCGCCATGGCCCGTTTCAAACGTCGCTCGGGCAGAACCCCCTGTCCCGAATACGAAAAAGCCTTTTCGGCCTATACCAAAGCCCAAGCCGTGGCCAACGGTTGGGCGGGTCCGCTTTACGGCCTGGCGCTTACTTCCTTCGACAAGGCAAAGGCCCGTTGCGGTGAGCAATCCGCGGTTGACCTGCTGAAGCAGTCCCTCGAATACCAGGAGGCCGCGATCAGCATTAACCCCAGTCTCGGCCATATGTATTACCAAAAGGGGCGCATCCTGCGCCTGCTCGCCCAAGACGGTTTTTCCGCCGGCAAAAGCCTCGATGAGACCTATGCCCGACAGGCCATGCAAGCCTTTGAAACCGCGACGGACCTGAGTCCCAAAGTCCCCGATTACTATGGAGAAAGAGCGCATCTCTTACAGGTGACGGCGCTCGATGCCTGGAATAACGGCAAACCCTACGCCGAGTATTTCGAAAGAGGCAAGGCTATATGCCGTGAGGGGCTGGCCCGCTTACCCGGAAACTACAAGCTGCGGATTCGACTGGCCCACCTGCTCTATTTCCAGGGTAAATTCCTGGTTCGGCAGCGATCGAACCCCGGCGACCTGTTGGATCGAACGATCGCGATTCTTCAGGAAGCCCGACAGAAGGTGAGCAGCAATGACATTTTTATCCTTCTGGGCAGCGCCTACCGGCTGAAAGCGGAATATGTGATGGTCCAAGGAAACCGCCCGGATCGTTTGATCGACTCGGCTCGTTCCGCCTTTGAAAGTGTTTTGCGGGTCAATCCCAAGCACCGGGAGGCCAACCGTTCACTGGGTCGTCTGGCCACCCTGGAAGGACGCCTTTTGCTTTCCAGAGGCAAAGATCCAACGGATGTATTCAACGCCGCGGCGGTGTATTTGGACAAGGCTCTGGCTGCCGGCCCACAATCACCCCTGGTTCAGGTTGCGCTTGGACGGCTTGCTCATTCACAAAGCCGGCCGGCTTCATGGGATCAGGGGCTGGAATATCTCGACCGACTGCTGGCGATCCGGCCCGACCATCCTGAAGCACTAGCGGTTAAAGCCGCCATCCTGCGCCGAAAGGCTGAATTGAAGCCTGCCGACATGTTCGGTCGGCAGGCCGCGGCCCTTTGGGAAAAAGCCCTGGCAGGAAACCGGCACCTTGCCCCGGAATGGGGCCCGGAGCTACCTTTGAATTGAATTACAGACAAGGGTTCGGCGGCGGTGGCGGCGGCGGAGGAGGATCGAGGTCCAGATCACCTTCCGCACCACCGGTTTCTTCCAGGTCTAACCTCTGGAACTTTGCAACAGGAGAGGCCGCGATGGTCCACATGCAACCTTCGTCGGGATATTGAAACTCGAAGACACATTGGTTCACCTCGGCAGGAATGGTGACATAATTATCTCCGATTTTGAGCTTCACATCATCCGTCACGCTCTCGGAGAAAATGGCGATGCGCACCTTCTCACCGGCATATTTGCCTTTGATTTTAGCCAGGACATTGAGGCCGCCGTTCTTGTTGACCCTAAAGGCTGCGCGTTCTCGTCCGTCGTTGGTTACGTTGATTCGGTAGGGGAAATGTTGATCATTTTTCAAGCCGAACCAGTAGGCGCCCATTGCCTGTTTGCCGACGGTATATTCGATGCCTTTGGTTATTGGGTTCGGAGTTTGGGTAAAGGGCGAAAGATCGGCCCATACCGGTTCGCCCGGCAAATGGTAAAAGATGATTTTTCCGCCGGGCCGCACCGAGGGTAGGCCCACATTGATCTGGTCGCCGTTCTGAACAATGACGTAAACGGCGTCGATAGGATGTATGTCCACGTTGTCCTCCTTGTAGACAAACGGTTCTACCAATCTCGTCACAACATGTACAGCACGAAACGTGCCGCTAGCGTAAGCCCAAACGATTCATGCGTCTACGCAAAGCCCGTATGGATATGCGCAAGGCATCCGCAACCAACAGTTCGTCGTTGTCGTGGGTTTGCAAACAGGCTCGGATCTCCTCCGCGTCGATTTCCGTTGCGCGACGTAAGCCCGGTGTCTTGTCAATCAACAGGTAGATGGCCGCCCGCGAAATGCCCAGATGGTCTGCCGCCGCTTGCAGGTCCCACCGGCAGACTTTTAGAGCGGAGATCAATTCGTCCTCGGCTATTTCCCTGGGTTTGCGGCGTTGGGATTGCACCTCTTGACCCGAAGACGCCGGAACGGGTTCCGGAGGGATCGTTTCCGGTGTGGATTGTACGGACGTTCCCGTGATCTTCCGGTGTGCCGAAGCCGGTTCATACGCGGGCGACGACGGGGCGTCCGCCAACATCTCCTCCACCTTGGGCACCAACCGCAGGCAGGTTTCGCCGCGACAGCCGATGACCAACTGACGCACCATATTGCGCAATTGGCGGATATTGCCCGGCCAGTGAAAGGTCAGCAGGCGTTTCACGAGATCGGTGGGCAACCAGGGATCCGCGGCTGGATCGGTGGGTTTTAATCGAGCCGACATGCCGATTTTTTCCATTTCAACGCGGGCGAAATGCATGAAAAGGCGGCCGAAATCCTCCAGCCGTTCGGGGAGCGGCGGCAGACGGATTTCGTAACCGGCCAGGCGATGAAAAAGCGGGGTTTTGAAGGAGGCATCGGCCATCTTGGTTTCCAGATCGGCATCGGTGGCGGCTACCAGTCGGGTATCGATACGCACCGGTTTCTGAGCACCCACCGGACTGATCTCCCCCGATTCCAGGGCGCGCAGCAAAAGCACCTGAACCTCAGGGGGCGCCTCGCCGATCTCATCCAAGAAGAGAGTTCCGCCCCTGGCCGCGCGGAAATAACCTTCCTGGTTGCGTTCCGCACCGGTAAACGAACCCTTCACCGCGCCGAATAACTCGGAAGCGGCCAGGGACGCGGGAACGGCCCCCATGTTGACACTGACGAAGGCGCGTTTGCGTTTCCCGGCGTCGTGAATCGCCCGGGCTACCAGTTCCTTACCGGTGCCGGATGCGCCGCGCAAGAGGACGGGCGTATCCAGATCCGCCACCTTGGTAATTTCTTCCCGAACAAACAAGATCCCGTCACTGAAACCGACCAGTGACGGCACCTCCGGCGGCAGTTGCCGACGGGTACGCATATGGTGCAACAGCAAGACGATGCGTTCGGCCAGGACGATGATGACCCCGGCGGCCAACTGTTCGATGCTGAACAACCAGTCTCTCTGGTCAGGCTGCCCGACCACCTCGATCAGCGTTTTACATCGCAGCCTGACCAGGCGAACACCGCCTAAACCGGCCGGTAAGAAAGCAATGGGCTCGCGGCTGAGAAAGGGATCGGCAAGCGGCCTGCTCCAGGCGCCGTCAGGAGGTTTGAAATCGCATTCCACCCTGGAGAGGTGGACATCGCAGCCGCTGTTCAAAGGAGCCAGAAGGGCGACCTCACCGATGCGCGTGGTATCGGGATGCGCGATCAAGGTAAGGGCCGGAGACACGGTGGGCTCCTCCGCCTTCTTGCCTCTTCCCGGAATCAGGGTACTGGCATTCTCATCCACGGAAACCAGAGCCTCCTCGATAGTTTGTACTACAAGGCAAATTCTAACACATAGCATATAGCTTTATATCTACGATTGCCGGGCCCGAGCCCAAAAGGAGATTCGATATTTCGGCATTTTCCAACTGACGACACAAAAAACATTTCGTGTGACAACTCCATCCAAGACCCGGGTATCTAACTGCTCTCAAAAAGGTTGAACGAAGTACACAGTAAAGGAGCCGCTTCATTCTCTAGGGTATCTCCGGCACTTTTTCAGTTTTCGAATAAACCGCTTTTCAACACGCTCCGTTTCAACCTGCGACATGACGAAACGACGACCCGCACGGAGGCTCGACATGAAAAAAGTATTTGTTGCCGCACTGACCGCCCTGTTCTTCCTGCCCACGCTCACCGCCGCCGAAGCCGCTAAATTCCTGCGCTTCGAAATGGTAGAAACTTCGAATGAAACACCGACCGAGGTCAAGCTTCGCATCCCGCTTTCCCTACTCGCGGCCTTCACCGAAAAAATCGATGAGGCCGTTGCCGAGGTGGAACTGAACGATCAGGACATCGACTTCAAGGCTGTATGGGATGAAGTTCGCGCGGCCGGTCCCAATGAGTATTTGGAGATCAATTCCGAGGACACCTATTTGAAGGTAACCACCACTGAAACCCACGTAAAAGTCGATGCCACGGGTGATAACGGCGAAGCCGTCACCGCTTCCTTCCCCCTGGCTTTGGGCGACCTTCTCTTCAGCTACGGCGACCTTAGCTCGGGTGACCTGTTGAACGAACTGGCGCAAATGACCGGTCAAGACCTGTTGACCCTGGAAGGCGATACAGTCAGCGCCCGCGCCTGGGTAGAGTAACTTATTTCCCAGCCGGAAACGGCACGCACGCCCAATCAACGGCGCCCGCGAGGGCGCCGTTTTTTCTTTGGGATCGAAGCAGGCCGGTTCGCAATAACCGTGAACCGGCCCCTTCAATTTGCGTTCAGGATGATTGGCCGATGGTCCACGCGTGCGAACCCAGTACCTTCTGAGTGTCGTCCAAGAAGCGTAGCGTGGCCAGGCCCTTGATATGTGAAGTATCCCACTTGCCCAACTGCTCCAGGCGCTCGCGCACCAGCCAGTAGATGAACAAGGGGCTGGGCCACTGGGTCACGTTGGCGCGTTTTGAAGCCGTGGCAAAACGGGTGACCAGATCGAAGATCGCACCGCGTTCAGCCGAGGCGGGTAACGAGATACCGGCGAATTTCTCGGGCCCTTTGACCGCGCGTTCACTCAATTTTACCGCGGCAAAGGCCTCCCCTTGCCTCAGGTTGCGAATTCCGTTGGGCGTACCGGGTAACGGGAACTGCATACCGTTGAGTTCCCGCGCATGGCCCGGAAAGAGATTGGTGTATTCGGAGGAATCCATAAAGGAAACCAGTGCGGAAGCAATCGGCGGATCGGTCGATTGATCGACCCCGTATTCGATCCAATGCTTGCCGGCCGGCAAATACACGCTTCCCGCGGCGCCCGTCTCCTCCCAGGGACCTGCCGCGAAGAAGGCTTGGGCCATATCGCCGCCTGCATCGATCTTCACGGCCAGTTTGCTGATGCATCCAGGCGTGAAACCGGCGGGAATTCCCGTACCGTCGGGCAGGAAGCCCATTTTCTGCAACAGCCTGCCGATATCCGCGATTTCTGCTTGCGTGGTATTCTGATCGGTACGCTCCGTCGTCAAACGGAGCAGGTAGCTCAGATTCGAAAAGGGTTCGTTGGGGTTGGTTTCGCCCGTGTCCTTGCCGCTGCCTACCAGAGCCAGCCCGCCGGACCAGTCGTAACTGTCCTTCACCTTGATGCCACGAATCAGACTGCCGCTGAATTCACCCGTCCGCGTGATCGTGTCACCATCCTGGGAGATCTGAACCGTGGCCGAACTCGTGCGAATGCTTTTGGTTTCCTTCTCCAGGTTCAAAATGCCGGAGAGCATCAGGCCCCAAGCACTGGAGCGAATACGGGTAGTGGTGAAGGCGCATTCGCGAATCAGGTAGGGCAGTTCATTATCATCGTCATCATCCGGGTCCGGCAGGTTGGCCAGCAAGGCGTTCAGGTGGACACCTTGGGAGGCCTTCCAGGCATTTTCAATACCGTTGTCAGCGGTTTCCAGTTCAATATCCAGCAGTGCTTCCCGACTGGTGGAGCGCGCCATTTCCAGGGTCATGTTGACGCCCAGATCGCCGTTCAGTTTTTGGAGCTTTTCGCGTAACTTGGTATCGAAATCGTTGATGTCGTCAATTTTAGCGGCGATCTTAACGGCCCATGCCTGTACCTTTTTGACGTCATCCAGGTTGATCTTGTCGATCAGCTTACCGGTAAGTTTGGATACGGTTTTGGCAACGGCTTCATCGGCCGCGTTTTGAACGGCATCAACCGAGGTTGCATTCTCGCGAAGCCAGTCAACGACACCGGCGACACCGGTCTTCCTGGCGTAGGCATAAATTTTTTCAGCCACATCGGTAGGGGCGTTGTTCAAGAAATCGACCGCTTGTTGCGCATATTTCTTGGCCTTGGTAACCAGGGGCTCGACCTCCTCCCAAGCCTTGGTGACCAGATCTTCGACACTATTGCCGATAAGGGTTTCCAATAGTTCTACCGCGTCGGTGTAATCGGAGCCCAGAACCTGGGTGAAGAAGGCGTCGCCGCTGCTGGTATCCAACTGGGTGATTTTGGTCAACTCCCGGCGGGCCTTGCTGTCCTCGCCCAAATCGGCTTTCAACAACAGATCGTTCCACAGGCTTTCCAAGCGCTCGTCAATGCCGTCGTAGGCTTGTACGACCTGATCGGCATACTTAACTACTTTGGCCAGGTCGGCGGAGTTTTGAATAAAGGAGTCCAGACCCAGATCATCGCGAATGTAGGTGACAATCTTATCATCCAGTTTGGTTTTAAGGTCATCTACGGTCAGGTCGCCGATATCTTTCAGTTTATCCGCAACCTCGGTCATGTAACCGCGCACCTTTTGCACGGCATCCAACTCAAGGACATTATCCAGAATGGATTCCAAACCGCTGCCCAAATCGTAGCTGACCGACAGGTTGAACTCGGCCGAGAAGCTCATTTTCTTTTCGTTTTTTCGGCTCACTCTAAAGCGAACCCAGCCGGGCTTGTCCCACACGTTACCTATGGTTAATTGAAAGTTGTCAGCCAGGGAGAAACCCAGGCCCGCTTTCAGATCTGCTTTGACCTCGGCCGTTAAGGGCTCCAAACCGGAAGTTCCGGCATCCTCGAACAGATCCTCGAGAAACTTGATTTGCTCTTCGAAATTCTTTTCATAACCCAGGGTCAGGCTGAGGCCCAGATCCATTTCCATTTTGTAGGCATAGACGATGATCTCGTCCTTCAGGTCCTTTAAATCGATGGTGCCGGGGATTTCAAAATCTTTGATAAGGTCCGTTGCCACCTCCAGGTTTTCATCATCGGGGCTGACCAGGTCATAGCGGGCGAATGATGCCGATGCATTGGAATCCAATTCGCCGCTCAGGGTTGCGATGCCTTGAGACACCGAGGCGTCACCGCCGGCCTCGGCGCCCAGATCCACGGTAAGGTAGGCGATGCGTTGACTGTCCGGCGCCTTGATCTCCTCATCACCATAGGGTTTGATGCCGGAATCCTTGGCCAGGGTACCGGCCTTCGCGGTGATGTTCCCGCCGGTATCGATGCCGTATTCGCCAATTGTAAATTCCTTGCTGAAGTCTTCGGTTTCATCTAAATACGTGCCGCCGCCGTCGCCGACGGTTCCTTGCAATTCATCGGGAAGCAATCTCTGTAAAAGCTGGCCGCCGAGAAGTTTGAGTTTTTCCGACATGGGCTACTCCTCTTGTCTGTTTCAAAAAAATAATAATGCTGGAGGGTTGTGAAGGGATAAGACAGCTACATTATACTTTATTCGCCCACCGATTTGGGTTAATCTTCAGGCGTCATCTTTTTGGAGAGGAGCGGTAACTTGGAACCATTGGAAACGATCGAGATAGGGCCTGAGCAAGGGGCAACCGCATCGGTAATTTGGATGCACGGCCTGGGCGCCGACGGTCATGACTTCGAGCCCATTGCCCCATACCTCGGCCTGCCTTCAACCGTGCGGTTCATCTTTCCCCACGCGCCCATGCGCCCGGTCACCATCAACGCCGGTATGGTCATGCGCGCCTGGTACGACATCATGGAACTGGGCGGCAAACGCCAGGATGAGGAGGGAATTATCACCTCGGCCGCACAGATCTCCGATTTGATTCGCATAGAAAACGAGCACGGTGTACCTACCGACCGCATCGTCCTCGCCGGTTTCAGCCAGGGCGGCGCCATGGCCCTGTATACCGGACTTCGCTATCCGCAAAAACTGGCGGCGCTGGTAGTGCTGTCCGCCTACATGCCCCTGCACGAAAAAACCGAGGCGGAAATGAACCGGGACGCCCTTTCCATCCCCATGTTCCTCGGTCACGGCATGTATGATCCCATGTTGCCCATGCCGCTGGGAACCATGACCCGAGACGGCTTGCTCCAGGCGGGCGCTGACGTGGAGTGGCATGAATACCCCATTCCGCACTCCGTCTGCCCCGAGGAAATCCAGCACATCGGCGCCTTCCTGAAAAAGGCCTTGAACGTCTAGAAGCGTGTGGATCGACCGGTACATCACACGGTCAGTTTGACCGAATGCCCACCTCGGCCAGTAGATCGAGAGGACCGATGGTTTTTAACAAGGCCGACATTTCATCGTTGCGCACCAGCAAGGTGCCCGCAAAACCAAGTGCGTTGACCCCAATGCCCCGGTAACTTTCGCGACTTCTCGGCGCCACCATCATCCATTCGCGCGTGGCGATCAGGTTATACGGACCGGCCTGGCGCTTACCGTTTCCCCATAAACCCAGGTTGTGCATGGCCCGGTGATAGTGTTCAAACATCTCGTCCGCCGCTCGTTCCGGTTGTTGCCTGTCCGTTGCCATTCGTGCAAACCGATGCTCGAACGGCAGCCGATCGCTCCGCTCATTGTCCGCGGGCAATAGCGGACTGATGGGAACCGCCGGGCCGCGATCTACCAACGGCAGCGGAACCAGTTGCAGGTGCTTGTGTTTTTGACTGGCGCCGGCCTCCAGGCCGCCATTGTAAAAAGCCAGACCGTCGATTTCGGCCAGACATGCCCAAAGCGCCGAAAAATCCGCGGCGGTCAACAGCTCGGACTGGTGTTCGAAATCGCGGGTGATCATCAACAGGTGATGATCGACTACATTGAACTTGTTCAACAAGGCCACATGCGCCGGCCCCAGGTCCGCAACGAACAAATCCTGCTCATAAGGCAAAAACGGATTGAAATCCGGGCCCTTCGCATCTTGTTTCTTTTTGGCCTTGTCCTTGCGCGCCAGGTTGTCGAGCACCCGCACCAGGAAATGGACGCCGTCCTGTTCCAAGTAATCGAAGTGCGTGGGAATGGTGCGTAGCGCTCCCTTGGCCAGCGCCTTTTCGGTTGTCTCGGTCAGTGCCTGCCGAAGCGGGGACGGTCTCATGGGTATCTCCCTAGAAAAACCACATCATCTCGCGGGGCGTATCATACCATCGGGCGAGGCCGACAGGATCATTAACCCGTTTGGGAAATGGATTTTATCCAAGGACTCCGTCATGAGTTGTCTTCTGAAAAAGCATTCGCAAAGGAAAAAAGGGGGATGATCCACTCTGAGGGGAAGAGCTTGATCGGATCATCCCCCAAGCGCCTCAAGCCATGCCGCCCCGATCCCGGTCCGGCATAGATAGGATCGGGTGGCAGGTGGGGGGCTTGAGATCGGTACTTCCAGACCGGTAGGTCGTGGAAGGATCGTCGGGGGCGTATACAGCAATGGGGATAATGGGGATCTAAAACCACCAAAGGGTGGTGCAGAAGGGCTTCGACGCGGAAAAGCAGCCATACTGTGCCGGCGAAACATTGCCATCCTCTCAAATAACATGCCGGACCACCCGGCACGATAATAAAAAATGGTTTCCCCCCATCCAAGGAAGATGCGACCTTGTACTCAAAATAGTATCAACTTTTCATTCTTGCTGCAAAGAAAAAAACAACAACGTTGAAAAAATGTTTATTATGTTAACAGTACTAGTCATGTAACTGATCATTTAACTATTACTCGGAGTCTGCAGAAATGACGCTCTCGTATGATCTATTCTTTTCGTCCTCAGCCTTTGTGATGAATAAGATACCCGCAATTTTCGCCGGCGCTGCGCCTCGCTTAAGAGGTTTCTCCATATTTTCTCCTTAGTTATCATCTATAGTACTCCAAGAGCCGCGCCTTGACGTAGCAAGCATGCTTCCTTATAGTCAGTCATGACTCTTGCGGGTGAAATAGTGCGTTTGAAAATCGTCTACAAATTATTCCTGGCCATGTTGGCCACCAGCGGTGCGGTTCTGGTGCTGCTGGCGGTGCTGTTGCAGATCAATCTGGACCGCGGTTTTTTGGAATACCTGAACCAGTTGGACCTGGAGCAGCACGAAGAATTGATTCGCATATTAAAGAGTCGTTACAGCTTTTGGGGAGGGTGGGAGCCCTTACAAGGCAACCATCGCGAGTGGGAGCAAATCCTTGCTTTGAGCCGCGGCGAAAACTTAGACGATTGGAAGCAACGGCGGCAGAGACGAGACGGCCCTCCCCGGCGACGCGGACCCGGAAGACGCGGCCCGGGCGGCGGCTACGGCGACGGTCGTGGCGGTGACCGCTTTGACGGTCCGCCGCCCCGACGCTCCCCCGGTGAAACCGGCCGGGATGAAGAGCGCCCGCGAAGACGACCACCCCGCGGCGACAACCCGCCGCCCGATAACCGCTATTACGGCCCGCCCGCGGACCGGGACCCATACGAACGCAACGATCCGCCGCCGGTACCCCGGGAAGATACTCAAGAAACCCTCGACCAGGACGGTGAGCATGACACGCGCGGTCGCGGTGGGAGACGCCCGCCTCCGCCCAGGCGAGACCATTTGCGAGGCCGGCTGACCCTTTATGACGCCGACATGGAACCCGTGATCGCCAGAGGCCCGCCGGATGATGACGTCACCCTGAAACCCATCGAACTGAACGGCAAGACCATAGGTCACCTTGCGGTGGCGCCCCTGCGCGAGGTTCAAGAAGGTCGCGGCCTGAACTTTCTCAACCGCCAGTCCCGTTTCTTCTACGCGACCACCGGTTTGATGTTCGTGTTGGCGGCCCTGGTTTCGATCTTGTTGGCGCGCCATCTGTCGCGGCGCGCCTCCGGACTGGCCGCGGCTGCCCGCAAGCTGTCCAACGGCGACTACAAAGCCCGGGTGAAAATTGGCGGCGGCGACGAAATCGGCGACCTGGCTCAAGACTTCAACCAGATGGCGCACGCGTTGCAAGAGGGCGAGGACGCCCGCCGTCGTTGGACAGCAGACATCTCCCACGAGTTACGCACGCCCCTGGCTGTGTTGCGTGGCGAGGTGGAGGCCCTGCGCGACGGCGTTCGCCGGGTCGACGAGGAAACGCTTGAATCGCTGCATACCGAAGTTTTGGGTTTGTCGAAACTGGTGGACGATCTCTACCAGTTGTCCCTTTCCGATATGGGCGCCCTGAACTATAAAAAAGAACTGATCGATCCGCTGGAAATATTGGAACGCACCCTGGGCATTTTCAAAGGCCGCCTGGCTCAACACGAACTGGAGTTGGTTTACGAACCTGACGACAGCTTCGAGGTGGAAATGCAAGCCGATCAAGGCCGATTGCAACAACTGTTCACCAATATTTTGGAGAACAGTTGCCGCTACACCGACCCGGAAGGTCGCCTGGAAGTAAAAGCGGTGCTGTCTGAAGAGAACATGTTGACCATCAGCCTGGCCGATACGGAACCCGGCGTAGAACCGGCGCAGTGCGCCAAATTGTTCGAACGCCATTTCCGTACTCGTGAAAGCGGTCGAAGGGAAAAACGCGGTGCCGGATTGGGCCTGGCCATATGTAAGAATATAGTCGAGGCCCACGAGGGTCACATCGAAGCGCGTCCTGCCTCGATCGGCGGTGTGGAGATGCGCGTTACCTTTCCCGTGCAGAGGATCAAAGTATGACACAAAAGATTCTGGTGGTTGAAGACGAGCCAAAAATCGCCAAACTACTGCTGGACTACCTGAAAGCTGCCGGCTACCGGGGTTTCTGGGTCGACGACGGCGCCGCGGCCGTTCCCACCATTCAAGGTAAACGTCCCGACCTGATTCTCCTGGACCTGATGCTGCCCAACAAGGACGGCATGACTATCTGTAAAGAAGTACGGGCCTTTTCTGATGTACCCATTATTATGCTAACGGCCAGGGTCGAGGAAATCGACCGACTGCTGGGCCTGGAACTCGGCGCGGATGACTATGTCTGCAAACCTTTCAGCCCGCGAGAGGTCATGGCCCGGGTGAAAACCGTGCTGCGCCGTTTCAACGGCCCCGACCAACTCGAAGCCGAGTCGCCTATCGTCATTGACCTCGACCGTCGCGAGGTTCGCGCCGGCGGACAACTGCTTACCCTGACGCCGAACGAATTCAATCTTTTGAACTATTTGCTGAAGAATAAGGGCCGTGTTTTCTCAAGGGATCAACTATTGGACGCCATCTACGACGACTTCCGCGATGTTAGCGATCGCACCATCGACAGTCACATCAAAAACCTGCGTAAGAAACTGGGCCGGGCGCTGCCGGGCCGTGAACTGATTATGAGCATTTACGGCGTGGGCTACAAATTGGAGTTGGGCGCCTGAAGGTTGCGATCCTCGCTCGAAAAATCAAGGAAAGTCGGCGCATAAAACAACCCTCTGAGCCGCATAAAGAGTCGATTGTTCGAAGATGTTTTAACATCGTTCTTTCTTTTCAATGCAAATCGGAAGCTGTTGCATTCCCGATTGTCGATTGCCAGACTCGCCAAGCCTTGCTAGGATACGCGCCGAGGTGGGGCTTTGGATATCATCCTGAAACACATCAGTACCTTCCCCAATTGGCACCTGGCCTTGGATTTTCTCAAAAGATCGCAAGTCAATTACCTTTTGGCCGAAGATTATCCCGAGATAGAGCCGCCCAATCGACTTCGCGGCCAGATCATTTTGCGCGGGGTTAGCGGCAGGGGGCTGTTCGTCACTGTCCCGGCCACGTATTCCGAGGAGTTGGTCTTGGCTGTTGCCACGGGTCTGGCCACTTTTCGCACCGAATCGGATCACCCCCGGCTCGGTTCCATCCGCTCTACCAACTTCATCAATTTCCTCAATGAGTTTGCCGCAATTCTGACCGGGAAGTTTAATCTGGATGAGGTAGCCCAGGCCATAACCGACAAGACCTGCGCCCTGTTCGAGGCAGACGGCGCCTCGATTTTGGTGCCCACCGACGATGAGAACTATCGCTTCGCCTACATCACCACTGAAAGCGACGAGGTGCGCGCCCGATTGGAGAAACTGGTGGTTCCCGCAAATATCGGCGTGGTGGGCTGGGTGGTCAAGAACCGCAAGGCCTTCCTGGTCAATGATACCACTCGTGACGAGGTCTTCAGTGATCTGGTGGATACCCGGGCTCAGTTCAAAACCCGAGATATCATCTCGGCGCCTATCGATGCAGGGGATAAGTTGATCGGTGTGCTTCAGGTGTTGAACAAGCGCCAGGGTAAATTCAAGCAAACCGATCTCCGCTTGATTCAACTGATTGCGGCAATCATCTCGGTATTCATCAACAAAGCAAAACTGTACGAAGAACAGCTGCAATACGTGCGCATGAACCGGGAACTGGAGATTGCCCACACCCTGCAGCGCCATATGATGCCCGAACTGCCTTCCCGTATCGGTCCCTTCCTGTTGCATGGTGAGAGTCGCCAGGTGAGCCAGGTCGGCGGTGACTTCTGGGATGTCCTGGAGTTCGGTGAAACGCAACGGTTGTTGATTTTGGGCGATGTCAGCGGCCACGGTCTGGCCGCGTCTTTACTGATGTCTTCAGTACGCACCGCGGCCAGGGCGCTTCTGAGCACGATCGATTCGCCCGAAGAACTGGTGCCGCTGCTCAATAAATTGATTCATAAGGAGTTCGGCAACAAAGGTCACTATACAACCATGATTTTCTGTCATCTGGATATACAGCGGCACAAGATCCTTTACTTCCGCGCGGGACATGAGTACCCTATTCTGCGTAATCCGGACGGTCATTACAAGATGCGTCGCAGGGGCGGCCTTCCCCTGGGCCTTTTCCCCTTTCGTATGGAAGACACATGGTTTGAGCACGATTTCACCACGGGTGAGGCGCTGTTCCTCTACACGGACGGCATTATTGACGGTCTTCCCGCGGAAGAGGATGAAGAGTTACACCTGGACAATATCATGGAACAGCATCCCTATTTGGGAGATAAAGTGGGGCAGGGTCTGTTCTTCGAAACCCTGACAAGCCGGTTGGGTTGGCGCGATCTCGACGACGCGACGATCTTACGTCTTACCCTGGCTTGAGACGAAGTGACGGGCGTCTTAATGAAACCCAAAAAGCACCTGGGCCAACACTTTCTTAGAGATAAACACATTGTTTTACGCATCGTGGAAGCACTGGAAGCTACTCCGGGCGATCACGTACTGGAAATCGGACCCGGCCCGGGAACGCTCACTTTTCCCCTGCACGAACGCGGTTACCGGTTGACCGCGGTCGACCCGGATACCGATATGATTGCGCATCTCGAGGAACACGGCTTCGAACCGCCGATCACCCTGATCGAGGCCGATTTCATGGATGTGCCGCTGGAGCGGGTCATTCAAGGCGAAACTCGCGTCATCTCCAACCTTCCCTACAATGTATCCGTGCCCATCACCGCCCGTTTGCTGGAGGCTTCCGACCGCATTCCGACCATGGTCCTCATGTACCAGAAGGAAGTGGCCGACCGCATCCGCGCCGCGCCGGATAACCGGGATTACGGTCCCATCTCCGTACTATGTCGCATGTTCTACGATATCGATATGGCCTTCAACGTGAAACCGGGCAGCTTTTTCCCGCCGCCCAAGGTGATGAGCGCTGTGATTCGCCTGCGACGCTTGAAGGAACCCCTGTTGGACTTGAATGAACTGTCGCGATGTTCTCAATTGGTGCGTTTTTTGTTTACGCATCGTAGGAAAATGTTGGGCGCCAGGCTTAAAAAGTGGTCGGGAGACTGGACGAGCGCCCAGACTTTGCTAGAATCACTAACAGCTTGTGGACTGGACCCCAAGGCGCGACCGGAGAACCTGGAACCGGCGGCCTACGCGGCCTGGTTTCGTCAGGTAGAGGGGGCGCGATGAGTGAGACAACCGGGGGACGGACAAGGGTAATCCCCCTGGGCGGCGTAGGCGAGTTCGGGGCCAACGCCACCGTTATTCAAACCGAGCAGACTACTATTCTGGTAGATTTCGGTTTGATGTTCCCGCCGGACAACCGCCATCCCGGTGTCGACTATTACGTTATCGATATGGAACTCTTCGCGCAAAACTTTCCCCAATTGGATGCCGTTTTCCTAACCCACGGCCACGAGGACCATATCGGCGGCTTATCCTTCCTGATGGCCAGGTATCCAGTTCCCTTGTTCGCCCTGCCCTACACTACCGGTATTGTGCGCAAGTCGTTGGACTATGACAATATCAAGGCAGATTACCGCAAATGCGCCCTGAACGATCCGATCACCGTGGGCGATATCAGCGTCGAGTTTGTCGGCGTAACGCATTCTATCGTGCAAGCCGCCGCCCTGTTTATTCAAACACCGGACGCCTCCCTGGTGCACACGGGCGATTTCAAGGTGGATCCGCTGCCGGAGGACAATCATCCGTTCCAATCGGCTCGTTTCAAGGAGTTGGGAGAGCAGGGTGTCGACCTGTTGATCATGGATTCCACCAACGCCACCAAGGACGGTTTCTGCCCCAGCGATTTCGAGATCGTGCCCAACCTGGAAGACCTGATCCTGAACGCAAAGGGCCGCGTATTTCTAACCACCTTTTCGTCCCACATGCCTCGCATCAAACGCCTGAAACACATTGCGCGCAACTCGGGCCGCAAGATCGCCTTCGTGGGTAGAAGCTTTCACAAACATTTCCAGATGAGTCTGGAAACCGCCTATATGGCCTACTGGCCCGGTGTCTTCACCACCGTGGAGGAAGCGGTTAAGCTGCCGGATGAACAGATCATTTACGTGGTCACCGGTTCACAGGCGGAACAACGCTCGGCCTTGATGCGAATCCAGCGAACCGGTTTCAAGAGCGTCTCCTTCAAAGCCGGCGACCTGGTGATCTTCTCGTCAAAGACCATTCCCGGTAACGAACGCCGGATCATGCTTTTGGGTAGCGACCTGCAACGGGACGGCGTGCGCGTGATCATGGAGAAGGGGACCTCGGTCCATACCTCAGGGCACGGTTACCGCGAGGACATCGCCTACATGCTTTCGTTGGTGAAGCCGCGCTCGGTGGCCCCCATTCACGGCGAGTTCCACCAGTTATTGTCCCATCACAACTGGCTGCAAAGTCTGACCCTGGACCACCAACAGGTCTTGTTGATCGAAGACGGCGATATCATCGAACTGTCCGCCGGCGAGGCTCGTTGTATCGGCAAGATTGAAATCGGCATGGTGCCTATCGACGGTAACCAGAACCTGCCGCTGGACCGCCGCACCATTTCGGAGCGCAAGGACATGATGTACAGCGGTCTGGTGTTGGTCTCAGCCAATGTGCGACCGGACGAAGGCTTCTACGACTTCCAGGTCCAAACCCACGGACTGGCGGAACTACATCCCGGCGCGGCCGCCAAAGCATTGGAAGGATCACTCCAGTCCCTGGTGCTGGATGCCGAACAAGATGAGTATCTGTGGGCGGAAGACATTGGCCGTTGCCTGAAGAAGGGCCTGAAGAGTTTTTTCGCGGGTAAACCCATGACCAAACTGGTTTTAAACGGACGAATTCTTATTTGAGGGAGTGAGCGTGACCGATATGGATTATCAACAGGCGCAGAACATTCTTTCGGTGTTGGAAAAATACCTGCTGGGCAAGCGCAAGCCGCTTGAATACGCCCTGGCTTGTCTACTTGTAGAGGGTCATCTCCTTATCGAAGACGTGCCGGGTGTCGGTAAAACCACCCTGGCCAAAAGCCTGGCGATGTGTATCGAGGCCGACTTCAAACGCGTGCAATTCACCAGTGACCTGTTGCCCGGCGATTTGATCGGCGTAACCGTTTTCCACCAACCCACGGCCAAATTCGAGTTCCAACCCGGCCCCATCTTCACGAATGTGCTGCTGGCCGACGAGATCAACCGCGCCAACCCCAAGACGCAAAGCGCCCTGTTGGAGGCCATGCACGACGCCCAGATCAGCCATGACGGCAAAACTACCGAACTACCCGATCCCTTCTTCGTCATTGCCACTCAGAACAGCCGCGACAATCACGGCACCTTCCCTTTGCCCGAATCCCAGTTGGACCGCTTCCTCATGCGCCTGCACCTGGGCTACCCCGACGAGACCTACGAAAAGCAGGTCATTCGCGGGGACTATTTGAAAGATCCGTCCACCTCGGCCAAGGTTCATTTGGACAGCCTGCGCCGCATCCGGCAACAGGTCAAGGAAATCCACGTCTCGGACGAGGTTTTGGGCTATATCTACCGCATCGTCGCGGCCTCGCGGGAGCACGAGGCCGTCAAGGTCGGCGTTTCGCCGCGCGGCGGTCAGGCGTTGTATCGCGCCTGCCAGGGCCTGGCTTTTGTGCGCGGCAGGGATTTCGTCATCCCCGACGATGTCTCCGAACTGGCGCTGCCGGTTTGCGGGCACCGCATGATGTACACGGGCACCCTGCTCGCCGGTGATCCCATGGGCGAAGGTTTGCCGCAACGCATCGTCCGGGAGATCTTGACCTCGATTACCCAACCGGTTTGAAACCGGGCGCTCATCAGGGGATGATGGTGCGCCCGGGGAATATGATTTATTCCGCTTTGTGCACGACCAATTGACTGAAAGGAATTTCGATGCCCGCTTCGTTGAGAGCGTCGTAGCATGCCTTCCTGGCCGTTGTTTGCAAGTCGATATAGTTTTCCGGTGTAGACCAGACGTGCACCAGGAAATCAAGCGAGCTGGCGCCCAGACCGACGAAGGCCACGCCGGGCTCCGGGTCTTCCAGCACGTGTTCCGCTTTCTTGACGCCGGCGAGCAGTACCTCGGAGGTTTTGGCGATGTCATTGCCGTAGGCCACGCCCACCTCTACCGAGTAGCGCAGTTTACCCTTTTGCGTGTAGTTGATGATCGCGTCGCCGGTAATGGCGCTGTTGGGGATGATGATGGTCTCGTTCTGCAGGGTGACCATGGTGGTGGCGAAGATACCGATGTCCTCGATATCGCCGAAATGGCCGCCCGCCGTGACCCGATGTCCCAGTTGGAACGGTCTGAAGATGAGGATCATCACGCCGCCGGCAAAGTTGCCGAGACTTCCCTGTAAAGCCAGGCCGACGGCCAGGCCCGCCGATGCAAATACGGCCACCAGGCTTGTGGTTTGTACGCCCACGGCCGCCAGCGAGGCAATCACCGCCATCGCCAGGACCGTGTATTGGGCGATACCGGCAAGGAATCCGGTGAGTGTAGGATCAAACCGGTGAATCAACTTACGGGTTATTTTATTGGCCCATTTAGAAAAGATCCAACCGACGATGAAGATGACCAGCGCCTTGGCTACCGGCCAGATATAAGGCTCCAATCGTGCATACAGTTCTTCCATGATGCGGACTCCTTAGAAATTGATCACCAGCGAAGTGGTCAAAATAGTATCCAGTTCATCTTTGCGCCGAATATCGTCCGCGAACGGCGGCAGGTTATCGTAGATCAGCTTCAGGCCCAGCTTGATCGCCACCCGTTCACTTACCGTTACCGAAAATCCGTGTTTCCAATCCACACGGAAATCCTCGCTATCCTCGCCGTTGATATCGGCCACAAAGGTTTGTTCGTAGTTGGAAGTCTTGGTTACGGTTTGGAAATGCTCCACGCGTAGGTTCAAAGCCAGGAATTCGCCGTCGTAATCGACGGGCTCGAAGACGTCTTCCTGGGAGACTTGTTTTACGCCGTAGCTGGTTTTGAATTTGCGAGTTTCCGTATCGATCCAGTCATGACCCAGACCGGCACTCAGGCCGGTACGGCTCTTGACGCCCGCGAACTCGTCCTGTTTCCAATCCAAGCCCGCGTACCAACTGGTACGTTTGTTGAACTTACGGTTATATAACAAACCCAGGGAATAATTTTCCGCGGTTAAGTTGGACTCGCCCGTATCGGGGTCGTCCGATTCCGCGCGCACCGCGCTGACATCGAAGTCGAAGGTCGCCGGGCCGCCCTGCCAACCCAGTTCATTGCTAAAGCCCAGGTTACTGGACTCGCTGTTGCCCGAGGTGAAGACGCCGGAAAGCTCGGCCTTATCCGACCAGGCCCCCTTCTCGCCCGCCTGGGCAACACTGATTAATAAAAAACATCCTAAGGCCGACAAACACCGATTCACGATCAATGCCTCCTGATATCGTTCAAAAACACCCGATTTTACACGATTAAGGAAGCATAAACCAGTTAGGGTAACTACTTATACGAAAGATCCGCATCCAACTCCGCTCAGGAAATCCCCTCTACCCGGCAGTGGCGCAGGGCCCGTTCCAGTTTCTCGGCGCTGACAGAGGTCAAAGAAGCCAGCGGCGGGCGCACCTTGCCGTTGATCAAACCGGCCCTGGCCATGGCGAATTTCACCGGCACCGGGTTGCATTCCACGAACAGGTCCCGGAACAGGGGATAGAGGTCCCAATGCCGTTTGCGGGCCTCCTCCAAGCTGCCATGAGATACGGCCCGGTACAACTGCATCATGGCCTCCGGACAGAGGTTGCTTGTTACGCTGATCACCCCCGAGGCGCCCACGCAAACCAGGGGAAAAAAGGTGGCATCGTCACCGGATAGGATATCCAAGTGCAAACCCGCCTCGAAAAGATGGTCCTGGATATTGCTGCAAAAACCCAGGTCGCCGGTAGCTTCTTTCAGGGCGACGATGCGAGGATGCGCGGCCAGGGCAACGATGGTCTCTACGCTGAAACACACGCCGGTGCGCGAGGGCACATTATAGGGAACCACCCTGCATTCCACGGCGTCGGCAATCGACCGGAAGTGCGTCAACAAACCGTCCTGGCTGGGTTTATTATAGTAGGGCGTTACCACCAAAATACCCTCCACGCCCTCGGCCGAAGCCCATTGCGACAGCTCGTAGGTCATATCGTAGTTATTGGAGCCCGTGCCCGCGATGACTCGGGTCTCGCTGCCGCGCAGTTCGTTGACCGCGGTGCGAATGAGTTGTTTCTTCTCATCGGTGGTCAAAGCGGGCGCCTCACCCGTGGTCCCGCAGGGGATTACCCCGTGAACACCAGCCTCCGCCTGGCGGTGAAGGATGCGGATAAAAGCATCCAGGTCGATGCGGCCGGAATCGTCGAACGGTGTGACCAATGCGGTCCATACGCCGGAAACCTGCTGTGTCATGAGTGATCTCCTCTAAATAGTTCTCAAGGCGGTTACAGTTCGATCCAAGAGCCCTCAAGGGCCCAGGTTTTGGTTACGGGATCGGGGCGCACGATATAAGCCCCGCGCGTACCCACGCGACGATTCGGCCCGAAGCGCAATTTGCGCGTAAGACCTGTCGTCCAGTTGTAGAGGTTTTCCAGTTCGGTAACCAGTTGCTCACGAGTCAAGGCGCGGCCCGTACGGATAATGCCTTCCTTCAATAGATCCAGCGAAACGAGGGCGGTGAGCTGGGCATCGGTAAACCTGGCCGAGGGTACCCGATAATGCTCTCGGAAGTGTTGCATCGTTTGCATGCCCTCGGCGGTTAGACGACGCCCCATGGCAGGCGCGGCCAGAAAGATGTTGTCGGCGCCCGCTAAAGACTGGAACGCGGGATCGGCCAGGTCTTGCAAACCCAAGAAGGTGGGATGCCAACCCAGACGCTCGCCCTCACGCAGGAATGTCAAAGCCCGGCCCGCTCTTCCCAGGAAAAACACCGTCCCGATCCCGGCGGCGCTGAGCACACCGGCATGCGCCGGAAGGTCCCGCGGTGTGATAAGGATGCTCTCCACGTGGCTGAACCCGGCCAGGCGGCATTCGCGCGAAATGGTTTCGGCCAACAGGCGACGTCCGTCGTCATCGGAATGAAGGACGGCGATCTTGTTTGATTTTTCCGTGCGTTCAGCGGCGAACCGCACCAGGGCCCTCACCTGATCAACCCGGCCGGTCTCTACATAGAACACATAGGGGTTGACCGGGAAACCGGTTTGAGGAAACAGGGCAAAGGCGCCGATCATGGGTACGCCCAGTTCCTTCAACAAGGTGGCCACACTTTCCTCCGCGCCGACCATATAACTGGCAATAAGAGCGAAAGGCCGTTCTTTTGCGATTAAATCGCGATAACACGCGGCCAGCCGGGTTCGGTCGCTCGGCGCATGGGCGTAGCGAACCGTCAACTTGCGGTTGAACAATCCACCCTGTTGGTTGGTGCGATCGACCCCGGCGTCGACGGCGGTTCGGATCACTTCGGCCAGACCCGCGGGGCGCCCCTCAGGAGGCAGGACCACACCCAGAACCACGGTGTCGTCCGTCACCCCGGTGACGACCGGCTCGCCCAACTTCTGTAGATAAGCGGTCAGATCGGCCAGGTCGGCATGGGTCATGATATAGCGCGGCATGGCGGGGTTCAGCTTGTTGCCGGCGGAATCCAATCCCATGGTGACGGCTCGTTTCAGAGCGGATAAATCGTAAGGGGGAAACTTTCGGCCGCCCTCGTGTGAGGCGCCGTAGGGTTTGGTGAGATGCGTCCAGGTGATATTGGACGGCACCAATCCCCCTTCCGGCCGCCCGCGTCCGTCGTGACCGTGACAATTGACGCAGGGCATCACGGAACCGGGGACCGTGGTCGCATCGACGCCGAAAGCCGCTTGGATTTCCGGCTTGCCGATACCTTTGCCGGTCAGGTAGATCTGTTTTCCGCGTTCCTCGGACGGCGTCAGCGGCGGATCGGCGGACCAACCCAAAAGAGCGCAGAACAACAAGAGCACACTAGCCCTTATCATTCAGGACACTCTCCACCACGGCGATCAGGTCTTTGCCGTCGGCCAGGCCGAAGGCTTTCTTCCATAACCCGGTTCGATCGTTGCCCACCACGACTATATTGCTGTGGCCTTCCTTGATCTCGGTGTATTGACCCAGTTTGCTGTTGGCAAAGTCTACATTTGCCGGGTCGCCGGAAAGCAGGTGCCAGCCTGGTTTCACCTTAAAACGCCGGGCGTAGGCGTCCAGTTTGTCCACGGTGTCGGTTTCCGGATCCACCGAAATGGAGATCATGACCACGTCCTTACCCAGGCGATCCCCCAACCAGTCCTGAATCTTGGCCACGTTGGCGGTCAACACGGGGCAAACACCCTCGCAAGTGGTGAAGAAAGCGTTGATGACCACCACCTTGCCTTTGATCAGGTCGGAATACAAGCGGACCTTTTTGCCGTCCTGATTGACCAGTTGCGTGTCGGGAAAATAGGGATGCGGCGAGGTGGGCGGCGGGGTTTCCTGGGCCCGAAGGATTGAGCCGTATGTTGCCGACAGCAAAAGGACCGTTGCGGCAAGCCTCATCGGGGACCTCCCTTGGGCGCGGTTGCTGCAACGGCCGCCGCTTTCTCGACGGCGGCTTTCAATTCCGAGGGCGAGGCCAACCCGTTGGCGCGCGTCCAAAACCCGGCGGGGTCATTGCCCACCAGAACGGTGGAGGAATGCGTACTGATATCGGCGGCAAACGACTTCAACGTCTTCAGCAGGGTTTCTATATCGCGCTTTTTGCCTGTAACCAGCGTCCAACCGGGCGCGGCGTCGAACTGATCGCTCCACGCCTTCAACCGCTCGGGAGTATCGGTATTGGGATCGATGCTGATGGAAATCAAGCGGACACGGTCGGCATGATCGCCCAAAAGTTTCTGAAGTTTGCCGTAGTTGGCGCCCATGGGCGGACAGATGGTGGGACAATTGGTAAAGATGAAATTGACGGCGACCACCTTGCCTTTGACCAGGTCTCTATAAAAATGTAACGAGCGACCGTGCTGGGTGGTAACGGGCACATCGGCAATACGCATATTCCCTGAGGTCGCAATTTCCTGGGCGACAAGCGAGGAGAGGCAACAGATAGCCAGGACAGAAAGAGCCGCAAAACGAAGCAAGATGTCCTCCAAAGTGTCAAATATAAGGCGGACCGGCGATATCGGTGACTAACTCGGGTTGCGTGGGCCACATTATGACACAGACCCCCACTGTTTTCAACACATCCAATTGACATCGCGGGGACCCCGGGACTCCGTCGAAGTCAAACATGAACCGCTGACCCGAATTGACTCAAATCTTCCCGGGAAGGCGTGAGAAGTCCGCGTCCGGTACGATATTGTTCCCGGGAACACATGAGGACAATGCCTAGTGTTTTTCCGAAGGCGCAAGCCTGCCTGATTTCAGGCCGGAATCGCCAAAAACGGAGCCTGGAAGACGATCTTGGGCGTTTCTTCTCCTTTCCGCCTGAAAAAGGCCCTTGCCCCTAACCGATGAGGGTCGCCTGTCTCGAAAATACGAAGCGCCGCCTCCCCAAGCAACCTAAAACCAGCTCCTTAAACCTAGCTGCTACATTTTGGAAGGTGAGTACATCAGACGATTCCGGCTGCTTTCGCCCAATCGCGGGCCTTCCGGGCGTTCTCCTTACCGGGGACGCCGGCCTCTTCCCCCGAGGCGTAGATCACGTGATGCAGTTGGTATTGGTCCCGCTTTCCGGTTTCCGGGTTTTCCGGGTCCTCCCCCCGGGCTCCATGGCGTTCTGCCAGGTCCCTGAGGTTGCGGAGTTGTCGCAATGCCATCATGGAGTCGATCAGCGGGAGCAGCAGGATCACCAGGAACCTCATCGCGCCCGCCGCCGCAACGTCAACCCGCATTACAAGTCGTGAGCCGTCACCCTCCGGCACGAGCCGGTACGCCCACGCCGACCAGGTGCGTGCTCCCAGGAAAGAAAGGTCCGGAGCCCACCAGACAAGCTCTCGGCCCGGCTCCAAGTGCCTGAGGTACCCGATTGCGGCAGCGTCGCCGACGCATGGTTCCGGGATCCAACTGACAATGTGTCTCGCCGACGCGCGGCCTCCGTTGTCCACGGCCTCGTAGCTGTGCCACCCCGCCCCACGACCGTTTTGGCCCAACCAAAGCCAAACGGTCTCGGGCGGCGCCTTAATGGAGATCCCCCGTGTCATCTGTAAGCGGGCGCCGGGCACTCCCTCCAGCCAGGCGTCGCCCGTGCCCGCTGACTCGATCTCTTCAGGCGTCGCGCCCCGGCGCATGGCGCGGTAGGTCCAAGCAGCTACCCACACCAAAAGGAGGGCGCCGATGATTAACATGATGATCCAATTCATACTGCCTTCCCATGGTAGATCGTGTGATCTGTTGTATTTCCGATAGACATGGGTAGAGTATAGCACGAGAGATGAAAATAACATCCAGCCGCCGGCAGGTTCACCTTGAGATCCTCACTCGTGCAAGCTCCAAATTTCATACGCAGGGAATTCACGGCAGCTGCCTACAGGAAATGCTTTCGGCGAAATAATGAGTAGACACGCTCCTCTAAAACACTCTAAAATTAAGACCATTTATTAATTAGCATTTAGTCCTTAAATAAAAGGGGTAAACATGAGCCACAAGGAAAAAATCAGTCTAGCGGACATGAGAGTTCAAAGTTTTGTAACCACCTTGAAGGGAGAAGGGCTCGAAGGAGGAGCACCACCAACCCGTGGGATGACGGTTTGTATCTGCAATAAAACCTGCACTGATTGTGGTGATGGAAGTTTTTGCTAACCATTGGCCGCGTCGCACGACGGGAGATGATCCGGGCTCCAACCACAATATTCGGCATTTGCTTTGAGTAACGGAGTTCATGCCCATGGGCGCGGGCGCTCTAAGAAAAAGGTGGACATGCCGGTTAGAGGCGGCATGTCCAAGAGCCATATCTGCCGACAGGGAATACTTTTGTATTCCCGGAGGGTGGTTTTTTCTCAGGCGAGGAATTTAGCGATAGCTTCGGAAAGCTCCGGAGTACGCAGGTAACCATAGGATTTGTGAGGGTTCCCCGGATAATCGTTACAGACGAGATCGTCCTCCACCTTCACGCCCCTTGTATTGGGGCCATAATCGCCTTTCAAGTGTGTATCCGCCGCGACCGGGTCCTTTTTATCCGAAAAGTTAACCCATCGTTCCACCACGCTGGGGCTGCGTAGCTTTTTGTCCCACCGCTCACGCTTAATCTTCGATTTGACAATCGGCAAGCCCAATGGTGACCCGAAGGTTATATAGCAAGGAATTCGTAGATCAGAGTGGTCGTGGTCGCGCCCCAAATCTCTCAGCACATCATAGGAGATGATTGTTCCCATAGAGTGGGTCAGTAATAAGATCTGGTGATCTTTGTATTTTAAAAGGGTGTTCCGCAACTCGTTTCTGAGCACATCCGCGGCCGGCTCCATTTTTCCCTCACTGTTTTGGAGCATGCGGTTCGTATCCCAATAAAACTGGAGATCGCGGAGTTTTTTTCGCAGCAGAAAGTTCCCCAAGCTGGAAGTTCCCAAACTATCGCGTACTGCCTCCAACGGGGTGTCGATGATATCCGAGAGCTCGGCACGGACTGCATCCCACCACCCGTCATTGTAACGCTTGAGGGCGCCGGGTTCCGCGGGTACATAAGGTTGGTCGTTGTAAAGGGGATCGAAGCTGAAGGCGCTGTCCCGGTGCAACGGGTGCTTATACAAGAACTTCGCCCAGTAAACGATTTCGAATTGAAAGGGAGTCGAACCGAGTCCTTCCTCGATCGCCTTCCTCCATCCGTCCTCGAGCTCTTCCCGGTGGGGTTTATTGGCTAACCCATGGACGCCGATAATGATTTTGTTAGACATATCGTAACCTCCTTGAAAGACAGCTCATTGTCATCTGTGATGAGACTGGGGCATTGGAACAATGTACTACATTAGCCCTTCCCTAACCAATAGTTCCGTATTACTCATCTTAACACCTATGATGTTGGTTTTTCAAGGTTCTGTAGATAGTGTTCCCGATCTCCCGGAAGCTGACCAACAGGCAAAAAACCGCGCTCCATCGTTCCCGGCAGTTTCTCTGCCTCAAAAACACAAGGCAGCGGTTCAGCCGTCAGGCATTTTTGCGTACTTACTTCCCGGGTTTTGCGACGACCGCTACCTGGTCGAGGAGGAACACAAGTCGGACGATTGTCTCCTTGCCGAGCCCCTCGCTGAAGACATGGATGGTGCCGTCGATTTCGGCCATGATGTTGGCGGCATAATGCAGCCCGAGCTGCCGGCTGCCTTTACTGGAAAACAGCTCCTGGCGGAAGACGTTCTCGAGGTGTTGCGGCGCCGGCCCCCTGCCGTCATCGGCTACCTCGAGGATGACCTCGCCATGGTCGTGCCGGGTACGCAGGGTGATCCTGCCGGCGCCGGAGTCGCTTTTTCTACTGATGGACTCGCAGGCGTTTTCGAGGAGGTAGACGAGCGCCCGCTTGAGCTTGGACCGTTCCAGGCAAATAGTGGGCAGAGGTTCGAAATCGCGATGGACCGTGATCCTCCCTTCCCCGATGAGATGGGAAGTCATGGTCAGTGTTTCCTCGATCAGTTCGTTGAGGCCGATTTCCTCTTTGAAAGGAGGCCTGGAAGTGAAACGCTGCTGCTCCTGGAGAACCTTCCTCAGGGCGAAGAGCCGTTGCTGCATGCGGTCGCTTTCCTCTTCCAGTTCGAGGCTCTGTTTGTCGATATTACTGCAAATAGCGTTGAGGGCCGCAAGCGTCTTTTCGGCCTTGGGGTGCCGGGTGAAAATGATGCCGAGTTCGCCTTCCCGCTCACCCATGGCAGTGACGATCTTGTGCAACAATCCCTGCCACTTGCGGTCGGCCGCGTTTCCATGGATGAGTTGGGCGGCGGTATGGATACTGTTGATGGCGTTACCCATGTTATGAAGGGTGTGAGCGGCGATCTCACCCATACCCGCCTCATGAGCGGATTCAACGAGCGCCTTTTGCGTCTCCTGCAACTCGCGGTTCTTTTCGCGAAGTGCTTGGGTTCGTTCACGCACCTTTTCCTCGAGACGGCGGTTCAGCTCACCCTTGAGCCGGTCCATCTGGTTGAGTTGCTCGTTGACGGCGCGCTCATGGGCCAGTTTCCTGTGTTGTGAGCGCACGAAGGTGTAGACCGCGAGGGCAAGGACCAGGGCATAGAGGCTATAAGCCCACCAGGTCTTCCAGGGCGGTGGGAGGACACGGACCTTCAAAATGCGTTGAATATCACCCCAACGACCGTCCCGGTTGGTTGCCTTGACGCGAAAAACATAGCTGCCGCCGTCCAGGTTCATGTAGTTGGCGAAGCGGTTCTCGGGGTTAGTCTCGATCCAATCGTCGTTGACGCCGTCCATCTTGTAGGCATAGCGGATTCTGGGAGAACGGGCGAAATGAAGTGCGGCAAACTCGAAGGAGAAGAGAAATTGGTTGTGGGAGAGCGTGAGCTCTCGTGCCATGGTGACGGGTTTTTTCAACGGCGTTTCCGCCGTCTTGGAAGTGGGCGCAACCGATTGATTGAAGAGGCGGAAATCGGTGATGACGATGGGTGCATGATAGGAATCGCCGCTCAGGCTTTGCGTGTCGACGATGTTGAAACCGAGAGGCCCGCCGAAGAACAATCGGCCGTCCCGGCTCTTGAGATAGGAACCGGTGGTGAACTCGTTGCTTTGCAAACCCATGGATACGTCATAGGTAGTGAAGGATTGGGAAGCGGGTTCGAAACGGGCAATACCCTGGTTGGTGCTCATCCAGAGATTTCCCCGGTCATCGAATAGGATGCCGTACACGGAATCGTTGGGAAGACCGTCCTTCTCCCGCCAACTGCGAAAACGACCGCTTTCAACGTCCAGCCGGTTGAGCCCGCCGCCCAAGGTCCCGATCCAGAGGATGTCCGCATCAGAGTCGGGATCTTGCTCGATACACAGAATGGTTTTGTAGCTGAGACCATGGGGATCGTCGGGCAGGCTTCCGTAGTGAACGAAACTCCCGGTGCGACGATCGAAGCGGTCGAGACCCTGATAGGTTCCGATCCAGGGCGTTCCGTCACGACCGATTTTGACGGCCATCACTTGATCGTGGCTTAAACCGGCGGGATCAGCGGAATCGTGGCGGTAAACCTCGAAACGTTGCTCTTGGGGATGGAAACGGTTGAGGCCGCCGCCCGCGGTTCCGATCCAGAGAGCGCCCTCCCGGTCTTCCTCGATGGTATAGACCTGATCGTTGCTGAGGCTGTTAGAGTTGTTGGGATCGTTGCGGTAATGCGTGAACAACTCCGTGTCCGGGTCGAAGCGATTGAGACCACCGCCGGCGGTGCCGATCCAGAGGATACCCCGACGGTCCTCTTCGATGGTGTAGACATTGTTGTTGCTCAAGCCGGCGGGGTTGTCCGGGTCGTGACGGTAATGCGTAAACTGACGGGTGTCCGGGTTGAAGCGATTGAAACCGTCGCCGTAAAGGCCGATCCAGATATTCCCTTCATCGTCTTCTTCGAATTCACGTACCCAATTGCCGCTCAGACTGTTCGACTCATTGGGGATGTGGCGATAGAGTTCGAATCGTTGGTTATAGGGATCGAAGCGGTTGAGACCGCCGGAAGCAGTACCGACCCACAAGATCCCGCCACGGTCGCGGATGATGGACCGAACCGCGTTATCACTGAGGCTTGCGGGGTCGGAGGGCTTGTGGCGATAGGCGGTGAGCCGTTGGGTATGGAGGTCTAAACGGCTGAGACCACCGCCGTTGGTTCCAACCCACAAGATTCCGGAGGGGTCCTCCATCAGGGAAAGGATCAGGTCACTGCTGAGGCTGTCGGCATCCCCGGGATCATGGGGGTAATGTTGGAACCGCTCGGTTTGAGGGTCGAAACGGTAGACCCCGCCGCCTTCGCTACCGAACCAGAGCGAGCCGTCCGCACCCACGATGATGGCGCGAACAGGGCGCTCTCTCAATCCGAGGCGGTGGGCGTGATCGTTGCGATCATTCACCACCCGGCCGGTTTTCGGGTCCAACCGAACCGGCCCTTCGGCGGTCCCGGCCCAGATGTAGCCTTGTTGGTCTTCCGCGAGGGAAAAGACCCGGTCGTTCCTCAGGGTGGTAGGATCGGCGGGATCATGCCGATAGTGGGTAAATCGACCGGTTCGGGAATCGAAGTGATTCAGGCCGCCGCCGTCCGTTCCCACCCAGAGAAGGCCCTGCCGGTCTACGAGGATTGATAAGACCCGGTTGTGGCTGAGGCTGCCGGCACGGGCGGGGTCGTGTTGATAGCGCGTGAATCTTTCGGTTTCACGATCTAAACGGCAAAGCCCCTGGTTACTGGTACCGACCCAGAGGTTTCCCTGTCGGTCTTCAGACAGCGCCTGGATCCAGCTATCCGAGAGAGAACCGGGGTCATCCGGGTCGTGTTTGTAAACCACGAATCGATAGCCGTCGAAGCGGTTGAGACCGTCGAGGGTACCCATCCAAAGGAAACCCTGTTGATCTTGCAGCATGCAAGAGACAGTGACCTGTGAAAGCCCCTGCTCGGATGAGATCCTCTGAAAACGAATATCGCCCTGTTGAGCCTGCACCAAGCCGGGCAGAAACATCAGAAGAAACACACGGCAGTACGGACCTATGACAGCTCGCATCATTAAACGTATCGCTCTTATGACCAAGGCATCTACACCATATCCTTCCCAACGAGACGGAACCCCGCACGCCTCTTTGACCGGTCGTTGAATGTAGTTCAAGCGCTCCAGGGTCATGGTGCTCTCCCATGGAGTTAATCAGGGCCGAGAATTTCCGGCCGTATTTCCGCTTGTGCATATCGGCTCACCGACAAATTTTCTTATCGGATACCCGAAACCAAATCATGACACGAACCGGACAGTTCGCTGCCGATAGAGGCGCGATGCGTTGGCTCGGCCGGGCGCCTGTCCGTAAGCAGGTTATGCCGGAGGGTCAAAACTAATTTGAAAGACCTTAATCGGCCCGGCGTATGGATAAGAGGAGCGAAAACGGTTTATCGTGGACGTCACGATCGGGCGTGGCAAATGCGTCCGCTACTCTCGAGAGGCAATTTTCCAGCGCGGGCCACCTTTCCCTGCCTAAAAATCACATGGCAGCGGTTCGGGAATCAAGATAGTTCCAAAAATGATCTCCAGGACATTATAGACCGGCCACTGATCATAGGTCGGAAAGCCGAAATCGCCGCGTTGCGGCTCCAAGTGTAGAACGCCGTTGTTCGCCGCCACCCGCCGGCTCAAAAACTCCAGGGTCGGACAATCATCCTCTCTTAACAGATTGCCGCGTAGGTCGATCACATGCCCCTCGCCCAAATTGGTGTTGAACAGCACCAGGTTGACTGAGCTTTTCGATCGGTTGATCGCCAAGCAGAATCACTTGCCCAAGGTTTTGGATAAATATAGCGGTTTCAAGGGTTTGGTGACAATGGAGGGTCTGATCGAGACCTTGATTGGCCGGGAAATCATCGACTAGTCAGACCCGGTACGCGACATGCGGGGGCCGGCCCGCCAAAAATGGGTTCAACGGGCCAAACGTCCGGGCTTGGCCTTTGCCCGGGACGCCTCGCGAAGCTAGCAATTCTAGATAGATAGCAAATTTGCACGCCGACGCACCGTATTGCATCGACGCCCCAACAGGACAAAGACCAACCGCAGCAACAGCCCGATTCGCAACTACCGAACAAAGACGGGCTTTCCGGCTTTATGACGATCTTACCGGCAGGAAATCTTATCTTGTTGACTTGCTAACCACAACTAGGCGACAATGTAATCGCATTAATTTTCAGATGTAGAGTTGCGCCAAACAACTCCGGTTTAAGGCTCCCCCCGATAACACCACCTAGGCCATCCTCATTGAAATGCAGTTTTGACGTGTAATTGCTGGGGTGATATCCTTTCTTCTGAAAAAAATTCTTATGTTAGGAGAAAAAATGAAAAAGTTTTTTGGCTCCCTCATGACATTGGCGTTCCTGAGTGCCGGCTCTCTTGCATTCCATCACGGTCCTTGTAAGTCAGGCCATGATACAGTTGAACTAACTTGGGACGATGGCACAACAACAATTATCTGCTGTGTTCCGGTTGGCGACGGTTCCGTAGCCAGCTGCACAGATGGCGAAACTTGGATCAACCTCTAACCCTAGGCCCAAATAAAATGGCGTGGCATGGGCCACGCCGTTTACTTCCTTACCTATCCATAACCTTGGGGAGACAAGCATGACACTCTTATTCATTCTGATTTTCATGGGCGACCCTATTCCCATGAAAGTGAACGTAGGCGATCCAGTTTTAGATTTACCCGTGACCTCTTTGAGCAATGGTTCAGAAACCAACCTGAAAGAACTTTTGAGCGAAGGGTTTTGCTTCTTTCTAGCGCCGAGCTGCGGTTACTGCAAAAAAGCGATGCCCAATATCAAGACATACATGACAGGAATGAACATAATCTACATTTTTGTAGGCGAAAAAGATGAGGCTGCGGCCTTTGCAAAGGAACACATCGGTGTACAAAACAATGTCTTCATGGTTGACACAGAGCTTTTAAAGCCGCACAGTATTGTTACTTTCCCTGCAGTTATCACCTACAAGGATGAAAAGTGTCGGGTCGCCATGCATGGGCCCATGAGGCCCAAAGATTTGGACCTTTTGCTGAAGTTGTACAGTGGGGCCTATACGAAGAAAGTTGTGACTAAGAAGAAGAAATAATCTTGTCCTTCACCAGCGCGACTTCCCGGATGAGCCTTGGGGGAGGCATTGTTCGGCCTCTCGCGGGGCTTTCCCGGAACTTGGAATGAAAAGAGGAGTAAGAAGTTATATGACCGCACTATTGTTTTTTTGGCTGATGAACTGTGATATAGGGCGAGTTGTTTTGCCGTCTACAGATGTGTATCATCCGCTGACCAACAAAACCACGGCACGTAGTGAAAACGGCATTTTTTTTGTCTTTGACCGTTTTGAGCATCGAATTTTGATGTTCCAGCCAGGGGATGTAAAAGGCCGGATTATTGCGCGTAAGGGGCTTGGACCGGGGGAACTGGATCGGACGAATAGAATTTTCATCTTTGATAAGGCGCTGTATGTACTGTCATCAACGTGGGTCCAGGTGTTCAATATCGACGGAAGCTATCGCCGATCGATTAGGTTGCCGCCCGGTCTAATGGTGGACAAAACAGCCACGGGTTGGCTGGGCAAGAAGTTGGGCCTGGGTTCCAGTAAAATGGGGCTGTACCATTACGACCAGGACATAAAGAACCCTCAGACCCTGGTGGAATGGATGGAGGACGCGCCCCGTGCCCGAAAGATTGTGCCGGGTAAGAAGCATGTGGTTCCTCTGTACATTGAACGGGGCGAGCGAGCGGTGAGTAAAGACGGAGAGCGAGTTTACTATCGGCTGCCCAACTCCTCTAAGATTGTCGTGTATTCCATAGGCAAGCAACAGATCATGGACGAAATCCACCTGGGAGAGCGGTATCCCTTCCATGAATCCGTGGGCATGGCGCATCTGGACAAGCTGAGAAAGGATTTGCCGGGGACCAGAGTGACAGGTGTGTTTCCCGAGTACTTCCCATACACTAACGGTATCCGAGTAGATATGGAGGGATGCCTGCTGGTAAAGCGTATGATGGGCAAGAAAGCGAAAGTGTTACGCTATAACTCCAAAGGAAATCCGATCCCCGCGCCTTTCTCTGATATGAAGGACTATAAGCGCGTGGTTGGGGTGCAGGGAGGCTTCTACTTCATATCTTTTCAAAATGAGAGGGACGGCGATATGGGCGTTTCCAAGGTTCCAAAAGATCAGGCGGAAGAATTTATCAAAAACCACCCTGTTGAGGAATAGGAGCTTGCAAGTGGTAAGTGCGGAGGGTAGTCCCAGAGCCGCCGAGAAGAAGTCATCGCCTAAGAAAGAAACCAACTGAGCCTATACCTGCAGGACCCCCGACTCTATTTACTTATTCGGCGACCATTTCAGAATCCAGGGATCGCTGCTGAAGGGCCTCGGTTTTTGGGCCGCAAGATCCACCGTTTCATCGATGATGGCCCGGGCTCGTCTACCGTTAAGCGAGACCTGGACTTCCGCGCGGACCTCAACGTTTTGGTGACCCTCCTTACGGGCTTGTTCGGCCAGGAAGTGGGCAAATTGTAGAATCATCTGGGGCCTGGCCGCCATTTTTCGACGCTGGCGCCTGTTAAGGTATTTAGAGGGTTTCACGACCCAGACCCTGCCGGTGTCCGTATCCGTGAGGATGAACCGGGCCCGGCCGGTTTTACTCCTGAGTTTCATGCGCCAGGAGTAGTTGTGGCCCTCTTCCGTCCAGGCGACATCGCCGGGAAAAAAGTGATGGCGCAGGGGCATGGCGATTTGAAAGGTCATAAAAGCAGTCAGGAACCCCACGATCAGCTTTTGCCTGAAAGCAAGGCGCTCGGGGGGAGAAAGCGGGCCTTCCGACGCCTTGCCGGGCCAGTTGAAAATGCGACGCGGCCAGCCGGGGTCCAGGAACAGGGTGGTCATACCGATCGCCATCCAGGGGAAGATGCCGATGCCGAATAAACGGGCGTTGGTCAGGTGGAACAAAGTCAGGATGAGGAACATGGGCATGCGGGTGCGTCGATAGAGTAGTAAAGGGACGGCTGCCAGATCGATCCATAAACCGGACCAGGAGAAAAACAGCGGCCCCCAATCCTGCTCGATGAACCAACCCACGATAGGGATGTCCTTGTCATCGGCCAACCAGGAATCCAGAGGTTTGCCTGCCAACCAGTCGCGGCTTATTTTGGCAACGCCGCCGAAGAAATAGACACAGCCCAGTTGAGCGCGCATGATCCAGAGCATCCAGGTCGGGGCGACGTCGGAAGCGGTTTTGGGCCTCAGCCGCGCATCCACCGAAAAGGCTCGATGCGGGGAGATCCAAACCATGAGAAAAGCCACCAACATGATCAGGTAGAAATGATTGAGGTACCGGCTCTGGGCCAGGAAAAAGACCTGGCTGAAACCCAGAAAGAAGACAACCGCGCAGAAGCGGTAGAGAAACCCGCACATGATACCGACAGCGGCCAGGCCCAGCACATAAAACAAGACAAACATGCCCTGACCGGGCCACGGCTTGACCCACTCGAAGCCCATATAGGTAAAGAGGAATTGCGGCTCGATATAGTAACTGGAGACCCAGTCATGGTCCAGGTAGCGCCAGACCTCCACCAGCATGAGAAAACCGAAGGCAATGCGGAAGAACACCAGGGATGCGTTATCGACCGGTGTAAAAAGGCGGGCCGGCAGGCGGCGAATCATGTTGAAGCGTTCATTCATGGAATGGTTCCGGGCTGTTCTTCTACCGGCGACAACGTATGATGCCGGTTCAAGATATCAATCGGCGCTTGGAGTAATCGCATGATATGAGAGGATCCGAAAACCTTGCCCGCCATGTCGGCTTTCAACCGGTCAAAACCTCGCTTGCCAAATGAGTTTGCTTGCCGTCAACCGCAACGGCGATCGCCCGGATGTTGCCAATACCCGCTTCTCTCAATTCAGCGGCATAGTCTCTGTCCTTGATTTGTTTCATTGCTTCGGCAAGTGTTTCTTCCGGGGTTTGCGATTGAATACGTTTGAATTCGAAGATAAAACCCGTCTTGCGCTTATCATCCGGTGCGAGCAGAACGTCGAAGCGACCGTACCCGGCTTCACGATTACTCTGTACCCGGTATGTTCCGCGCAATTCGACCAACATACCCAACAGAAACGCCTGGTAAACGCGTTCCGGTTCGTTTCCGGCCGTGTCGTGAAAACTCAGGACGCCCTTCACCAAATCCGAAAACAGTTTTTCAAGTTGATCGATATCCTGGGCAACCAGAGCTTCGATGAGGGGCGTCAGGCCGCCGGGCCCCGCCTGCTGTCGCACCCACGAACGAACGGTCTTATCATAAAAATTCCGAACTTCCATGTTGGGTACGGCCAGTTCGCAATGATAATCGCCGCTGATGATCTCTGCCGTTTGCGGCTTCAGGTAACCGCTGAAGGTAAGCATGCTCCACACCATATCCGGGTCCAAATCACCCAAGACCTGGCTTGTTTCCAGTACCTTGTGAACCGTTTCGCCACGGAGAAGGGTTTCCAGTTCTCGGGTGGGAATCGCCTTCTTCTCGATAATCAAATCCTTGGTCAACTGATTGTCGCTGGTGTTCACCCAATAGGGGCGACAAGGCATTTGCGGATTTGCGGCAAGCTTCATCATGGACCAGGGATTGTACATGGTCTCTTTACCGAAACGATATCCGTTGTACCAATTGCGGATCTCTTCGCCCCGATCGGGAATACCCGCATCGATCAGAACCCGGTCGACTTCCCGTGTCGTAAACCCGAAATGTTCCGCGAAGGGTTCATCCAAAAGGGTGTGAACGTCCATATTGTTCAAACCGGAGAAGATGGATTCCTTGGCGATACGTAATATGCCGGTCAAAATGCCTTTTTCCAGGTGATGGTTATCCTTCAATGCCCCGCTTAGCAGATTGTGCATAAAGCCGACGACTTCGTCATAGTACCCGTGGTGGTGCCCGGCATGGATAGGGGTATCGTATTCATCGATCAGCACCATGACTTTGCGATTGGTTGCGCGATGAAGAAGCATGGTCAATAGGGTAAGCGCGTCCTGAAGGTCGGAGGTATGCGCATTGCCGGCAATAATATCGGTCACCAACTTACGGTCGATACCGCGCGGTTCGGCCTGTTCGATGACCTGCTCATGGTGCAGGAATAAACGCGCCATTTGTCGGGCCAGAGTGCGGTGGCAGCTATCGTAAGTGTCGAATTTCAAGTCCTTGAAAGTGAGGAAAACCGTGGGATACTGCCCGCGATGCGCCCACACGTCCGAACATTCTGTAACAGCCAGGCCTTTGAACAGCTCGGCGTTATCGACCGCATTATCGAAAAAACAATGAAGCATGGACAAGTTGATGGTTTTGCCGAACCGACGCGGCCGCGACAGCAAAATCACCTCGGCGCCGCTACGCACAACATCGGCAATGAGAAGGGACTTATCTACGTAGTAATAATTACCGGTACGCAGCTTCTCGAAATTGGATACGCCGATGGGAATGGGTCGCGTCATGAGATCCTCCGGTATCATCATAGCAGGATTTCCGGAGTAGGATGAATCCACGAGCATATGCACAGGACTCAAGGCAGGATTTCGAGCAACTCCACTTCAAACATCAGTAACGCGTTGGGTTCGATCTTGCTGCCGGCGCGTACATTCGTGCCGTAGCCCAGTTCGGGCGGGACCCAGAACATGTATTTCGAGCCCCGGCTCATCAACAACAGGCCCTCGGACCAACCGTCGATGACCGCGTCCAGTTGGAAAGTGGCCGGTTCATTGCGGGCCATGGTGTTGTCGAATTCCACGCCGTTCAACATAAAGCCGCGATAGTGCACCTTGATCTTGGTTTGGAGGTTTGCCGGTTTGGGACCGGTACCCTCTTTCATGACCTTGTATTGCAGGCCCGACGACGTGGTCACCACCCCGGTACGTTTGCCGTTTTGGTCCAGATACAGCTGTGCATCTATCAGGTTCTTGCTCGCCAGATCTTTATTGCGGTCGATAGTGCGTTGGCGCATGCGCCGTTGAAAATCCCTGTAAAGCTGGATGATCTGGTCTTCCGTCAGCTTCGGAGTGTTTTCCATGCCGTCGGTCACCCCGGCCAGGAACTGATCGAGATCGATTTCCACACCTTGGGTGCGGACGCCCTTGCCCATTTGGTAGCCCAACACATAACTGTCTTTTTCCTTTTCGGAAACGGGCGCCTTGGTTTCCTCGCCTTGCGGCAGAAAATACAGTAGGAGCAACAGTGCAAACTTCATTCAAAACACTCCGAAACGACGGTATAGGAAGACGCAAAGGGCGGGGGCCGCAACCGCGGCTCCCCTAAATCATAACCTAGTTGTGATCGTGGCCCTCGTGGCCGGTTTTCTTCTCCCCGGGTTTGGACATGATCTCCAGCAGTTCCACTTCAAACACCAACAAGCTGTTGGGCTGAATGATGCCGGGGCGAGGATTGGGACCGTAGCCCAATTCAGGCGGAATCCAGAACTTGTACTTGGCGCCTACCTGCATCAACTGCAAACCCTCGGTCCAGCCTTTGATGACACCGTTCAGCGCAAAGGTGGCAGGTTGGTTGCGCTTATAGGAGCTGTCGAACTCCTGTCCGTCCAGCAGGGTGCCCTTGTAGTGCACTTTGACGCGAGTGGTTGCGTCCGCGGGTTTCTCGCCGGTGCCGGGGGTCATGACCATGTACTGCAAGCCGGACTCGGTGGTCATAACGCCTGACACGCTTTTGTTCTTTTCCAGGAACTCTTTGGCAATGGCGGCGTTTTTAGTGGCCTTGCGGTTGCGCATTTCAGTAGCGCGGGCGCGCAGCTTGGTTTGGAAATCGGTCATGATTTTGCGAAGTTCGTTTTGGTCGTATTTGCCTTTGCCGGCCAGGCCGTCGCTCAAACCGTCCATCACGTGGTCGATACTCAACAGGTCGACGCCCTGTTGTTTGGCGCCGTCACCCAACTGCCAGCCCAGGATATAGCTGACTTTGTTCATAAACTCGGGGTCATCCAGATCGGGGCCGTGCGATTGGTGCTCGTGAAAGAGGAAAACCGTTAACATGAGAAGCAGGACATTCATAATACACCTTCTGTCAATTTGTAGTGGCCAGGGCCTGGCCTAATCTTTCGAAACCGTCACGGATACTGACCTTAGGCCGATACCCCAGGTCCCGCTTTGCGGCGCTGATATCGAACCAGTGCGCGGTTCCCAGTTGGCGGGCAACAAAACGCGTCATGCGCGGTTCGCCGTTCAAACCGAACAGTTTGTAAGCGCCCTCTAGAATGCGGCCGGCGCGGTAGGCGGTGCCCACGGATATCTTCCGGGTTACGGGCGAAACGCCGCCGGCGGCCAATATACCGTTGATCAACTCGGCCATGGCCATGGGCTCATCATTGGTAATGAAATAGTTGCGACCGGCAATCGGCGCGCCCGGGGCCAGTTTTTCCCCGGCCAGGATGTGGGCATCCGCGGCGTTGTCGATATAGACGGAATCAACCAGGTTGGCGCCCGTGCCGACGATCCGAAGCTTTCCCGCGCGGCCCTGTTTCAGGATACGCGGCACCAGGTGATTGTCGCCGGGACCCCAAATCAGGTGCGGTCTCAGCGATACCACGGCCAAATTCGCATCATTGGCGGCAATCACGCGGCGTTCGGCCTCGGCCTTGGTTCGTGGGTAGAAAGCCAGGAAGGTTTCGGGATAGGGCGCGGTTTCATCGATGCCCTCCTGGTCCTCTCCGCCGAAGGTCACGCTGGGTGAACTGGTGTAGACCAGGCGTCGGACGCCGTGCTTGCGGCAGGCATCGATGATATTTTGTGTGCCGGTGATGTTGGCGGCATGGTAGCTGTCATAAGATCCCCAGACGCCGGCCTTGGCGGCCGTATGAAAAACCATCTCACAGCCGGAAACGGCCTTGTCGACAATATCGGGATCGGCAATATCGCCGCGAACCTGTTCCACGCCCAAGGAGGCCAGGGCCGGATAGTCGCCGCGGTTCAGGGTGCGCACCTTCTTGTCTCGATCCAACAATTTGTGAACAATTGCCTGACCGAGAAATCCGCCGCCGCCTGTCACCAAAATCGTCATGCCGTCCTCAAAAAAGCCAATGTCAAGAAACAAGGCATTTTACTTGGAAGCGTCGAACATAGCAAGGGTACATCCGGTGAGAGCTGTCATAGTTGGGGCCGGCTCGATCACAGTTTTGTTTCATGCGTGCCCCGCACTTGACAACAATAGAACAACTTTTGCATGTGCGCAATCTGATATATCAATTTCTTGACAAAATTGCACACCTGCGCAATCGAGTCAATCCACCGTCTTAAGTCGATTGCGCACCTGTGCAATCGAGTCAAGCCGGTGTCTTAAGTCGATTGCACACCTGTGCAATCGAGCCAAGCCGGCGTCTTAAGTCGATTGCGCACCTGTGCAATCGAGTCAAGCCGGTGTCTTAAGTCGATTGCGCACCTGTGCAATCGAGTCAAGCCGGCGTCTTAGGTCGATTGCGCACCTGTGCAATCGGGTCAAGCCGGTGTCTTAGGTCGATTGCGCACCTGTGCAATCGAGTCAAGCCGGCGTCTTGAGTCGATTGCGCACCTGTGCAATCGACCTCAGAGAATGGATGAAGCGCAATGCTATGTTTTGCACTCCACTTAAGACGGCGTATTGACACCATGGCACGCCGCTACTGGGAAAGCAATCGATGATTTATTTCTTTGGTCTTATCTTCCAACACTTTACACTCGAAAATGACGAAGTCCCGTGGTTAGAGCGGGGTCAAAGTCAGAGGTGACCCGGTCGGCGTTCAGCAGCCTATGACTTGTTCTTGTTCAACAAATCGGCCAGGCCCGCGAACGGCTGATGCGTGGTCAGCGGTTCCGAAGATTCCGAGCCGCCCGAATCGCTGCTGTACGCCGCGGCCGCACCGTGCCTGGCGTGTTGATTTTCATGGCAGTAGGTGCACAGTAGTTCCCAATTACTGCCGTCCGGCGGGTTGTTGTCGTGATTGTGGTCGCGGTGATGGACCTCCAGCATTTGGAGATTCTTGTGATTGAATTCCTTACCGCAGTGACCGCAGACCCAGGGGTACATTTTAAGGGCGCGCGCCCGGTAACCTTTCTCCCTTTCGGCTTGCTCCATTCTGGCCTCGGCCACGATTTTTTGAAGTTCTTCCGCATCCGATCCGTGCTTTTTACCCGCCATATCGCCTCTCCTCGGTTCCGTGTTCGGTATCTCATTGTAACCTCCGGCTCCGGTTTTGGGAACTGTCGGGGCTACCCCGGCCGACAGCCGATTTCAGGCCGGTGACAGCTTCGGACCTCTTTTCATTTCAAGTACCGGCCTAACCGCCTCATTTATTTCTCTCTTCAGCGGCCGGCGCCATGTTTTTTGTTGCACCTCATCACGTTTGCGGCCCGACCTTTTTCGATGGAGATCATGACACGGGCGACGCACCGTCGCGCTTCGGCCGGTTCCAGTTCACAGGAGCCCATGCCGAATGGGTGTAACAAGCGGTTGTGTCTTCCGGGTATCCCCGTGCCGAGGCTCCATCTACTACTTTTATCGATAACCAGGCGGGAATCCAAGATTTCTGACGAGTGAAAACTACCCGATCCAAACATACTACTCGTAAGATTTAAGGAGAGTTACCTTAGATGTCGCACAGCACTGTGATTCGTATGTCCATCTTTATGTTCGTTATGTTGCTGCTCGGATGCGGCGCCGATGCGCCCCAAAACGCATCCAATGACCGGGGACCGCGAGGCGGTCAACAGGGTCGGCAGCGGCCGGCGCCCAAGGCGGTGCCGATTGCGGTGACCAAGGTAATCGTCGGCGAGGCCGCATCCTTATATACTACTACCGCCACTTTGGAAGCGGAGGCCCATGCTCAGGTGCTGGCGCGAACCAGCGGTGTCGTCCGCCGCATTCTCCACGAGGAAGGCGACGAGATCAGGGAAGGCGCCGTACTGCTGGAGCTGGAAGACGAAACCCAAAAGCTGGAATTGAAGCAGGCCGTTCTCCGTCGCGAGAGCCTGACGGCACAATACAACCGCCAAAAGAAAATGCAGGCTCAGGGCATCGTCTCGCCCCAGCAGTTCGAGGATATAGAAAACTCTTATAACCAGGCCGTCGCAAGCGTGGAGCAGGCCGAACTGGCCCTGTCCTATACCAAGATCCGCGCCCCGTTCAGCGGCCGCATGGTGCGTCGCCTGGTCGACCTGGGCGCCCATGTCCAGTCCGGCACACCCCTCTTCGAGATGATGGACGTCACGCCGTTGCTGGCGCGCGTACACGTTCCCTCGAATCGCATGGGCGGGATCAGTGAGGGCCAAAGTCTGCGCATGGTGTTGGACAGCAACGCCACTGAATTACAGGCGCGTATTCGCCTGGTCAGTCCCATCGTGGATCCCAACACCGGCACGGTTAAAGTAACCGCCGAGATCCCCAACTATCCCGCGGGCACTCGACCCGGCGACTTTGCCGAGGTCAGCATTGTTACCGAACGACGCGACAATGCCATGCTGGTGCCCAGTGAAGCCGTGTTCGAGGAACAGGGCCGTAACGTCTTATACGTTGCCGCCGACGGCAAGGCCGATCGCCGCGAGGTTACCGTGGGGTTCGTAGAGCAGGGCTCTACCGAGGTTCGCGCCGGGATCGATCCCGATGACCTGGTGGTGATCAAGGGTCAGCGCAACCTGCGACCCGGCATGCCCGTCGAAATCCTGGAAGGCCCTCAAAGCGGTATTGCCTCGGCCCGCAGCAATACCCTGGAGGCCTCTCTTTGATCCGCGAACTCGTTACCTTTTCCGTTAAGCGTCGGGTTACCATTTTCATGGTAGCCCTGGCCGTGTTGGCCTTCGGTTACGTCAGTTTTTCCAAGCTGACGCTGAACCTGCTGCCCGACATCTCCTATCCCTCCTTGACCGTGCAGACCGAATTCCCCAACGCGGCGCCGGGGGAGGTCGAGAACCTGATCAGCCGACCGGTAGAAGAAGCGGTGGGCGTGTTGCAGGGTTTGACGCAGCTCACCTCGGTTTCCCGGGCGGGCGTTTCGGAAGTCACCCTGGAATTCGGTTGGGATGCGGATATGGACATGCTGGCCATGGACATCCGCGAAAAACTGGACCGGCTGATCCTGCCGGACGAGGCCGAGGCCCCGATTGTGTTGCGTTACGATCCGGCGCTGGATCCCATCATGCGCCTTTCCTTCAGCGGTGATCAGGACCTGACCCTGATGCGCTACATCGCGGAAGACAAGATCAAGGAAGCATTGGAACGCCTGGAAGGCGTCGCCGCCGCGCAGATCAAGGGCGGCGAGGAAGAGGAAATCCAGATCAACCTGGAGCAGGGCAAGGTCGCCGCCATGGGCCTGACCCCGGCGGAACTGGCGCGAGTGCTGGAAGGTTCCAATATCAACCGCCCGGGCGGTTCCCTGAAAAGCCGCGCCAGCAATTACCTGGTGCGTACGCTGAACGAATACGATACCGTGGCCGAAATCGGCGAGATCACCGTCACCCCGCCGGGCCGACCGCCGGTGAAGCTGAAAGATGTGGCCCAGGTGGTTCGCGGCGCCAAGGATCGTGAAGAGATTACCCGGGTCAACGGCAACGAATGCGTGGTCATCGAGGTCTTCAAGGAAGGCGACGCCAATACCGTATTGGTGGCCACGGCTGTCCAGGAAGCGGTGAAGAAGATGCCGCGCGACCTGCCCAAGGGCAGCGAACTGACCGTCTTGTTCGACCAGTCCCGCTTCATCAAGCAGAGCATCGACGAGGTCAACCAGGCGTTATTGATCGGCGGCGCCCTGGCCATTATCATCCTGCTGATCTTCTTGCGCGACTTTCGCGCCACGATCATTATCGCCACCGCCATTCCCCTTTCCGTCATCGCCACCTTTATGATGATGTTCCAACTGGACGTCTCCCTGAACATCATGTCGCTGGGCGGCCTGACGCTGGGCATCGGCATGCTGGTGGACGGCGCGATCGTCATCCTGGAAGCCATTCACCGCAAACGCGAGCACGGGCACAGCCGGATGAAGGCGGCTATCGAGGGCACCACCGAGGTGGGCGGGGCCGTGATTGCCTCCGTGCTGACCACCATCGCAGTGTTCTTTCCCATCGTTTTTGTGGAAGGCATCGCCGGCGAGTTGTTCCGGGACCAGTCGCTTACCGTCACCTTCAGCCTTATCGCCTCGCTGCTGGCCGCGTTGTCGCTGATTCCCATGCTGGCCTCGTTGGGCAGCAAGAGCAAAAAGAAAAAACCCGCAAAAGCCGCCAAGGCGAATGCGGACGACACCAACACCATGGGCTTCTTCTCGGTCATCTATGAAAAGTTTCTGCGCGCCTGTTTGCGCTGGCGCTGGGTGACTCTCGCCGTTGCCGTGGCCATTTTCGTCTTTACCTTGCGGCTGTATCCGAAACTCGGCCAGGAGTTGATTCCGGCGCTTACGGAGGGTGAGTTCTTCTTCGAGGTGAGCATGCCGGAGGGCACGGCGCTGCCCACAACCGACCAGGTCATTGCCGAAATGGAGCGCACCGCCGCCATGGACCCCGCCGTGGAAACCGTCTACGCCACCGTGGGCACGCGCACCGTTACCGGCGGGCTGTCGCTGAAGACCAAGGACGAGAACCTGGGCCAGGTCAACGTGGTGCTGAAAGACCGTAGCGATGAGGGGCTCGAAGAAGCCGTGGCCGATCGCCTGCGCGAGACCTACGCACGCATTCCCAACCTGGACGCCAAACTGGGCCGTCCCAGTTTCTTCAGTCTGAAGACGCCGGTAGAGATGCTGTTCTACGGCGAGGACCTGGAACAGCTGAAGGAATACACGCTCAGCCTGAAGCCCAAGCTGGAGGAAATCCCCGGCCTGGTGGATGTGCGCGCTTCGTTGGAAGCCGGAAACCCGGAACTGACCGTGGTTTTCGACCGTCAGAAGCTGGCGCACCTGGGCCTGACCATCGGCCAGGTCTCGGAAACGCTGCACAACAGGGTCAACGGCACCGTGGTCTCGCGTTTCAAGGAGGCGGACCGCCTGATCGATATTCGCCTACGAAACCAGGAGTCCGATCGCGACTCGATCCGCGACATCGAGAATATCGTTATCGCCGAGTTGGACGGCAGACCCATCACACTGAAAGCCGTGGCCGCACTGACCCCGGCTCGCGGCCCCTCCGAGATCCACCGCATCAGTCAAAGCCGCGTGGCCATCCTTTCCGGCGATTTAAGCGGCCGTCCGCTGGGCGCGGTTATGGCCGACGTGCAAGAGGTCGTGGCACAAAATCCGCCGCCCATCGGCATCGAAGCCACGCCCGGCGGCCAGAACAAGGAGATGGAGGCCAGCTTCGGCAGCTTGATGTTTGCGCTGGGCCTGGCGGTCTTCCTGGTCTACCTGGTCATGGCCGCCACCTTCGAGAACCTGGTTCACCCCTTCATCATCCTGTTCACCATTCCGCTGGCTCTTGTCGGCGCCATTCTGGGTCTTTACTGGAGCGGCTTGTCGGTCAGCATCATCGCCTTGATCGGGGTCATCTTCCTGGCCGGAGTCGTGGTCAATAACGCCATTGTCCTGGTGGATGCCGTCAACCAGAGCCGACATGCCGGTCATGAGAAGATGGAAGCGGTGATCCACGCCGCCAAAATCCGCCTGCGACCCATCTTGATGACCACCATGACCACCGTGCTGGGCCTGCTGCCCATGGCAATCGGCTTCGGCGAGGGTTCCGAACTGCGCACCCCGCTGGCGGTGGTGGTTTCCACGGGCCTGGTCATCTCCACCCTGCTGACCCTGGTTGTCATTCCGGCCGTCTACATGATCGTGCCGTCCACCGTGAGCACCGTCATCGAGGAAGAGGAACTGGAGAACGACATCGCAGCGGCGGTCCAACGTGAATATGCCGAATTGCATCCGGCGGAGGGACTACCATGACCCTGCCCGAGTTGGCCGTACGCAGGCCCGTTACCACCCTCGTCCTGCTGGTTTCCATCATGGTCATCGGCACCCTGGCCTTGTTCCGCCTGCCCCTGGCCGCGAAGCCCGACGCCAAGGAACGCCGAATTTTCGTTATCGCCGAATACCCCAACGCTTCGCCTCAAGCCATAGAGCGCATGATCGTGCGCCCGTTGGAAGAGGCTCTGGCCGGTATCGAAGGCGTTCGGGAAACCTGGTCCCGTTGCGACTCTCGTGGCGGCCGGGTGAGCCTGAACTTCGAGTGGGGCGTCAATCTGGACCTGGCCCGGGCCGAGATTCGCGACCGCTTGGACCGGGTGCGCGACGAATTGCCCGACGACCTGGAGCGCCTTTCCATTTCCTCCAACTGGCGCGCCAGCGAGACGGGAGATACCATTCTCGAAGGCCGCATCTCCTCCCCCCTGGATCTCAGCAAGAACTACGAACTGCTGGAACGGCGCATCATCCGACCCCTCGAACGCGTGCCGGGCGTGGCCGAGGTCTCCATGGACGGGGTCAATCCCCGCGAGGTCAAGATCAACCTGCGCATGAACGCCCTGCGCCGTCATAATCTGGATGCGGGACAGGCACTGCGCGCGGTCAGAGGCAACAACGCCGACCGGTCCCTGGGCGTCATTCGCAACGACAAGCAACGCTACACCTTGCGCGCCCTCGGCTCTTTCCAGGAAATCGACGAAATCCGCCGACTGCCCATCCCCGACACCACGCTCACCCTGGGCGACGTGGCCGAGATTACCTACGAGGAACCACCGCTGGAATACGGCCGCCACCTGGACGGCGAGTTTGCCGTGGGCGTCAGCGTCAGCAAGGAATCCAGCGCCAACACGGTAGAGGTCTGCAGGCTGGTGCGCGAGCGCGTTGCCGCCATGGCCGATGATCCTGAACTGGAAGGCATCAACTTACTGGTATGGGAAGACCAGGGCCGGGAGATTACAAAAACCCTGGGCGATTTGGAACAAACCGGATTCTTCGGGGCAATTCTGGCCTGCGTGATCCTTTTCCTTTTCCTGAAACGCACAAGCACCACACTGATCGCCGTGGTCTGTATTCCCTTTTCGCTGATCGTGGCCTGCGGTTTGATCTGGGCGCAGGGCAAAACCCTCAACACCGTCTCCCTGCTGGGCCTGATCGTGGCTATCGGCATGCTGGTTGACAACGCGGTGGTCATCATCGAGAACATCGACCGTTACCAGCAGAAGGGCTACCGCAACAAGGTCTCCGCCCTGTTGGGCGCCCGAGAGGTTTCCGTAGCCGTATTCGCGGCGACGCTGACCTCGGTGATCGTGTTCCTGCCGCTGGTTTTCTCCAAGCCCTCGCGCATGAACCTCACCTTCAAAGAACTGGCCATGACGGTCTGCTTTACCCTGCTGGCCTCCCTCTTCGTCAGCCAGACCTTGATTCCCCTCTGCTCGGCCTACCTGCTGAAACGCAAGAAAACACGCAAGCCCGGCCGGCTCATGAGTTGGATGGTGCAGAAATACGGTCGCATGCTGCGCTGGACCCTGGGCCACCGCTGGCTACCCGTGGCCGCCGGCCTGCTGATCATCGGCTCCGGCTGGATTCCCTTCAAGGCCGTCGATATGAACTTCGAGTCCGACGACAACGAGATGTTCGTGGGCATGCGCTACCGCTTCTCCGAGGACCTGCCGCTCGAGAAGAAAAGAGAAGTAGTGACTATCGTCGAAAATATTCTCAAACCGCATGCCGAACGATTGCAGGTGAAGTCCATTTACAGTTGGTACTCCGACCGGGGTTCGCAAACACGGCTCTATATGAAACCGGGATTCGTCAACGAGGCCCATATGAATGAGGTGCGCAAGGAAATGCCCAAGCTGTTTCCCAAGATCGCCGGCGTTAGAATGGCGGTCATGGACAACGGGCGTTTCTGGGACCGCAACCGGGGCAAACGCATCGGCTTCCAACTCCAGGGTCCCGACACCGAGGTCCTGGCCAAACTGGCGGAAGAAGCCGAGGAACGTCTGAAAACCGTGCCGGACCTGTTCGACCATTACAACAGCGGCGAGGGCGGCTCCACGGAACTGCACACCGAGGTAAACCGCGAACGCGTGCATGCCTACGGCGTGGACATCGCCCGTCCCTCTCAGATTGTCGAGTTGACCTTTCGCGGAAGTCGCCTGCCTCGCTTCAAGGGGCCTGACGGCGAAGTGGAAATGCGCATGTTGCTGGAGGAACAGGAAAACCAAACCGTGGACCAATTGCGCTCCCTGCCCGTCCTGGGCGGCGGCGAAACCCCGGTCGTGCCCCTGGAGAGCCTGGCCGATTTCCGCGTGGTCAAGGGACCGGACGGCATCCGACGCAGTAACCGGGTAACCTCCCTGTGGGTGGGCGCCCGCTATGAATCGGGCAAGAAAGCGGAACACCGGGAGCGTGCGGCGGCGGCTTTGAGAACCATGGACCTCCCCTACGGCTATAAATGGAACTTCAACCCCGGCAACCGCGAGGCAGAGGAAACCAAAAAGGAATTCGTTACCGGCATCTACCTTGCTTTGTTGCTGATCTTCGGCGTCATGGCGGGCCTGTTCGAATCGGTGCGCCAGGCGGTTGCGTTGATGATCTCGCTGCCGTTCGCGGTCTCCGGTGCGTATTGGGCGCTGCACCTGACCGGTACCGATATGGACCAACCCGCGGCCGTCGGCGTTCTGCTGCTGCTGGGAATTGTGGTCAATAACGGCATTGTGATGATCGAACATATCAACACCTACCGGCGCGCGGGAATGAGCCGAACGGAAGCCATGGTAAAGGGTGGACGCGAACGACTGCGGCCCATCCTGATTACGGCCATCACCACGCTCATCGGCCTGATGCCCATGGCGATCCAGCAACCCGCCCTGGCCGGTATGTACTACTATTCCATGGCCTTTGTGATTATGGGCGGCTTGATCGTATCGACCGTGCTTACCCTGGTTCTCCTGCCCACCACCATTTGCCTGGTCGAGGATTTCCTGGCCGGCGCGGGCCGATTACTGGGCTTGTCGGTTCGGAAACAACCCGGTGCCTGATTTCAGCCCGCTCCGAAAAGCCGATCACGAAACTATTAAACCGGCTTGATGCTGTCAAACAAACTGTCTCAACCATCTAAATTTACTTTAGTAGGTAGTTTCCCTGATACGGCCTGTTAACTTCTGAACAAGTTTGCCGATCTAAAACTTATGGCTACCCACCATGTACGTGGATGAAAATCCGCACGCGGCTGCAATCGCGGCCAGGGGGTTGCTATGAGAACACATCTGCCCGCGAGACGGCATCCAGCCGGAAAAACCATGAAAGCGGCGTCTTTCCAGACTATCGGGAAGTACCTATGGTAACGGCAAGAGAGAGGCAGACCGCGGCAAATCCGTCTCACTCCCCCGCCGAGCCCTGGCGGGTAGCCGTGCTGACCAGCCAGGCCGGACTTTACAATCGAATTACGGAATCATTGGGCGCCTTCAAGGTAGAGGGCCGGACCGTGGAGTTGATCGACTGGCGGCATAACAATTTTCCGCTCACGGAACGCATACCGCTGTTGCTCTTACTACCCGAGGATCGATGGGACGCCTTGGAGTTATTGACCCGACTTCGCGGGGACCGGCAGCAAACCAGGATCGTGCTGATCCTGGAACTCCTGGAGGATGCGCCTACCGAGCTGCAATTGATGGAATTGGGTGTGAACGATATTCGCCTGGTTGAAGAAATCATGCCCATGGTCATCCGCAACCTGGTGTGCGCCAACCTGAGCCTGATACATGCCGTCCGTGAACGCGAGGATGCCTGTCGGCTTTTGAAACGGCTCGAAGGCCAGGTGCTGGCTCTTTCGCACAAGGCGGGCATGGCCGAACTGGCCGCCGGCGTATTGCACAATGTCGGCAACCTGTTGAACGGGATTACCACCTCCGCCGAGGCCATCAAACACATCACCAAGCACTCTCAGGTGGAGAAACTGAGCAAGGCCAACATGTTGCTGGAAGAACACAAAGATAATGCGGCCCATTACCTGACCCATGATGAACGCGGCAAGATGCTGCCCAAGTTCTTGCAGGCCTTGGAGAAATCGCTGAGTCGGGAAAATGTAAAGTTGACTCGCGAAAGCTACGTCGTGCAACGTAATGCCCGCACCATCGACCAGATTATCAAAACCCAGCAAGCTTGTGTGAGTATTGACGAGGAGGACCGTCGTAGTGACCTGAACGAGGTGATTCGGCACACACTCACCTTGATGAACGGCTGCTTGCGACAACACCAGGTTCAGGTAGAACAGCGCGAAGATTTCAAGGGTCGTTTGATGGTGAGTCATTCCAAGGCGGTCCAGGTAGTCAGTAACCTCATTCAAAACGCGCTCGATGCTTTGATGGACAACCCGGCGGACAACAGGCATATCGAGGTGATTACAGAAGCCGGCAAGGACAAGATCCGGGTGGTGGTCACCGATAACGGCTCAGGCATGACACCCGAGCAGACGGCCAACCTCTTCCGCTTCGGCTACACCACCAAGTCCAAGGGCCACGGCTTCGGGCTGCATTCCAGTTTGCACTTCATGCGCCAAATGGGCGGCGACCTGCAAGGATCCAGCGAGGGCGCCGGCAAGGGCGCCACCTTTACCATGACCTTTCAGAAACGACCGGTGATTTAGGAAAGCCGCCGCTGGTCAGGTGGTCGATAGCGCGGCCTCACGCTCGTGAGGCAATCCCTCCAGGTATGCCGGCGTAGCTGTTCCCGACTTTAAGCGATCGTCCGGCAAGGGCTCTCCCGTAACCAGTTTCAAGGGCACCTGTCCGGCCCATACCGGCAATTTGTAATCCTCTTCATCATCGATAGGGCCGCCGGTTCGGATCTTGGCGGACGCTTCATCCAAAGGAAAGGCAAGCACCATGGTGCCCTTCAACTCCTGCGCGGTCGGCGGCCTCACCTCAGACAGGCGACCCGGCGTAAGGTGATTCATAAAAGCGTCCAGGGCGCGTTCTTTGGCTTCGGCCTCGACCACTTCCCTTCCCTTTCCATACAGCACTACCGAGCGGTAGTTCATGGAATGATGGAACGCGGATCGCGCCAATACCAGGCCGTCCAAATGCGTCACCGCAATACAGGCCTCGGCGCCCGCGGCGAGATCGCGCATCAAGCCGGACGCGGTGCTGCCGTGGATGTACAGTGCGTCGCCCTCACGCCAGATCGCCATGGGGATCTGACGCACCTTGCCGGCCGCGGCATAGGCGACCGTGCCCACGTAGGCCGCATCCACGATTGCGTAAACGGTTTCTTTATCGTAGATCCCCCTTTTGGCGGAGCGGCGCACACGGGTTCGTTCTGTCGGCGGCTGGGACATTTCGTCACCTCCTCTCGTTTTTTCCTAATGTATGTGCAAAGTGGACTCATGGTAAGATCCAATTCGGAAAGATATAGAGGTCCACTTTTGCCATGAGCCGATCGAACCGACTGCCCTTAAGCGAAATCCACACCATTCAACTGGACCAGTCCGACCCCGAGCCTTTGTACCGCCAACTCTACCGGGCCGTTCGCGAGGCCATCCTGCTGGGACGCTTCCCCCCCGGCATTCGCCTGCCCTCCAGTCGCGCCTTTGCCCGCGAACTGAACCTGTCGCGCAACACGGTCGTCAACGCCTACGATCAATTGACCGACGAGGGCTTTCTGGAACGCCGCCACGGTTCCGGCAGTTATATTACGGAAACCATACCCGATCGCTACTTGCGCGCCCAACCGAAACAAGCCGAAGACAAGCCGAAGCCTAAATCAGAAGATACGGGTTTGTCGCAACGCGGCCGGCGCCTGGCCACCCAAATCGATACACCGCGCTCGGAGAAACTGCTGCCTTTCATGCCCGGCCTGCCCGACCTTGCCCAGATCCCGTTGGAACGCTGGTCCCGCCTGGTCAGCAAACACTGGCGAGACGTCAAACCGGACATGCTGGGCTACGGCAACGTGGGCGGTCTCCCCCAACTGCGCAAGGCCGTCGCCGAATATCTGAAAGCTTGCCGCGCGGTAACCTGCCATGCCGACCAGGTCATCATCACCGCCGGCGCTCAACAAGGCCTGGACCTGGCCTGCCGCCTGCTGCTGGACGAGGGCGATACGGCCTGGTTGGAAACCCCCGGCTACCACGGCGCGCAAGGGGCTATGATCAGCGCGGGCATTCAACCCGTCCGCGTGCCCATGGACCGCGAGGGCATCGACCTGGCCGCGGGTAAAAAACTCGCCCCGAAACCCCGCCTGATCTACGTCACGCCCTCGCACCAATACCCAACCGGCATCACCATGTCCCTGGCTCGCCGGTTGGACCTGCTGGCAAACGCCGAAACATGGGGCAGTTACATCCTGGAAGACGATTACGACAGCGAATTCCGCTACGACGGACGTCCCCTGGCCTCGCTGCAAGGCCTGGACACCGCGGGCCGCGTCATCTACGTCGGGACCTTCTCCAAGGTTTTGTTTCCGGCCCTGCGTCTGGGTTACCTGGTGGTCCCGGACAACCTGATCGACGCCTTCCTCGCGGGACGATGTTACCTGGACCGACAAGCGCCCTCGATCACGCAAGCGGCCCTGGCCGAATTCATCGAATCGGGCTGGTTCCTCTCCCACGTCCGCCGCATGCGCCACGCCTACGCTCATCGCTACCGGGTCATGAACGAGTTGGTAAAAAACGTTTTATCCCCCTGGCTTTCCGCCGACCCAACCCCGGCAGGCATGCACCTGACGGCCTACGCCAAGGGACCGCTGGACGACCAGGCCGTTCATCAAGAGGCCAAAAAAAGAAAACTACTGCTACGCCCACTGACAGACTACTACCCGGACCGAAAAGGCCCTTCGGGTTTCGTCCTGGGTTACGCGGGCTTCGACGAAACCCAACTACGCCGGGCCGCCGCCGAAACAGCAGCCCTACTGGAACACGCCGGTAGCGTGAGCGAACAATGAACCAACAAGCCCAATGGTCGGGCAGCCCGAAGGCAAGCCATAGCAGCTATAACCCCATCTCCTTCATGTTGCGCCGTTACCAAGCACGTTTCTTTGGCGTTCCAGGAAAATTCGCCCAAAAGTTTGCCGTGGTCCCTGCCGATAAAACAGACACCCATCATGCCAAAAACGCTCACTCCAAGGAGTTGCGCTTTTGGTTCCCCTTCACCGTCGTTCGTTCCGTATGCTCGTTGCCGGGTGGCTTGCCTGGGCCTCTGTTTTCGGTTGGAGTCAAAATCTCTTTGAAACCGACTACGCCGTATTGCATTTGAATCGCGAGGACGGACTTTCCAACACCGGTATCAATGTCATCCTTCAGGACCGCTTGGGTTTTGTCTGGTTCGGCACCCGAGACGGGCTGAACCGCTATGACGGCAGCCGCACCAAAGTCTACCGCAACGTGCCGGATGACCCGTGCTCCGTGTCCAATAACCATATTCTCAGCCTTTACCAGGACGACGCGGACTACCTCTGGGTCGGCACCAAGGGCGGGCTGAACCGGTTGGACCCGATGACCGGTTGCTTTACAAGATACACCGGGGAAACAAATGGTTTCAGCGACGACCACATTTTAGCCGCGGTGTTTGACGATGCCGGTTTCCTATGGGTGGCAACCCTGGGCGGTTTGGACCGATTCAATCCCGAATCCGGCGAGGTCACAGGCTATCGGCGTAATCCTGAAGACCCGGACAGTTTAGGCGCCGACAGCGTCACCGCCCTGTTCATAGACACCGAGCAGCAAAGGCTGTGGGTGGGCTATAGCCAGGGCCTTGTAAGCCGGATGGATTTGAACCGGCCCGGTGTCTTCAAACACTTTCGAGAAGAGGAAGACCGAGACCTGGGTTATATCGAAAGCCTGGTTACCGATCGCCTGGGAAATCTGTGGATCGGCGCGGGAGCGGGTCTGTCCTACCTGAAGCAGGCGGAAGCCGAGGCGGTGACCATCTATCGCAACGATATCGGCAAACCAATCGAAGATGTGATGGACATCTCACGAGATGAAGCCGGAAACCTCTGGGTGGCAACCTTCTCCTCGGGGCTTTACTATCTGAACCCGGTTCTGGGAAAAGTGAGGCATTGGCAATTCAAGCCGGACCGGCGTATCAACCTGCAACCCGGCAGGATGCGTTGTGTCTTTTCCGGCCGGGACGGCATCGTTTGGGTGGGTTATTTGGGTGACGGAGCCAATTGCCTGGCGCCGTCTCCTTTCGCCGGCGGATTGGGCGCCGTGATCACCGGCACCGTCAAGTCACTGATGATGGATGATGCAGGCGCCGTTTGGATCGGCAAGGAGTCGGGAGGTTTGGAGCATTGGAAACCCGGCGCCGCGAAACCCGTTGTGTACGGCGGCCCCGATCAAGGAAAAGGTATGCGGGCCAATGCCGTATACGCCTTGTACCAGACTCGGGACAGCAGCATCTATATCGGAACCGGTGCGCAAGATATCTATCGTCTTCTGCCGGACGGAAGTCTGAAACACTACCCGCTTCGCAAAGACCCCGCCTTACCCGTCTACCCCATCCAAGCTTTTTTGGAAGATGTCAACGGAACCCTGTGGGTAGGTTCGGGGGCCGTGGGTTTGCATCGAATGGATCGGCCCGGGATCTTCGAGCGCGTGATTTTGGACCCGACATCGCCTAACGCAATGGCCGATCGCTCGATTTCCTTTCTGCACGGCGCTTCCAAACCCGGGGAACCGCTGTGGATCGGCGCCCAACACGGTGTGTTGCGGCGTATGGATTTGGAAACGCCCGGGAAATTTAAAACCTACCGACACGACCCGCAACAGCCGGACAGCCTGCCGCCGAACAGTTTCTTTTGCCTTTGGGAAGATAGGGACGGGACGTTTTGGATCGGCACGGACGGCGGTCTCTGTCATCTGAATCCCAATGATGGGAAAACGCGGATCTATACCTCGCCGGACGGACTGCCGGGCGACGCCGTCTACACCATTCTGGGCGATCACCAGGGGCGCTTATGGTTGGCAACCGCTAACGGCCTGTCACTTTTCGAACCGGCCTCGGAGACCTTCTCCAATTTCGGGAAGGATCACGGCCTGCCGACCGATTTCTTCTCCCCCCATGCCGGCTTTGTCGCGGACAACAAATTATTGGCCTTCGGCGGGAATCGAGGTATGGTGATCTTCCATCCCCAATCGGTCGCTCGCCTGAACACCGGCCCTCGCGTTTTGCTAACCGAAATACGGCTTGACGGCAAAACAGTCAATCCCCTGCTCGCTCCGAAGATGATGGGCACCACACCGGAGCAGTTGGAGAAACTGTCTCTCCGCCACGACCACCGTACGCTTCAGTTACAATTCGCCGCGCTTGATTTTCACGGCGAGGGCAACCGGCATTTCCAATACAAACTGGAACCCTTCGACCGGGAATGGCAAAACCAAACCGGTCCCGGCAGCGCCATCTACACCAACTTGGATCCGGGACGCTACACCTTCATGGTGAAAGCCGAAAACCGTGACGGCGTCAGCGGAGAAGAGACCGTATTGCAGATCGACATGCCTGCCTCTCCCTGGGCTTCGTGGTGGGCCTATACCTTGTACATGCTGAGTCTGATCGGTTTGTCCGCCAGGTATATCCACATGCAGAGGCGAAAATTGGAAACGGAACGGGCTCTTCGCGAAAAAGAGCAACAGATGCTTGACCAGGAACGCAGTGTCACCGAACACCTGCGCCGTCTCAATCGTTTGAAAGACGAGTTCCTGGCCAATACCAGCCACGAACTGCGCACCCCGCTCAACGGTATCATCGGCCTGGCCGAGGCTTTGACCAACGGCGTAGCCGGGCCGCTCAACCAGAAGGCCATGGCCAACCTGACCATGATTACCAACAGCGGCCGACGCTTGTCCGGCTTGATCAACGATATTTTGGATTTTTCGAGACTGCGGCGTCACAAACTCAAACTTCATCGGCGACCCATGGATGTCTATGATTCCGTGAGCACCGTGTTGCGTTTGGTTGAAACCCTGGCCATGGACAAGAGCATCCTCTTGGAGAATTCGGTTCACAAGGATTTCCCGGCGGTATTCGCCGACCCCGACCGCTTTCAACAGATTCTCCATAACCTGGTGGGCAACGCGGTCAAATTCACCGTCCAGGGCACCGTACGTGTTTACGCCGGCGTTGAAAACGGGCTGGCCGCCGTCAGTGTCAGTGATACCGGACCGGGTATTCCCGAGTCGAAATTAAACAGCATCTTCCATTCCTTCGAGCAATTGGAAGAGAGCGCCACCCGCTCACAAAGCGGTACGGGATTGGGGCTGGCCATCTGCAAACAACTGGTTGCCCTGCATGGCGGCACCATCAGCGTCAAGTCCCGACTCGGTGTGGGCTCCACTTTTCGCTTCACCATGCCCCTGGCTGATGAAGCCGCGGAAGAACCGAAGAAGAAGCAAAAGACCCCGATCTCTACCCGCGATGATTCACTGGAACCGAATTCCGATGTCTTTCCCCAGGCTGAAGACCAGGGACATTCGGCGCATAGCGGCAACGGCTACCATATCCTGGTGGTCGATGACGATCCCGTCAATCGCCGCGTGTTGCATGACCAGTTGGCCCCCTTCGGTTATCGGATCTCCGAGGCGGCCAACGGATTCAAGGCTGTCGATTTCCTGGAGCGGGAATCCGCCGATCTGGTTTTTCTGGACATTATGATGCCGCAGCTTTCCGGTTATCAAACCTGTCGCCGCATTCGCGAACGGTTCGCCGCTCACGAATTGCCGGTCATTTTCCTTTCGGCCCTCAACCAGATTCCCGACCTTACCGCGGGTTTCGAGGCGGGCGGCAACGACTATATCTGCAAACCGCCGGCCCGTAGCGAATTGCTTGCCCGCCTGGACTTACATCTGCGGATGAGACAATCGACCCGCGTGTTGGAAGAAATTATGGATATGCTCGATCAGGGCGACGCCGTCGAACAGGTTTTAGGGCGCCTGTTGACCGTGTGCCTGGACGATATCCCCGGCGCCCAAGCCGGTGTGTCCTTTCTGAAAAAGCAGGACGGCCGGCTCCAGCCGATTGCCCAAAAAGGTTATAGCGAAGATCAGTCCTTGCAACCATTGGCGCCGGACTCGACCCGCTTTTATCTGTCTTCCGATGAAGCCGACCGGGAAACTGGAACCCGCATGCTAAGTCGCCCGGATATCACCGACGGCGAAGCCGGGGAAGGTACGCCCCTGGCCACTCTCTGCATGCCGCTCTACCTGGAAGGCCGTCCGCACGGTTTCCTGGTTCTGGACAACTTTGACTCCCGCCACGCCTATTCACTCGACGACATCAGGCGTCTGGACAATTACCGCGAACATGCCGTCCTGGCCCTCAGCAAGGCGCGTTTCCTGGGCGAAATCGAGGCGAGTAGGGAGAGCCTGCTGGAAATCAGGGAACAAATGGCACTGAACGATAAGATGGCCGCCCTGGGGATGCTCACCGCGGGAATCGGCCATGAAATCAACAACCCGGTTCATTACGTTGCCGGCAGCGCCGAGAACCTTCAAGCCGGACTGAAAGATCTGAAAACCTTTCTCCTGGAACTGGCCGGAGAGGATGCCGATCCCGAGGTCTTAACCGTCCTGGAAGACAAAATGAAGCCGTTGTTCAACCAGGCCCGAATCGTATCGGACGGCTCGCAACGCATTTCGCGTATCGTCCGAGACCTGAGTGTCTTCTCGCGAGGCGGCAGCGGGGTGCTGGAGAAGGTGGATTTACATGCCTGCCTCATCTCGACGGGAAACCTGGTCACGGCCAACTTCAAGGATTGCGTTACCTTCTCAACGGACTTCAGCGGCAGCCTGTATGTCATGGGACATCAGGGAAAATTGAATCAGGTCTTCATGAACCTTGCCGTGAACGCCTGCCAGGCGATCCAAAAACATGTGGAAGGAAAAGAGGAGGTGGGCCGCCTGTCGATCAGGACCGAAGAACGCGACGGGAAAGCGGTCATCCACTTCGAGGATACGGGCGGCGGCATCCCGGAGGAAACCCGCCGACGTATTTTCGAGCCGTTCTTCACCACCAAACCCTCCGGGGAAGGGACCGGCCTGGGGCTATCGATTTCCCAAGGGATCATTCAACGACACGGCGGTGAGATGACCGTTACCTCAAACGCGGGGCTGGGCAGTTGCTTCACCATCCGGCTCCCGTCGGCAGAATAAAGGGCGAGTCGCCTACTCGCCCTGATGCCGGCCCGGGCGTAGAGTCACTGCTTGTAGACCACGCCTTCCTTCATCACGAAGGACACGTCTTCCATAATGCGAATATTCTTGGTGGGATCTTCCTTTACAGCAACGATATCGGCAATCTTGCCGGCCTCCACCGTACCCAGGGAATCCTGGATGCCCAACAACTTCGCGGACACACTTGTTGCAGACTGAATAGCTTCCATCGGCGGCATACCCGCGTCTACCATCAGGAAGAACTCGTAACCGTTTTCCCCGTGCGCGGAGACGCCGCTGTCGGTTCCGAAGGCGATGTTCACCCCTTCCTTATAGGCCCTGGTGAAATTGGTCCTCATGGCCGGGCCGGTTGCCAGAGCCTTGGGACGAACCAATTTCGGGAAGTAATCGGGATCTTGCGCCTTTTTGGTAACCCAATCGCCCGCCATCATGGTGGGTACAAGATAGGCGCCTTTTTCCTTCATCAAGGCAATCACTTCATCGTCCATAAAGGTGCCGTGTTCTATGGTCAGCACACCGGCGCGCAGAGCTCGCTTCATGCCTTCTGCTCCATGGGCGTGCGCCGCAACATGCATTTCGTAATCTCGCGCCGTTTGGACCAGGGCATCCAGTTCCTCCTGGTTGAACTGGGGATTGCGACCGTTCTTGGCGTTGCTCAAAACGCCGCCGGTGGCCGTGATCTTGATATGATCGGCGCCGTTCTTGTAGCGTTGCCGAACCGCTTTACGCGCCTCGTCGGCCCCGTTGATCACGCCCTCGGCCGGGCCTGGATCGCCCATCAGAAAGTGGTTCAGACTATTGGTGCGGTCGGCGTGACCGCCGGTTGTGGCGATGGATTGACCGGCCGCAAAAATACGCGGCCCCTTGATCCATCCCTTTCGGACGGCATTCCGCAAGGCAATGGACATATTGCCGCCTACCTCGCGGACCGTAGTGAAGCCGGCCATTAAGGTGCGTTCCGCGTAACGTACCGAACGAAAGGCGTAATCTTCCGGGTTCATACGGAAGCCCTCATTGTAGGAATTGGGATTGGCCTGGCCGGACAGGTGCGTGTGCATGTCCATAAGACCCGGCATCACCCAGGAGTCCTTCAGGTCAATGACGGTCGCCCCGTCCGGCGCCTTTTTATAGCCGCTTTCTACAGCGGTAATTTTGCCGTCTTCAATGGTAATGGTGGTTTTCCCGGCAATCTCCGAGGAGTTCCCGTCGATAAGGTGACCGGCGTGGATCACCGTGGATTGTGCCCAAAGAGCGGGCGCCGCGAAAAGCAGCAGACAGGTCAGGTATTTCAGCGCCATGTGAGTTCTCCCAAAGCTGATATCGATGTAAAGTCGCATCATAGCGACTGTTCATGCCCTATTAGGTCGGGGTTCTCTCTTGTTTGGGTTCATCCCATGACCGCGCGGCTCCCTCTCATACCGCGAAATCAACTCCGGCCGGCGCGAGTGTTCGCCAGGGCCTCCTGGCGTCGACGGCCCTTCCTGGCGAGTCTGTCGCCCAATAAAAAGGTAACCCCGGGAAAGAACGAGGCAACGCGAGCGAGGAACCCGCGAGACCCGGGAATGAGGATTTCCAGGGGTTTTCTGGGAATAGCCCGATCGAGGACGGCGCGCACGATATCATCCGTGGTCAGGACGCGACCGCCCGAGAAGGTGAGCGCCGCTTGGGGATAGTCCACCTGCATGTCCAGCATGGGCGTTTGCACGGCATCGGGGCAAATCACGGTGACATACACCCCGTGCTCGCGAAGTTCCTGGGCAGCGGCCAGAGAGAAACCGCGCAAAGCGAATTTGGAGGCAACGTACATACTGAGTCCCGGGACGGGGGCAACCCCGGCCAGGGAGGCGATGTTGATAATATGACCATGCCCTTGGGTCACCATGCGTTCGGCGGCCAGTCGAGTCCCCAGCATGGGTCCCTCCGCGTTGATGCGCATGTGCCTGGCGATTTGCTCGGGTTCGCACTCGTGACTATAGGCCGGCTCCAGGTAACCGGCCACATTGAGCAAGATGTCCAGGCGTCCCCACCGCTCAAATGCCGCGTCCAGGGTCTTGCGCCAGGCGTTTTCGTCGCGGATGTCCAGATCGGCCAGGATAACGAATTCTCCTTCGTACTGCCCGAAATTCCGGGCCAGACCGTCAGCGTCGATATCGGTCAGGACCAAACGATAGCCGCGATCCAGCATGGCTTTGCCCAATGCGGCGCCGATCCCGCTCGCACAGCCCGTTATCAATGCAACGGAGTTCTTGGTTTCCCTCATGGCATCCTCCGAAGTTTCCAATTCCTCAATACTATAACCGCTGACCTGCCGGAAACCGTTGGAAAACCAGGCCGGGTTGAAGACTAAATCGAGGACTGACAGGTTGTCGTCTACCGTCAGTTGTAATTCACTCTTGCCCGAAGCAGCTAGCGACATCTGTTTGCGCTGTAAGTCTCCGAAACCTTATTTGCTCGGAGTAGCCGGCGATGTTCCCGAAGCAACTAGTGACATTTATGCAGTGACCGACCATTTTCGATTGAGTACCGCGTAGATGAGCGGGATGACCTCATCTGCATGCGCAGCTTGTCTATATAGCTCGGATACCGGATCGATCCAGAGATTCTGATCGAATCCCGACCGGCGTGATAGTTCAACCATAAGTGCGGCGACATAGGGATCGATGTCGGTTAACTTATCCAAGAAATAGTCGAAAACAGATGCCTCGATATGAATGTCCTGGTACTGGAGCCCTCTCAGGAGGTAGGGGTCGATCTCCATTGCTTTCATGAGATCGGCAAGTGTAAGAGTGGCATTCTCAATCGGCCGTAAATCCATGCACCCTTTGTCGAAAGGGTTCGATTCAAGAAAATCGTACCATCGCCAGGGTTCTGCAGTGTCATCTACGACCGGCCTGAAAAAATAGCGCTCAGCCACATAAATGAAATATTCATACCATGGGTTGACATCTTTAAGGTCTTTAACCTCTTGGTAAATTTTCATAACCGCGTCTGGTACTGATACCGTTAAAGCAAGCGTGTGCTCATACACCTTGCTGGGCCCCAAGGTCACCTCACTTCGCACGGCCTTCGCCAATTCCTGAGGGGCAACCGCTTCCAAACCTTTCTCGACCGCCTCCGGGAGACCCGCAGCAATAGCCGGCAGGCGCCAATGGCCTTCCATACCTGTTCTTGAGTAGCATAGTTCTTTTAGTTTCATTAAGTGATGGTTGCTTCTATCCAATCTTTATCCATTCCATCTCGACCGCGTGGTCATTCTACTGACTTTCCGCCAACTATCATGCCGGGCAAATATCAGCAATCGAAAGAATATCATGGCTCAACCGCAAATCATCAAGGCATCTGCCGTGAATTTTGCGGCCCAGCAGGGGTAGCGCAAAGCAAGGTAGCGGCCCCAAATCGGGTGCGAACCCTTTACGCCGCCGCGCACGCCCCCTGAAGCGGACAACCGAACCGTACCGGCCAGTTGCTCCGTCATTTTCTGAGCGGCTTCCCGGAAAGCGGGTTCGCCGGTCAGAGAAAAGAGCCGCGACCAGACCAGGGAGATCTGGGCGTTGCCGGTGAGGCAGGCATAGCTCCCATCAGGACGCCAGTCTTCCTTGAAGGCGCCGGGTAGTTTGTCGTTTTGCAGGAAACGGTCACGCAAAACTTGTGCGGCCGGTTCGGCTTTTTGCCAGAGTTGCGGCAGGTCAAGCAGCGCCGCGCCCTCCACCAGACCTTGGAGCGTGTAGGCGATGAAATGCAGGTAGTTGGGCCAATAGATCAGGTTGAGCGCACCTGGGAAACCGTTGTCGTGGAACTGACTCGCGGCCCACCGGAGATGGGCCTCGGCGGCTTGCCGGGCTCGCTTATCTCCGGTTTGACAATGGTGCTCCGCAAGGGCATGGGCAACCATGGCGGCGTAGACATGAGGTTTGTCCTGATAGGTGTGCCGACGCCAGGCGCCGTCGTCGTCCTGCTGCTGACGAAGCCAGGCGGCTGTTTTGGCTGCCGCTTCAACAAAACGCGGTGCTTGAGTAGACTCGGCCAGGGCGTTGAGCCCGAACAGGATCTGGCCGGTATTGAAAACCAGGGGTGGATCTTCCAAACCTCCGAGCCCGCCGGGCATGGCGCCGTCTTCGGCCTGTAGGCTCAAAAGCCAGTCTCCGGCTCGAACGGCTCGTGTTTGGAATTCCGGTACGCCGAATCGATCGGCATAGCGCAACATGGTGGGAATGATGTAACCGGTTGCTTCCGGGTAGGGGGCGCCGTAGCCGCCGTAAAGAGAATAATAGATGGAGACCCCGCCGTTTTCGGCAGCATCTTGGGCACGCGCCAACCAGCCCATGATTTCGGGCAGTGCGACCTGCCTGTCTCCGGCTTTCCGGGGTTGAACCAGATCCCGGAAGATCGCTCCCGGCGCCGCGAGCCAGGCGCCTGGGTTCAATTCAGCAAATGCCTGCCGTAACCTTCCTCGAAAATAGCGGGCTTTATCCGAGCCGGATTTTGGTTCATTCATGATGGATCGCCTCAAAAAGTGTCGGGCGCGAAAGGCATCATTCAATCCCAAGCAAAGCCAAATGTCAAGCCAAGTCCGGGCGGTGAACAGGACGAGCCGGACATTGAACCGGCCAGGCGCCCGGGGCGACGGCACACTTTCCACCGGTTTTTGGGGCGCGGCCCGGGCACCGGGTCCCTCGCGAGAGAATTTTGGCAGGCGCCCGGGGCGACGGCACATTTTCCGCCGGTTTTTGAGGTGCGGCCCGGGCGCCGGGTCTTTCGCGAGAGAATTTTGGCAGGCGCCCGGGGCGACGGCACATTTTCCGCCGGTTTTTGAGGCGCGGCCCGGGCACCGGGTATTTCGCCGAAGAATTTTGGCCGGCGGCCAGGGCGACGGCAAGTTATCCGCCGGTTTTTGAGGCGCGGCCCGGGCACCGGGTACTTCGCGAGAGAATATTGACAAGCGGCCGGGGCGACAGCCAATTGCACGGGAAAAACCGGGGGAGGCATGCTCCCCCGATTGATCATGATTTTACGGAGGACAGAGGACAGGTTCAGTCGGGCAGTCCATCAGGGATTGATTGGTCTTTTGGATTTCGTCTTTGACCAATCCAAATTCAGCAGCGGCGAGGGCGCCGCCGGCCAGATTTTGTGCCTGTTGCCGGGTCACGAAACTCTTGACCTTCAGATGTTCCAGTTTGAGCATGGTGCCTCCTTGGATGTAGTGATGCCGGTTCCATTCATGGTAGAAATCGAAATGAAACGAACCGGTACCATCAACATACCACGGGAGGGCTCAAGCGACCATATGGCGAATGGTGACGAAGGCGATATAACCGAAATAAAAGGCGAGTAGAAACCAGCCCTTGAAGCGTGAAAGCTTGTATTTATGGCGCATCATGGGAATGATCAACAGGCATAGCGCCACGCATAGGGGGATATCCCAGGCCAGGGTTTCGTAGTCGTCGGGTATGCCCAAGTCGAACTTCATGGGGAAGATGACGGCCGCTACGCCCAAAATGAGGAGGGCGTTGAAGATATTGGAGCCCATGACATTGCCCACGGTAATGTCGGCGTGTTTGCGCAAGGCGGCGGCCAGGCACACGGCCAATTCGGGTAATGAGGTTCCCAGCGCGACCACGGTCAGGCCGACCACGGTTTCGCTGACGCCCCAGGCGGTCGCGGTTTCAATGGCGCCGACCACCAGTAACTTGGCGCCCACAACCAGCAGGATCAGGCCCAGGATGACGAAGACGATATCCAGACCCATGGCGCGTTTGTGGAAGACCACGCCTTCCTCTTCCAACAGTTCCCGCGCTTTGGATTCGCGAGCCTCGCGCAGGGATTTGCGGATCAGCCAGGTCATCCAGACCGAGAAGGTACCCAGGAGGATGAAGCCGTCCAGGCGCGAGATCTCCGACCCGGCTAAAGCCAGTATACAGACGAGCAAAATAGCCAGGAAGCTGATGGGTCCGTCGTATCGGATAGAGTCCTTGCCGATGTTCATGGGAAAAACGATCGCGGTGGCGCCCAGGATCAGCGAAGTGTTGGCAACGTTGGAACCCACCACGTTACCCAAACACAGTTTGGCCTTTTCTTCCAGGGCGGTCATGGCGGAGACCACAAGTTCGGGCGCGGATGTACCGAAGGCGACGATCGTCAGTCCGATCATGGTGGCGGACAGGCTGAAACGGAAACCCAGGTTGGCGGCGCCGTCCACCAACCAGTCGGCGCCATATTTCAAACCATAGACACCGGCGCCGATAAAAATGATAACAGTCGGCCAGAAAGTGATTAAGCCGGCAATATTGGCAAAAAACTGTTCGAACAATGTGCCTCCAAACTGGACCCCCACCCGTTCAGGTCCCCGCGCATGCCGGGGAGGAGTCACACCATTCGGGGGGTTCTCCAACGGGCCCAAACATTAAGCATAGCACTGCGACGGGTGGCTGAAAAGCATAGAATGGCCAAGTTCCCAAGTACCGCCGGCGAACGTAATTTCATAGGAAAATGATTTGAATTTATGTGGGGAATTTGTTAAGAATGGTTAGAGCAAATCCCCGTTATTCCGGCTTTCAGAACGGTAGGGATTTGTCTATCTCAAAGTTAGCGGAGAAGCTCGTAGAGGGCCTATGATGACAGACAAGTGAAGCCATTAGACCAGGCCGGCTACCAGCCCGCTCCGCCTCGAGGGAGGATTATCATGAGTGAGGCAGAGTTAAACGAAAGTCACCCGCTCCGGGAATTGGAGAGAGAGGGTGGCTTGGCCGACCCGGGAATGAGTTTATTGGTTGCCCGAGGCGGCGTCGGAAAGAGCGCGGCACTCATCAATTTTGCCTTGGACCTTTTGCTCCAAGACAAGCAAATACTTCACTTCAGCGTCGGCATGCCGTCGGAAAAAACGCACCAATACTACCAGAGAATCCACAGCGACTTCATTCGCGACATACCCGAGAGCAAGAGGAAGAGCTGGGATCAGGTTTATCACAATTTCACCGTCATCAGTTACCTCGAACAGCAGAACATGATCGCCGATTTGGAAAAAGAAATCCAAACCATC
>JAAUYB010167447.1_pt1 | contig 65568 bp, 46 predicted proteins | sample 7278071 | NCBI WGS metagenome assembly JAAUYB01 (sample SAMN14350121, study PRJNA611818) | marine sediment metagenome | isolation source: surface marine sediment (1.8m) | place: French Polynesia: Moorea | collected 2018-08
CTCAAAAACCGGCGGAAAACCAGCCGTCGCCCCGGCCGCCTATCAAAATTCTCTCGCAAAGTACCCGGTGCCCGGGCCGCCCCTCAAAAACCGGTGAATTACAAGCCGTCGCCCCAGCCGCCTATCAAAATTCTCTCGCGAAGTACCCGGTGTCCGGGCCGCCCTTCAAAAACCGGCGGGAAATTTGCTGTCGCCCCGGCCGCCTGGTGGTTCAATATCCGGCACTTTTCCATTACCCTGCCCGAGCTTATTGAGAAGTTGCTCAAATAGGGCTTGCTTTACAAAACTAAACAGTTTCCAATCGATACGGTCAACATCTATAGCGAGCATCATGCTCTGTGCAGATTGGGATCAACACTCCGGCTCATCATAAACCAGATTGCTTCCCAACCTTCGGGCAAGCGTTCCTGAAAGGAACTTCTCCTTTTGACCCGGGTCGATAAAGGCATAAAACTCCATCTGCTTCAGGCTTGGCATATGCTCTCCATCAATAAAGCTGTCCGGCAGGGTATGCGTGACTTTTTCGTCACCGACCTCCAAGTCGACGTAGGCATCTCGAAGGTTAGGAAATCTGGATAGTGCCGGGTTGCTCAGGTTTTTTTTCGAGATGCTGCCGCCGTTGATACCCATCCGACGAATCTTCCCATGAAATCCCGGGGCGCGGTGGAAGGAGGTAGTCGGCTTGAAGTCGGATTAAATTAACTCGACCGGGCTTATAATAATCCATAGGCTCCAGATCCAGATCCCTGTATCGCCGCCTGATGACGGCGTTGATGAGCCAAAATCCTACCCGGCATCGTTTTGTCACATGAGGCCGGGGAACCCCCTAAGTCTCAGGCACAAAGGAGAATGATACATGAAGGAAATCCATTTCATCTTAATCTTGCTACTCTCAAGCCTTTGCTTTGGACAGGATTGGAAGTACGAGAGTACCATTGACAGAATGACCGATGAGAAGTCCTGGGTTGCCACGTTGGTCGCGGGTGAGGGCAGTGCCCGTTTGGTCTTTGGCTGCGAAAAAGGCAAGTTGGAGGTATTTTTTCTGTTCCCTGAAAGAAAGAAAGTAGGTCAAACAATTCGAAATATTAAAGTTAGAATGGGCAAAGAGAAGCCGTGGGAAACTGGATGCATAGACTCGGGAAGATCGGTTTACATAAATAATTACGATGATTTTGTCAAAAAATTGCTGAAAGAGAGCACTCTGGCAATAGAAATAGATGGTAAACAGTATTATTGGCCTGACTTAAAGATCAGTGCCTTGAAGGGATATAAACCCCTGGAGTGCCTCCCCCAATGAAAATTGCGCATGGCGCCGGCTCCAGTAACAGATCCGGTTGATGTTTGCTTGGAGCTCTGCCGGCGGTTGGACCTTTTTCTATATGGCTGAACTGCTCATTGCGGATCCGGCAATATGGTATGCCCCCGACCAGGAAACGCACGTCACCTTCAATACGCGCGTGGACACAGCCGAGGCGGTGATTGATCGTCATGGTATTGGATAAGCAGGTGCATAAGCTCCTACCCAATCGTTAAATCCAGCCGCTTCGAGTGTGTTTGATCGACTCGGCGATCATCTCAGACGCGACCGGTTTCGGCCCTTCCAACAGGCAATCACACTGAAGAGCAAATCTCAAAGGGTCGATGAGAGGCCGCCGTGCGGTGCGCCGCACAAACTCGATGCTTGTGCGGCCCAGGTTCAGGCACGGTGCGAGAGCACGATCCGGTAACGGGCCTTGCCGCTCTTTAGCCGTTCCATGGCTTCGTTTACCTGGTCGAAACTGAAGGTCTCCACCACGGGTTTGATCTGGTGGCGAGCCGCAAACTCCAGCATTTGCGCGATGACACCGGGACTACCTACCGGAGAGCCGGAAATCGAGCGCTGGCCCATGATCATGGGGAAAACGCCGACATCCAGGGGCTCCAATGTCGCGCCGACGAAATGAAGCCGCCCCTTCGGTTTCAACGTCGCCACATAGGCGTTCCAATCCAACTTCACGTTCACCGTGGAAATGATCAGGTCAAAGCGTCCCGCCGCCGCCTCGATTGCTTCCGGGTCGCGCGAATTGATTACGTGGTGAGCGCCCATCTCTCGTGCTTCTTGACTTTTCGCCTCACTGGAGGTGAAGGCGGTCACCTCGCAACCCCAGGCTCTCAGAAACTGAAGGGCCAGGTGGCCCAAGCCGCCGATACCGATCACCGCGGCGCGGTCGGTGGGCTTGATGCCGAATTGCATCAACGGATTGAAGACCGTGATCCCCCCGCAGAACATCGGTCCCGCGGTCGCCACGTCCAAGGATTCGGGCAGGGGCACCACGGATGTTTCGTGGGCACGGACCTTGTCGGCGAAACCGCCGTGTCGCGCAACAATCGTAGCTTCTGCATTCGCGCAAAGATGGTGATCGCCGCCGGTGCAACTGGCGCAGCTCAAACAGTATTTCGAATGCCAGCCTAAACCCACGACATCGCCGGGCTTCAGGTTGGTCACATCCTCACCGACCGCGGCAACGGTACCGGCAACCTCGTGACCCGGCACGAAAGGGTATGCCGTAATACCCCATTCGTTTTCCAGCATGCTCAGGTCACTGTGACAGATGCCGCAATAGGCTACGTCGATTTCCACTTCACTCCGGCCCAGGGGGCCCGGATCGTAACTGAAAGGTTTTAATTCACTGCCGGCTTCCCCGGCGGCATAGGCTTGAATCATGTAACACCTCCTGGACAATAATTTAGGTTCGCTAAAGCTGGAAGGGAATATCCGATCCTGGCAAAATTATGCCTAATCCTGCCGGGCCATTCCCAATATACACATAAAAGCGCTATGATTCATGCCTGAAAGCAGCTTTCCGGAGGTGCGCATGTCGAGAATGGTGGAATTACTCGAAGCCTTCAATTTGCCCGAGGGTTATAGCCGGGGACCTATCGAGGGGGTCAGCTTCTTCAAGACAAGCGAGTCCTTGCCCCGTACCCCGCTGGTCTACAATCCCGGCATCTGTGTCCTGGCCCAAGGCAGTAAAATCGGTCATCTGGCCGACCGCTCCTTTGGTTACGATGCTGACAATTACCTCGTTATTTCGGTGACCATTCCCTTCGAATGCGAAACCCATGCAACGCCGGATAAGCCGCTGCTCGGCTTTTACGTGGAGGCGGACATGCCGGTGCTGCACGAACTGATCAACCTGATCGACCTCTCTCCCGAAGCATGCCGGAACATGGAGGAGCATTACCACCACGGCATCGATCCGGCGCCGATGGAGCCCGAATTTACAGCGGCCGCGATTCGCCTGTTGGAATGCCTGCAATCGGAAATCGAGACCATCGTTATGGGTCGGGCCCGAATTCGCGAAGTCCTCTATCGGGCCCTATGCGGCAAACAGGCGCCGACGCTGTACGCCCTGGCCTCCCGCAGCAGCCATTTTTCCAGGATCGCCCGCATCTTGGGTAGCATTCACCGGAACTACGCTGAGAAACACGATGTGAACCAGCTCGCGGGCCAGGCAGCCATGAGCCCCTCCGCGTTCCACCGGGCCTTTCGCGAGATCACCTCGGATTCGCCCATGCAATACCTCAAGAAAGTCCGGCTGAACAGAGCTCGCGACCTCATGGTTCAGGAAGCAGTCACGGTCTACGGTGCGGCCGAAAGAGTGGGCTACGAGAGCCCTTCCCAATTCAGCCGGGAGTTCAAACGCTACTTCGGCCAAAGCCCCACTGCCTTGCTCAAGACGATCCGCTGAAATCAGCATTTGCAAGCTCTGTCGCTTTTATCCAGGTGATTGCTTATTGTCGAAGTGAACCGATCCGGAGAAGCCGGCAGATGAAGCACGCCTCTTGGAAGTATGCCTGATCCGGTCGGCTTTGCGATTATACGGATCGGACTGTTCTTTCTCTTGATTAAGCAGACCATGTTGCCGATAAACCTTTGGGGAAAGTTTGTCGGTTTTGGGGACGCATAATATTGACGAGCGATAACAAGAAAAGGCCGGCTCGCCGATTGTGGGCCGCTAGCGCAAAAAAACGCCTGCAAAAGGTTCTTCCAATGCTCCAGGAATCGTTCGAGGCTTAATTTGGGCAATTCAAAGATCAAATATTATGCAGGACCGCTATTTTTGCTTCGCGTCAGGTTTGTTGCAGCACTTCTTTTTCTGCTCTCCAATATCGCGCCTGCCCAAACCGACGCCAAGGTTTTGGAAGCCCAACTGCCGGGCTTGAACGACAAAGACAAAGTCCCGGTCCTGATCAGCCTGACGCGTACTTATCGTCGCCTCAATCCGGACAAGGCCGTTGCCTACGGCCGGGAGGCTCTGCTTCTGCTCGAAAAGTTTCCAGACCCCTCACTGAAGTTCAAGGGCATGAACGAAATAGCCAGGGCTCTCGGGAACAAGGGGGAATATCGGGCTGCTGTAGAGTACGCCCAAAAAAGTATCGCCCTGGCCGAAAAGCTGGGCGATCAAAGAAAAATCGCCAGGGCCTTCACCAACCTGGGAAATCTTTTCAGAAAATCAGGCCGATATGAGCAAGCTAAGGTTGTTCACCGGAAAGCTCTGAACATCTATAAGGAAGCCGATGACAGGGCCTTGATTTCCGCCGCCCTGCTCCACATCGGTCAGGTTTATCAAGATGCGGGTGATTACAACCCCTCTCTGGAGCTATTCCTGGAAGCTCTCAAAATCAATGAAGAAATCGGTAATGAAAGGGGCGTGGGAAGGGCCCTTCTCTATCTGGGAAATAACTACAGAAGGCGAGGAGAATATGACCAGGCATTGAAGTGCTATTTCCAATCTCTGACCATCTCTGAATCGCTCGTACTCCGCAGAAACGTTGCCCAAGCCCTCAACAATATCGGTCTGACATACGTCTTTTTGGACGATTATGACTATGCCCTCGATTTTTTGATGCGTTCCTTGAAAATCAGGGAGGAACTCCAAGATGAGCTGAAAATCGCCTCCATCTATAACAATATAGGCACCCTTCACAATAAATTAGGCAAACCTGATCATGCCTTGCAATATCTTTTGAAGTCTTTGAAAATCAAGGAAGCATTCAGTGCCCGGCCTCTTATTCCATTCACTCTCAAAAGTATAGGTATTGCCTATATGAAGTTGGGAGACTATGACCAGGCTCTTGAGTATCAAATCAAATCCTTGGAAATCTGGGAAGAGCTTGGCAATCAGTGGGGCGTCGTGAACTCTCTCAATGCTATCGCCGATACCTTTACCAGATTGGGCCAAGATCAACGGGCATTTGACTATTATTCAAGATCCCTCGGAATCGGCCTCGACCTGGGCAATAAGCAGGGTATCGCCCTGGCCAAATGGGGGCTCGGTAAGTTAAATAGAAAATGGGGTCGCTATTCAACAGCCCTGGAATCAGTCAACGATGCCCTTGCCCTGGCTACCGAAATCGGAGATAAAAGCCTCATTCGCGATTGTTACCAGGCTTTGGCGGACCTCCACACCGAGGGTTTGGAATACAAACAGGCTCTGGTATTTTTCAAAAAGTATCACGAAATCAACGATGAAATATTCGATGAGGCAAGCAGGCAGAAAGTAGCCGTGTTGCAGATCAAGCTCGAAACAGAGCAAAGAGAAAAGGAGATGGCGCTTTTAAAAAGGGAAAATGACATCAAATCGCTGGAGCTCAATCGGCAGCGTATGTTGCGCAACGCCTGGCTGACGGGCATGAGCGGTGTCGCACTCCTGTTCCTGGTTGCTTTTTTGATGTATAAACGCCGCATTCAAACAAAGATCATCGCCCGCGAACGACTGGTAAATCGAGAACTCCTGAGGATGGACAAGCTCAAGGATGAGTTCCTGGCCAATACTTCCCACGAATTGCGGACCCCGCTCAACGGCATCATCGGCATCGCCGAATCTTTGTTGGACGGCGCCGCCGGACACCTGAACACCGTGCTCGTTCACAATCTTTCCATGGTAGTTTCCAGTGGAAAAAGGCTGGCAAGCCTGGTCAACGATATTCTCGATTACTCTCAGTTAAAAAATGAAGGATTGAGCCTGCATACGCAAGCAGTAGACCTTCGCGCCATGACCGATGTGGTCCTCACGCTCTCCGAGACGCTGATCGGGGGAAAAGACCTGGCCCTGGTGAACGCAATTCCGCCTGAAACGCCCCTTGTCGAGGCCGATGAAAACCGGTTGCAACAAATCTTGCACAACCTGATCGGCAATGCCGTGAAGTTTACCGAACGGGGAGAGGTCCGCGTGAGTGCGGAGGTGGAGCATGGGCAATGCGCCGTGCATATCACGGACACGGGGATCGGGATTCCTGCTTCAGAGCACGATCGGATTTTCCAATCCTTCAAGCAGGTGGACGGAGCTACAGAGAGAATCTATAGCGGAACCGGGCTGGGCCTGGCCATTACCAAAAAGTTGGTTAACCTGCACGGCGGGGACATTCGCGTGGAATCTACGCTCGGCAAAGGCTCTACTTTTACCTTTACCTTACCGATTGCGGGGCAAGGTGTAGCCGCGAAGCATACCGAGCCCCAAAAAGCCGCGAAACCCAGACCACGGTCCCTCGCGGCTTCGGACTTTGACCAGGCGGTGTCGGCGGTAAGGAAGCGCCTCCCGGAGGATGAAGATTTCAGCATTCTGGTCGTAGACGATGAGCCGGTCAACCGACAGGTCCTCATCAACCATCTCTCCATGCAGCACTACCGTGTTCTCGAAGCGACCGACGGCTATGAAGCGCTGCAAGTCATCGAAAATAACGAAAATAAGGTGGACATGGTTCTGCTGGATATCATGATGCCGCGTATGTCGGGCTACGAGGTATGCCGAAGGCTGAGGGAGTCCAAGAGAGTCCAGGAACTGCCCGTGATTTTTTTAACGGCGAAGGACCGGAATGCCGACCTGGTGAACGGCTTCGACTCGGGATGCAATGACTACCTCCCCAAACCCGTCTCCAAGGACGTGCTGCTCTCGCGCGTGCAAACGCATCTGCGCCTGTTGGATATCAATCGGAACCTGGACCGCAAGGTTTCCGAACGAACCCAGGAATTAAAGAGCCGTAATGAAGAATTGGAAGCCTTTAACGATATCGTGAAATCCATTAACCGGGAAATCGAATTGGATGCGTTGCTCGGGGTGCTCTTGAAACAGGTCTTGACTCTATTGCCGCAAGCGGAAAAAGGGGCAGTTTTTATTCTTGACCAAAATAAAGCCGTATTTCAATGTGCCGCCGGAATGGGAGCACTGGATGCCCAGGAAAAAGCCGGTTATCCTCGGGATGAGCTGATCGCTGCCGTAAACCGGTCCAAAAAGCCGGCGCCCGGGATTTTTCTGGATTGTGAATACTTGACCTCGGGAAAACCGGGCAGTGATTCTGTTCCGAAGGCTGCTCTGGCCATGGCCATCGATTTGGAGGAAACCCCTTCCGGTTTTCTGGTTCTGTTCAATATGAATGAAGAGAATGCTTTCCATGAGCCGGACATCCACAAGTTGATACGGTTCCGAGAGCACGTGGTCTCGGCGGTGGCCAAGGCCATGATGCTACATGATCTGGCCGGGGCGCAACAGGAACTGACGGAAACGGCGCATCTTGCGGGAATGGCCGAGGTTGCGACCAATGTCCTTCACGATATGGGCAACACCCTGAACAGTATCGAAACCTCGATGCATGTAGTCCAAGAGTGTATGTCGAAGAAAAAAGGCTTGTCCCTGCTTGAAAAAATCGGATCGCTCCTGGAAGAACACCGGGGTCGTTTCGAGGTCTTTTTCAGCCGGGATCCCAGGGGCAAAAAGATCCCCGGGTTTTTGAACAAAATTGTCCGGCAACTACGAAAACAGGAGCGGATCATGGTCGATGAACAGGAACGGCTGGCCCGCCACGTCCAATTCATGCGACAAGTGCTCCAAGAACAGCGTAGGCATGCGGGGGTAACCAATCTCGAGTCCACGGACTTGAATCGGCTCATTCAAGACACCATACGAATGGAGCGCTATCTATTCCGGGGCAAAAAGATAGACGTGGTGGAGGATCTCTCTCAGCTTCCGCCGATAACCCTGGAAAGGTTCAAATTCAAACGAATACTTTTATACCTGCTTGAAAATGCCCGGCAGGCGATCGAGCAACAAGGCGAAAGACACGGTCTTATCATGCTGCGGACCGGCAAAAACAAAGGCAAGCTGAGGGTGGAGGTCATCGACAACGGGATCGGAATTCCGCCGGAGTTAATTCCAAAAGTCTTTGCCAATGGTTTTACGACGAAAAAAAATAATCGCGGATTCGGATTGCATTACAGCGCCAATGCGATCAAAGAAATGTCGGGCTCTATAGAGATCTTCAGTGACGGCTCGGAAAAAGGGACAAGGGTTGTGCTGTCTTTACCCTTACCGGAGGTGACGCCGGCCGATATTGCGGGTAACGAGGTGGCCGTGCAGTCCGGAGTTTGGGATCACCGATAAGCCGGTGGCCATACCGATCAGGCTCGTTCGCTTATCCCTCAGAACGAGAAAGGCTTCCCAAGAAAAGCATGCGAGACCTGCAAACGGCAACCTGCAAATCGCTTGCACATTTTCTCGGATCAGGCTAAATTTCCCAGACCGAACCCTGCCTGGCTCCGGTGATTTGCCGGTGCAGTCGTTACCTTTTTGATTACAACGAGGCAGCCTTTTGAGTTATTCACGCATTTGCACAGTTCTCTTCCTTGTTTCGGCCCTTTTCGGATCGGCGGCCGAGGCGCCGCTCTTTACCGAGGTCAAACCCTCATCCGGTTTCGACTTCGTTCATTACAACGGCATGAACGGCAAGTATTATCTACCCGAAATCATGAACCCCGGCGGTGCGCTTTTCGACTACGACGGCGACGGTGACCTGGATCTCTACCTGGTCCAGGGCGGCACCCTGCCCGCCGGCGGCGATGCATCCAAAACCCTGGTTCCCTATAAGGGCAAGGGCGTACCCAAAGACCGGCTCTACCGCACCGATATCGATAAATCCGGGAAGATCAGTTTCACCGATGTCACGGATAAGGCCGGACTGAATGCAACCGGCTACGGTATGGGCGTGACCACCGGCGATGTGGACAACGACGGCGATCTGGACCTGTACGTCACCAACTTCGGCCCGAACCAACTCTGGCTGAACAACGGCGACGGCACCTTTAGCGACACAACCGCCAAAGCGGGCGTGAGTGACCCCGGACTCAGCACCAGCGCCGCCTTCATCGACCTGGACCGCGACGGCGATCTTGACCTGTTCATGGCCGACTACGTGTTGATGAACCTGGACAAATATCCCAATTGCTACGCCTCCGACAGTTCGCTTGACTATTGCGGGCCCGATGCCTTCCCGGCAGCCAAGGATCGTTTCTTTTTGAACAACGGCGACGGCACCTTCAAAGACGCTACATCCCTCATTCGCGATGCCGAGGCGGGCGCGGGCCTGGGCGTGGTCACCTGCGACCTGGACAACGACGGCTGGCTGGACATCTACGTGGCCAATGACGGCGACCCCAACCACCTGTGGCGCAACAAGGGCGACGGCACCTTTGAAGAAATCGGACTCCTGGCCGGCGTCGCCCTGAACGGCGTAGGCGCTGCCGAAGCGGGCATGGGCGTCACCGCCGGCGACTTTGACGGTGACGGCGACGAGGATCTCTTCATGACCCACCTGGACGAGGAAACCAACACCTTGTACACCAACCAGGGCGACAACTTCTTCGACGACGGCACCAACAGCGCGGGCCTGGCCATGGTTTCCATGAAGTACACCGGATTCGGCACCGGCTGGATCGACCTGGACAACGACGGCTGGCTGGACCTGGTGGCCCTGAACGGCGCCGTACGAGTGCAGGCCGAAAAGAAAGGCATCTTCCCCTTGCAGCAGGCCAACCAGATCTTCATGAACCTGGCCGGCAAGGGTTTCGCCGAGGCCAACGAACGCGGCGGCTCGGCCTTCACCGATGAAGAGGTGAGTCGCGGCGCCGCTATCGGCGATGTGGACAGCGACGGCGACGCCGACCTGCTGATCATCAACTGCAACGGCCCGGCGCGCCTGCTGCTGAACAACGGTAGCATGAACAACTGGCTGGGTCTGCGCCTGGTCACCGGCAAACGGGACGCCCTCGGGGCCCAGGCAACCGTGCACACCGCGTCCGGCCGCAAGCTATACCGGCGCGCACGCACCGACGGCAGCTATTGCTCCGCGCGCGATCCCCGGCTGTTATTCGGCCTGGCCGCCGAGAAGAAGATTACCGGCATCGACGTGATCTGGCCCGACGGCAAAAAGGAGCGCTTCCCGGCGGTGGAAACCGGGCGTTATCACACGCTGACCCAGGGCAAGGGAGGTAAGCCGTGATCACCATGCTTCTCCTACTGTTAGCGGGCTTTCAGGAACAACCCTCGCCGATGTTGAACCCTGTGCCGGCTTTCCGGGAAGATTTGCAAGCACTGGCTTTTCCCGAGCTGGGGAAATTGGAACCGAAGGTGCAGGAACAAATCACCACCTTGCGTGAGGAACTGGTTGCCGCGATCGCTGAAGAACCCAAGCAGGCCAATACGATCCGCGACGCCTACATGAAGCTGGGCCGAACCTTCCACGCCTACAAGCGCTTCGATCTGGCGGAAATCTGTTACCGAAACAGCGATATCCTGGCGCCCGGCCGATTCGAAACGGTGTACCTGGCGGCTGACCTGGCCAGAATACAAGGCCAGGACGATCGGATGGAAGAACTCTATCGGCGCGCTATGGAAATCCTGCCGACCTATCACTCCACCTACGTGCGTTTGGGCGATATTGCGCTGACAAAGGGCAATGTCGACGAGGCCAAAATGATGTTCGAGGAGGCCCTGAAGCGGGAGCCCATCGAGGCGGCGGCTTATTTCGGCCTGGGTCAGGTCGCCATGGAACAACGGGATTTCGATACGGCGATTACCCATTTTGAAAAGGCGCTGAGTTACGTCAACGAGGCCAACCGCATTCACTACCTGCTGGGCATGGCCTGGCGCAACAAGGGCGATGTGGACAAGGCGAAGCATCACCTGAAACTGGCCGGGAAGCGCGGTGTGAAGCCCATGGACAGTATTGCCAACAACCTGATTCACTTCGTGGAAAGCGGGCGCGTGCATATCGCCAGGGGCAAGGCAGCCTTCGGAGCGAAGGATTACGCGGGCGCGGCCAAAGAATTCGCCCAGGCGGCGAGCGCTCTGCCGAACGATACCAGCTCCCGTGTCAACCTGGGCACTACCCTGGCTCTGCTGGGCAAGAAACAGGAAGCCGTGGACGCTTTCAGAGACGCCCTGCGCATAGACCCGAATAACGTGTCGGCCAATTACAACATCGGCGTCTTGACCTTGGAAGCGGGCCGACCGGACCTCGCCATGCCGCACCTTCAAAAAGTCGTCCAACTGGACCCCAAAGACGCCTCGTCCCGAATGAGACTGGCGGGCATTCTGAAAAATATGGGGCGCTTGCAAGAGGCATACGGCCATTACGACATGGCCGCCAAATTGGAGCCGAAAAACGAGGACGCCCTGATTCAACGGGCCTACCTGCTCATCCAAGCGGGCAAAAACGAAGAGGCCATGAAGGTTCTGGCGGAAGACTGGGAGCTGAATCAGAATTTCGGCCGTCTGACCCATCTTTACGCCAGGTTCCTGGCCGCGTGTCCCGTGAAGAGCCTGCGCAACGGAACCAAAGCGGTCGACTTGGCGCAACGGGTGGTCAATGCAAGTCCCGAGGCGGAGTACCTGGAGACCCTGGCCATGGCCCACGCCCAAACCGGCGACTGCGATAAGGCGGTCGAGGTCCAAACCAAGGCCGTCGAAGCCGCCCAAGCGGTCAATCGGCAGGACCAGGTCAGCCGCATGAACGCGGAACTGGCCAGATACCGAAAAGGCGCGCCTTGCGAGTCTGAATAATCGAGGAATGGAGTCTGTTATGAAACTGATCCATCTGATTCTGGCCTGGATGATCGCAATGCCCCTGCAAGCGGGCGATCGAGACCTGGACCAACTGGCCGCTTGGATGACCGGCGTATTCAGCAGCCGCGAACAGGCAGCCCAAGACGAAAGTTACTTCCACATCCGCCTCGTCATGGCGCCCATCTGGACGGACCGAACCGACGGGCATTGGCTGTACGTGGAACAAGCGGCCGAGGGATATTTCGAAAAACCTTATCGTCAGAGAATCTACCACGTCAGACGTGGCAAGGACGGGCGCTTCGAAAGCGTGGTTTACACCATGGAAGAACCCTTACAGCACGCGGGCGCCTGGCGCAAGGACAAACCCCTTTCAGAACTGAGCCCCAAGGACCTGAAGGAGCGCGAGGGTTGCACGGTCTTTCTGGAAAAGAGCGGCGATACCTACAAGGGCGGCACCCACGAACGCGACTGCGTCAGCAAACTACGCGGCGCCACTTACGCGACCTCCGAAATCACGATCAACAAGGACACGGTGCTCAGTTGGGACCGCGGCTTCGACGATCAGGGCAAACACGTCTGGGGCGCGGAAAAGGCCGGCTATATCTTCAAGAAAGAAGGAACCGTCGCCGAGCTGCGCAAGTCCTCCGAATGAAAGATTCCGTCGTGAGAATTGTTCAATCGACCTGCCGTTGACAGCGTTTCAACAAAACGTTACACTTTGCCGGTATCAAGCTTTTATTTTGGAGCGCCAACTATGACTCATGTCAGGTTGTACGTAGTTCTCTGTTCAGCATGTCTTTGTTTTTCTTCTTTTGCCTGGCAACCATGGGACAAGATTCCCGATTTGATGTACCAGCCTCGTTATGAAGGCGCGATTTGGGTTTCCGCCGAACTATTGAAGAATAAGGTCTAAAAACGGAGCGATCGACCCTGAATTTTTAGAGAAGTTGGACGAAGTTGGTCGGAATTCACTCTCCAGAGCCATGGAGCCCCGCAAAAAGCAGAGAATGAAATTCTCCCCTCAGGCGATTGCCGGAACTACACAACTCTGGCTTCGGCTCCGTAAATGAAAACTTACCTTGAGATCGAAGCACTGCTGGAAGGAAGCCAATTCATCGGGCAGGGGGTCATACACGCTGTTCAACCGGGTTTTCTGGACGGGCACCCGGTAAGCATGCTGTCAGTTGAGATTGCCAGGCCGCTGTTCAGTCAAAGCGTTCAAAAGCCAAAACTTATCTACATCGCCTATCCCAATGCAAAGATCCAAGTCAACGGGGCGACCTTCTGCTCCGGGTTGCGACATCCGTACATTCCCCGAATCGGTGGACGGATTGCTACTTTTTTGGACAAACCCATCGATCGTGACGGCAAACTATTTTTTGCATCGCCTGAAATGATTTTTTTTGAAGACAGTTTCGGGTCGCTCCCTGCGCCTCCAAGATTGAAGTTAGATCCTTTCATTCATAACACGGAAACGTTTGACAACTTTTTGAAGAAGTTGAGATTTTGCTTGCAGCAAAGGCTATGAACGTGCTTCAATAATAAAGCATCTATTTGCCTTACAATACAATCGTAACTTCAGTGGAGGAGCCCAATGAGAAAACGGCTACTTGGCCTCTTAGCTTTCTTTGCTTTGGTACCCCTGGTCGTGGCTGGGTGTTTACCCGGTAACGGCCACCCGGTTTTCGAGCTTGAAGACGGCAGTCTTTTGATCGTCACGGATTGGTGTTGCACGCCTGTGGGTGATGGTTCTGAGCTTTCCTGCACAGATGGCGAAGTTTGGTTTAACTTGTAAAACGATGCGGGGGCGTGCAGCCCCCGCCAAGCTTAAAATAGTAGAAAATCCTATGTTCATTTTCATGACATTATTTTTATTTTCTGAACCGATGAATGTAAAAGTCGATGGCTCTATAATGGACCTGGATCTGTATACGGAAGAGGGTCACAATGTAAAGCTTAAAGACGTTGTCAGTAATAGTTTTTGCTTTTTCATTTCGATACGGTGCAAGATTTGCGAAGAAAGTATGCTAATCATAGAGCAAATTTTCCCAGATAGTGAGAATATAATTTTTCTTGTAGAGGGCAAGCCAGATCTAAATAGTTTTGCTAAAACGAACAAAGGTAAGCCTATGTTATTGGATATTTGTCATGGTCGCTTGAAGGTAAAATAAATGGGCATATTTCTTATTCTTTTACTTGGTTCATCGTGGAAGCTGACAGGGACTGATATTTATCGTGGTTTTACCAGCGAGCGTGTGGTCAACGCAGGTAAAAACGGCTGGTTTCTCCTTGATTCCCAGGAACAGAGGATACTCCATTACGATATTTCAGGAAAATACCTAAAACAGGTTTCAAAGAGGGGGGAAGGTCCGGGTGAAATCAACCAGGCCAACAAAATCCAATTCTTTGATAACCATCTTTATGCTATCGCTCAGAGTCGCGTATGGGTTTTCAACAGCTCGGGTATGTTTATTCGCAAGATGCTGACACCGAAGAGTCTCGATCTGGAAAAAATTCCCGGCGGCTGGTTGGGGTTACCAAGTCCTTTGAGTATTTTGGAATCTAACGAGATCATCTTCTTAAACGAGGGCCTGGAACCTATCTCCCAACTTTGCCGATGGGATGAAATCATCGAGAAGACGCCTCGTCGCAGGAGGACTCAGTTACCTCTCAAAAGAGATCGTGCCTGTATTGCAATCAGCCCCGATCGGGAACGGCTTTATCTTCGCAGGCCGGGAAAGAGTTTCATCGAGGTCTGGGATCTTTTAAAGCGCACTCGGGTTAGTGAAATGTCACTTGGAGTAACTCTTTCCTTAAAAGACAATCTCGCCCTCCATAGGGAAGCCATAGAAAAAAAGGGATTGAGCATCGGTATCTATTCCTGGCTTCCAGAGCTGAGGTGTGTTCCTAACGGCGACATCTATTTCTTCTCCATTCCCCACGCATCGCCTCCTATTGCTTTTGACCCCAACGGTCGATCGCTCGTACCAAAATATACCCTTGAGGATCTAGACCGCCTTATCGACTATGAAGGTGGATTTTTTTTCGTAGCGGATCGCATGCCTGAAAGTGGTGCGTATTTTCTTTCTCGCATTCCCGAAGGGAACTTGGTCGACTATTTACATTCCCGCTGAATATGGAAGGAAAAACCTGATGATGCCTTGAGACGGTTGCAAGTTGTCGATTCAAGGAGCTTGGACCAGGCTTACGTATCTATTTCTTGTCCGGCGGCATGTTCTCCATGAGGTAGCGGGTTAACAGGCCGAAGAGGTGCCGAGTCGTGCCCTCTCCCTCGCGGATGCCGTGGGAGCGGTTGGGGTAGGCCATCATGGTGAAGTGTTTGTTGTGCTCGATCAGCTTGTTGATCAGCTTTTCGGTGCCCTGGTAATGCACGTTGTCGTCGCCGGTTCCGTGTACCAGCAGCAGGTTGCCTTTCAGGTTTTGCGCGAAGGTGATCGGCGATCCCTGTTCGTAGTTTTCCGCGTCCTCGTCCGGCAGGCCCGTGTAGCGTTCTTGGTAGATGGTGTCGTAAAGTCGCTGGTCCGGGACCGGCGCTACCGACATGCCCGTATGGTAGATCTCGGGATAGCGAAACAAGGCGTTCAGGGTAGATGAACCGCCGCCGCTCCAGCCCCAGATAGCAATTCGCTCCGCGTCCACGAAATCCCATTTTCCCATGGCTTTCGCGGCTTCCGCCTGGTCGGCAGAAGTCAGCACGCCGATCTTGCCGTAGACACATTTGCGCCATTCCCTGCCCCGCGGCGACGGCGTGCCGCGATTGTCGACCGTGGCCATGAGGTAGCCTTTTTGCGTCAGCATCAGATGCCACAGGTAGCGGCTGCCGCCCCAGGCATCCACCGCCGTCTGGCCCCACGGCTCGCCGTAGACGAATATCAACAGCGGGTATTTGCGGTCCGGTTTGAAGTCCGGCGGCTTGATGAGATATCCGTCCAGCTCCGTACCGTCCGGGGTCTTGACTCGGAAGAAGCTGTGTTCGCCTTTATCCAGCGCTGCCAGCTTTTCGGCCACCTCGGCATTGTCTACCAGTACGCGCTCGGTTTTGTGCTTCGGCAGGCTGACCAGGGAAATGACCGAGGGGGTGGTCAGGTTGTTGTAGGTGTGGAAGGCCCATTTCTGATCGGGCGAAATATCGTAGCGATGCGTACCGGGTTGTTTTGGGGAGATGCGTTCGGGCTTGCCCTTGCCGTCCAGGCGGGCGCGGTAGAGGTAGCGCCGGGTGGGGTTTTCGGGCGATGCACGGTAATACAGCCAACCGGTCTCGGCATCGATGCTCAGGATGCTGATTGCATCGACCCCCGGCGGCGTGACCGGATACAACATCTTGCCGCTTCGGTCGAATACATAAGCGCGCCGCCAACCGTCGCGATCGCTGAGCCAGGTGAATTTGGCGCCGTTGTCGAACCAGGTGACGTCGTCCACGGGGTCCAGCCAGGCCTCGTCTTTTTCCACAAACAGCGGGGTGACCCGACCTGTTTCGGCATCGCCCATGTACAGGGTCAATTGATTTTGCCTGCGATTGAAATGTTGGATCAACAGGGATTTGCTGTTTCCCGCCCACTCCATTCGAGCCAGGTAGTTGTTGCGCGGATCGCCGATGATATCGAACCACCGTTTCTCGCCGTCTTCGGTACGAATCATGTCGAACCAACGCACCTTGCCGTTGTCCAGTTCGATCACGCCGGTGCGACAGGCGCTGTTGGTGGTGCCCGCCTTGGGATACTGCACGGGAATGATCTTGGAGTACAGGCCGGACGTGTTGTCGATCATGTGGAACACGCCCACGCCCTCCGCGTCCAGTTGCCAGAAGGCGATCGACTTGCCGTCCGGGCTCCAGCGAAAGCCGTCGCGCAGGCCGAATTCTTCCTCATAGACCCAGTCGAAGGTGCCGTTGATGATGGTTTCCGAACCGTCGCTGGTCAACTGATCGATACGGCTGTCGGCCAGGTGCTCGACATAAAGGTTGTTTTTCATCACGTAGGCGACGCGATCGGCTTGAGGCGAGAACTTGGCAAACATCAAGGTGGACGGTTCGGCCTTGCCCCCCAGTTGCTTGCGTTCCCATGTTTGCAGATCGATCACCCAATAATCGCCGCGAGTATTGCGCCGCCAGACACGCTCGGTATTGGTGAACAGCAGCAACAGCTTGTGATCGTCGGAAAAGCTGTAATCGTCGACGGTCGCGGGATCGCCGTCCGGTTCAAGGACCAGTTTTTGGGCGGGAACCATGACGGTGCGTTTCCCGGTGGCGGTATCGTAGACCACGATGTCCCGGCCGTTGCCGTCGGCCGCGTCCTCCAGGGTGGTAAAGCGGCTGCCGTCACCCAGCCAGCGGGCGGGCCCGAAGGATTCGGTCCGAAATTCCCGATTGCTGTAAATGCGGTCCAGGGTAAGACGCGCGGCATCGTTCGCGGTCAATGCCGGCGGGTTGATGAGAAAGAGAGCGAAAAGAGCGATCATTCCATACTGATATATCATAGGGTCATTCTAGTCATACCCCGTCCGCCGGGTCAAGCAGATTCCCTACGGACCCAGGGCAATCGAGGAAAAAATAAGCGTTAGCGCTGGATCAGGACGGCCCAAATTGGTACTCTTATGCCCGGGGAGATGGAGATGACTATGAAATGGTTTTGTTTGTGCCTGATAACGCTGACCGCTTTTGCCAACGAGCCGGCAAACAAACAGCGAAAGCGGAAAGTGGAAGTGGACCCCAAGTTGGCCGCGCTCGTGGAGAAGGTCGACGCCAAGGCTGAAGAGATCAACACCATGCGCGCCGATTTCCGGCAACGCAAGGAAATCTACATGTTGAAAGAGCCGGTGGAAATGAAGGGCGTATTCTCGATCCGCCGCCCGGACGGCATGCGCTTCGATTTTGAAGAGAAGGAAGACCTGATCCTGATCATGACCAGGGAAGACATGGTCTCGCTGTCTCACAAGGCCAAAAAGGCAAGCAGCATCAAGCTGAAGAAACGTCACGGCCGCTTTGTACAACGCCTGCTCAGCGACAAGTTGGGTTCGTTGACCAAATACTTCGACATGACCCTTGAAGAGGACGACAAGGGCTACCGGCTTTTGCTGATGCCTGCCAAGCGCAAACTGAAGAAACGATTCAAGAGCATCCACACCGCCGTCAACAAGGAGTACCTGATCACCTATATCAAGGTCGAACTGACCGACGGCGATATCTACGAACTCTATCTGGACAACATCCAATTGAACCAGGAACTACCGGGAGACATCTTCAACACGGTCATCCCGGAAGGCTACCAGATGGGCGAGCGTATGGACTCGATCTTCGGCGCGGGAGAAAAATTCTGACCAGGCTTTCCTACCATGGGGCCGGCATTTCCTTCACCTACCGGCCCCGCTTGAAGATCACCGAGATGTTCCATTCGCTGCAGGGCGAGGGACAGCACGCGGGTTTGCCCTGTACCTTCATTCGCCTGACCGGGTGCGCCCTGCGCTGTACCTATTGCGACACGCCTTACGCCTTCTACGGCGGGGACTGGCAAAGCTTCGAGCAAATCGCGGCCTATGCGGCGGAAAAAGGCGCCCGGCTGGTCCAGATCACCGGCGGCGAGCCGCTGCACCAGAAGGCGGTGTGGCCGCTGATCGACCTGCTGGACGAACGCGGTTTCAAGGTGTTGGTGGAAACCGGCGGCGCGGTAGATATTGCCGGGCTGAACCCAAACGCCCATATCGTGCTGGACATCAAGACGCCCGAGAGCGGCGAGTTGGATCGCATGTTATGGGACAACCTGGACAAATTGAAACCCCGGGACGAGGTGAAGTTCGTCACCTGTTCCCTGAAGGACCTGGCTTGGAGTCTGGACAAGATCCGCGAGCTGAGGTTGGATGATCGCTTTCAGGTGCTGATCTCGCCCATTGCCGAATCCACCGAAAAAGCGGCCTTTGCCGAGGCGGTGATCCAAAGCGGCCTCCAGGTCAGGTTCCAGGTTCAACTTCACAAAACCTTATGGGGAGACGAGGCGGGCAGATGAGACAAAAAGCGGTTGTATTGGCCAGCGGCGGGATGGATTCCTGTGTCAGCGCCACCATTGCCTCCAAAACCTACGACCTGGCCATGTTGCACGTCCAATACGGACAACGCACCCAGGAGCGCGAACTGAAAGCCTTTCGGGACATTGCCGCTCACCTGGGCGCCCAACATACCCTGGTCACGAATTTAGATCACCTGGCCAAAATCGGCGGTTCCTCGCTGACGGACGACTCCATGGAAGTGACCGAGGCCGACCTGGAAGCCGTGGACATTCCCACCTCCTACGTGCCCTTCCGCAATGCGCACCTGCTGGCCATCGCCACGTCCTGGGCGGAAGTACTGGGCGCGGTGCGCATCTTCTTCGGGGCGGTGGAGGAGGACAGCAGCGGTTACCCGGACTGCCGCCGTTCCTTCGTGGAAGCCTATAACAGCCTGATCGAGGCGGGCACCAAACCCGAGACGCATATCCAGGTAGAAACCCCGCTGATCGAATTGAGCAAGGAAGCCATCGTCAAAAAGGGCATCGAACTGGACGCGCCGCTACACCTGACCTGGTCCTGCTACGCCGCGGTGGACGAGGCCTGCGGCCACTGCGATTCCTGCGCCCTACGCCTGCGCGGATTCTACCGCGCCGGTCACCAAGACCCCGTCACCTACGCACCCGGTACCGATCGCACCCGCTACCGATAGGCGGGTTTACTTCAGGGTTGCGGCCAGTTCATCGAGCCGCTTTTTGATATCGGCCGCACGCTGTTTGCTGTAAACGCCGAGCCGCAGCCCCACCAGGGGACTCAAGTCGACCCCTTGGGTTTGTTCAAAGCGATAAACGCCGTGCTTCCCACTACGATAACGAATCAAGAGATAGGTGTTGCGTTCTTGATTCGTAGCTTTACCGTCCATGAGGTCAATGGAATGGAGCGCGGCCAGGGGGATGATTTTCCGCTCGGTCATGTTGGGCTTGGGGCGGACGCCGTCGAAATACCGTTCCTCGATGACCATGCTCAGGCCCTTGCGATCGATAAAGGAAACCGAGGTGCGAATATAACCGGCTTCTTCCGTAAGTCCCTGATTGGAATTGCTCATCAGCCGAGCCAGTTCCGCGTGGGACGCCTGAGGCAGCCCGAAGCACCATAGAAAAAGCAAGCCCATCGAGTACACTCCCTCTGACAGGTTGGGCAGAAATGACCTACGGATCATTATAGCCTCCGCCCCCGGAAACAGAAGGAAAAGGTGATGGGTTATCTTGTGCGTTCGGATGATTCAGAGGTTTTGGCCGACCCGACCGGCTTTTTGAACGAGCGGTTGAGACTGGTCTCCTTCCCGAGCGGAGAACCATCTCCAAGGCCGGAACCGGCACCAATTCCGGGCATCGCCGTTGTTGAATCGAAAAGAACAACACCTGCCCCGGGAATCGGGCCAAACGGAGGGTCAAAGAGGGTTTTCGGCCCGGAATGATGACTGTTCGAAGATTGAAACAGGGCATCAATCCCGAGGAGCGATCCTTTGCCGGATCTTTTTCACAACTTAGGCCCCATTTTGAAGGCAGGATCGAGACCGTACTCAGCCCGTTTTCCGAAACAACAACCTGGAGACGAGCCGAGTTGTGCGGTATTTCAGGGAAAAAGGGCCGTTCGGCCACAAAAACCGGCATCATTCCCGAGCACAGAACCGCCCTTATTTCTCGATTCCAAAAGTCCCTTTCCTAAAAATCAGTCCTCATTCTTTGCGCACCGAAAGTTCAGGGTCAAAGAATTATTTTTGATTCTTTGCTCCTGACTTTTCCGGGTCAAGGAACCACAACTGATTTCTTTCACATTACTTTTCAGTGCGCGAAGAATCGGTTCTCATTTTTTGCTCCTGACTTTTCCGGGTCGAGGAATGAGAACTGATTCTTTGTTCCTGACTTTTCCGGGTCGAGGAATCGGGACGGATTCTTTGATATTTCATTTACCGAGACAACTTATGACAACCGGAACGGTGCGCCTTCATCACCTTACCGACAACTTTTTGACCTCGAGATATTGCTTGGCCAATTGGGGCGTGAAGTATGAAATACATCATAAGGGTGGGAGACAGAGAGTGATTTCAGTCATGACGTCAAGCTGTGACGAAATGAATAATCCCGAGACAGGCTTCAGCGGATGAACATAAGACAAATAGCCGAGGTCTCAAGACTCGGCGATTGCAAACGAATCCAGGTTTAGCATTCCTCAAGAACCTCGAGAGCATCATGGTTGCGCCCGGCTCTCTGTCTAAAAGGTCAAGAGCGACCTTCTTCATCTTTGTTGTATCGTTCAAGCAAAGCCTGGATTTCTTCCTTGGAAAGACCGGCCAGTCTCTTCTCGGGAGGGATACCTTCCAGCCTTTCCTCAATGGGTATCGATCTGAGGTAACCTTTGCCGAACGGGGTCTTGGCGATTCGTCGCCATTGTTCCTGTGTGATTTCCAGCATCTTCCCGATACCTCCTTTTACATTGTACCAAAAATTGTATGCCACCAGGATGAACTGTCGAACGCACAGATTGAAGTGCACTTCATTTTGCCCCAGTGTGTCAAACGCCTTTTTGATTTCAGCCTAAATAGTGCCCAGGATCAGGGACTCTATGCCAAGGAACCCTTTGCGGAAATGTGGGAAGAAAGCAGTGTCGACTCATGGAAACTCACCGATTCAACGCGGATCGCTTGCGGTAAATGCCTTGGGAGACTAGAATAGACGGATTCCGGCGTCGCCGCGGCAGCCCTCGGGTCGCCTTATCGATGCGTCGGTTTGACCACTCGCTTTCTCGACGCCGACTTCCGAGGACACCGATTCCATGATCTTGATTGCCGATTTCGATGACGAACGCCGTAACCTGCTGGAAGATTATATCCAGGAAGATCTTGGCATATCCGCCCTGGGGGTGAACTCCGCTCGGGCCATGATGGCGAAGATCAACGAAATGGAATTCGAGTTGGTGGTGGTCAATTTTCAGTTGCCGGATATGAACGGCAAGGAATGGGATTTCCTGCGAAAAATCCGCGCGCGCTTCACCCAGTTGGAGTTACCCATCATCCAACTGGAAGACGAAAACAAGCCGGACGCCATTGCCAAGGCCTTGTCTTACGGTTGCAACGACTGCATCACCCTGCCCATGAAGATGCCCATCGCCGTGGCGCGCATACGCAACCAGGTCACCCTGCGCGGACTGGTTCGCAAGCAGACCTCCGGCCAGGCCATGCCGTCCCTGGTGCCCGAGGAACCGGAGCCCGTACCGGAGCTGGAACCGCCGCATCGGCCTCCGCCCGAACGGGAAATGGAAATCCCCGTGGCCGAGGAGCCGTCGCCCTCCGGCACTACCTCGACGCCCTCGCTCAGCGATTGGATCGATTCCTTGTCGAACCCGGACTTGGAACCGCTCGATAACGACTTCTTGGACGAATCATCGTTGCCGGAACCCGAGCCGGAACCGCCGGCTCCGGAACCCGAGCCGGAACCGCCGGCGCCCGAGCCCGAGCCGGCTCTTGCCGGTGCGGATTCGCTATCCCTTGACCCCGATTTTTTTACGCCCGCTCCTGAGCCGATCCCCATGCCTCCCGCTGAACCGGAGCCCGCCGCGCCTCATCCCCCCGTGCGTCTCGGTACATCCCCTCAACCCTTGCGCGGTCCCATGAGCCTGAAGGAATGGATCCGCCACATGGGCAACGCGGCCGAAGACGAATGCGCGGCCGTTCTACTTGAAATGGCGCGAGCTTTGGCATACGCCCACCAAAAGAGTTTTATCCACCGCGAGGTTTCCTCGGAAACCGTAACCGTTTTTCCCGACGGGGAGGTGTTGATCAACGGCGTGGGCGTGGGTACCCAGATTACCGCCAAGGGCCTGCGGCCCGATCCCACCATTACCAATCCCATCCGGGGCATGCCCAGCACGCCCATCTACGCCTCGCCCGAACAATTGAAGGGATTGGAAGCCGATCATCGCGCCGACATCTATACCTTCGGCATCCTGGCTTATGAGGTCCTTGCCGGGCGCCCGCCGTTTTACGGGCAATCCCTATCCGCCATTGTGGACAACCAGATCAAGATGATGCCGCCTTCACTGATGAAAAAACGGGTCGACATCGACCTGGACCTGGATGCCCTGGTCTTCAAATGCATCAAAAAGACCCCGGACCAACGCTTCCAAACCGCGACCGACCTGGTCAGAGCCCTGGAATCCCTCTTCGAAAAGAAGTACCAGCCCAAACGTCCCGACTATAAGAAGCCCGCGCCCGGCAAGGTCATGTCCGCCTCCGATCTGGATATCCACCTGGAACAATTGATGGCCGAACATGATGCGGGCAAAGGGGCGCTGATCCTGGAAAAGCTGACCGAGGACTTGAAAAAGGACCTGCCGAGCCTGGACCCGGACGAGGCCGTACGCATGAAAAACAAGCTGGCGGAACCCAGTGTTCTTGAGCACGTTCTCAATGTGAACCTGAACCGCAACAACGCTTCACTGCTTTATCAGTTCTTCATCACCCTCAATTATAATAAGGTGGTGATCAACCTGTTGAATCACTTCAACCGGGAGCGGGATGTCTTCAAGAAGCAGACGCTTGGTGAGCTCGCCGTGCTCAGCGCCGACGGAGATCTGCTTTCTCTGGTGGTTTTCGGCCTGGAACTGGAAGACAGCGATGCCTGCATTCTGCTGAAAGCCTTCGGCGAAGTGGCCGACAAGGAGCCCCAGCACATCTTCCTGAAATGGGCGCGCCACCGCGGCTTTCAAACCCAAATGGAGCTGTTGCGCATTGTCAGCGCCGGGCACCGACCTGCCGATGAAGTCAAGGCTGTTCTCGAACAATTGGCGAGTCAAAGCGGAACCGTTCACTCCAGGGTGCGGAAGGTGGCAAGCGAACTGATGAGCGAAATATAGGGCGAGTCCCGGCAAATTTTGCCCTTCAACGAGTTCCGGCTGCCGGTTCCTTCTTGCCTTCTCTCTTGATAGCTGTCTTTAATGGGTTGACTCTAAAAGGTTTTGTGTTTGGCTTGTGATTTGCTTATCTAGGGACGACACCGTTTTGTCGGGAGGTTCCCTATGTTCTCTACATTCTGGACCGGCTATTCAGGATTACAGATCAATGCCACGGGTCTCAATGTGATCAGCAACAACCTGAGCAATATCAATACGGTCGGTTTCAAGCGAGGGCAGGCCAATTTCGAACAGTTGATGACCAACATGGCACAGGGCGCCACGGGAACCGGCGCACCGATTCAATTCGGCCTGGGAGCCAGGACCTCTGAAATCGTGAACTACTTCGATCAGGGAAATTTTATCAACACGGGGCTCAGCACCAACCTTGCTCTGGAAGGCAGGGGTTTTTTCATGCTGGCTCAGGGAACCGATACCGTCTATACGCGCGCCGGGAATTTCATGCTGGACGAAGACGGGTTCCTGACCTCGCCCAGCGGCGCAAACGTGCAGGGTTATACCGAACTGAACCCGGACGGAACCATCAACACCAACGGGGCGATTGGGAATGTTCAGGTAGATCCCACGATTCGTTCGCCGGCGGAGGCAACCAGCCTGGTGCGATTCGTGACCAACCTAAGCGGTGCGGCCGAGCCCGGCGAGGAATTTATTTCTACCATCAACGTCTTCGATTCCAACGGAGAAAGTCACTCGCTGAACCTGTTATTCACCAAAACCGACACACCCGGCGAGTGGGATTATCAATTCGTTTTCGAGAACGGAACCGTGTCCACCACTCAGCCGACCCAGGGCAACGGCACCATCTTGTTCGGTGAAAACGGTACGCTTGCCGAAATAGACGGAGTGCCCATTGCCCAGGCAACCGATCGGACCGTTGTGCTCTCCGATCTACCCGACGGCGCGGCCGATATCAGTTTTACTTTCGACATGATCGACGACACGGGCGCCGGTTACATGACCAATCTCGGGCCGCGCAGCAACACCGGCGGGGTCTTCCAAAACGGTTCCAGTTCCGGCGAATTACAACGGGTGGAATTCGACCGGACCGGCACCATGTTCGGTTTCTACAATAACGGCGACACCGTGCCCCTGGCTCGTCTGGCCACGGCCACCTTTACCAATAACCAGGGCCTGCGCCAGGGCAGTTCCGGCTTCTTCAGTCAAACCTCGGTATCCGGCGAGGCGCAGGTGGCGCCGGCAGGCCGCGCTCTGGTTCTGTCGGGTGTTCTGGAAACCTCCAACGTGGATATCGCCGATGAATTTACCAGCTTGATCGTGCACCAGCGCGGTTATCAGTCGAATTCCAAATCTATCACTACGGCCGACCAGGTGTTGCAAGAAGTGATCAATCTGAAGCGATGAACCATCTGCAAATCTTTCCGTTTCAAGAAAGTTCAGGATCGATTAAGATCGCGGAAAGTGTTTAACACCCGATAGGCATGCCGACGGCCCGTCCTGAAAATCCAGATGGATTGGTCTTCCAAGGTAGGGATTCTTTTTAGGAAAGGCCGCCTTTTGTTCTTGGAACGGCGAAATGGTACAGGTTTGTCTCAGCCTTGAAAAAGGGTGAGGCACGCAGTTTTTGCGCTTCCCTTGAACCTGGTTTCCATGTTGCCGTGTCGATGTCGGCTACAAAATGGTTGAATTGGTTTGAAGCCGGGCCGGGCAAATTGTGTATGATGCCTAAAAAAATGTTGCACCGATACCTTACGGTCCACCGACATCTCCAACGAGTCAATCTCATCATGAGGTTGATTGGGGTAACCTTCGTCAAACCGTGTCATAGTTGCAAAATCGATTGTCCTAGGAATCCATTGAGGACTGTCATTTGTGGCCGGGGCTCAAAAAAGGTTACATTTTCTGACTCCCTGGAAAAATTCCGTGATATACTTTTGCATTACATTACGTTCTTCTATTTCCTTTATTTGAGGAATTCACCCGAAAAGAAGGACGTCCGAATGATGGGGCCTATAAATGAATTGGCAATTTGCTTACCCTGTAAGATCTGATATAGCTTCGCTAACCGATCTTTTTTCGGTCATTCCCGGGTGGTCGGACACTAGGCAGAACTCTAGGTGGATGGGAGCTCGCTTGGGAGGTTTATCCTCTTTGTCGACATAAACTGAATACGAAATTGAGTTGGAGGAACGAAATGGCTGATACGAAAGTGGAAAAAATCTTTGAACAGGATGAGATGATCCTAAGTGAGTTCGACAAGAGTTGGACGCCGCGGGAATTGCTCTCCAAGGAAGAAATTTTCTTCCTGAAAGACGTGGTAAAAGTGCTCAACCTCGATATCAACAAGGTCAAAAAGAAGGCCAAAGAGATGGAGAACAACGGCAAGGCCTCCTGGGAACACATGGGCACTCGCAAGATTTGGAGCCATTGGATGGTTCGCATGAAAGTCTTCGCACCGTATTACAAAAAACACCTGATTCCCAAGGTAAAACCGGTCGATCCCAATTGGGACGGTAACGAACTGCTGGGTCAAAAGGGTAAATTCCTGCTGACGGAAGTTTGCAAGAAGTTGCCGTTCACTTCCCACCAGATTCGCTACCAGGCAAACAAGAATAAGAATGCCCGGTCCGAGTTCGGCATGTGGAAGGATAAAGATCTCAACGCTTTTGTCGTGGACATGGAGAAATTTTCGCCCTGGATCAAGCGTCTTTGGGCGGGCGATTTCCGTAACTAAAGGCAACCCTTTGCCAACAAGTTTTTCCCCGGTGGCGTGACCTCCGGTTGCGCCGGCATGTCGGGTTTTGTGGTGGGCTCCACCTGGAGCCCCGATCACCGTTTCCGTCGGGGGTGTCTTTCGGTGACCGAAAATAACCTTGCCTCCCTCAAGGAAATCGCCGAGGTCCTGAATCAGTCTGTCGACCTTAGCCAGGCGCTTGGGGATTCCCTGCGAATTATCTCGGGCATTCTGGACCTTCGCACCGCTTGGATCTTTCTCAAAAAGCCGGGCAACGACAATTTCTACCTGGCGGCGCACGAGGGCGTGCCTTCTGCCATGGCGCCCGATAAACCCTTCTGGTGCGACGGATGCCAATGCAACACCATGGCGCGTAAGGGATTGCTGACGGATGCGGTCAACATGGTCCGTTGCAGCCGCATCGAAAAACACGCGGGCGATCCAATCGGTTTTGCCTACCACGCCAGTGTTCCGCTGGAAACGCCGCGAGAACGCATCGGTATTTTCAACGTAGTTTCCCGTGAAGGCCAATTTTTCAGTCAATCCCAATTGGAGATGCTGACCGCCGTGGGGAACCAGATGGGCGTAGCCATCGAACGCGCCATGATATTAGAGCAGGTACGTTGTCGTCGAGTTACCGAACAGCGCGCTTTGCTGGATCTTTCAAACGCCATGCTGCGCAGCCCGGATGTGCCCACCGCCGTGCGCGAGGTGGCGCACATCAGCCGCCGTGTCTTCAATGCCGAACTGGCCATATTGGGCTTGCATGACGGCGCGCTGGACGGACATGCCTGTTACGAGGATCTGGCCGTAGACGGTCAGGAACTCCCCGTGGATAACAAGGACCTCTGCGATTTATTGCATGGTCCCGCCGGATCGGCCTTGACCCGCACGGCTCGTCCCATTCATTTGTTATTGGATGATCGGGGTCACCCGGAACACATTGCCGTCTTCCCCATGGAAGAACCGGTCTCAGAGGCTCTTACCGCGGATATTCAATCGGACGAGCGTCTCCTGCAATTCCTCATCCAACAAAATTGCCGCTCCGTCTATATGGCCCCCATCCGGGAACCGACAAAGGAAACGGTGATCGGCCAACTGTTTGTCATGCATCACAACCGGCCGAAACTGGCCGAGTTGGAGCATCTTGCCGCCCTGCTCGCCAATCAAGCGGCTCTAGCCATCGAGCAGGCCCGCCTCAACGGCATTCGCCTGGCCAAACAAGCCCTGGAAAGTGAACTCAGCATCGCGCGCGACATTCAACGCCATTTCCTGCCCAAGGAATCACCTGAAATGGAGGGTTGGGAACTGGCCACCCGCTATGAATCGGCTCGTCAGGTGGGCGGTGATTTCTACGACTTCATCCCCTTCGAAGACGGCGATTGGGGTTTTGTGATTGCCGATGTGGCCGGTAAGGGCGTCCCCGCTTCCCTGGTCATGGTGCTGGCGCGCTCTCTGGTTCGCGCCGTCGCCTACGAGCACGGCAAACCCCTGCCCACCATTTCACGGGTCAACGATCACCTGCTGGAACAGGTAACTCCTGACCGCTTCCTGTCGCTTTTCTACACTGTGCTGACACCCGGTACCGGTGAATTGCGCTATGTTCGTGCCGGGCATAATCCCCCCTTCCACTACCATTACGCGACAGGAGAGGTTACCAAACTGTCGCCCAAGGGGATGGTCATCGGCGTTTCCGATCTGCTGGTCTTGGAGGAGGGCAGGGTAACCATGGAGCCCGGCGATTGTCTTTTGTTGTATACTGACGGGGTTACCGAGGCCATGGATGTCTTGGGGATGGACTACGGCGAGGGGCGATTGATATCGACCCTGAAAAAAAACGGCTCGCAAAACGCGGAGCTTATTGCCGACGCTGTTAAAGCCGATGTCGCTGATTTCGTCGCCGGAGCGCCTCCCTCGGACGATCTTACCCTGGTTGTGCTGAAGCGGGGTTGCTAGGGAAATGTATTCATGATTTTCAGGCCGGTCCTTTCGGCGCTTCTTCTCGTCCTATTCGCAGCGCTTCCTGGAACGGCGCGAGACAATATAACCCTGGAACTGGCCGAGTCTCGCGCCGCCCGTGTCTCCGAAACCACTTACAAGCTTACCTTTTACATGCGGTCGAACGCCGCCTCTTTTCAAGCCGAGGCAGAACTCGGTTTCAACCTACACGGTCGAGAAGGCGACCTGCTCTTGGATTTTTCCGGCGGCGCCATCGATGCCGCCACTTGCAACGACCGTGACCTGGACCCCGAAACCCTTCGCCGCGAGGCCAATCGACTTTGGCTGCCCGCCGAATGCCTGAAACCCGGCCGCAACCGGGTCAGTTTGCGGTATCGATCCGCCTACGCCGGCGACGGTAGCGGCTTGCACCACTTTCGCGATACCTCCGACAATACCGAGTACCTGTATACGGACCTGCAACCTGACCTGGCTCATCGGGTCTTCCCTTGTTTCGATCAACCCGACCTGCGGGCACGATTCCAATTGACCGTGTTCATGCCGCGGGACTGGGAGGTCTCGGCGAACGCGCCTGAAACGTCTACGCGGCTGATCGGTGAGCGCAAAAAGGTAACCTTTCGCGAAACTCCGCCCATTGCCACCTACTTATTCAACTTGACCCTGGGCGGTTTCGCCGTCTTCTATCAAAGAATCGACGGTATACCGATGCGCGTGCTCTGCCGCCAATCCCAGGCCGATTTCATGGACGAAACCCTGTTCTTCAACCTCACCGAACGGGGATTGCAGTTCTTCAAAGCGTACTTCGACCGCCCCTATCCCTTTGCGAAATACGACCAGATTTTCGTGCCCGAATACAATCACGGGGCCATGGAAAATCCCGGTTCGGTCATCTATAACGAGAATTATATTCTGGGCTACCAGCCCACCGAAGATCAGTTGCTGGGTCTGGAAAAAGTGATCTATCACGAAATGGCGCACCAGTGGTTCGGGAATCTGGTCACCATGCGCTGGTGGGACGACCTGTGGCTGAATGAAAGTTTTGCATCGTACATGGAAATCATTGCCCTGCGCGAAACCGGCAGTCCTCATGTGTGGCGCTCTGCCGCCGAGGACAAGCAGGCGGGTTATCGCCGAGATCGCACCAGGGCCACGCACCCCATCGTCACTTCGGTGCCGGACACGGGCACTGCCGTCTCCTTTTTCGATCCCATTACCTATAGCAAGGGACTGGGCGTCCTGCGACAGTTGGAGTTCTACCTGGGCCCCGAAACCTTCAGGAAGGGCATCCGTCACTATTTGGACAAACATGCATGGGGTAACACCTCGCTACTCGATTTTTTCAATGCTTTGGACCCTTACACCGAAAAGGACCTCACCTCCTGGCGAAAGGCCTGGCTGCATACGTCCGGCACCAACCGAATCCGCCTGAAGTGGAAAGCCGGGAGGGGAAAGATCCGCTCGGCTGAGCTTTTGCAGGAGAAGGGAAACGGTGACGGACTGTTGCGGCCCCATCGCTTGACCATCTCCCCGTTTTACCCTGATGAAAATGGGGAAGCCGTCGAAGGATCGCCGATCGTTGTTTTTATCGACGGTGAACGCACCCGCATCCCCCGACTTGTCGGCATGAAGAAACCCTTGTTTCTCATCCCAAACCGCTTTGAACAAACCTTTGCCGGCGTCGATTTGGACCCGATCTCATTGAAATGGGTGCTGACCAATCCCACGAAAGTTGCCGATGAGCATGTCCGCTTCCGGCTGGCCTGTTTGCTGCGGAACATGATGTTCGAATCGAAAATCACCACCGGGGAATTCTTCGACACCTGCATGGCCTGGCTGCGAAACGGCAACGACGTTCGCGAAACCCGGATCTTGCTGGAAATGCTGACCGAGGTTGCCGACGAGTATTCCCCGTCCTCGGAACGGGCCGACCGCCTGTTCGACTTTTGTCGTGAACGTTTGGAGCGGGGGCGCATCAGCAATCATTTCGATTACCTTCAGGTCATGTTGACCGTACCCTGCACCCAAAACCGTCTGGCCTGGTTGGACCAACTGAGCCGGGGGATCGATGTCCCCAAGGGTCTCGACCTGTCCTACGGCGGTAAACTCCTGATTCTGATGACCCTGATCGAGGCCGGGTATCCGGGAGCCCTGGAACGGGCGGACGAGGCCGAACAAAATATACCGGATGCCCTGCGCGAGACCTACCTTCCCTATCTCAAGGCTATCCGTACCACACCGGCCGCCAAACAAGAGGCCTGGCGGCGCATCACGGACAGCTCGCTTTCTCTGCACCAACGGCGCATGTGGATGATGGGCTTCGCGGCCGACCGTGACGGCGCCCTGCTGAAGCCCTATACCGAGCGGTATTTCCAAAACCTGCAAGCGGCTTGGACCGACGAGCCTTGGGAATACGTGGAAGCCTTCGGCGAAACTCTTTTTCCCTATTGGGATCCCGAGGGTGCGGCTCGAGGTGTCGACTCCCTGCTGGCGCGGCCCGACCTGGCAGTTCCATTGAGGAACCTTGTCCTGCGCCTGAAGGACAATTTGGAACTGCGCCGCAAATTGAGTCGATAAACCTGCCGTTTTGGTAATCTCAAAGCCGGTCGACCGCTCGGACCGCTTGAATAAAAAAGGACGGCCTATTTCAGGCCGTCCAAGAGGTCGAGAGTGTCGGGGTCTTGGGCAACCCCAGGCTTGAATCGAGGACTAATTGCCTTTTACGGCACTTCTTCATCTTTTCACTAAATAATATAGGACTTGTCCATTTTGACGGCCATTGTGGAAACTACGGGAACTCTATCCTTCTGATGACACCCTGCTATCGACTTGAGAAAGCGTTCCCTTTACAAGACCTCGAGCTAAAAAAATCCCGGTGCGGTCCAAGACCACACCGGGATGCCTTTCCATTCAGGAGGACAGCAAAATGAAGCTGTCGTTTCAAGTCAGGTAACCGCTCTAGGGCTTGTGCCGGCGGGGGTCGCCCCCTGAAACTCGTGTTCAAGACCCGCGCCGACCGCCGGTTCCTGCCTGAAACTCCTATAGACTAGCCGCAGAATTTCACCGGCACAATTAATTCTCAATAATCTGGAAAATCTTTTGACGAATAATTGTAGAGGCCCCGGACGACCCATGACCCGGACTCGTCGGGGCTGACTAAAACCACTGCTAAACCGTTTCCTAACGGCGTATTAAGTAGATTCCACAGTTGAGCGTTTACAGCCCCTTTGATACGTTTTAACCGGGTGGAGGAGCCTTTCTTTCTACAATTGATTTATTTCTCCTTTCGCAGCATTTTTGTATTGTTCACTTCCCTGCCTACCCTTCAATTCACGCACTGGGAGCTGACGTGAACAGTGAACCTTTGCACACTGACGATTTACTGGATATCGCCCTCGGCCTGGAGCCAAAACAACGCCGTAACTTTGTGGAACTTGTAACTCAGGGTGACACCGCTTGGGGCAAGAAGTTAAGTGAGCGGCTGGCCCGGTACGAGACTTTTGAAGAAGTCTTGGAAAACACGGGCGGCTTGCTGAGCCTGGTTAATGAATGGGAATTCCAAGAGGCCGAGACGCTTCCTGCCAAACCCGGCGCACAACCCCCGGTTAAATCGGAAAAGCCTGAAGTCCGAACCGAGGCAAAGACGGAAGAAGCCCCTGTTCAGATTGACGGTCTTGCCATCATGGAAAGAATAGCCGAGGGCGGTCAGGGCGCCGTGTACCTGGCTCGTCAGGAGCAACCGGACCGTGTCGTGGCTTTAAAGCTGATGCACAAGACCGGGTACCTTTACGACCGTGAGTTTATGTTCCGGTTCCAACGCGAATACGACGCTCTGGCCCGCATGAACCACCGTCACATAGCCAAAATCTACGAGACCGGCGTCACCCCTGAGGGATATCCCTACTTCACCATGGAGTTCGTGGACGGCTGCCCCCTCAACGAGTACTGCCGCGAAAAGAAATTGGGTTTGGTCCAAAGGTTGGAACTGTTTCGCCAGATTTGCAGCGGCGTCGCCCACGCGCACTTGAAACTGATCCTGCACCGGGACCTGAAACCTCGTAACATTTTGGTTACCGAGGAAGACGGGAAACCCATGGTCAAGCTGATCGATTTCGGCATCGCCAAGAGCCTGGATCAATCGCTGGGAAAAAACGACTTCGAGACTCGCGTCGCCTGGATGGGAACCCCGCAATACATGGCGCCGGAGCAGTTGGCCCAGGGTAGACTGGAACCGGATATTCGCATGGACATCTACGCGCTGGGCGTGTTGCTGTACGAATTGATTACGGATTGTAAACCGCACGATCCCTCGCGAATGCTGAACCTTCCCCAAGATGAACAACTGCGTATCTACCGTGAGGTAGACCCGCCGCGGCCCAGCGTTCGCCTGGCTCGTGCTCAAACAAGACCCGTGCGCACCATTGCCGACGATTTGGACTGGATCGTCATGAAGGCCATGGCCCTGGACCCGGAGGAGCGCTATCCCACCGTGGCCGCCTTGCAGAGCGACTGCTCCGATTTCCTGGCCAACCGGCCCGTTTCGGCCAAGGCGCCGCATCCCCTCTATGTGCTTCGAAAGTTCATTCGCCGCAACAAACTATTGGTTTCCACCACTACCGCGGCAACCGTATTTCTTTTCGGCGCCTTGTTGATGACCACCCTGGCCAAGCGCGATGCGGAGACCTCTCAGGTACGCTTCGAAAAAAGCTTCCAAACCTTGGAATCGGTGCTCACCGCGCCCCATGAAATGGGGGTAGATACCCGCATGTTGGATGTACTGCAACTGGGTGAGAACTCCTGGGAGGCATCGGTTCATACCGACCCGGTTTTAGAATCCATGATTCGCCGCGTCTGGGGCAAGACCTACCATGGACTGAACCTGTATGACAAAGCGCTCGAACATTTCAAGCGAAATCAAGTGCTCTTGCGCAAGGAGCGCGGACCCACACACCCGGAAACCTTACGCAACGATTATTTTCTGGCCAGGACCCTGTACCGCCGAGGTGAATACAAAACGGCGCGTTTGCTCTTGGAAGAAACCTATGACGCCCAATACCGCCGACTGGGCCTGCAACCCGAGGTACTGGAAACCCTGACGGAACTTGCCTGGGTCCTGCGCAAGCAGGGTCTGAACAAGGATGCAGCGGCTCTATTGGCAGGTGTCCGCGAGCGGGCGGAAGCCCTACCGGAATCGCAGGCGCTGGCCAAGTACCTGGTTTCTCTGGCAATCATTCAAAAACCGGACGGCAACCAAACCGAGAATCTTTTGCGAAAAGCGCTGGCAATCCAAACCCGCCTGCTTGGCCCCGAGCATCCCAATACACTGGCTACCACCAGCAATCTGGCCAACCGCTTGCGCATTCTGGATAAATTCGCGGATTCCGAGGCATTGTATCGTAAGGTCATCATCATCCGAACCCGCAAGCTGGGACCGAACCACGATCGGACCTTGACCGCTCGCGCCAACCTGGCCATTTGCCTGCGCGACCAGAAACGCCTGGCCGAAGGCGAGGAGGAAATGCGTGCTGTATGGCTGGCCAGATCGGCGCGCAACGCTCTTCACCCGGACAGTTTGGAGGCCATGCGACAACTGGCCCAATTCGCCAAGGCTCGCGGCAACCTGGAACAAGCCACCAGTTTACTGGAAGAATTGAATGGTTTGTATGCTCAACGCGGCGAACAGAACACGCCCGGCGCCCTGAAAACCCGGCATGTCCTGGGTGACCTGCTCATCAAGCAGGAGCGATTTGAAGAAGCCGTCAGTATTTTGGATGAAACCTGGAAGGACATGGCGGAAGCCTTCGGCAACGGCGATCGCAGGACAGCGGCAGCCCAAATCACCCTAGGCCAGGCCCATGAGAAACAGGGCAATTTCCAATCGGCGGAGACCTGCTACAACCAAGGCATTGCACAGTTGGAAGAACACCACCCCAAAGCCAGAGAGTTGACTTACTACCAGGCCATCCGCGGCTACAACCTGACCAACCTCGGTCGCCAGGACGAAGCGGAGCAACTATTATTGGCAAGCCTTGCCGCATCCGGCGAAAAGAGTCCCTACCGACAAGAAATCACCTCACTGGTCATCGCCCACTATCGAGCCCGAGGTGATGAAAAAAGTGCTGCCGTCTACACTTACCAGGATTAGAATCAACAAAGAAAGGGCGGGTGATTCATACTCCCAGCAGCCTGCTCATGAGGCCGTCGCCCGGAAAGCGCTTGTTTTTGCGCACGTAGGTCAGTAACTCGCCGACTTTCATCTTTTTCAGCGCTTTCTTCGCGGCTCGGAAGCCGTCGCCGTAGACGGGGTCCGGGTTTTTGTGCAGGCGTTTGAGGCGGATCGAGGCGATTTCCGTTTTCTGGCGCTCCAGCCATAAGCCCTCGGCCAGGGTGCATAGACCTTCTTCGACGCGCTCCGGAAGTTCGCGGAACCCCTTGAGGAAGAGCCAGGCGTGGCAAAGTTCGTGGGCGGCGACCATGCGGAACATTTCCTCGGGCAGGGCATTCATGATGATGATTTCTTCGAAACGCCGCTCTACCACTTGTTTGCCGCGCATGATCGTGGTGGTGCGGGCCATGCCCAGGCTGGGCCTGTCCTTCTTTTTGCGCTTGGCAAGCTTCTTCAATTCCGCCGGCGTTACCAGGCGGAAGGGGAGATCGGCATTACCGAAATCGAAACCCATGGACTGCATCTTTTCGCGTACTTCTTTCAATAGGCGCGCGCCGTCCGGTGGCGCGGTTACCAGGGTTTGCAGACAGATGCCGCACAGGTCTCGGCCGTCCGGCAGGCGTTGACCGCCGCGGGTCAGGGCCTCGCAGATCAGTTTGCCGCAGGCGAAGCAGGCGGGCATCTTTTTGGGATGGAAATCGCAGTAGCGGTTGCCCCAGTCGTCGATGACGAAGCGTTGGGTAATGGGGTCGGCACAGACGGCGCAGGGCGGCACAAAGGCGCGGCGGTAGCACTCGGGATGGAATCCCTTGCCGTCTTTTTCGCTGAATTTCTTTTGTTTGATGGATTTACCACAATAGCCGCAGCGAAAACAATCTGGATGCCAGTTACGGCCGAGCGCTGTAATGAGCATGCCTTGGATGGGTTGTCCACAACCGGCGCAACGTTTGCTGAAGCGGGAAACCGCACAGGCTTCATGCCAGGGGGCCCCGTTCTTTTCGACAAAGGAGCCGTTGAGCGCGGCGCCGCAGCCCTTGCAGGTGAAGCAGGCGGGGTGCCAGGCCCGTTTCATGGCTTTGAGGTAGTTGCCGGTCACCGAACGACCGCAACCCGCACATCTGGTCATGAAGGTTCCTCAGGCCGAGAATTCGACCTCGTAGGCAGTGAATTTACGGACGTTGATGACGCCCGCATCGAAGATCAGGTATTGGCCTTTGATGCCCGTCAGGCGCCCCTCGATCTTCGGGTTCTTATCCAGGTTTAACGAGCGAATCTTTTCAGGGTATTCCAGAACGGGGTATTGGAAGGCGCGGGTCTCTTCCTCGTCCAGCACCTCGACCTCGTCCTCGTATTGGCCCAACAGGTCGTCCATCTGGTCGGCGCATGCCTCGAACAGCAACTCGCGGCGTTCCTCCAGGTCCACGTTGCGAGCCGGGCCCTTCAGCATTTCGCGCCAGTTGGTTTTGTCGGCGACGTGTTTCTTGAGCATGACCTCGAACATGCCGGATTGCAGGCGAGTGCTTACCCTCAGAATGGGAATGGCTTGCGTTGCGCCCTGGTCGATCCAGCGCGAGGGCAGGTTGGTGTGGCGCGTAATGCCCACCTTGACCCCGGCGGTATTGGCCAGATAAACGTAGTGATCGGTCATGCAGTTGCGCAACCCCCAATCGGGTTCGCGGCAGGTGCCCTTGTCGTAGTGGCAGGTCTCCGGTCGGAGGATACACATATCACAAGAGGCCAGACGCATGGTGCAGGGGTAGCAGTGGCCGTCCGAGTAGGTCTTTTTGATTTTGTTGCCGCAGTTACAGCAGTGGATGTTCCCGGTAAATTGCAGGCGAACCTGCATGCCCAGCAACGGGTTGAGATGGATGCGCAGTTCATCCAGGGGTAGATGGTAGTCCACGGATTCGCCGTCCGCAACTTTCATTTTGTCCAAATGGCCGATATAGGTTTCCATCGTCCGTCCTTCGCTTAAAAGTCGGGCCTATTATGACCCGCGCAGGGTTGAAAGCGAAGGGTCTATTTTGATCGGCCGGCTAATGGGCTCGAGCACGGACGCGGGCATAGCCTGTTTTTATTTCGAAGGCGAAACTGGTTCGGCAGACGTGACATTCTCCGTGACGACAGGAGCGGCATGAGATCTGGTTGCAGTCCGAACAGACCTTCCAGCCGTCATCGTGATCCAGTTCGATTGTTGTGTTGCAACTAGCGCAGGTAACGTATTTGTTCATGCCCTGCTTATCGGAGTTATGGGGCCGGATTGAAGCGTTTTTGTGATCTTTCTCACAAGGCTGTCGGCTTATTCGACTTAGCCGTTGCCTCCGATCAAGGTAATTTCCGTGAGGCGTGACATGGAGCTTAAATCAAATGAAATCAGTAGTATATATGTTTGGTGGTTGTCAAGTACCTCATAGTGCATGCTTTATCTTCGGCTCCAGAATACCCGATTTGCGGCCGGCAGGGCTTTCGGGGCAGTCACTTACCTGAAACTTGTCTTTTCAGATCTCCGGACAGCTTAACCGTCCGTATGGGTACTGCCGGGCAAAACGCCGGTCGGTGCTTTTCGTGATGTGAGCGGTTATGGTAAGGTTGCGCGACGGGGAGGCCTTTTGAAAGCTATGATCATGAAATTGTCGGCTCATCGCCGGTGGCCGCTGTTAATGGGTTTATCTGCCCTGGTGCTCACCTTACCGGCGCTTTTAGGGGATTGGAGCAGCGACGACTATATTGTGCGCGCGGTGTTGGAGGGAAAACATCCGCACCCGGCCATGGATCGGCCGATTCAAGATATGTTCCGGATGATGCCCGGACCGGAATTCGACCATACCGTATTTCGCGAGCGCGGTTTGTTGCCCTGGTGGGCGCACCCGGAAATTCGACTGTCCTTCTCGCGGCCCATTCCTGCCTTGACCCTCGCTTTGGATCATCTTTTGTGGGCCGAAAATGCGATGATGTGGCACCTCCATAATCTTTTATGGTTCGCCGTGGGCGTTTGGATCATCGGATTGGTGTTTCGGGAAATTCACGGAGCCGGGACCGGCGTTGCCGGTTTGGCCGCGCTGCTGTTTGCCTTGGAAGATGCTCGCGCCGGTTCTGCCGCCTGGATTTCCGATCGGTCCGGCGCCATGGTCATTATCCCCGCGGGCCTGGCCTTGATTCACTATATCCGCTTGCGTCGTGACGGCAATACCCGTAGCGGTATCATTGCCTTGGGTTGTTACCTCCTGGCTCTTTTGACCAAAGAGGCCGCGGTGGGCGCGCTTGCCTTCCTTTTTGCCTGGGAGTTTTGGCTCGGCAAGGGTACTCTGAAAACCCGGTTGGCGGCGTTGGCGCCCTATATCGCGGTGACGGTTGTCTGGCGACTGGTTTATAACAGCATGGGTTACGGCGCTTCCGGCTCCGGAATTTACGTGGACCCGATCAATGATCCGTGGGGCTTCCTGCAATCAGTTTTCGTCAACGGCCCCCTATTGATGTTTGCTCAGTGGTTCCAAGGGCCTATCGATTTCTGGTTGGCCTTCCCGCCGCAAACCCAGCGGATGATTTTGACCGCCATGTTGATCTTGTGCGGTCTGTTGTGCGTGTTTTTTTTCAAGCTGCTGCGAACTCAGGCCGAAGCGCGCTTCTATGCGACCGCCATGGTCCTGGCCGCGATTCCGCTTTGCTCGGCAGTTCCCATGGAGCGGGTGCTTACCTTCGTCAGTCCGGCTGCTTTCGGTCTCCTGGCCTTGGAGGTCGAACGCATCGGTTGGTTGGAGGCGAAGGCCGCCGTCGGGAATCTGTTCACCCGCTGGATAACTGGATTACTCCTGGCCATTCACCTTTTCGGGGCAGTGTTGCTGCCGTTACGTGCGATGACCTATCCGATGCTTCACAGTATCTTCGAGGCGGCGCCGGATGCCATGACCGGCTTGCCGGGCTTGGACCGGAAAACCCTGGTTTTCGTTAATGGAGATGATCTTTCTTTCCACATTCCTTTTATATTGTTGGATAGGAACGAACCGGTTCCCGCCAAACAAGCTGTTTTAGGGCTGGCCAGCGCCGACCTGGAAGTGACGCGGGTCGATGAGCATACGCTTCGCATTCACGATGCCCGGGGTTGGTTATATCGGACCGCTCACCGGCTCTACAATGATTTGACCAAAAGCTTTGCCGTAGGAGAGGAAATCCGCGGTTCGGCTTTCACGGCCCGCATCGAAGAGTTGACCGGGGACGGACGGCCCATGACGGTGTCGTTTCGCTTCGACAAGCCGCTGGAAGATGCTGAATACCTCTGGTATTGTTGGCGCAACGGCGCAATGGTGCCCTTTCAGCTACCCCCGGTGGGTGGCAAGGACGTGTTGCCGCTGACGATTCCGGGTTGGACGCCGCCCTCGGATTGACCCGGCGGTTTCTGCTGAGGATGTGTGGGGATCTTCAATTGATCGAAAACCGCGCCTACCAGGAATACGGAACCGGCGATGATAACCCCCACGTGAGGGGATTGTCGGCACAGGGCCCGCGCTTCCTCTATGGCTTCGGCGATGGATGAAGCGCACCTGTACTCGGCGTCACTTGGGAATTCTTCGGCCAGGGCTTCGGGTTGAATGCTTCGGTAGAAACCACCTGTAAGGATGATTTGCGGGGCCAGAGCTTTGATCGCGGGCAATAGAGGCGCATAATCCTTGTCGGCAGCGGCGCCGTAGATGAGGATGCGCTCCGCGTGGGGAACCCGGTCGTCCAGATAGCATCGCAAAGCCTGGACGGCTTCCAGGTTGTGGGCTACGTCCGCGAGCCAATACCGGCTGTCAATTCGGAACCATTGCAGTCTTCCCGGCCATGATATTCGAGACAAACCTATCAGGTCGCTTTCGATCCCTAATTCTGTTTTAGCGGCTGCCGACAAAGCCAGGACGGTGCCGGCATTGCGTAACTGATGATCTCCGGCCAGGTTGAGGTAAAGGGTCTCGGCAGGGAGATCGAAGAGGTTCAGAAAGCCAGGTTCGGTAATTTGAAACCGGCTCCCGTTACGGTGTTTCTCTACAGGAGCAACCGGGATTGCTTCAATCACCGTAACATTTCGTTTCCGGGCATCTCGAAATAATGCGGTTCTGGCTTTTTCATCCATACCGGGCCCCAATACCAGCATCCCTCGCTCGGAGGCAATCCCGGCCTTATCCGCCGCAATTTCTTCCAGCCCGGAGCCCAGACGGTCCTGATGGTCCAAACCTACCGTTGTAACGGCAGAGATGATCCCGGGCAGGCAACTCACCGCATCGTTATAACCGCCGATGCCCGCTTCGAATACGGCAACCTTGACACCCGCTTCCCGGAATACAGCCAGGGCGATGAGAACCAGCACCTCGAAAAAGGAAGGCGTCATTTCGGGGCCGTGCCGCGACAGCCAATTGTCGAGGAATAAACGGAAGCGTTCGCATATTTCGGTCAACATTGCATCATTGGCCGGGGCGCCGTCAATGCGAAAGCGCTCCGTGACGGATACCAGATGAGGACCGGTGAACACGCCGACTCGATTGCTCGAACGCAGACAAGCCTCCAGCATGGCGCAGACGGAACCTTTGCCGTTGGTGCCGGCGATACGGATGATGTGCATGCCGCCCGGATCGGGAAACCATGCCGACAGAATCGGCGGAAATCGCTCACGCATGGCGGCCTTGCCCGCGATTCGCCTGGCGGTTACTTGCAAAAAAAAGTCGAAATGTCGGGCATGGGTTGACGAGGACATGCGCTTACCTTCGAGAAAAACGGGGCCTTACGCCTGATAGCCGATTGCCTGCCGATCATACTATGAAACGGGTGGGGAAGTTAGCAGCATGCGAAGCGACCGCTTTCTTCAGGCTGGAATGCTGCCCAAGAAACAAACAAGCCGACACAGTAGACCCGGCATCACTCCCAAGCCGACACCCGGTCCCCGTGCCGAGGGGGGTTCCATGCCCGAGCAGCGGAGTTGTAGAAACAAAAAACACAACACCAATCCCGGGAAGCAAACCGCGTGAGTCGAAAAAAGTGGTTCTCCGCCCGGGATGATACCCCTTCGACCTGTCTGAACCACCTTCAATCCCGAAAATCGATATGCTGCCGGATTTATTTAACAACTTCTCACAGAGCTTGGAGGCGAGGCTGTCGATGGGTTCGGCCCGATTTACGGAATAACAACCAGTATTGAGTTTTGGTTGAGCAAGTTTCCAGGGAAAAAAGCCGTTTGAGCATGAGAAATCGGCATCACTCCCGAGAACAGAACCACCCGGCCGAACCCAAACCGGTCCCACTCCCGGGAATGATGCTACCTTCGGAGCTCCAGGGTAGACCTTTTCCCGGGAATTGAACTCGATCTAACGAAAAAAACGGCTCAAAATACGAGAAAAATGGTCATTCATGGAGAGCCGGCCGGTTTCACGCCACAAGTGACTGTTTTTTGCAAAAGTCAACGTATGTTTCGCTCTTTGCTTATTTTTAGTCTGCACCCAGGAGCCGCCGCACTGAAGTCCTGGATATATAGCCTCCAGGAGTTTGGGATAAGCGGATTCCAATGTGATCATACGCGCGGGGCGGCCGTCGACCCGGCAACCTACCTCTGCTGAAAGCACCGGCGCGACGCCAAATGTTGCCCGGGCCCGACAAGGTGACTTCAAAGCTTCCCTCGAAGCGGGCCAGGCAACATTCTCCCTTCGCATCAATGCTCTAGATGCGATTCTTCGGATATGGAGTGGTTGCAGATATGGTCATCGTTGGCATCCAAGCAACGGCAGCCGATGATTATAGAGCCTGAATATCTAAATCTGCATTGCTCGCAAGGGGCACCCTTGCAGCTGTTCTTGACATCCAGGCTGTTCAAACTGAGGGCCTTCGCCTTGCAATTCCCCTCTGCGTCCTTGGTCCGCTGAATCAGGTAGGTTTCATCGCCCCTTTGTTCCAGATAGCGGGCCACCGGCTTGTCCTTTGCGCTCATGCGATTGACCAGCCCGGAATTCAGGATCTCCTCGATCAGCGTCTGGTCGTGAATCTTGAAGGTCAGTGGACCGGGTTCATCGCTGCCGGTGTCCTTGATACTGAAGCGCCCGTAGTTATTGGTTTCGTTGCGTTCGGCGATATTTTCTTTCTTGTCCAGGAATAGTTCGTAAGTGGCGCCCCTTACCGCGGGTGAGATGAAGGACACGGTGGCAACACCGTAGTCACAGGCACAGAGACCCCCAATGGTGCCGTCCTCGCAGTTGCCTTTGCGTTTCTTCCCGTTAACAATGGCATCCGGGCAGGCAACCCCCTCACAACTGCCGTTCCTCGTATTGGCACAGTTGCCCCCGATATCGTCGTCTATGCTGTCGACAAAGATGACATCCACCGGCCGGCTATCGATTTGGGTGTTGTTCATCCAAAGATCCACCTCGGATATCAGTGGCCCCGAGAGGCCGCAAATCCTGACCCTGACCGCGACGTCGATGGTGACGAGGCCGTCCTGTTCTTCCTGAATCGAAAAACGGTCAATGCCAAGGTCGATGTTATCCGTGGCGAAAATCATGGGCGTGAGCAGCCAGAGCCCAATCATGAAAGCAATGCGACTTTGTCTTAGGGAAATCATTACCTCTCCTTGTTAAACTGAATTTGAAAACCCTGATAGGGTAACATGAAAAAAGAAAATTACTCAAATTGAGGAGCCTATCCTTATTTCTTTGAAATAATTACCTGAATGAAACCTGTGATTTCCCTTTTCCGGCTTATCAGAGCACTAACCTTTCCCAGTTCAAATCACGTCGCTCATCGCTGGTAAAAACGGGGTCTTATCCGCGGACCAGGGGCCGGCGCACCTGTTCCTTTAGAGCTCGGGAGAGGGATTCGGTCCATTGAATTGGGGAAAAATGGAGCACCGGAAAAGTGGGCAAACCGTTCTTAAATCGGGCTTAAGCGTCCCTCGGGCGAACTTTTTCTAATTTTTGTTAGGTAAATGTCGAATAGTACTTGATTTTGTCTTGAAGAACTGGTTAACTAAATTTCGTTAGGTAAGTGTTACGGCAATTGCCGGTCGGGTCCTCTCGACCGGCAACTATCGGGTTTCCGGTCCGTTTGGGGTGTGTCCACTCTTCCCCTCGGGTTGCCGACGCCTGTTCCGGATTGCCGTCACCCTTAAAGCGAATTTATCCGGGTTGCCTTTATGAGATGCTTTTTTGTGTTCTTGTGCATGGCCGTGCTGTGTCCGCTCCATGCCACTGACCTCCGGTCCGCTCCCGAACGCGTAACCGCCTGGGGCGATGAGATTCTCTACTTCGTCATCGTCGACCGCTTCGCCGACGGTGACCCCAATAACAACGCCAACGTAGACATCGAGGGTAGAGGCGCCTTCCACGGCGGCGACCTGAAGGGCCTGATCAAGCAGTTGGACTACATCGCCGATCTGGGCGTGACCGCTGTTTGGATTACGCCCGTGGTCAAGCAGATCCCCAAGTATGTCTCCTCCGTGGGTTTCCCCGATTGGGGCTATCACGGTTACTGGGCCGAAGATTTCTACCAACTGGACGAGCGCTTCGGCACCGAGGACGATCTCAAGAAGCTGGTGGACGAAGCCCACAAGCGCAAAATCAAGATCCTGCTGGATGTCGTCTACAACCACGCGGGGTATATGTCCGCCTATACCAAGCGGCCCGACGCCAATGACTGGTTGCGCACCGGCCGGCGCGAAAGCTTGTGCGGCGATGACGATATCACCATGTGCCTGTCCGGCCTGCCCGATTTCAAGACCGAGAAACCCGAGGTCCGCGATTACCTGATCACCTACGCGGTCGAGCTGGCCAAACGCACGGGTCTGGACGGCTTCCGCCTGGACACGGTCAAGCACATCGAGCACGACTTCTGGCAGGAGCACCGCGAACGCTGCAACGACGTGTTGGGCAAGGACTTCTTCCTGCTGGGCGAGGTCTGGGGCGGCGATCACAAAGTGCTGGACCCCTACTTCCGCACGGACGAACTGGATTCCGGTTTCGACTTCGGCTTCAAGGGATCGGCGCAGGCCTTCGTGCAAGGCCGCGGTCGCACCATCGCCTTCAGCCGCTACCTGTTGAAGCGCCACAAGATTCGCGACGACTACCTGGTGTCCCACTACCTTTCCAGTCACGACGTGCCGGGCGCCCTTTACGAACTGAAGAACGATAAAACCCTGTTCAAGCTGTGCGTCGGCCTGAAGCTGACCACGCTGGGCCTGCCCATGATCTATTACGGCGAGGAGGTCGGTCGCTTCGGCGGTGACTGGCCCGAAAACCGCACCCACATGCCTTGGGGCAAGCAGTCCAAGCAGATGCCGGGCGCCGGCAAGGTCCAGGACGCGGACATGCTGGCCTTCTACAAGAAACTGATCCAACTTCGCAAGGCCCATCCGGCCCTCAGCGTCGGCGGCATGCGCGAACTGCATGTTGAAGGCGACCTGTTGGCCTTCGCGCGTACCAAAGACGGCGGCGAGGTCTGGGTGGCCGTCAATCGCGCCAAAGGAAGCGTGGAAGCCGCGCTGGACCTTCCGGATACCTGGAAGGGCAAAACGGTAACCGAGGCAATGTCGGGCAAGCCGGTCAAGGCCGACGGCGGCAAGCTGAACCTGAAGGTGCCCGCCCAAACCATTCACATCTACACGGCTGAATAAATGGTGACAACATGGCAGAGATCAATCTGAGTAAGGTGTGCAAGCGCTTCGGCGATGTATCGGTCATTGAAGATATGGACCTGCACATCAAGGAAGGCGAGTTCATGGTGCTGGTGGGACCTTCCGGTTGCGGTAAATCCACCACGTTGCGCATGATCGCGGGACTGGAAGAAATATCCGACGGCCAAATGCACATCGGTGAGAAACTGGTGAACAACCTGCCGCCCAAGGATCGCGATGTGGCCATGGTGTTTCAGAGCTATGCCCTCTATCCGCACATGACGGTCCGCGAGAACGTGAGCTTCGGCCTGAAGGTGCGCAAGATTCCCAAGGAAGAAATCGACAAGTCCGTGGCCGAGGCCGCGCGCATCCTGGGCCTGGAAGAGCTTCTGGATCGCAAGCCGAAGGCGCTTTCGGGTGGTCAGCGCCAGCGCGTAGCCCTTGGTCGCGCCATTGTTCGCAACCCCTCGGTCTTCCTGTTCGACGAACCCTTGAGTAACCTGGACGCCGAGTTGCGCGTGCAGATGCGCGCCGAAATCAGCAAACTGCAAAAACGCCTGGGCACCACGTCCGTGTACGTCACCCACGACCAGGTGGAAGCCATGACCATGGGCCACCGCATCACCCTGATGTGCAAGGGCGACATCATGCAGGTGGGCACGCCGCTGGAACTGTACGAAACGCCCGCCAACCTGTTCACGGCGCGCTTCATCGGTACGCCGCCCATGAACGTGATCTACGGCGAGATTGCCGAGTCCGGCAATCACATCAGCGCCGAGGGCCTGACACTGCCGCTGGAAGGCGACCTGGCCGGTTTGGGCGTACGTCATCGCGGTAAGAAGGTGGCCGTGGGCATTCGGCCGGAAAACGTTACCGGGGCGAGAGCGGACGAAAGCGGCGGCCTGGTTTTCGAGGGCGAGGCCGGTGTGGTCGAACCCCTGGGTCACGAAATCATTACCCACGTTGCCTTGGGCGAGGGACACATCGTCGCCAAGCTGCCGCCGCATCCCATCCCCAGCATCGGCGACACGGTGCGACTCAAGGTGTTGCCCCAGAAGCTGCACCTGTTCGACACCGAAACCGAACAACGGTTGGTTTGAAAAAATACAGAGAGAAAAATATGGAGAGGTTTGAGATGAAAACATGGATTCGGATAGCCCTTACCGCCCTGGCGGTCCTCAGCCTTGCCGTTCCGGCGATCGGCCAGGATAAACAATTGGTGATCTGGCATAGCTATCGCGGTCAAGAGAAAGAAGCTCTGCTGAAGGTGGTCGACAATTTCAACGCCAAGGTCAAAAGCGACGGCTATTCCGTCAAACCTCTGGCCGTGCCCTACGACGCTTATGCCGACAAGGTGACCGCCGCCATTCCTCGCGGCAAAGGTCCCGACGTCTTCATTTTTGCCCAGGACCGCTTGGGCGGTTGGATCGAGGCCGGCAACACGGTGGAACCGCTCGATTTCTTCCTGGAAGACGACATGAGCGACAAGTTCGTGGAAGGCACCATGGACGCCATGACCTACCAGGACACGGTTTACGGCCTGCCCTTCAATTTCAAGTCGATCCTGATGATCTACAACAAGAAGCTGGTCCAAACGCCTCCCAAGACCACCGGCGAACTGGTCGCCATGGCCAAAAAGATGACCAACGTGGCCGCCGGTGAGTACGGTTGGGCCTACAGCTACAGCGACTTCTTCTTTCACGCGTCGGTCATGAACGCTTTCGGCGGCCGTGTCTTCGATCCCGGTCCCAAGCCGGTGCTGAACCTGCCCCAGAATGTCAAGGCCTTGGAAACCCTGATGAAGTGGTTCAAAACCGACAAGGTACTGCCCGAGGAGCCCTCTACCGCTCTGATTACCGCGCTGTTCAACCAGAATAAGGCCGCGATCATCTTCAACGGCCCCTGGTTCCTGGGCGAGATCGACAAAAGCATTGACTACGGCCTGGCCAACCTGCCCACGGTGGACGAAGCGGGCGGCGAACCCATGCGGCCCTGGATGACCATCGAGGGTATCTACATCGCCGCGCCCAGCAAGCACAAGGACGAGGCGTTTGAACTGGTGAAACACCTGATCAGCCTGGAAACCGCCAAGACCATGGCAATCACGGGTCGCCAGACGCCCGCCAACCTGGCCGTCTATGAAGAACCCGAAATCAAGAAGGACCCGATCATCCAGGCCCTGCGCGAACAGGCCAAGCTGGGTGTCCCCATGCCCAACTATCCCGAGATGACCATGGTCTGGTCGCCCGCGACCACCGCCATGAACCTGATTGTCAAGGAAACCGCCACGCCCGCCCAAGCAATGGAGCGAGCTCAAAAAGAAGTTCAGGCATCGGTTGATCGCCTGCGCGGAAACAGAAAATAAGGACAAGTTGGCATGAACGGGGCAACCAGGGCAATACTCATCGGTCTGCTGGTCGGCGGCATCGTTTCCGGCTACATGGGCTATCGCTTCACCGTCGGCGCGGTAGCGGATCAGAAAATCGATCTGGGCAATCGCCAGGCGACCATGCAAGTGATGGCCCTGGCCGAGTTGACCGGGGCGGTGCTTGAATCCGAATCGGGTGTATTGCAGGACCTGGTGGTTGAATGGGACAGGCGCCATGACGATGTCAGCAACATTCGCGTGCTGCGTATCGGCGGCGCCCGCCTGCTTGCCTCTACCATTCCCGCGGATATCGAAAGGGGCCTCAACAAGCGGGTGCCTCGCGAGGACAAGCCCTTCTTCGACACCGCCAAGGCCTTGCAGTCAGGTCACACCACCAACGTGCGCGAGGGCGGTTTCCGCAAAGATGAAGTTGTCTACGAGGTGCAGGAGAACGGCCATGTGCGCGTGACCGCTCCCTATGTGATCGAAGATAAGATCAAGGGCGCGGTGCGGATGGATGTGGAACCTCGTTTGGATACCCAGTCCGTATCGCCTGTCAACGCCTTGATCCTGGTCGTACTGCCGTTGTTTGCCTTCGGCTTTGTTTCCCTGATCCTGCGCCGCGAAGATCGTTGGATTCCGCTGAGCATGGCCCTGGCCGTGATGATCGGCGCGCTCTACATGTTCAACAAGAACAGTATGTTCAGCTACCAGGGCGCCCGTGCCGGTTACGAGGGCCAGCTTGCGGTCTATTACGGTAAGGTGCGCACCGATGCCTCGGCCCTGGCTCAAGTCCACACGCCCGCCTACACCCTGGCCGAGACCAACGCCTGGGATACCGATGAGTTTCGCCGGCCGCTGAATCTGTTCGCGGTGGACGGAATCGTGGACCAGACGGCCGTTACCAAGGCATTGGAAATTTCTTCCGTACTGCTGCAGAACGGCTTGTGGTTCGCCTCCGGCCTGGGCATAGCGCTGCTTGGCTTTATCGGCAGCGGTTGGGCGGGTCGCGGTTGGCGCACCCTTGTCGTCTATCGCGAGGCGTACTCCTATATTACGCCCGCCTTCATCGGTATGTTAGTGCTGGTCTTCTTCCCGTTCGGTTACGGCATCATCCTGAGCTTCACCGGCCAGACCCTCTACAATACCGACAAGGCCCTGTGGGACATCTGGGTCGGGTTGGAAAATTATGCCCGCATTCTCGGAGATGTCGGCATCATGCAGACCACCGAGACGGGAACCCAGGTCAACTTCGCCAACTTCTACTGGACCGCCTTCATCACGGTGATGTGGACGGTCTGCAACGTGACCATAGGCGTAACCGTGGGTCTCATCCTGGCCCTGGCCCTGAACGTGAAAGGCTTCCAGCTGAAGGGCATCTATCGCGCCATTTTGATCCTGCCCTGGGCACTGCCCACCTACGTGACCGCCTTGATCTGGAAGGGCCTGTTCCACAAGCAGTACGGCACCATCAACTACATGATCACCCTGTTCGGCGGCGAACCCATTGCCTGGTTCGACGGCGTCTTCACCGCCTTTATCACCGGCATCGCCGTCAACGGCTGGCTCAGTTTCCCGTTCATGATGGTCATCTGCCTGGGCGGCCTGCAATCCATCAGCGCCGACATGTACGAGGCCGCCAAGTTGGACGGCGCCTCCAGGTTCCAGCAGTTCCGCTACATTACGCTGCCCTCGCTGAAACCTACCCTGATCCCGGCCATCATCATCTCCGTTATTTGGACATTCAACCTGTTCAACGTGATCTACCTGGTCTCCGCCGGTGAGCCGGGCGGCGCCAACGAGATCCTGGTGACCAAGGCCTACAAGATCGCCTTCCAGGAATACCAGTACGGCTATGCCGCCGCCTACTCCACGGTGATCTTCTTCATCCTATGCGCCTACGGCTTCTTCCAAAACAAAATGAGCAAGGCCACGGAGGATATCAATCGATGATTAAGAAAAAGCCCAAGCCGAGGATGCATGACGCGGGACACCGCTACCTGGAAAGAAAAATCTGGTGGATGCCGGACACCGCTAAAACATGGCTACATGACGTGTGGCGCTCCCTGCGCGAAAACTTCTGGCTGCATTTGATGGTCATCGCCATTTGCCTGATTACCATCTACCCGGTACTGTGGGTCTGCACCATTGCTTTTTCCGGTAAGCAGTCCCTGGCCATCGCCGCCCTGCCCGCCGATCCCGGCGTTTGGGATTATATTCGCGCCATGACGCCCTGGCCGGAAACATTCTCGGTCAGTAATTTCGTGGAACTGTTCACCGACCAGCCCTTCCATGTCTGGTTGTTCAACAGTATCGTGGTTTCCGTGGCCACTACCATGATCGGTGTCTTCCTGGCTTGTACCTCCGCCTACGCTTTCTCCCGCTTCCGTTTTCCGGGACGAAGCGCGGGCCTGATGGCCTTTCTGGTTTCCCAGATGTTCCCCGGAACCTTGATGCTGGTGCCCCTGTACATCATCATCGTCCAGTGGCTGGGTCTGGGCAACACCTTCGCGGGCGTGGTGCTCATCTACACGGTGACCGCCCTGCCCTTCTGTGTCTGGATGCTTAAAGGTTACTTCGATACCATCCCCATGGAGATCGAAGAGTCCGCGATCATGGACGGCGCCTCGCAAGCCATGATCTTTACCCGAATCGTACTGCCGCTGGCCAAACCGGCCATCGCCGTCACCGCTCTGTTCAGCTTTATCACAGGTTGGAACGAGTTCATTATCGCCTCTCTGATCATGGAGTCCGAGGGCATGTACACGGCGCCGGTGGGCCTTCAGTTTTTCGTCGGCGGCTTTTCCCAATTGTGGGGCTACTTCGCCGCGGGTTCGATCATCGTGTCGATTCCCGTGGTGATCCTGTTCGCGTACACCCAGAAATACCTGGTTTCCGGTCTGACCGCGGGAGGCGTCAAAGGCTGATCCCAAGCCGGTTACCCCAGAATCAAACAACCCGAGCGAATTTTTCTTAAATGTTGAGGAGGAGAGTCATGAAACTCAAGTCTCTGGCGGCGTCGGTCCTACTGGCCGTGTCTGCCTTCAGCGCCGTCGCAGGCGAGAAAATAACCTTTAGTGATCCCCGCGGTGACGATAACGGCCCCGGCGGCTATGTCTACCCCACCGATGCGGTGTACACCAGGGGTTCCTTCGACCTGACCGAATTCGAAGTGGACTACACTGACAAGAAGGTCACCTTCAATGTATCCATGGATTCCAAGCTTGACGATCCCTGGGGAATGGGCGTCGGCTTTGCCGTGCAAATGGTTTTCGTCTTCATCGATACCGGTGACGGCGGCCATACCAAGGGCCTGCCCGGCCTGAATATAGCGTTTGATGAAGGCAGCGCCTGGAACAAGGTGGTCATCCTGTCACCCCAGAAGAAATCCCGCGTCACTTCCGAGGCCAAAACCAAGGTTCCCGCCGATATGAAGGGAGATGTGATCGTTCCCAGCCGCACCCGCGGTAAGAGCAAAACCATCAGCGCCTCCGTGAAGCTGGAGGATCTGGGCGGCGGCGATCCCTCCAAGTGGGGCTACCAGGTCGTGGTTCAATCCAACGAAGGTTTCCCGGCCGAAACCGACCTCTTGACCCGTAAGGTCAACGAGTACGAGGGCCAGCACCGCTTCGGCGGCGGCAACGACGGCGATTGCGATCCTCATGTCGTAGACATCCTGGCCGGTTCCGGCAGCGGCGGCGATGATGAAGCCAAGGCCCAACACGACATGCTGAAGTACACCTGCGATGACGAGGGCAACACCGAAAGTCTGCCCAAGCTCAAAATGGTTCGCAAAAACTAAGGAGCAGTGATCATGCAACGATCGATCTATACCCGGCTTGCCATCATCCTTGCCGGCGCGTTTCTCACGCTTCCGCTCATGGGGCAAGGCACCCTGAAGTGGGGCGGTACCATTTACACCAAATGGCTGGACGGCAACCGTCTGGTCAACGACGCTCTGTACAACAACTCCGAGTTCGGTAACGGCGACGTGGGTCAGGGCACCGAGTTCGAAATGCTGTTTTCGGCCACGGTTAGCCGCCAGGTTGAGATCGGCGGTCGCTTGAAAGCGCGTTTCGACCGGAACTTCTGGACCAACGGCGGCGGTTTCGCCGACGATGAATTGGAACCTCGTTCCGCCCAGTACGTCAAGTTCCGCGGCGTCTACGTGCGCTTGACCCCCGGCTACAAGTGGCTGGACAGCGCCACCATCGGCTCCAACGACTGGGGCCAGTTCGACCCCTGGACCGTCGGTAAGATCCGCTATATCGACCGCGACAACGTTTCCGGTCTGCTGTTCCAGGGTTCCGTTGCCGAAAAGAAAGGCCGTTGGGACTTCGCGCGGGTTTCCCTGCCCAAGCTGTGGGCGGGTCCCGATTTTTCCACCGGTCCCCTACACCAGAAAGATGCCGCTTATGCCGTACAGTTCAAATACGATGTCAACAACGACTTTAACTTTACCCTGATCGGTCAGTATCTCAACGATGTCGAGATCGACCTTTCCGACATCGACAACCGCGACGGCGTGGAAACCACCGACCGCTTCACCAACACCGTCTTCGGCGCCAAATTCAGGTACTCCGGCGGTCAGTTCGACGTATCGGGCGCATTTTACAGCTCCGATCACGAACTGGGTGTCGTGACCAGCCCCCGCTGGACCCCCACCCTGACCGGCGACGATGACGACACCAGCTTCAAGTTGAACGTGGACATCAACGATGTCGGCCCCTTCAGCTTCAACATCGAGTACTTCGACATCGGCGCCAGCTACTTCTCCATGATGGCCGCCCGTCGCGAGTCCGACGTGCTGCTGACGGAAGGTCACGAGGGTACCTGGGGCTGGAGCCGTCCCGACTATAACGTGGGCTCCAACACCAACGGCGCTTCCCGGGCCGGTATCGGTTACGGCGGTTGGGACGGCGCGTCCCACCAGGTCGTTGCCATCAACGCCGACAACGATTTCACCGACTTCGACGAAACCATGGCCGAGTCGGTCCTGGGCTGGAAGGGTTTCACCATCGTGCCCAAACTGACCCTGGGCAACTGGGACCTGGCCGCTGAGTACAGCTACATCGACTACAACACCAACTGGCAGGGCTACGACCGCGGCGGCGCCGACAACGGCATCTGGCCGCGCCTGGACGGTACCCGCGGTTGGGGTCTGGGCGGTGACTGGCGCTCGCCCTTCACCTCCTACCAGGAGAAGGAAACCACCATCATCGTGCTGAAAGGCGAAACCAGCTTCGACGTGGGCGAGGGTATTGACTTCTCGTTCAAGTACAAGATGATCAACGACGAAGACGAACGCGTCACCACCCAGGCAGGCCTGGCCGACGCCTACCGCCTGAGCTTTGTGGGCGACGTTGCCTACGATGACCGCGAAGCCGACTACACCAGCTTCGTGATCTCCGCCGGCTACCAGTTGCAGGAAGACACCTACGGTTCTCTGACCTACGAGTACCACGAGGTGGACCTGTTCGACGGCACCATCGACGTCACCCCGCCCAGCATGGAATCCTGGGAGCCCGGCGCCTGGATCGAGTACCTGACCGGTCAGCACGAGAAAGACAAGCTGACCCTGAAGATCAAGTACTTCCTGTCCGGCATGGAGTTCGGCCTGAACACCCAGTGGATCGACGGCACCTATACGCCCGAGTTCTTCACCGGCAACAACGGCACGGTAACGCGCTTCAATCCCACGACCCCCACGGTCGATACCGCGGTGGGCACCATCGAGGCCAGGGAAGTGGATTTCGACCACTATCGCCTGAAAGCCTTCATGAAGGTACAATTCTAAACAAGACCCGCGATCCCGCCGGATATTTCCGGCGGGATCCGGTCCCAATACACCATGGAGGTATGTTCTACCATGTCCATCATACGCAACATCGCCTTGCTGCTCCTGTGCTTCCCGCTCACGGCCGGGGAAACCATCTTTACCATGAAAGACGCGACCGGCGATGACAACGGCGCGGGCACCATCGCCTATCCTTCCGGCGCCGATTTCGAGCGAGGCGACTTGGACCTGATCTCCTTCAGCGCGGAGAAAAGCAAGAAGGGCACCTGGTTCGAGGTTCGTTTCGCCAACAATGTGCGCAAGCCGGACGAGCGCACCAGCAGCCAGTCGAACCTGCCCATGAAGGACATCGTAGACCATGACTTCTACACCATCAACGTGGACGTCTACATCGACACCGACGGCAAGGTGGGCTCCGGCCTCACCAGCACGCTGCCAGGTCGCGACGTGGTGGTCAGCAAGGCCACGGCCTGGGAAAAAGCCGTTGCCCTGACCCCGCGCCCCAACAATGCCGAAAGCCTGCTACGCGGCATGATGACCAAAAAACACCGCAAGGACCTGGAGGACAGCGAGGGCTCGCTCAGCCAGGAACGTGTGCGCCAAATGCGAGAGGACATGCGCGAACTGGTCGAACAGCGCTTCTTTTTTCCCACTCGCGTCAATGTGCGCGGTAGATCCATCCGCTTCCTGGTGCCCAAGGAATTCCTGGGCGGCCACGCTTCCGCCGACTGGCGTTACCTTGTTGTGGTCACCGGTTGTGATCCCGAACAACGCACGAATGTGCCCATTCTCAGCGGTCGCGGCGAGCCGGGTCTGATGATGATGCCTTTCAACTACGGTCGACCCTTCGAAAGCTTCCGCACGGAATTCGACTCCGACCCGGGCCAACCGCGCATCATCGACGCCCTCTACCCCACGGCCGACCAGCAGGTGAAACTGCTGAGCAACTTCGACTCGATCAAGGGCGTTGCGGCCATACTGCCCGGCATCGCCCCGGACCAGAAGGAAATTGCCCCGCCGCCCCCTGCCAAAAAGAAGCCGGTGGTGGTTGTCAAATCCAGGGATAAGGGCAAGACCACGGGCAAAAAGGCGCCGGTAAAGGTAGAACCCAAGACCAAACCGGACGCCGATCGCCTGTTGAAACCCACTCCGGCAAAAAAGAAGAAACCCCAGGTTCCCAAACGTTCGGTCGCCGAACGCCTGAAGGAACTGGAAGACCTGCGCAAGCAGGGCCTGATCACTGAAGAAGAGTATAAGGCTCTGCGCAAAAAAATCTTGGAAGACCTGTAAACCATGGAACAGAACCGCGGCCTCAACGGCTCGAAAGCCCTTATTACCGGCGCCAGTCGTGGACTGGGCGCAAGCCTTGCCGTTGCCCTTGCTCAAGCCGGGGCATCGGTGGCCCTGTGCGCCCGTAACGGCGAGCAATTGAGCGGGGTGGCCGCATCCATTACCGATAACGGCGGCAAGGTCTTTCACCGGCCTGTCGACGTGACCGACCGGCAACAGATTCTCGATTTCGTAGAAGCCGCCGCGGCCGAACTGGGGCCTGCCGACATTCTGGTCAACAACGCCGGGCTGGGTTGGTACAAACCGTTGCTGGAATACAGCTACGAGGAAATGGACCGGGTGATCGACGTGAATCTGCGCGCCGCTATGGTATTCTCCCGCGCCGTGCTGCCGCATATGGTGGCGGCGGGTCGCGGCAAGATTCTCAACGTGGCCTCGGACCTCTCCCGCCGCGTCATCCCCAACATGGCGCCCTACGTGGCGGCCAAACACGGCATTGCCGGCTTCTCGGGTTCACTGCTGCGCGAGGTCAAGGACCAGGGCGTGCAGGTGCTGACGCTGATGCCGGGCATTATGGACACCTGGTTCGGCGGGCCGCCGGGCGAGCGCGATGACACCTGGGCCATGAACCCCGATCACGTGGCCGAACTGGCCGTGTTTATGCTGACCCAACCCAATCACATGATGACCGACGAGGTCACCGTTCACCCCATGTACCAGGAACTATAACGATGAAACGATACCCGCTCCGAAGACCTTCCGCATCGACCCTTCCTCTTTCCGTGGGAAGAGTTTTGCCTGACGGTCATCGGGGCCGTGTTTTGGATAAGATTTCATATCCCCGGGGATTTCCGGCTTGTTTCTTTTCGCATTCATCACTAAAATGCGAACGATCACAGGACGGGCTTCCCCTTTTCTACGCTGTTGGTTCCCGTTTTTTTCACGCGGCAAACGGCACACCGTTACCCATATCAGAGTTGAAGAGGTCCCGCAGTTGACTACCAGGAGCAGATCCAGAAAAAAAGGAAAAGGTGCGGAAGACGCCCGTGAACGCGTCCTGCAGGCGGCCGAGGAACTGTTCAACGAGTTCGGTTACACCTCGGTGACGGTGCAAGACATTGCCCGTAAACTGGGTATCAAGGCTGCTTCGCTTTACTACCACGCGCCGGGCGGTAAGGAAGAGCTGTTCGTCATGGTTTTGGAACGCAGTCTGGCCCGCCACAAACAGGGTGTCGACGACGCCATCGCCAGGGCGGGTACGGACCTGAGAGACCGCTGTCGAGAAATCATCGGCTGGTTCCTATCCCAGGGGCCGCTGGGTTTTCTGCGCCTGCTGATGTCCGACCTGCCGGGTCTTGAAGGCGACAACGCAACCAGGCTGAAGCAGCTGGCAGAGGACTCGCTGATCCAACCCCTGTGCCGCATCTTCGAGGAGGCGGCGGAATCCGGCAACATCAGAACGGCGCAACCCCGCCTGATGGCAAGCTCCCTGCTGAGCATGGTCGACGGCATCTGGTACGCGGCCACCATCCAAGGCAACGCGGATACGGAGGAACTGGCTTCCGGCTACGTTGACGTACTCATAGACGGCCTGCGTCCCAGATAAATTTATTTGTGCTCTCGGGAAAGTCGTTAGTCCCGATTGCGCCTGGAAAGACCGGAGGGCTGACGCCCTCCGCGGACTCCAAACTAATCTATTGTTCGGCAATAACTTGCAAGTCCGATAACAATCATAGTTCGAGGTCGGAGCACATTCATGGGTCTCTTGATTGACCGGGAACCAATGGGTTTGCAGGTGGGTCTTGCGAGCATGGTTACCCGTACCTGGAAGCTTTTCCCTCTCTTGCCTGGAAGCTATTTTCCTTCTGCTTCAATCAGTGTTGGGCCGACTTGACCAGATCATTGACTTGATCGGCTTCTACCTTGACCAAACCGGCTTCCTCGCCCTTAAAAGTCGATACATACGCCCAATTTCCATGGACTGCCATGAGCCTTTTCAGGGCAAGAGCAGAAAAGGAATTCTTAACCTTCCGGCCTTCGGAATCGAACTGCAGGGGTTCCAAGTCGGGTTTAAGGAAATGGCTGCCGGAATAGACCAGAATATGATCTCCCCGGCCGGGGCTCAATGCCTTGACTAAGGGAAAGTATTCGGATGTCTTTTTCTGAAGCTTCATTCCGGTCTTTTTTTCTGCTCGAGAAATGGCCGTGCCCTCGCTCCAACCTTCAGGAATCGGAATACGGGGAAGTTCCAGCAACGCGGTATGGTGCAAGCTCAGGTCATTCGCCTTGTAAATCAGAAGCCGTGACTCACCACGTGGTTTGAAATAGATGAAGTCAGTACTTTGAGATATTTGGACCATGCCTCGATCTTTCGGCCCGGCACCAGGGCGTTCCGACGTGTATAGGGTTTGTTCGTTTTTGAAATAATGATCCGTAACAACCAGATGTTCGAAACCATCCGAAGTGGACACTGCTTGAACCCACCTACCGACAATCTTCTTCCTGAATTTAAGCCGGAAACCCTCCGGAACATCGATGGTCTCGGTCAGCTTCCCCTCATGGGAGAAAGCAAAGATGATGTGGTTTCGGAATGTCTGTGAGACATAGAGCAAGCGGGTCGTTGTGTCGTAGTGAAGGGACCAGATCATCCCGAATTCTCCGGGACCTTCTCCCTTTCGGCCAATTTTGTTTACGAAAACCCCGTGATGATAGTGAGCGATACTTCCCTTCCGAAAATCGGTAAGAAACGCGTGGTCATCGGCTGTGACAATCACCCGATAGGGGTTCAATTCGGAATAGATACCGGTTTGGTCGATTTCCCAACCGGTGTTGGTAATTAAGAAGACCAATGCGAAGAACATATTCGGTAGCCTTGGAAAAGCGGCTCAACACGGGCTGAGCCGCGCTTTGATTAATAGGTTTGACGTAACTTACAGTTCAGATGGTTTTGAACGGCAGCATCGATAGCCGCATCGAATTCTTCAGGTGAGAGGTAACCGCTTTCCAAACCAGCGGTAAAAATGACGATGTACTCATCAAGCACACGATCGCAATGATCGCGGCTAAACAGCATGGTAGAACTGAAGGCAAGAGCGCAAATAAGGAGCAGCTTTTTCATAATTCCTCCGGAATATTCCTATTTAAAACGATTAATACGGAAGCACTTTATCAAGTTGGCGGCCGGCCGTCAACGGAGAAGAAACTGAAGCAGCTTCGGGCAAAGGGTGGATAAGAAACTGAAGCAACTCCTTCGCGCCGCCTGATACCCTCTTTTCCCGAAACCGGTACATGGTAAGTGGAAACCCAGGCCGTTTGCGGGCAGTTTCCCACCGTCAGGGACGAAGTGGTCAGTCTGATCTTCAACGGCTCCGGCTCGACCACGGTGTCTTCCGTCAGCGTGAAAGGACCAGTCCTCGCCGGTGGAGACTCTAAACCAGATCGTGTCCCCGGTTGCCGTTTAATAGGTCGGGTAGGCGCTTTTTGGGCCCGGCTCCAGAACTTCAACCAGGCGCGTGCCCTCGACTGTACCGTCGGTAACCCACAATTCATTGCCTTGGTCCGTTTCGGCGGGGAGATAGAGCCGCGGGGCTCCAGCGAGCCGCCGCGGCCGTGTTTTGGTTTGTTGGGTTGACTCAGCCTTTGGTCGCGCGCACCATCAGGTCATTGATGCGACTTGCGAACTCGACAGGATTGTCCAGGGTCAGGCCTTCCATCAGTTGAGCCTGGGACAGCAACAGCTCGCTGTACTCCTTCAACCAAACGTCTTCCCGGTTCTTGGTGAAGGTTCTCTTCAATACGCCGAAGACCGGGTGATCCGCGTTCAGTTCCAGGATACCCTGGGCACGGCCGATGGGGGCGGAGCCCGCTTCTTTCATCAGCAATTCCATGTTGAAGCTGGGACCGGATTCGGGATTGACCAGGCAAACCGCGCTGTTGCGCAGGCGCTTACTGACGCGAACTTCCTTGACGCGATCGCCCAGGTGTTCCTTGATCTTGTCCAACAGATCCTGGTGTTCGCTCTTTTCTTCTTCCTTCTTGTCGTCGTCCTTTTTATCCTTATCCTTGTCCTTGTCGTCATCCTTTTTATCGTCCAGGGTGAAATCGCCCCGGCTGACTGACTTCAGCTTTTTGTCGTCGTAGTCGCTGAGGTTTTGGGTGAGGAATTCGTCCACCTTGTCGGTAAAGTAGAGTACCTCCACACCCTTCTCGCGCACCGCTTCCATTTGGGGCAGGCGCTCGATGGCCTCGCGGTCCTTGCCGGCCTCGTAGTAGATTTCCTCCTGCCATTCCGGCATGCGATCCACGTATTCGCGCAGGGTGGTCATGCCCTCGGTTTTGTGGCTGCTGGGGAAGAGTAGGTAGTCTTGCAGTTTTTCCTTGTTGGACCACTGCATGAAGATGCCGCCCTTGATGGCCTTGCCGAACTCGTCCCACCACTTCTCGTAGTCGTCGCGCTTGTTCTTCAGCATCTTCTTCAGCGAATCCATGACCTTCTTTTCCAGGTTCTTGGCGATCAGCTTGATCTGGCGGTCGTTCTGCAGGATTTCGCGGGAAACGTTCAGCGAGAAGTCGGGTGAGTCCACCAGACCGCGTACGAAGCGCAGGTGGTCGGGCAACAGGCCGTCATAGCGATCCATGACGAAGACATGCTTGCTGTACAGTTGGATACCCTTCTTGTAGTCGGCCGCGTAGAGATTGATCGGCGCCTTCGACGGAATGAACAACAGCGCCGTATACTGCACCGTGCCTTCCGCCTTGACGTGCAGAATGTCGGCCGGCTCTTCCCAGTCGTGGAAGTGATGCTTGTAGAACTGGAAGTATTCGTCGCCCTTGACTTCCTTTTTGTCGCGCTCCCACAGCGGTTTCATGCTGTTGAGGGTGCGGACCTCGAATTCCTGTTTCTTTTCCTTCTTTTCCTCACCCTCGACGGGTGCGCCGCTGTCGTGTTTCTCGAAGTTGATCTTGATGGGGTAGTTGATGAAGTCGGAATACTTGCGAACCAGGTTTTGCAAGGTGTACTGGTTCAGGAAGTCCTCGGCGGGGTCCTTGGGGTCCAATACCTCATCGCGCAAGTGCAATGTGATCGAGGTGCCGCGTTCGGGCGCCTCGATTTCCTCGATGGTGTACTGGCCTTCGCCCGCGGATACCCAGCGTACGCCGTAATCGCCGCTCATGGAACGCGAGACCAACTCCACCTTTTGCGCGACCATAAATGAGCTGTAAAAGCCCACGCCGAACTGACCGATCAGGTCCAGGTCCTCGCTACCGCTACCTTCCTTCTGCTCGCGTGCGGCTTTCAGAAAAGCCAGCGAGCCGGAACGGGCGATGGTGCCGATGTTGTCAATCACCTCGGCCCGCGTCATGCCGATGCCGTTATCGGAGATGGAAAGCGTTTTCTTTTCCTTGTCGATGGCAAGCCAGATTTCAAGAGTTTCGTTCTCGCCAACCAGCCCGCTCTCGGTTAACGACTGAAAACGAACCTTGTCCAAGGCATCCGAGGCGTTGGACAGCAGTTCGCGCAGGAAGATCTCCTTGTGGGTGTACAAGGAATGGATCATCAGGTTAAGCAGCTGTCTGGTTTCTGCTTGAAATTGACGGTTAGACTTCTTTTTTTTACCGGCTTTTTGCTCTGTCATTTTCTTTTTCACTCCAAACACATAGTGTTTCAGTACCCAAACGACGCATTTAATAACAAAAAGCGAATTTTGAAAAGGGTGTTCTTGAAACCCGCCGGGAACTTGTCAAAGTCAATTGCCGATTCCAAGAGAGGCCGGAGCCGGATTTTTTGTGGACCGGCATGTGGCTAAAAGCCGGTAAACCGAACCCTGTGTGCATCTACCCGACGCCTTTTCTGATAAAGTGATGGTTATCCCCATGCGGGCATGTTATCCGAGGTGTTATCGATGAAATTACTGGTCCTCTTCGTTCTGCTTTCCCCGTTCCACGTCTATTCCGGCGATGCCGTGGAGGCCGCGCGTCAATGGCGCAAACAACACGGTCCGCGTATCTTGCGCGAATATGCCGAACTGCTGTCCATTCCCAATGTTGCGGGCGATCACGTGAATATCCGACGCAATGCCGAAACCATTGCCGCCCAATTGGCCGAGCGCGGCGTGCAAACCGAATTATGGGAACTGCCCGGCGCCTCGCCGGTAGTCTACGGTGAATTGAAGGTTCCGGGCGCTACCCGCACCTTGTTGCTGTATGTGCACTACGACGGCCAACCCGCCGATCCCAAGAACTGGAAACACGATCCCTGGACGCCCACGCTCTACTCTCGCGCCATGGAAGACGGCGGTCAGGTGATCCCCCTGCCGAAAGACGGTCAGGAAATCGATCCCGAGTGGCGGCTTTATGCCCGCGCCTCCGGTGATGATAAAGTTCCTTTTCCCTGCCTGTTTGCCGCTTTGGATGCGTTGAAACATGCCGGGATTGCCCTGACCAGTAACCTGAAGTTCTTCTTCGAGGGCGAGGAAGAGCGCGGCTCCACCCATCTCAAAGATTATCTGACAAAATACCGCGACCGGTTGGACGGCGATCTCTGGCTATTCCTGGACGGGCCGATGCACCAGAGCCGCAACCCGCAGGTCATGTTCGGCGTTCGCGGCGTTACCGGCTTGGAGGTTACCGTTTACGGCGCCTCCCGCTCCCTGCACTCCGGCCACTACGGCAACTGGTCGCCCGTGCCCGGCACCTTGCTGGCCAATTTATTGGCAAGTATGAAGGACGAAAACGGCAAGATTTTGGTCGACGGTTTCTATGACACGGTCGCCCCCCTGGAACCCGCCGAGAAAAAAGCCCTGGCCGCTGTTCCCAACTACGACGTCCAAATGCGTCGAGAGCTGGGTCTGGCCGCGACCGAGGCCGATAACGCGTCTTACATGGAGCGCCTGTTGCTGCCCTCGCTCACGGTGAAGGGCCTTCACAGCGGCAATGTGGGCAAACTGGCCCGCAACGTCATTCCCGCAACGGCGACCGCCTCGCTGGGCGTTCGCCTGGTCAAGGGCAACGACCCGGAGCATATGGTCGACCTGGTCGAAGCGCACATCCGCAAGCAGGGCTACCACATCGTTCGCGAGGAGCCCGATCACGCGGCCAGGTTGAAATACGCCAAGCTGGCGAAGGTTACGCGTAGAAAAGGCTATCCGGCGGCAAGAACTTCGATGAACCACCCGGTAGCGCAACAAGTGGCCGCGGCCATGCGTAAGGCATCGGAAGACGAGCTCTATATGATTCCCGGGTTGGGTGGTTCGTTACCTCTCTATTTGTTCACCGATATCCTCAACCAACAGGCTATCATCGTGCCCTGCGCCAATCATGACAACAACCAGCACGCCCCCAACGAGAACATACGCATTGCCAACATCTGGTACGGCATCGATATGTATGCCTCGATCCTTGCCATGCCTTGATACAAAGGAGCCTCCATGTTCTTCCGGCTGATCTTACTGTTTTTCTGCCTTTCTCTTTCCGCTCAAGACCTGACCGTTCGCAACGTTACGCTTATCGACGGCACCGGCGCGGCCGCACAACCCGGCATGACGCTGGTGATTGCGAACGGCCGAATCGAGGCTGTCGGCAAAGATGTCAAAACACCGGAAGGCGGCACGGTAATCGACGGGTCGGGCAAATACCTGATCCCCGGCCTGTGGGATATGCACATCCACTGGATGATGCCGCAAAACCTGACACTCTTCCTGGCCAACGGCGTCACCGGCACCCGCAATATGTTCGGCAGCCCCATGATACACAACTCGTGGCGGAAACTGATGAAGGAAGGCCGGTTATTGGGGCCCCACATGGTGCTGGGAAGCCGGATTGTGGACGGACCCCAGCCGATCTGGCCCGGTTCGGTGGCCGTGGACGGCCCCGAAAGCGGTCGTAAAGCGGTGACCACCGTCAAGGAGGAAGGGGCCGACTTCGTCAAGGTCTATTCGCTGTTGTCCCGGGAATCCTTTTTTGCCATTGCCGAGGAGGCTCGCAAACAGGGGATGAAGTTTGCGGGTCATGTGCCCATAGGCGTTCGCGCCGCCGAAGCAGCCGATGCCGGGATGCACACCATGGAGCATATGTACGGGCTGCTCGCGGCCTGTGCAACCACCGAGGATCAGATGTTTGCCGAGGTGGACGTCATGCTTGCCTCCGGCCAATCGGACCGTCAGGCTTTTGGTCGAGTACAATCGTATAAAACCAGGCACGCCCAACATTTCGATGAAAAGAAAGCGGACGCCCTTGCCGCAAAACTGGTTGAAAACGGCACCTGGCTTTGCCCGACCCTGGTGGTCATGCGCAACATGGCGAACGCGGACGATCCCGAGCAACAGAACGACGCGCGCATGGCCTATATGCCCGGTTGGATTCGCAACTTCTGGAACCCCAAAAACGATTTCCGCCTTAAAAACAAAACGGAGGAACAGTGGGCGCAAGAAAAAAAGAACTATCGGGAGATCAAGAAACTGGTGGGCATTCTGCACCGCAAAGGCGTGCGTTTCATTGCCGGGACCGATGTCCTGAATCCCCATTGCTACCCGGGTTTCAGCCTGCATGACGAACTGGTCTTGATGGTGGAGGCCGGCTTGTCTCCCATGGACGCCTTGCTGGCCGCCACGCGCAACGCGGCCGACGCGGGCGGCAGACTGACCGAGGTCGGCACCCTGGAAAAGGGAAAGCTGGCGGATATGGTGCTGCTGGACGCCGACCCCTTGGATGATATCGCCAATACCAAAAAGATCCACGCGGTGGTTTTCGGCGGGAAATACCACGATCGCAAAGCCTTGAATGCATGGTTGGAAGAGGCAAAAAAACTCGCCGCCGGCCCTTGAACTCAAGCAAGTTCTCCCAAAACCAAACGTTGGACAATAGAAATATTGCCTCAGTGAGGATCATCTGTAGGAGTTAGACAATAAATAATCTGTCCCGGCATGTCGATCCGGTGGACCCGCCGGGCGATCAGACTCCCGTTTCACGACCTATGTTGTAGATGTCTTCCAAGGTATATATGCCCGCCTTCGCCATGATCGAGAGCTGCTTCAAGAACAGGCAGGCCGTGGTCAAGGCGTCGAAATAGGCGTGGTGGGCTTGGAATGAAGGCAGGTTGAACTGCTTCGCAATGGCGCACAGTTGCAAGCCGGCGGTTTGGCGGCCGCGGGCCGCGTTGTCCAGGTACCATTCCTGAAGATAGCGGGTATCCAACGTGGGCTGCGCCGGGCGGCGGCGATTGCCTCGGGTAAACAGGGCGTTCAGGAATCCCAGGTCGATGGAAACGAAATGGCCCACCAGGATGGTGTCTTGAATAAAATCCACCAGGTCGTCCAGCATCAGGTCGGGGTCTTCACCGGCAGCAACCGTGTCGTGATTCAAGCCGTGGATGAGCACGTTTTCCTTGCTCATTTCCAACCGGCGCGGACGTAGCACACGGTAGAAGGATCGGCTCAGATCGATCTCGCCCCGACGGATCTTGACAACACCGATGGAAATGATTTCGTGCTTCATCACATCCAGTCCGGTCATTTCGCAATCCAGAACGCTGAAGTCGACCGATGAAGCCAGGCGGCCTTTCAGATCATCGGGAAGTTGTAGATGACGATTCGGCGCCGTTGCGTCCTTACGCTTGCCAAACATGGGCCGACCTTAAAGTGAGCCCAGGAACCGGCGACGGATACGCACCTGTAAGCGGCTGATTTCCCGAAAGGCCGCCTTCAGAATATCCTGGTCCAGTTTGCTCAAGTGATAAGGATTGATGTGATTATCCGGCACTCCGCCGGTGCGGGCGCATTCTTCCTGGTGCTGCAGGCGCAGGTTCATCATGTAGGCATAGCCGCGGCGCATGGCTTCGTATTCGGTTTCGTTCAAGAAGCCGTGGTTTTTCAAGGCGGCCAAACGGTGGGGCGTATGCGTTTCGCGTATGCCGTGACTCAGCGCGGCTAAACGGGCAATTTCCACCACGAAATTCATGGTTTTCTTGATGTCCAGGGTTTTCTTATGCTCCCCCTTGCCTTCCACGATGAAATTGCGGAAGAAACCCAGCGGCGGTGTGTGTTCCAGGTGACGTTGCGCCATGTGCTGTAACAGGTTTTCCCCGTTGTGTAGGGCGCCCATCAGGTGATCGCGCAAGGACGTGGTCAAGCCGGTATCGCCGTAAACGGCGCGGAAGTCGAAGAAGATGGTTGCGCATATCTGGGCATCGGGAAGCGGTTCGCGAATCCATTGGGAGAACATTTTCTTCCAGGCGGAGAGCGGCCGGCACCAATTGCTGTTTTCGGCCATGACCCGACCCTTGCAGTAGCGATAACCGGCCTCATCCAGCCAGGTACATACCAGGGCGCCCAGATTTTTGAACCAGCGCGCGTCCTCCGCGCTCACATCATCGGCGTAGAGGATGGCATTGTCCTGGTCCACGATCAACGTCTGTTCCTCGCGACCTTCGCTGCCCAACACCAGGAAGGCAAACGGCGCGGGCGGTTCCCCGAGGCGCATCATGCCGAACTCGATTAGACGACGCAGCACGGCATCGTTGATATGGGCGATAAAACGAGAGACATGCTCGGGTCCGTAACCTTCTTGAAACAAGGCGTAGACTACCTCGGGAAGTTTGGCCTGAACGCGATTCAATTCCTCGGGCAGGCGCGCACGCCTGATGCGGAAGACCAGGTTCAGCGGCGAACGCTGTTGCACCTGGGGGAGCGCCAGGGCGGAAATCACGCCGGAGAGGCCATTTACATCCCTCACGGCCAGGTGGCTGATACCCCTGTCGATCATGATCAACAGGGCGTCCAGAACGGAATCATTGCTTTCAACCGTCACCACGGGATGTTTCATCAGGGCGCGGATCGGTTCGCTCGGAGCCAGGTCTCCGCCGACCACTTCGCGGCGAAAATCGCGGTCGGTGACGATGCCCAACAACTGATCTCGCTCCATGATCAAGGCATAGCCGCTGTCGGAGAGCGAGATGATTTGGGCGGCTTCGCGAATAGAAGTCTCCGGCAGGCATCGGCTGACGGCGCCGTCCACCAAATCGCCCACGGCCATATGCATCAAGGCCGATTCGCCGTCATCGCGAAGCTTCAGGCGGCGCCGTCGCAATGCGGCCAGGGATCGATGGTAGCGGGCATTCAAACGATCGGTGAAATATTCGTGGACTTCTTTATAGCGGCTGCACAAGGCTACGAAATCCCCCGCGGGGTAGCGGTACAGAAAACAGTCCTCCACAGTGCGAGCACCGCGCAGGGCCAGGCCCTGATTGCGCAATATGGAAAGGCCGCCGAATAGCTCGCCTTCGCCCAGCAGGTCATGGCTGCGATCTTGATCGGCTTCGTCGAATAATTCAACGGCGCCGCGGGCGATGAAACAGACATCTTTAACCGGAGTTTCACTCTGGGTCCACAACACGGTATCGCGGCCGGCGTAATCGATGCGGCAGTTGGAGGCAATACGACCCAACGCTTCATTGGGAAGTGTCTCGAAGGCAGTAATGGTTTTCAGGAATTCCTTGATGGGTTCCAACAAGGTTTCTTTGGGCATGCGCCGCTCCACGAAATCGATACAAACCCGCGCGGGAGCGTCAGCGCGGAAAACAATTTATCATAGCCGGTCAACGTTCAAATTTCAATAACCGCCGGCAGTGTGTCCGAGTGTGTCCGCCGGTCCGGCGAGTTTTTTTGCCTGGGAGAAGGGTCTGCACGCTTGTCCGTCGCGATATTTTGCCTGGGAGAAGGATCCGTCCGCTCGTCTATCGATGTATTTACTCGGGAGAAGGATGGTCCCGCTCGTCTATCGGGTTATTTTGCTCGGAAGAACGATTGACCCGCTCGTACATCGAGTTATTCTATCTA
>JAAUYB010069437.1_pt1 | contig 65382 bp, 41 predicted proteins | sample 7278071 | NCBI WGS metagenome assembly JAAUYB01 (sample SAMN14350121, study PRJNA611818) | marine sediment metagenome | isolation source: surface marine sediment (1.8m) | place: French Polynesia: Moorea | collected 2018-08
GTCATGGCGTTGGCGCAATAGTGTAATCCATAGCCCTGGCTCCCCGGTTTGGTGGAAAAGCCCTGGACGAAAATCTGTTCCAGCTCATGTTCGGCGATGCCCACACCGTTGTCGCGAATCTCGCAGAAGATACCGCGTTCGTCTTCCCAGGTTGCCAGAACAATGCGGCCCTCGTGTTTCTCCTTTACCTGTTCCACCGCCTCGGCCGCGTTTTGCAGCAGGAAGGCCAGCACGCGCTTCAACTTGGCCTTTTCCACCATGACCCGACTGACCTCGCCCAGATCCAGCACCAGTTCCACATCGCGATCCTTCACCAAAGCCGTTTCGTCTTCCAGGACCTCGGTGACCACCAGGTTCAAGTCGTGCGGTTCTACCAACCAGCCCATGGCGTGCGTGTGTCGTTGTTGTTCCCTGAGCACGCGTTCGATGTTGCGAATGTGGGCGGTCAGGCGCAGGCATTCCTTCTCCAGTTTCACCTGCTGTTTGTCCATACTGTGCAGCACCTTGTGCAGGTATTCGGGGACCCGGCTGCCGCGCGGGTCGCTGTCCAGGAATTCGCCCAGGTTGTCGCGATGTTCATCCAACAGGCCCAACGCTTTTTGGAAGAAATTGACGGCTTTGCGGTCGGTTACATGTTCCATGACCAGATGCACGGATGTGGAGATGCTGTTGAGGATATTTCCCACGTTGTGCAAGACATCGGTGGCAATTTCGGCCCGTCCGGCCATATGTGCGGTTTCCATCAAGCGGCGCTGGGCGGCCACCAGATCCTCCAGGACACGGGCTTTGGCCACGGCCGAAACCGCGTGTTCGCGGAAGCGATCCAGTTTTTTGATGTCGGGGGACTGGAAGACATCGTCATGAACCATGCTGTCCAGCATCAGGAAACCCTGAATCTCACTGCCCAGAACCAGGCTCATGACAATGGTGGAGCGAGGCGTTTCGTAACCGTCGGTATGGTCCGGGCTCCGGATGCCGGAAGCCAGGTACAGTCCGGTGCCCACTTCTTCGATGTGTTCGGCGAGACTGAAGACCTGCCGCTGGGTAAGCGTGACCTCGCCGATGATTTCCATTTCGTGACCCACGGCGGCCAGGGGCCTGTAAACCAGGTTCTTCTTGTCATAGTCCAGATACAGGCTTTTGTCGGCCTTGGGGAACAGAGTCATACCCTGTTTCAACAATGCCTGGATTACCTTGCGGAACTCTACCTCGCGGTTGATGGTTTTGACGATGTTGTCCAGGGTTTCCAGTTCCTGGTTGTGCATATCGAGCACCAGGTTCTTGCGTTGCAACTCGCGCGTGCGTTCGGCTACCTTATTTTCCAGGGAGCGATGGAAATCCAACAACTCCAGGTGGGTCTTGACACGGGTCAGCAGTTCCGCTTTTTGGATGGGTTTGGTCAGGAAATCGTTGCCGCCTGCCTCGAAACCGGCGACCAGGTCGGCAACCTGGTTGCGGGCGGTCAGGAAGATGATGGGCAGTCGCCGCATGCTCAGGCGTTGACGGATACGCTTGCTGACTTCGAATCCGCTGACGCGGGGCATCATGACGTCCAGCAGGATCAGATCGAATTCCTGGTCGCCGAAAACCTGCTCCAGCGCCTCTTCTCCGCCTGCTGCCTCGTAGATGTGATAGTTCTGTAAGGTGAGGTGGTTGACCAGAACCTGGCGGTTCACGGGTTCATCGTCCACGATGAGGATATGGGAGGAACTTACGGGCACACTGGAAGCGCTGGAGACAGTGACATTGGCGGTCACCATATCTTCGGCTTCTTCATCTGTTTCGGGATGCAGGTGGGCCACCCGGCGTTCCCGGTCGATGACATCGATTTTGCTTTCATCGCTGCCCGGCAGGGTGAACGACAAGGTGGTTCCCACGCCGACTTCCGATTGGATATCGATCTTGCCTCCGTGCAATTCCAACAATTGCCGGGTGATAGGAAGACCCAGGCCGGTGCCGCCGAAATCGCGAGCAGTGGAGGCATCGGCCTGTTCGAAAGAGCCGAAGATCGTGTCCAACTTATCGGCCGGGATACCGATACCGGTGTCGCTGACCGTGACCTCGATCCACTCGCCGCGTTGTGCGGCGCCGACGACGACTTTGCCCTTGTGCGAGAATTTGATGGCATTCCCCATCAGGTTGTGAAGGATTTGCTCCAAGCGACTCTCGTCGGCGAAGACCGCGGGTAGTTCCTTGGGTACTTCATTGACGAGAACCAGTTCCTTGCCGGCGGCCAGGGGGCGCGAAAGGGCCAGCACCACCTCGGCAAGGGCATGGAGATCCAACGGCTGCCTGCGCAGGGTAAGGCCGCGATTGCGCAGCTTGGAGAAATCCAGGATGTCATTGACCAAACTGGCCAGGCGGCGTCCGCTGGAGACAATCATTTCCAGGTTGGACCCGGCGCGGGCGGGCAATTCGCCGGCGATGCCGTCGCGCAGGGACTCGGCCAGTCCGATGATACCGTTCAAAGGTGTCCGCAATTCGTGGGATGTATTGGCCAGGAACTCGTCTTTCATGCGATCGACCTGACGCAGACGCCCGATCAACTCCCTGTCTTGCGCCAGTTTGGAGCGTTGCAGTGTGACAATCCAGGCAATCAGGGTGGTAGCGGCGACCAGGTAGAAGAAATAGGCAAAGGTGGTGCCCCACACGGGCGGCAGGAGGGTGACCTTGACCTGGATTCCCTCCTCGTTCCAGACGCCGTCCTTGGTGCCGCCTTTAAGGCGAAAAGTGTATTCGCCGGCGTCAAGGTTGGTGTAGGTGGCGATGCGGTTGCCGGGCGTTGTCCTGATCCAGTCGGCATTGAAGGGTTCCAACTTGTACATATACTTGTTGGCCATGGGCCCCGCGAAGTCCAATACCGAGAATTTGAAGGAGAAGATATTGTGCCGGGAATCGAGGACGATGTGGCTTGCGGATTCCGCGGAACCTTCCAGGGGCGAGCCGGGGTCTTTACGCCGGGAAACGACCGACTGGTTGGCGAGCAGGAAATCGGTGACGGCAAGCAGCGGATAGTGATTTCTTTCGCGAATATCATCGGGAAAGAAGATGTTGAAACCGTTGTTGCCGCCGAAGAGCAGTGCCCCCCGTGAGGTTTGGAGATGGGCATTGGGGAAAAACTGGTTGCCCTGGAGGCCGTCGTAGATGTCGTAGGCGCGGAACTGACCGGTCTGGGGATCGTATTCGGCCAGGCCCTTGTTGGTGCTGATCCACATCAAACCCAGGGAATCGGAGCAGATGCCGTGGACGATTTCGCTGGGCAGCCCGTCTTTTAAGCCGAAGGATTGAAACTTGCCGCTGTCGCGGTCGAAGCGACTGATGCCGCGGGATGTTCCGGACCAGATGGCGCCGTCGCGATCTTCGAACAGGGTCCAGATCACCCCGTTGGCAATGGTTTCAGGACGACCGGGCACATGATTGAAAACGTCGAAGCGAGTGCGTTCCGGGTCCATGCGGTTGAGGCCGCCGCCCCACGTGCCCACCCAGAGGAAACCCAGGCGATCCTCTTGGATGGACAGGATGGAGTTATTGCTCAGCGCACCTTCCTCACCGGTGTTGACAAAGCGTTGAAACCGGCCGGGCTTATCAGGGGACATGCGATTGAGCCCGCCGTTGACGGTTCCGATCCAGAAGATGCCCGAGCGATCGCGGTAAATAGTGCGGACCTCATTGTAACCCAGGCTTTCCGGGTCATCCGGGTCGAAGCGATAATTGGTAAATTCGCCGGGTTGGTCGGCATCGGTGAGGTACAGTCCGCCGTCGAAGGTGCCCACCATCAGCATATCATCGGCCTGCAGCACGCTGATGACCGATCGATCCACTTCGCCGGGCCGACCCGGCACCTCGATATCGAAGTTCCGGAAACTACCGTCCATGGGGTTGAAGCGCGATAAGCCGCCGTTGTTGATACCGATCCAGATAGAGCCATCCTTTGCCTCGCCGAATGCTCGGATCTCACCGCGGGGCAGGCCGCCGCGGTCGGGATCGGGCTTGTAGTGCACAAAACCCTTACCCACGGGGTCGAAACGATTTACGCCGCCGCCGTAGGTTCCGAACCAGATGAGGCCGGAGCGGTCTTCGAAAAGACACCAGATGGAATCGTGGCTGGGGCTGGTGGGGTCGGTATAGGTATGCCGATAACGAACAAAACGGAATTTCCCGTCGGGCTCGCGGACCAGGCGGTGCAGACCGCCCCCCAATACTGCTGCCCATATGGTTCCTTCAGAATCCTCCAGAACCTGCTGGACACGACCGGAGCCCACGCCGTCCGGGAGTTTGGGATCATCGGGGAAGCGCTTGAACTTTCCGATCGCATCGGGTTCCATCAGATGCAAACCGCCGGGTAGAGCGGCGATCCACAAGCGGCCCGATTTGTCTTCGTCAATGGACCAGACATCGTTGCCGCCCAGCCCGCTTTCGTCGCCCGTATAACGCCACCGGCGAAAGCGCCCGTTCAATTCAGCGCCCATCATGGAAAGCCCGCCGCCAAGGGTTCCCGCCCATACACGTCCCAACCGGTCGATTGTAATACGCCAGACATCGTTGCCGCCGAGGCTGGAGTCATCGTCGGGATCATGACGATAGTGGGTGAACTGACCCGGCTCTTTCAACGTCATCCGATCCAGACCGTTCTCCGTGGCCACCCACAAATAACCGCGTTCATCCGCCGCCAAAAACTGAACCGTGTCGGCAGCAAGGCTGTCGTTCCGCGTGGGATCGTGGCGATAGACATCGAACCGGTCGGCGCGACGATCGTAGCGGCACAGGCCGCCGCCAAGGGTGCCGATCCAGATATAACCCTCGTCGTCCTCGTACAAACTGTAAATATAATTGGCCGATAGAGAATAAGGATCTTGGGGATCGTTGCGGTAGATCTTGAATTCGTAACCGTCGTACCTGCACAAACCGTCTCGTGTTCCGAACCACATGAAACCCAATTCGTCCTGCAAAATGCTGTAGACATGGTTCTGGCTGAGGCCGTCATCGATTCCGATACGATTGAAGCTGAGACTGCCTTTCTGGCCGTAGGCGCCCACGCACAAAAGCAGAGTCAGCCAGGGACTAAAAACTCCGCCCCGCTGAATCACAACATTCCGGCAATTACGAAGGATGTTCATCGGGGCGCCTACGAAACCGATAACATCTGAAGACATGGCAGGTATCCAGGGGCGGGCTGTATCGGACCACGCAAAGTTTATCGGCAACTGTACCACAAGGAAAACCCCAATTCGTTAAATTTCCGATAGGTCGGGTTCTGCGTTCGGATATCGTTACCACCGGCGACATGAACTCTCCGTACGCTATTTCCTCACGAAAGCAGCTAATATCAGAGAAACAACACTTCAAACATTGGCACTTTTTCAAATTGAAGCAAATATTCTCTTGATTATGAAGCCACCCAGGTCCATATTATAAAGACAAAGAGCGTATTCCTGACTGGAGGCACCAATGCATGTGTCACTACAGGGCCGTGACGCTCATGTGCACATGGCCGGGTACGGTTCCACCAAAAGGAAGCAACACCAGGTTGTCTTTGGGGAGCACGCCTACCTGAATATGCTGGCTCGTGCCGCCGATCCGATCCTCATTCATCTTGACGGTGAAATCTGTTTTGCAAATGAGGCCGCGGCCGGCCTTTTAGGCGCTTCCCTGGCCGTGGAACTGATCGGCATGCATGTGCTTAAGTTCATCCATCCCGATAATCACGAGGTTACGCGGAAGCGGATAGCCGACATTCTGAATTCACAACGACCCAGTAAGCCGTTCGGCCAGATGGTATTGAGGTTGGACGGCGATCCGATCGAGGTGGAGGTGGTTGGAACGCCCCTCGAATTCGACGGACGAAAGGCCGTCCAGGTGCTCTTTCGGCACCCGGTAACTTACGCGGGCGACGTCGAGATTCAAGAACGCTTGAAGGGCATCTTGGAAGCCGGCACCGATGTGGTCCTGATGGCGGATGAAGACGGTCGTATCGTTTATATGAACCGACAGGCCCGAAAAATTTCGGGTAAGGGGCCTGATGAAGAAATCCTCGATGTGATGCTCTCCGACTTCTACCCGCCCGAGGTCGACAAGCGAATTCGGGAAGAGGGCATTTCCGAGGCCAAACGCCGAGGCTCCTGGAGTACCGAGGCTGAGCTGATGTGCGCCAACGGCAATCGCCTGCCCTGTGATCAGGTCCTCCTGGCTCAACGCTCGCCGCACGGCTATTATTTTTCGGTAGTTGCCCGTGATATCAGCGATCGAATCCGTCGAGAGCGGGAGATCAACCGCCTGAACCAACAATTGAAAGGCGATGTGATCGAACGAACTGACCAGTTGCGTCAGGCCCAGAAAGAATTATTGGAAAAGGCGCACAAAGCGGGTATGGCCCATATCGCCACGTCCATCCTTCACAACGTGGGCAACCTGTTGAACAGCGTGATCACCTCCAGCGAGGAGTTGTGCCAAACCGTGGAGACGTCCCGTATTCTCTCCATCAGCCGCGGCAATCGCCTCTTGCGCCGCCACTGGGACGACATCGAGGGGTTCATGACTCGCGATCCGCGCGGCAAGCGTTTGTTGAACCTCTACCTGGCCGTGGAAGACGCGGTATTGGACGAACACGAGACCATGTTGGAAAACGCGCGCAACATGATCCAAAAAATAGGGCTGATTCGCAATGTGGTCCGGGCCCAGCAGAACTACGCGGACGGGGGCAAGCAGGAAGAAAGCGTTTCCCTGCGCGAGGTTGTCGAGGATTCGCTGATGATCGAGGAGAACAATCTCATCGCGGCCAACATTCGCGTGGAGCGCCATTACTCAGAGGTACCCGAGGTTTGGGGCCGACGCATTCACCTGGTGCACGTGCTGGTGAACCTCTTCAAAAATGCACGCGAATCCATCGAAGAAGCAAACCCCAAGCTTCGCCAGGTAACGGTGAACATTCGCATGGAAGAAAACCGGGCATGCATTCTGGTGAGTGACACGGGCACGGGCATCCCGCCGGAGAACCTGACCGTCATCTTTCAGCACGGTTACACTACCAAGCAGGGCTCCAACGGTTTCGGATTACACGGCTGCGCCAATACCATTAAAGAACTGGGCGGCAGGATTCAAGCGCACAGTGAGGGTTCCGGCCGCGGCGCCGTCATGCGGATTGAATTCGGCCCGGAATGTTTCAATAAAATCGGTTGGACCGATCCGGCCGCTAAAGCTCGAGAAACTCCAAATCTAGGAAGAAGCGACCGGTGATTTTAGAAATATGGCGCCCTCCGAGGCGTGTAATCTCAGGCAGGCGGCCTGTTCGATATCGGTCAAACCCTCAAGGCAATAATCGGACTTACTGGTGATCAGCCACTGGATCTTGGGGAAAGTTCGATGTAAGCGGGCCGGGATGCTCTTTTGCTGTTCAGCATCCAGGTAGCGATCGATCTCGTCGATCAGCACCAAACCCTCGAAATGTTCCGGTTCGGTTTCGGCGCCCGCGAAACCCGCGATCAATTCCAAGAGCCAGGCCGCCGAGGATTGAAGGCTTTCCGCCTGTACATCCAAAGGCAGGCGGGTTCCGTCGATCTCGACAGCAATACCCTCGTCTGTCAGGATGAGTCGATCATCAGCCTTATCCAGCAGCAGGCCGCTGAGCAAGGTTTCAATACTCCGGCGTATCTCCTGTTCCTGTTTGCCGCGGCCGTCGCGGCCGCTGACCGCCGCATCGATGAAGTTGCGCATATTGTACTCCGGGTCCTGAAGCGGGTAGGGATGAAACAAGGTGGCCACGGCATCGGAGACCCGGTCGCCTTTGACCATGCGAACCGTGCGCTCCGCAAAGCGCGTCGAACCGAAACCCATAACCGCAACACTCGTCCAGGATGACGGTTGCCGGGAGGCTTCAGACATGTCGGGAGAAGCGGCTCCTGCCGACACCCAATATTTCCGAGTCAGGGATTCCATGCCTCCCCGGCGTGTGACGGTGGTTAGGATGCGCAGATAACTGCCGTCTTTGCGGCGTAAGACCAGATCGATGCTACCTTCCGGCTCATCCCGGCGAACGAAAAAGCCGGCATAGGATCGCAGCAAGGCGGCTGCTTCGGTCGGGTGACACAGACCCAGGGCAATCGCCCGTAACAAGGAGGTTTTTCCACATCGACTGCCGCCTGGGATCAAGGTCATGCCTTTCAAGGCCGTTTGACCGTCCAGGGTCAGTTCGGAAAAGCCCTGAACCTGTCGCAACTTGACGGATTGCAGGGCGTAGATCCGGTCGGGGGACCGCTTCACCTGACGCGGTTCCGGTGAGGTCTCCGATTCCGTGGGTTTTTCCCCGATCGGAGGCGAAGGGTCATTAACTTCCGCCGTCGGTTCCGATCCCGGTGTCTCCTCGATCTTGCCGGCCAGTGCCGCGAGGATGGCCGGCAACTGTTCAGGAGCATCGATCCAGACGGGGACGATATTCAATTCACTGTAATCTCGCAGGTTCTCCGAGTTCATTTCGGATCTGGGGGCAATGATGAACTGAACCTTTCGGTTACGGTTTTGCAACGCCTTCGACGTATGTTCCCGGCCCAGGTAAAGCAGGGAAGCCTTGCCGGTGATTCGGTTGAGCGATGTGTAGATTGCCCTGATACGCTGGTTGATCTGACCGGTTGCAAGCGTAAGGGTATCGGGATGCTTTAAGTCGCCGTTCAACTTCAAGATGCGATCGGCCGAGAGATCGATGGGATCTGTAATCGGCGTTTCGGTATCCGAATCGGGCAGCCAACGGTCCAGCAAGGTGTCTACCAAACCGGTAATCTTCAAACCCGGAAAAGCGGCGGCGAAGCTCCGTATCTTGTCGGCATCGGCCGGGTCGCGGGGGGCATCGTCCAATTCGGAAAGCTTGCGATAGACAATGCGGCCGGTTTTCTCGAAGAGATAGGCAAAAGCGTCGGCATTGTTCAGAGTACCGATGATATCGAGATCATCTTCGGTGAGATGTTCCTTGCGGATTTCTTTCAGGAACCGGGCCAGCAGCTTGGATTTGGTTTGCAAACCTTGCATGAAACCGGGGCCCACATAAGGCACCAATACATCGGTAGTCATCAACTGCTCGAAATGCCGTTCCTCACGCGCGGACTTCAGGAAGGGATAGTGGGTGGACATAGATAACAGACCTCATTGAACGTCATGGCTGTCGGTTTAGTATAAAACATTACAGCGGTTATCAATAACCCCTTGCCAAATCCACCTTGAATTTCAGGGGTTCGCCGCGTTCCATGCGCCGGTAATTGTCGGCAATTTGGGCGGCGACTTCTTCTGGGGCGGTGCGGGCGGCAACATGAGGCGTAATCGTAATCTTGGGGTGACTCCAAAACGGATGGTCCGAGGGCAGGGGCTCCTGCCGAAAGACATCCAGGCATGCGCCTGACAGCTTGCCGGAATCCAAGGCGGTCAACAGATCGTTCTCAACCAGATGGGCGCCGCGCGCGACATTGATCAGGTAGGCGCCGGTCTTCAGACGGTTGAACAGGTCCAGCGACAGAATATCGCGGGTGGCGTCGGTTAGCGGCAACAGGTTCACCAGGACATCCGTTTCCGGCAGCATGCGGGCAAGGCCGCCGGCGCCCGTGTAGGTGGTCACACCGGAAAGAACGCGCCGGCCGCGGCTCCAGCCGGAAACATCGAAACCCAAGGCGGTAAAGGCTCCGGCAACCCCGGTTCCCAAGACGCCCAGGCCCAGGATACCTATGCGAGGCTTGTACGGGCGCGGCCTGGGTTGCCATCGAGCCGCCGCCTGGTCCGCTCTGTAGGCGGGCCATGATTGAAGGTATCGCAAGACGGCCGCCAGAATATACTGTTCCATCTCGGCGGCAAGGTGCCGGTCGACCACCCGGGTGACCGTGACGTGATTCGGGAAATCGTGATCGGCCAGAATGTGATCGATGCCCGCGCCGTAGGAGGCTACCACGCGCAGATTGGGAAAGGCTTGTAAGGAGCCCGGAGGATGGGCCCAGGTCACCGCAAAGCGAACCTCCTCCGGATCGGCAATGCCCGGCCATATTTGGATCGGCAGTCCTTCATCAACGCGTTTCAGCTCTTGAACAAAAGAAACCGGCTCCCGATCAGCCAGTAATACCAGCAACGCCATTGGATCTCCTGAAAACGGGTGAATGAAGACCGACGTCTTCCGCTCGACCGGCCTTGAACTCTTTTTTATTTTACCCGTGAGATGAAAAAGTGATTAGGGTTAACCACCTTTTACCGTGAATTACTCGATAGTTGATTGCCCAAACCGGGTGTTTTCCTCTAAAATGAATGTACGCCCCTGTTATTCAGGTCAACCGGGAAATATGGTAGTAGAGATCGACCCCGCTCAAGAGACTGAATAACCCTCCTGAGTTTCGGTAAAAACGGATGCCTTATTCCCCTGTAGCCGAATGTAGGGACGGAAACGACAATCTCCCCGTTTCAAGGCGCCCCGATGGGTCGTTCCCCCGCGACCGGAGTTGAGAAACGCAATACGCGGCTTGAGGAGGTTCCTTATGCCGGCACTTTTCCTTTTTTTCATGGCATATGTCGACGGGCCGATGCTCACCCGGACGGTTGTATTGTCCACGGATGACCCTGAGATTCTGAATCAGCGTCCCACCAAGGTCAAGCTCCTGGACGACGGCTCTTTCCTGATTGCCACGCGCCAAAGCGTTTACCATTTCGAGCCGGACGGCCGTAAGCGTTTAACCTTCGGTCGACAGGGTCAGGGCCCCAATGAATACCAGGCCATCACGGCTGCCGTTTGGGACGGTCGCCAATATTGGGTAAGCGACGGACCCTCCTATTCAATGACTCGCGTTGACAATGACGGCGTCCAGGTCAAACGAGAACCCGTCTTCCTTTGGAATTATTTCTACCACGACGGACAGCTATGGGCCGTCAATAAAAAAAGTGTCAACCAGGAGTTGAAGAACCAACCGAACGTCATTCAGGAACTGGATGTGAACACCGGAGAACCGCTTGGCAAACCCTTCCACAAACTGGCGACGGAAATCGTGAATTTGGGTTATAACTTCTCCATCCATCACATGAGCGCGGATGATCGGAACATCTATATCCTGGACCAACTCAATCCCGAGATTACCGCCTACGACCGGCAAACCAGAGCTGAGGTCAGGCGTATACCCCTTCGGCTGCCTTATTTCGTTCAGGCGCCCGGTACCGTGGTCACTCCCAGAAAGGTCGGCCTGACACGCTGGAAGGCCTGGCTGAAGAGCTTCTCGCGCATACTGGGACTGGCCCGGCTGTCGAAAGGCTACGCGGTTCTCTACGAGACGCCGCACCCCACGGAACCCGGAGAATACAGCACCATCCTGTGTATGCTCGACGAAGACGGCCGCAAATCGCGCTACATGGTAGGCGAAGACTGGCGTTTGCTGGGCGCCAGGAACGACGAGGCGGCCATTTTGACCGCCCGTGATAACGAAGAAACCGGCGAATTCGACATGATTGTCCGCTATTACCGTTAAAGCTGAACAACCCGGTCGGTAGGCAATGGTGGAAAATGACCTCGATGCCGGGCTTTTCAACTGGCAGGTTCGTGGCCGGTGCCTTTGTCTGATGACCGCTCACCTCATCAGGATGAGGATAATCTCATTCGGGTGGCGACAAATGTCACGTTTTTCAATTTCCTCTTTCAACAAAGATCAACGATAAAGTATACTGAAGTCAGGCTCGCTTTTTAACAATTTATTGCGATTCGAGACATTTATTGTATATGTCGCAGCATTGCGCCTTTCTCAACCTTTTGCTTCAACTACTCCTAACTCTTTTACAACGAATGTTCGTGGTTTGCGTCTGTATCACCGACATCAGTGTTAATGGGCAAAGAAAACCACGGAGACCTTTTGGAGGAGTACAATGTACCGAAAGCTTCCCTTTTCTTTCCTTTTTTGTTTGGCGATTCTCGTTTCCGGTTTCCCAATGTTATTCGCTCAGGGGCTGGCCCCCTATCCAAACGGTCAGGGCCAATTCCCGGGCGGTAGCTGGGTCAACTTCGAATATCCCCACTGCAAACCTATTGCCGTTGCCCGCCTGGGCAAGGTAAGCGAGCCTTCCTACTACCTGCTGGTCTGTAATACGGCCGACAATACACTCGAGATATTCGACATCTCCGGGGCCGGGATGCCCGTGGCCGTTGACCGCGTTCGCGTGGGCCTGGATCCGGTTTCTGTTTACTGGCACGAGGTCATCAACGCCGATGAGAACTACGAGGGCACCATTTACACGGCTAATATGGCCGGTGACTCCGTCTCCATGATCAGCTTTCGGGGCCCTGCTCCCACCGCGAACCTGCTGCGTACGGAGAACGTGGGCGACGAGCCGGTGGACCTGGTCTACTGGGAGAACGGCGGCAACCCCGTGCTGTACGTGACGCTCCATTCCCGTCATGCCGGTACGAGCCTGGACGCTACGACCCTGGCCCAGTTGTCCCCCGATCCTCATATCCCCATTCCCGGCTTCGTGAATTTCAAGCGATCACCGGGTAGCGCCTTCGAGCCGGTTCAGGCCATTATCGACTCACCGCGCACCATCGATATCGTGGATACAACCCATCCCCTCGGCGGCATGCAGAAGTTTGCTTTCGTGCTGGGCGGCGTGGGCACCCACCACGACTATCCCAACGACCCGGCGAGCACCAGCAACACCAATTCCTTTTTCGAAACCGAGCTCGGCTTCGACCTGTATTTTCTGCAGTTCACCGGCGCGGGCGGCATTACCGGTGTACACCAAAAGCTGGGCACCCGTAACTTCAACATGGCGTTCGACAGCAGCGGAGCGGCCTTGGTGGTCAGCGGCGACGCGGCCAACCGCAAGCAGAAGACCAAAGCAACGGTCATGTCGGAGCCGACCGGTTTCCTGCGTACCCTTCTGCACGTGATGCCTACCCCTGCCGTTGCCGGCAGCACGGTGCTCTCCCGCGACCTGAACCGACAGACCGTGCCCACGGGCATCGGTGCGCCGGTTGCCGTAGCGGATTCACTGTCTCATGCCACCGATGTAGCTATTTATGAGACCGACGCGCACTACAAGGTCTATGTAACCGCGCTCAACAACAACGGCCTGGGTGTCCTCACCGATGTGAAGCCGGGCGGTGTGTTCAATACCAACGCCAACTCCTGGGGACGCCGGTTCGTGAACCTGGACAAGGGCCCGGGCACCTTCGCCGGTCCCAGCAGTCTGGCCATAAAGTACGACCCCGGCAGCGACGGCGGCGACCGTATCTACGTGCTCAATCGTTTCCATAACTCGGTGGACATCATCAGTCCCTATAGCGATACCGTGATCGGAAACTTCAGCCTGCAGAACGATCCCGAGCCCGAATACATCAAGGCGGGCCGGGAATTTCTCTACGGCGTCAGACACGGCAACGGCTTCAACTCCTGCGAGAGCTGCCACACCAGCGGCCGCCTGGACAAGCTGCGGTGGGACCTCTCCGATCCCGTCTCCACCTCACCCTTCTCACTGCAGTTGATCTCTGCATTGGAAGACCCCAACTGGAACGATCCCCAGTTCAACAACTCGTTCGCGTTCAGCGCACCCAAGGGCGAGTTCATCACCCAGTCGCTACAGGGGCTGGTGAACTTCGAGGTCAAAGAGGACTTCGCCCAGGATACCTGGTTCTCCAACAGGCCCTATCATTGGGACATGGACCAGGCTCATTTCTCGGACTTCAACGGCGGCGGCTTCCAGGACCTGCTCGGCGGCAGCGGTCTCTCGACCATCGAGATGCAGACCATGATCCGCTTCATCAACTCCATTCACTACCCGCCCAACAAGGAGCAGGCCGCCGACCGCAGATACCGGGGCGATATCGGCGATGCCGGTACACTCGTCAACCCCAATTTCACCTACAATGGCACCCAGGCGCAACTGGGCTTGAAGATCTACCACATGTTCGGCTTTCCGGGAATACAGGGTCGTTCCTGCGTACAGTGTCACAGCTTGCCCGAGGGCAGCAACAACCTGGGCACCGAGAACTTTGGCCGGACCATCCTCGATGACACGGTCTCGACCGCCTTCCTCAATAACTTGCCACCGGTTATTCACCAGGGTACGAGCCAGGCTCTGGGGCTGCCCATGGAAACGGCAGCCATTCGGGGGCTCGCCCAGAAGGAGAGCATCCACATGGGTTATGCCGTCGGCAATGCCAATCGTTACAAAGCGCATGACATGATCATCAACGACTACACCACGGGGCCCATTTTTGACCCTGCCTACCTGCCGACCACCCTGCACCTGGACTTCCCGCTGTTTAATAATGAATATGCGGTTTCCAATGCCTTGTTCCACAACGGCGCCTCGGAAAGCATCAACGATTTCATCGCGTTGTTCTTTCAGATCCTTACCCAGCCGGGTATGGATGCCGTCACCCAGTTCGTGCGGGAGTTTGACACCGGTGTGGCGCCCGCTATAGGCGATGTCCACACCATTACCGCCGCCGGCGGCAACACCGCCGGTGTGCTGAACCTGCTGGAGCAGGTCCGCGTGGTGAACGTGGGCGTGGCCGTTACCGGTCACCGGGGCGGTGCCCGCGTTGGCTATTACTACGAGCCCTCCACCACCTCGGGCGTGCTGGGCAATTTCATCAATGTGTCCACTGGTGCGACGGTCCCGGCCATGACGCTCATCAATGCACCGGTGAACCGGGACGTCCTCGTCTTTCAGGCGACTCCGCTGGGCATGGAGCGGCGCATCGCCGTGCCGGGCGTGAACCCGGTGATGCTGACCGGCCCGACGCCTGCAAACATCCAGCTGGAGACTATGGTGCCCAACACGGCCTATGAAGATGTACCCGGCATGTCCAATAACTGGGATCTGGCCACGGCGACCACGCCGCCCGCGTTGCCCTTTGTCTGGGGTTCCACGGCGAATGAGCCCTGGGACCTGAAGGCGACCCGCCTGCTGCAGGCCGGCTACCTGCCGCCTACCACGGTCAAGCCGCACGAAGCGCCTCGGCGTTTCCGCGTTTCCGGCGCCAATATCCGGGCCGGGGCCGTGCTCAGGCTATGGATTCCCAAGTCGCTGCCGGACCCGGGTTTCGGCGACTGGTACGTGATGGAAGCACCCATCTATCCCAGCGACAAAGTCAACAGCCAGGGTAACCGCATCTGGGAAACCGCCGTCGAGGCCGATCCCATGATGTCGGCTGTCTTTGCGGTCGGCGGCTACTGGAGCCAGGGCGTTCACCCCGGTAAGCTGAACAGTGTGCTCAACCGTAGCGCGGTGCTCAATATCAACGAAACCGGTTTCAATCCCGCGGCCCACTTCAACGTGGCGGCCTGGAACAGCTACATCATCGAGGTCATCAACGAGGACGGCACCAGTGCCTCGGCAACGGGTCAGGTCCTCAATATAGAGCCGCCCGGCTTCACCCACTGATTCCGATAAAAAGCGGTGTTTGGGGCTCGCCGGCGAGCCCCATTCACTGCAGCCAGCTTAAAAGGGATGCGAGTTATTTTTTCTTCACCGCGGAGCTGGCGCCGGAAGTTTTCGGTTCCCTATTTGAAAAGATTCGGAAAAAGTTACACGTAACAGATCGTGGTAATTCAGGCGCCCTCCTCCATGGCCTCGCCCAGAAAGATCGGCCCGGCGCGCAGGAAGGCCCGGCTCAAGAGTTTTTCGCGCATTCTGGAGCCGTCTCGGCTGTCGAACGGCTATGCGGTTCTCTACGAAACGCCGCACACCACGGAACCGGGAGAATACAGCACCATCTTGTATATGCTCGACGGGGACAGCCGCAAATCGCGCTGCATGGTAGGCGAAGACTGGCTTCTGCTGGCCGGCGGGGAGGACGAGGCGACCATTTTGACCGCCCGTGATAAGGAGGAAACCGGCGAATTCGACATGATCGTCTGCTATTACCGATAAAGCCTCTTAGGTTCCAGGATTTCGCATTAGCAAATGAGACAACCATTTGAGACACGAATTCAACTAATTTGGAATTAGTAAAAGGTGCTTCACACCAAAGGTTGATTTTTTGATGCCTTGCCAGGAGCCTAGCGAACACCGACAAGAAACGATTTGCATTATGAGTTTTCCAGACTCCGGTCCTGAGAGCTAGGCACCAACTACCGTCATGTGCTTGCTTAAAAGGCCCTAGATGATATTTCACTGAGAATTATTTCCAGCCGCCGGTAAGAGCTTCACGGGTCTCTAGCCAAAATACATCTGTCTGGCTTAAACCGCTCTGTGCCAGGAGTTCCAGATCCTGTTGCAGTGTGAGGGGTTGATCGCCCTCGTTGATTTCAAGTTCCTTGAGAAACCGGCGCGTGTCAGCAACATTGGCAAACCGTTCATCATCCGCCGAGGCACGGGTCACGATGCCGCGGGCCCGCATATCCTGATAGTGCCTCTCCATTTGTGCATCACGAGCGATGATCAGATCCGCGTTCAGCAACCACCCACCCGGCTTCAGAAATTGAACCGCCCGTTTCAAAACTTCAGTTTTATCGGCCTTGTTCAAATGATGGAGGGCATAACAGGAAATCACAAGGTTACCCATTTCATTTGGCTCAAGCAGGGCATTCAACGCCCTGAAATCGCCCACTCGAAAGTCTACCCGGTTTTGAATATCACCAAAACGAGCATTTGCCACGTGAATCATCGAAGCGGCGCCATCGACGGCCAACACGGTCGCATGGGGGTAAGCCCGCAGAAATACAAGACTGAGGAAACCAGTCCCCACCCCTAAATCAAGGATACGTAAAGGTACCTCGCGGGGGAAAGGCAGCATAGCCAGAGCCATTTCGGCCATCTTGTGGCGATTGGGATGCATGATGTCCATGTCCATGTCGTAATGGGCGATCCGTTGCGGTATATCGTAGGCCTTGATACTGTCGCCTGCCATGGTTTGTCCTCCACTGACTGTTTTCATAATTTTCTCATGAACTCTTCTTTCAGGATAGTTTTTCGCCGTGTGATAACGAGGGTACTCTGTGGGGTTGTCAAAAGGAAATAGAAGATAAATCAAGGCCCTCCACCCGTAAATCCAAACGATATTCTGCGACTTGCCGAATCGACGGCCAAGATAGGCCAGAATGTGCTAATGATTGCGATAGAAGGAGACGAGTGACAATCACCTGCCACCTGAGAGCATCTGGGTTAATTTTTCCGAGAATCAAATCCCCCAGGTCCGCTTTCCCAAGCAAACCCGGGTCCATCCTCGGGAGCGTCTACACTAACTTCCAGATACGCACCTCCATCCGGACACCAGAAAGGTTATGATCCCCGGTGCCCTCGCCAGTTGCAGAATCTGGCTACTACCGCCGATAAGAAGCTCCCACGGTCGCAGCCCGGGCCAAATCCCCGCCTTGGAGAAGTTGCTTCTGGCAGAGCTCGTCTCCCAGCGCGGAGAAGTCACACCTCTTCGGGAAGAAGCCGCTATAGATGGGGTGTATCGGGTTGAAGCCCCCAGCTATGGATCTCAAATTGATCCTCGGGTAAGTTGACTATGGTTTTGATCAGGCGAGCGGCTACTTGATAGGGGTCGCAATTGGCTCCCGGCCGACGGTCCTCGAAATAGCCGCAGCCCTGGGACATTACCTGGTAGGGAATTCGAATCGAACTACCGCGATCGGCTATCCCATGCCTGAACTCATCGATCCTGCTGGTTTCGTGTTGCCCGGTCAAGCGTTTTTCCAACTCGTGCCCATAAACCTTGATATGGTTTTTGTGCTTATCCTTGAGCAGGATCATGGCATGGTTGATCACAGAAATCCCGCCAGGGTCCCTCATGGCTTTTGTCGAGAAGTTGGTATGGCAGCCGGCACCGTTCCAATCGCCGGACATAGGCTTGTTGGAGAGACTGGGCAGAATATCGTGGTTCTCACCGATGCGGTAGAGCAACCAGCGGGCAACCCAGAGCTGATCAGCGATCTCAAGTGCACCGACCTCTTCATCGGCAAGACCTCGGTAACCAAGTTGGAATTCCCATTGGCCGGGCATGACTTCCGCATTGATGCCGTAAATGGCCAAACCGGCTTCGAGACAGGCGCGGGTGTGGTCTTCGACAAATTCGCGGCCGAAGATATCCTCGATGCTCACGCCACAATAGTAGGGCCCTTGTGGCCGCGGGGCACCCTTGATGAGAAAACCCAACGGATGGCCGTCGCGATACAGTGTATACTCCTGCTCAAAACCGATCCAGGGTTCATCTTTCGAAGCGCTGTGCTCCAAGATTTGTCGCAAGAGGGCGCGTGTGTTCGAGCAATGGGGTTGACCCTCATGGTCCAGTACTTCGCAAAGGACCAAATAGCTTCCTGCTCCACGAAGGGGGTCTCTGTAAAAGTTGACGGGTTTCAGAGTGAGATCCGAATCAGAGCTGTGGGACTGATATGTCGAGGAACCGTCAAAGCTCCAGGTGGGAAAACTGGCGAGATCGACCTGATCTTTTCGAATAGGGATGATTCTGGTTTTCGAGCGCACATTGCGCACGGGGACCGCACCGTCCAACCAGATGTATTCTGCGAATCCAAGTTGTGACATGAATGCCTCCTGCTTTGTGTGGGTTGGGATACAAATCCTCTCGTCCTATTAGCGGAATAGGAGACAAAAACGGGCGGATTCCAGCAGAGAAATTCTTCTATTCGTCCTCTTTATTTTCCTGGAGATGCTTCAATAGAAAGGCCCGGGCGGTGCTCCATTTGGTTTTGACGGTTGTTTCGCCCATGGCGAGGTCCTCGGCGATTTCTCGAATTGTCATTCCCAGAAAGTAGCGCAAATGAACAACCTGAGCAAGCAGAGCATCGTGTTGCTCGAGCTCAGCCAGGGCTTTGTCCAAGTCCAGAATTTCCTCGGTCTTGGTGGGCGTGATGGCGAGAGTCACACCCTCGGCGATATCCACAGTTTGGATCAGCCCACCACTCTTCTGCGTCTGCAGGGCACGCGCCTTGTCTATGACTTTGCGACGCATGACCATGCTGAAGAATCTGAGAAAATGCTTGCGGTCTTTGAAGTTGACCAACTCCTTTTCCGCAAGATGGGCAAACGCGTCATTGATCAGGGACAGCGTGGCATAATCCTGCTTTTCCTTATTGAGATAGTTGCCAGCGATGCCTCTGAGCACATCGATGGTCTTGGCGAAGACCTGTTGATAGGCTTCTTCGCTCCCTGCTTGCCAGCTCCGCAACAAGCGGGTAATAGTACCTGGTTCCGTCATAGGCTCCGCTCTGGGCTCACCTGCCCTTTGTTATTAATGACTTAGCAGACGAGAGCAGAAAAGACAAATGATTTTAGGCGGAACCATATTTTTGACTTGGTACCCAAGGTTTGGGCCTGTCGCCTTCGTAGAGGAAGATACGAAACATCAGAGAATAAGTTGGCTGTCCAGACAACTTGAGCGGGAGCTGAGTTAAATAGTTTCGTTATCAGGATCCATGATGGACATTATTTCCTTTTCGAGATCCTTTACAAGAACATTGAAGCCTTGCGCATTAAGCGGGATTCGGTGAATTTGACCCACCAACTTGATTAGGCCAACAAAGTTGTGCTCAAATTTCCTGAAGTCATAACCCACAACTGTATCAAAAGGACGAGGAACTGCCCTTTTAAAAGATGAACCATCCAATAAAAGGGGAATGATAGGCAAGCCTTGCTTCCAGCGAACAAGAATTCTTTGATATTCTTGGTTGAGCGGGGTTCCTTCTGAACCTTCCTTTATTTTTTGATGATAACTGGTTGTACAACACATCAGAAGCGTATCGCATGTGAGTATTTGGTCAAGGAATAGGGATAAGGGCTGGCCAGGCGGGCTGTCATTATAATCAATAATAGTCTGAATATCTGCCTTCCGAAGGTGCTCCTCTAGTCGCTTTAGGAACTGTTGATGTGCCGCATCACCACTAGAGTAACTAAGAAAGCATGTTGGTTTTTTCTTGAGATGATGCTCGTCAAGATATCGCTTGAACCGCACAAGGGCGTGTTCATAGGCAGTACGAAACTTTACCTCGTCAGCTCCATCTGAGATTTTATCTATTATGTACTTTGGCAGTTTTAAAGACACATGGGGCTGGAATATTTTCACTCCACACTTCAGACAGAAAACAAAATCACGCTCCTCTTTTTTAAGAATGTCGACGGCATCCCGGCCAATCCGGTTACCGCATTGATTACACTCAACAGATTCATAACGACGCCATTGCACTTCTCTTTTTTTGAGGAGAGACTCAAAAATGCTCTGAAAAAGATGCTTTGTTGAATCACTGACTCCAGCAGAGTATAGAAGGACAAAGTGGGCTTCACCTTCTTTTTCTTGCTCGTACATTTTAAATCCGCATGTTTCATCATTTAACTTATAATGTGCTTGGTTTTGCCATTCTTCAACACGAGTTATTATCGGAAAATATCCTAACAGAACTACAAGAATTGCATATGTGTTCTCTAAAAGGCCGGTAACGATATAGGTGGCACCCTCAACGATATTCTCCTGTTCCTCACTGAGTCTGCGAATGTTGATCAATGCAGGGAAAATGAGCAGACTGTTGTCATTTTCTACTGAGGCACGGAGGCACAGATTGTGGAGAATCAAGGTCGAGGCTGCTGCATCCAGTAGGATTTTCCGTTCCGCTTCCGAGAGCCGTTGCAGTTCGGGAAAGGCATATTCACCTCTGAGAAGCTCCCATTCATTGACTGCCCCGAGGCCCCTGGGGTTAGCGCGGGCTTTCTGGATCACTGAAGAAAGGAGGCGTCCGAGAAGGTCTGGTGCCATCAATAAGTATTCTTTGCCCTTAACATCCTTGAGTGGATGGACAAAGCCATGATTAGCCATATTAGTGATGACTTGTCGCATTTCTGCTCTTGAAAGCTTCCAGGTTGGGTGAATACCAGATAGAGATTCTTCTAATTGGTCATAGGCCACCAGGGACTCTTTAGCTTGTCTCTTGTCATTAAAGATATAGTCTTTAAACTGCTGGAATGTATCAGTAGTTATGGTTGTCTGGTTTTTTGTGTGCTCCATTGCTGATTTGAGCTTTTCTAAGAGAACGTCAATTCCTCGCCCGGTTTTCGCGCTAGTCTCTAAGTAAGTGTCAATCTGACGAGAATCACAGAATTTTAAAATTTCTTCTTTCCGCAATGTCGGCGAACCTACATCGATACGCGCGGCAATAAGAAAAATGCGAGATGGGCGGCCTCGTGACCTGTTCAGGATGTTGAGCCAGAACTCAACCCCTTTAAGAGGTTTTTGCCTTTCGCTAGGATCAAACAAAATCAGGGCAATATCGATATGATCCATAAACAGGGGATGTATCAAGCGATAGTCTGCCTGTCCCGCTAAATCACAAAGCACTGCTTGATGCTCTGTTCCATCTTGAGTTCGCGTCCTCAAAACATCCAGGACAACGAATACCTGACCATGTGTGGCTTCTGACGCCGCAAATTGACCTTCGGTCAGCCGATGCCTTAAACCGGATTTACCTACTCCCCCCTCTCCAAGCAAAACGATTTTGGTTGTTGTAAAGCGACGTGTCGGCATGGCTTTTTTCTTCTCGGAAAGCGTTCGAATCTGGACTTCGGTGTCCCGCTGCCCGGGAATGGCGACCCGATTGGATTTGCAGGGGTGAAAGACTGCACCTGGTAAAATATAGAAGTTTTCGTGAGGCTCGACCTGAATACGGTGGAGCACCGCCCAGTTTTTTGTGGCCCAAATCATAACCGTCCCGGATCGATCCGCAGATACCAACTTCCGACCATCATTTGTAAAATCGACTGAACGACCGCTGCCAGCATGACCTTCCAGTCTTTGGAGCAGGTGTCCTTTTAGGGTGTTCCAAAGACGTATAATGGAATCCCGACCCACCGAAGCCAGCGTTTTTCTGTAGAAAGAAAGGCTAAATACAGGGCCCTCGTGATCGAGCAGAGGGCGTGGAGCACCTCCGCCTGGAGACCAGAGCCAAATCACCTCTCCTGTTGCATATGCCAACATCTGGCGGGGGTCCTTAGACCAAGCTGTCGCATAAATCTTACCGTGTTCGTTCTGACTAAGAGGTTTCAGGGTCTTTTCAGCTAAGCTGTAGAGGAGTAGCAAACCCGAGTCGGTCCCGATGGCGAGGTACTGATCATCGTGTGAAAAAGACAGTGACAAAGCTCGTTTTGCTGGGATTGAGAGCAATGTGCCAGGTTTCCAGGTGCCGGTTTCCAAGAGCTGAACCTGGGAGTTCGATTCACCGACGGCAAGAAGCCGACCATTTCGTGACCATTCAAGACCACCTATTGCGGATTGGCACTGATTGGTCTGGACCAACAGGCCGTTTTCGGTCCAGATAGACAAAGACCGTCCATTGGAAATGGCGATGTGTTTCCCGTCGGGTGACCACCTGAAGCGACCCACAGGGTTCCTGCTTCTGCCAATCGTGTGCTGAATCGCAATATCTTTCTCGCTATGCTCCGATTCGGACAAGGGTTCCTCCTTATTTGCGCACAATCCTTTAATGGCTCATGATGCGGCCAGCCAAAAACGCGCCGATTTCTGCGAGCTTGGAATTGTAGGCGTCCTCAACCGACCGCCCCTCTACCTCGTGATGAATAGAACGCATATCGAAAGATCCACAGAGCTTTCCGTCGACAAATACAGGGGCGGATAACCAGCCTGTGTTCTGGTTGGTGGCATGCTCGCGGCCTCTGTGGCCCTTTAACCAGTCCTCCAAACCCTCGTCGGTTATGGGTACGGCGGAAAACGGCCTGATCTCCTCGGTTGTCCCATCAACATCGTCGTAATCGTAATCCAGATATTGAATACGAACATTTGCTGTAGTGAGCATATGGAATTTCTCCGCGATCGTCATCAGACTCCGGTGATTATCCATATCTGTCTTGCTCAAGAGAAGGGTCTGATATATCAAATTGAAGAAATGCTCTTCAGGATGAAGAATCGTAGTGGCGGCAGGAGAAAGGGGGTCGTAACTGATTCGTTGAACCGAGCTTTCCAGGAGCCGGCACAGCTTCTTAGGGATCAGCAAGGGCTTTTGTAGCTTGACGTAACCCAGCACGGGACCGATTGCCGGGAAGGGCACGAGATAGGAGCTCACAGGAGCACTCTCTTGGCTAAGGATAGGTTTACCGGCTAACACCTCCTTAATAGGATCCGTGATCGCATACAGATCGGTAATGTCGTTTCCCTGCTTGTGGATGAGCTTACCATGACGTTTGCCGTCTGCCATATGGATGGAGATAATGATATCTGGATAACCGTCCACAATTTCCCGAAGCTGTGCTTCCAGCTTTTCAGCGTAATCGACCTGCTTTCGACCTTGATGTTCAGTCCACCAACTGTAAAATCCCCATGGTTCCTTGGCTTCCAGTATGTCGCGAATCAAGTCAGCGTAGCTAACGGCAATGGCTTGTTCCCTTTTGGTAAATTTGACATTTGTTTTTTGGATCATGTTGTCCATCAACATAGCACCGACCACATGATCGTATTGGAAAATAGGTACAATCATCTCTGAAAAGGTCACTCCATCTGTTGTGATACAGCTTGTATCTCCCTCCCCAGAGATAATAGGCTTTCCATTTTTAAAGGCTCTCCCCGTTAAACCTTGATCCTTGGGCAGATGCCAGTACTGCCCTTCTGAAATGAAAATAGAAAGATACCCGTGGGGATCTTCGAAAGCCAAGAAGCCTTGATCAGCTCCGATGCTTTTCTTTGCATTTCTAAATAACTTTTTGAGAGTAAGCTGCGAATTGGCAACCCTAGATTGAAGGTCGATTATTCGTTGCGTATCGCTTCTCATAGTTCCTCCATTATGAGATGATATTGAGACCATGATGTTGGCCTCCTCACAGTCCGGGTTCAGGTGGCTCTATCCCTTGGGCGCTTCTTCCAGTGGGCCGGTAAAAATACTGAGATGCTCATCGTTAGCAAATCTAGCCAGAAGTTCCTGGCCACAATAGCTATTTCCCTTTTCATCGGGGACGGGGCTGTAAACGCCAATGCCCATCTTGCCCGGGACCACAGCCAGAATTCCCCCACTGATACCGCTCTTGGCTGGTATACCGGTACGGTAGGCAAATTCACCAGAGCCATCGAACATACCACTGCTGGTCATCATTGATGTTGCTATGGTGACATGACGTGGCGGGGCCAAGTATTCACCATCAAATTTCTGGCCATTGTTGGCTAAGACTGCCCCGGCATGAGCTAGATCTTTACAGGTGACCTCAATCGAGCACATCCGGAAATAAACGGAGAGAATATCTTCGATGACCTCTGCATCCACAGGCCGATTGTGCCGTCGTAACAGATCGAAAAACACACCCTCGTCGTTCATACTCCAAGCAAGGGATCGGTTTTTGAATCCGGTTCGGCGTTCGGATTCATACACCTGCCAATTGATATCGATATATGGGTTTCCGCAAAGACTTTTAACGAATTCAAGAAAGTCATCTATATCGAGAAGTTCTGGTGGATTAATGCCCTTTTTTCTCAGTTTTTCAGGCCATTCATCTGGTATTTTTTTATCATCACTCCCATAATACTTGGGAATCATAGCTGCTATTAGGATTGCACCGGCGTTGATCATTGGGTTAAATGGAACCAGTCGGAGCACATTAGAATCTTCGTACCTTTTCCATTTGAGATGATCAAATGGCTCGCCTGAGGGCTCTTTTCCCACATACTGGAAAACACGCCCTTCTCCTTGCATATTTAGCGCATAAATCAACCCAAAAAGCGTTGAGATAGATTGTAGGGTAAATTTCTCCGTACAATCTCCACCTTGAACAAAGGTCGCTGCCCGGTCTTTTCCCTGAAAACAGATAGACATACCAGTGTTGATGGCTTTGTATGAGCTCAGCTCAGGGATATAGTCGGCCTTTTTATATTCTTCTGGCGGAGGAGAAAGGTTTTTTACTTCGTTGGTCAGTTTTTCGAGGTCAGCATTTCCTTTGAAAGAGACCAGGCTTGGTGTCATGTATTCTTTATGGAAAAGGGACAAGTCGTATTTTTTAGATAGGTTCCCTAACATGTATAAACCACGAACGCTGTTTCCCTTTTCGTCCAAGGGGGGAGCAAAAGTGGCGATACCCGCCACACCTGGGACAACACAGAAAATGCCCCCACCGACACCGCTTTTGGCAGGCATGCCTACATCGTGCGCGAATTGGCCGGAACCGTCGTACATTCCGCAACTGGACATGAGCGTGACGGCTGTGCGAACATCGTCGTCATTAATGATCTGCTCACCTGTAAAAGGGTCAGTTCCTCCGTTTGCCAGTGTACAGGCAGCTGTAGCCAAGAGCTCAGTTGTGACTAGAATCGAGCATTGGCGGAAGTAATTGTTGAGAACCCGCTCGACAAAATCAACTTCTTCGATCTTGGCATCCCGGTGAATCTCGATCTCATCGTCGGATAGCTCATCATGCAAACCATGGTCTCGCTTATGTGTAATCTCCTGGTGAAAGATACCGTCAGCACTCATTCGCCATGCAAGCGCTCGATTACCATGGCCGGTACGCCGCTCGGACAGATAGACAGCCTCATCGACGATCAGAGATTGCGTTGACCTGCACAGCTTCTCAACAAATTTCAAAAACCGTGGAAAAGTCTGGGGATCTCCCTCTTTCGTCCCAGGAAACAAAGATGTAATCAGAATGGCACCCACATTTATCAACGGGTTGTAGGGCATATGTAACCCACCGACACTTTTAACGCGGGGTTCAGCATTGAAAGCATCTCCTGTTGGTTCCTTGCCCATCCGTTTGAAGACCTGATCTGCACCGCGCTCCTTGAGAACATACAATAAAGCTAGGACCTTGGAAATAGACTGAATGGTGAAGCTATCGTCCTTGGGACGCTCCTCCTCTCCAATCTCTCCCTTAGCTCCTCGCAAATAACGATTGCAATCTCCTGCCCGGTATTGACGGCGATCCGTCAAGTGCGTAGAAATACCCGTTTTGTAATCCAGTGCCATGCGGAGTTCGGGAATATAATGGGCCACATCTCCACTCCGACAATTGAATTTTGCATCGATGATCAGTTCTTCGAGGTAGCCCTCATCAATGCTAATGTCGAGTTGCCGCACTGGCAGACTATTGGGCTTGGGTTGGGAGTCCGCATTGCTTGGGACGACAGCAGTTTTGTCGGGGGCAGGTGTCGATTTTTTTGCGGGCATTTTTTGAGCTTCGCTCTTAATAGGCTTGAGCTCCGCAGGTTTTCCCATTGTCTTCTTACTCATGAATCCTCCCTGGAATCAGCTTTCGCCGGCATGTTGCTGTCAAAGCTTATAGCGGGAATGGGATGGAAAACGGTCGGATTCTGCGTTGTTTTTCTAATACTAGATGCTGAACGCGGCTATATCGCGCATAATCAAGGGTCCCATGATGCCCATCATTTGGCAATTTTTTAACAGCAGGCGTTTCTCCTCGGTTAGCCCATTGACCTCCGGGGTCTGGTTGTGCTCGTTTTCCTCGATCAAAGCGAGGGTTTCTCCCAATGCGAAGCCCAGTAGGTAGGCAGGACGTAGCTGTCTATGAGCCCTTGCAAATCTCTGGTATTCATCCCGAATGCCGCGAGTTTTCAGGCGACCTCCGATAAAAATTGCCGCATCGGAAGCTTGGACCATCGCATCTCTCATGACGGCCAGGTCCTCCTCCAGCGGCAACGAGCCATCTTCGGAGCCCATCCAGCGAACCTCGCCGAAGATTGTCCGGTCGTCAACCGCGACCGGCGTCTTGCCGCGAAAACGCCGCAGTTGATAGAGATCGATCTTTTCTCCGCCCATACCGATCGATTTAGCCGCATGATGGATCAAGGGGGTGATGCTGGGGTGCCCGCCAAAAACGATATTTCCGTCCGCTCTGAAGATGCATCGACAAAGTACGATCAGCTCTGACAAAAGGGATTGGGCGAAAAAGGATTGGGCGAGTTCATCCGGGATGCTGGCCGAGATCATGATGCGTTTGCCTGCCAGCAGGCTCCGTTTTGCCATGACGTGCCTCCTCATTTCTCCAGGTAATCCCTGATTTCTTCCACGGTGATGGCCCGCAACGGCTCACCTCTACAAGCCCAGCCCAATGCCATTCGGCGGCAGGGCGGCACCGGTGTCTGTCCCACGTGCAAGGCTTGGCGGAAGCGATGTTGTTGGGGCTGATAGGCCTCATGGAGCCTGTACAAATGCTCCAGCTTGGGCGTACCCACATCCAATTGCAGGAGTGTCTGCATGCTCTCACAAGCTTCGTTGCCGTAACCAATCCTGAAATTGCGGGATTCGGGATCGTAATCGCAGACCAGATCGAGCTCTTTGCAGGCATGATCAATTGTCTCGGATACCCACATTGCGAAGTCCCAGCGTTGATCTCGGAGCTTTTGGAGACGCATGCGGATCGTGTCCGTGGGTCTGGGTTCCTCGTTCCAACGCACAATTTGGGCTCGGGGAATAGGGAACCCCAGACGATCACTGTCGGTTTGTATCAGGATGATCGGGAGAAATGCTTCGACAGCTTCGTTGAAGCGCTCGTGATAGGCATGATATGCAGCTTGGCAGGTTTCGACGATCAGGAGGGCGTCGGTCGGCCCAAGATGGTGCAAGGGCGTGCTAGGGTCGAGGTGCTCGATCTCGAATTCGGGTCGCAATTGGGCCATGATCGAGCCGAAAATCGGCCAACCCTCATCCGTCTGAAACATGACCTTTAATCTCATGAAAGACTCCTGTGCTGCGATAAGTGGTAAAGCTTTCTAAAAAAACCTCGACTTTTTGTGGAAAGGGCGAGACTCGTTGGCAGCTACTCGACGACCTAGGCAGAGGCGGAATCCGACGGCCTTGTCCCTGACCCGTCCACCCAAACCCTCGCGAAAGCTGGCGCGCAACATCTCCAGGGGCGCGCGCCAATGACCACCCCTGATGACCCGCAGTTCGCCGCCGGTATCGACAACGGGATCGATAACCGCTTTTATTCTCTTCTGATACGCCTCTTCGTCCCAATGGTCACGGCACCATTCCGCCACATTGCCAGCCAGGTTGTGGATCCCGGTGGCGGTCATGCCACTGGGGTGATGGTGCACCTTGTTGGGAAAGCGACAATCGAAACAGGCGTGTTTACGGGTGGGTTGGGTATCACCCCAGGGAAAGAGCCTGCCCTCTCGACCGCGAGCGGCGAATTCCCACTCGGCCTCACTGGGTAGACGGACCTCCCATTCGGGGCGGAACCAGCTAGGTACCGCTTTGCGCATGCGGTCATCCATCCAGCGGGCGAAAGCCATTGCATCGTACCAACTGATGCCTACAACCGGTTGTTCCGGATCCTCAAAGCCCGACTGCCCCATCCAGGTAGGAGCCGGTCGATCAGCGGCACAGAGGAATTGACTGTACAGGCGGTTGGTAACCTCATAACGCCCGAATGCGACCAGCTTTTTGATGGTGACTGGATGAGCCGGTTTGGAACGATCCCAGGGGCAATGGTCGTCACCCTGGTGAAATGAGTCACTCTCGAGAAATACCCAATAGCGGTCTTCCTCGGGAGAGCCCGGCGGCGGTCGTTTAGGTGGATGCCCGCCCTCCACCCATGTCAGGGGTTTCCATTGGTAACCCTTGCCGCGACCCACACTGATGATAAGGTGTTGCTGCTCCTTGGGGATCTCGAGATGCTTCAGCAATCTGGGGTAACAGACATTCGCTTGGATGTTCCTCAATTCTTTCGTGTGTCTTATGGGTTGGCCCAAATTCGTTAGCACACGGTAACGGATAAACCGACCCAACAGTTCCCCCTTCTGCCCCCCTGGGCTCAAGGGTCGATCGTGAACCTCGTCGCCGATTCTCAGCTCTCCGCTCTCATCGTCCCATCGGTAGAGAATGTCCGTCTTTGGGTGGAGAAAGTAATGAACCGTCATCTGTGCCTCCCACTCTTGATGTCTTTAAGCGGGAACGGACAGGATTTCGGTCGGCACTCACGGTTTTTTTTCGAGGTCTGTTCGGATTGAGACCCAAAAACGAGTTGCCTCCGGCTTTGCCCAGACTCGGTAGAGACGTATGATCAGATCCAATGCTTCCCGCTTGAAACCGCTTTGACCGGCCAACAGTCGCTCCGTGCCTTCTAGAAGAAGCGGTTCTGCCTCCTGGTAACGCCCGAGCTCGGTCAAGCACCTACCCAAGTAGGTGAGAAAAACGGCAAGGTAAGGATGGTCCTTGGGAAAGACGGTTGGTGCCTTGTGTACTAGATCTTCCAAAAGGGGCAATGCTTCCCCGTAACAACCCTTTTCCATCTGGATTTCGGCCAGTGTGCAGAGCGAGAGCAGAGTTTTGTCGCGTTCTTCCCCCAGGATTTCCACCTGGCGCGCATAGGTATCTCGAATCAGGGTTTCCGCTTCGTCAAGTTCACCCAATCTTCGCAGGACATCGGCCAGGTTATTGGCCGTACGGAGGGTTTCCCAATGGCCAGGCCCGAGCTTGTCGCGATAAAGGATGAGCAAGACACGGAGAATGTTCACCGCTTTTTCGTGGTCGTCGGTCGCACTCAAGGCAATCGCCAGATTAGTACCCGTTCTTAGACTTTGGGTATGGTCTTCCCCCAGGAGAGATTTTAGGTTTTGCCACACATATTCAAAGATCGGAATAGCCCCTTTGACATCCCCTTCTTCCAAAAGGATGAGACCATAGGTTCCCTCGGCGCGCAGGCTGTCCTCGTGATCCTTGCCGAATGCGCTGATTCGCTGTTCAAGAACTCGCGATATTCTTTGCTTAGCCTCTTGGTATCGCCCCGCGTCGATCAAGGCGACGACTAAGCTCTCCTCGGCGGACCAGGTCTCCCAGTGATCCGGACCATAGGCATTACGAACTGCATCCAAGGCAAGGCGGTACTGCTTCTCGGCTTCTTTGTGACGCCCCTCGAGACGGAGTCCATTCGCCAACATGCGACGCGTAACCGAAATGTCACGGTGACCGCCACCCAAGACTTGGATCTGACGGTTCAAGGTGCGGTGGTAGAGTTCACTCGCTTCCTGAAATCGTCCTGTCAGGCGAAGGGTGTCCGCAAGACCTTGATTGAGCGATAAGCTGATAGCGGCATCTACGCTGATCGTGCTGATGGCCTTTTCAAACACCTGCTCCGCTTTTTTGAAGCGATTCGTGCGATTGTACAGGTAACCAAGGCGCTCCAAAAATGCCACGGTGTTCGGGTGGGCCTCTCCGAAAATCGCGGACCTCAGATCATAACCTTTATGGAAACAGCGCTCAGCGGAAGAATAGTTACTGGTACTCAAATACGCTTGACCCAGTGTGAACAAGCAATTTGCCCTGATGACTGGGAAGGCATAGAGCTCGTCCACCTCCTTCTCAGCCCGTTCCAAAAAAGCCCGGCCTCGATCACGTGCTGTTTTGTGAAACGGGTTGGGATCCTGGAGCAAATGGTGCACCACTTCTTCGACAGCCTGAAAACGAACCTGAATTTCGCGGGCCTTAACCTGCTGCCTACCCCGTTCGATTATGAGAGTGCGATTCTCGAGATACTGATCCGCCAGAAAAAATGCAATAGTTAACAGAACGAGACCCATTACTGTTGCGACCGTGACAACCCGGGTATGTCTTCTGATCGTCTTGCGGATACGATAGTGCAGGCTGGGTCGTCTGGCCGTTACCGGTTTGAAATCGAGGATATTGCGGATGTCCTCTGCCAATAAGGCCACTGTGGCATATCTCACCTCGGCATCTTTTTCCATCGCCTTGCGGACCACCAAATCAACATCGCCTCGAAGCTCGGCAGGAGAGATATCTGTCGGGTCTTCCTGGCGTTGGATTTTACTGGGCAGGGGCGGGTCTTCCTCTTGGATGATTTTGAGAACATCGCCATAGCTTTTCGTTTTGAGACGTTCTGGGTCGAAGGGAGGACAGCCAGTAACCAGTTCGTAGAGGACACATCCTAGTGAGTAGACGTCGCTTTTGGTTGAAATCTCCTCCATACCTATTTGCTCCGGTGACGCATAGGCAGGCGTGCCCAACACCATCTGGGTTTGGGTCAGCCGTGGACCAAGCACTTGTTTAGCGACACCGAAATCGATCACTTTGGCGTGGGGAAGGCGACCAAGCGTACACACAAGGATGTTGGAAGGCTTGATATCGCGATGAATGATATCATGATCGTGAACGTGCATGATGCCGGCACAGACCTGGAGGAAGACTTGAAGTCGCTCGCGCAGGCCTAACCCATTCTCGGAGCTATAGGTGGTAATGGGCTTTCCGGGAAAGTATTCCATGGTGAAGTAGGGCATCGAGCGGAAGCTACCCACTTCATAGATATGGGCGATGTTGGGGTGGCTCATGCGAGCCAACATGAGACACTCCATTTGAAATCGCCTGCGGGCGTTATCACTGGGAAAGCCGTGAAATAACTTCAACGCAATCTCTCGCTCCGGCTCGCACTGACGCACTCTGTAAACACGACCCATGCCACCGGTCCCCAACAGGTCGACGACCTCGTAGCCGTCGATTTCTTCCGGGTCCTGCTGATCGGCTTCGAGAACCCAAAGTCCTTGATATCGCAAGAGAAGGGGCTTGTCCAGAAAGGTGTCGGAGCAGTCGTGGGCCTCTAGCAGCAACTCCAGTTGTTTCTTGAGGTCACCATTCTCGGGATAGTTCCTTTTGGCCTCGGCGATTGGGTCGTCGATCCCGCCACTGAGAAATGCTTCCAGGAGATGCAAGGCATCTTTCTGCGTTTTGGAGTTGTCCATCCTTTTTTCCTCAAAGCTTCCCAACAGTTGGCTCCCGGCGCTTCGACAGGCTTCTGTAATCGACTTGACTCATGTTGTTATCGAGCTGTTGCTCCGCTGTTACCATCGGCAAGGTTCCTCACAACTAACTTACACTTTGCCACAGAGGCAAAATGACTGAATCAACAGGAGGAATCGACATGATCCAATATCTGATCCGAGTTTTTGACTGGCTTTGCACGCATCTGCAGCGGTCAGGACATACTGAGTTATCCATAAGCTCCCCGGACATTCCCAAGCCGGAGGGTTCCAAATACTACATATCCGAAACCCAAACGATCACTCGGCAGACCACTGCCAGCTTTGATCCCCTGCCGCCGTCCGCTTGCCCTTTGGCAAACCACACTGGCAATGCAACAAACCGAAATGCTGAAAACATCGTCGATCCAGCATCGAATCCTCCAGAGCCGGATCCACCCCAATAATGACGAACCTGGCATTCTTCCTGATAATCTACTAATAGTAACCAATCCTCGCTCCTAACAATAACAATTGATGACTTTCGCGTCAAAAAGTCGGGTATCCCGGGCGCTCGGCTTTAAGCAAATCATCTTTCCTTTAAGCGGTAAAGAAGGAAAAAGAGGTTACCAATCTTGTATGATTAGGAGATTGCCAACCCTGAAGAAAATACCGGCTCGAATCCAAGCCAACCATTGCTATGAGCCCTGCGAGCTGATCAACAAGCATTCCTTCAGGTGCTTGGCAAAAAACTTTACGTCTTCTATCGTGGTCCGCGCGGCAAATGATCGAGGAGATACCTTGCCATGAGCATGCGCACGTGCATCACCGTTCCTTTCCCCTCGAAGAGCCCGTGATCTCGATTGGGATAGGCCATGTAATCGAATCGCTTTCCCAGTTCGATCAGGCGGTCGATCAAACCCTCGGTGATTTGAAGGTGCGTGTTCGTTTCGCCGGTCCCGTGAATGATCAGCAGGTCTCCCTGCAAGCCCTCGGCGAAGTTCAGGGGGGCCGACCGGCGGTATCCGTCCGGATTCGTGTCGCGCGTCTCCATGTATATCTCCTGGAACCACGCGTTGTAGAGATGCGGTTGCGGCTTGGGCACCACGGCGATGCCCACATGATACACGTCCGGTTTGCGGAACATGGCGTTCAGCGTATTCGAACCACCTCCGCTCCAACCCCAGATGCCGACTCGTGACATGTCGACGTACGGTCGCGTGCGGCCCAACTCCTGTACACCGGCCGCCTGCTCCTCGGTGGACAGCGGGCCCAAGCTGCCGAATACCGATCTGCGCCAGGCGGCCCCCTTCGGCGCCGGCGTGCCCCGGTTGTCGATCGACACGACCAGGTACCCCTGCTCGGCGATCATGCGATGGTAGGCCGAGTGCACGCGAAGCCATTGATCCTGTACGGTCTGCGCGTGGGGCTCGCCGTACACGTACACCAGGACCGGATACTTCCGGGAGGGATCGAAGTCTGACGGCTTGAGCATCCAGGCGTCCATGATCACACCGTCCCCAATCTCCAGTTGGAAAAACTCCACCGGCGGCATGTCAAGAGCCGCCCACTTTTTCCGTAACTCACTGTTGTCTTCGAGGACGCGGACTGACCGATGCGCGGGTAGTTCGACGAGCCGCGTTACCGGCGGCATGTCGAATTTCGAGTAGGTGTGGAACGCCCAGCGGGCGTCGGGCGAGAATTCGTAGTCGTGCGTGCCCGGTTGGTCCGGCGGCGTGACCCGCTCGGGCTTGCCCGCTCCGTCCAACTTGACGCGGTAGAGATATTTCTGGGTACCGTTGTCGGGCGACGCGTTGTAGTAGAACCAACCTCGCGCTTCGTCCACCTTGACACGTTCGATGATTTCGCCGGGGCCCGGCGTCAGGCACGCCTGCTCCTTGCCGTCTCTCGTGTAGACGTAAGCGCGGCGCCAGCCGTCCTTCTCGCTGAGCACGATGAACGCATCACCGTCGCGAATCCACTCCAGCCCCAAGTTCTTGCCGTAACTGGCAACGACCCACGCGGGATCGGACTCGTGGAAGATTCGGGAAATCTCGCCCGTGTGCACGTTGGCGAGGAGGAACTCGCGCCGGTCCCGAAATCGGCTGAGTTTCTCCACGAGTACCTCATCCGAATTCCCGGCCCAACTGACTTGCCCCAGATAGAAACCCTCGGCCGGTTCGGGGATCGCAAGCCAGCGCATTTCGGTGCTCTCGGAATCCACTACGCCTACGCGCAATGTGGCGATCGTTTCACCGACCCTGGCGAAGAGATCTTCCCTGGTTTCGGGGTAAGACGGATCGGTCGGGACCAAAACCCGCCTTTTCATGACCCGAGAGACGTCGGACTGCACAAAGACAATCCGTTTGCCGTCAGGGCTCCAGACCGCCCGGTCGTTTGAGCGTGGACCGTCGGCTGTATCGCGGGTCAGTTGGATGGATTGGTCGTCCTCCAGATTCCGCACAAAAAGATTTCCCCCCTCGGTATAGATGACGCGATCTCCATCGGGCGACAGGATGCCGGATCGACCGGGGTCTTGCTCTTCGCTCGGTTCCATGACGGTGCGTTCGCCGCCGGCGACATCGTAACGTACCCGTTCGCGTCGATCTGTTCCGGGAGCGGTCTCCATCATCGTGTAACCGGAACTGTCGGGGAGCCAATCAGCGGGATCTCTGTTGTAGTAATACTTCAGATCGTAAAGTGCCCGCAGCTGCGCCTCGGCCCGGCTTAGAAGTGACTCGTTCGATTTCCCCTCACTTTCCGCTGACAACACGAAATGGGGTAGGAGCAAAAAGGAGATCGCGCAAACTACGAAACGCCGCATCCTTACTGCCCGTCCGCCGCTGATGCAAGTGGTAATCGAAAACGTGCTCCGGAAGATCATTAATCTCAACTTCTTTTTGGCCATGTTGTAGCGGAAGATATATGCGACTTTCATGTTTTCTCTCCCTGTTGGTTGTCGTTTTCAGAATCTCGGTTGATGGGTCAGGTACGGTTTGCCCGCGGTGACAGTGCCCGTGAAAGTCTTTGTATATGCTTCTGCACTGAAACGGACCTTAAATTCCTGGGCAACTGTATCTGAGGGGTATACCCCAAGTAAGAAAAAAAGGAGCATGGTCAATATTGATTTCGTATTTATATAAACAAGTTGGTCACTCCATCATCTCGCGTTATTCTAACTCTTTGCGCGGCCGGCCGTTTGACACATATACGACAAATAACTTATGTCATAGAGCACAATTCACAAAAGTCCAAGGATTCGGCAGAGCAGCTATCACGTCGTTTTCCATTTGGCAAGAAAACGAAGCAGCTAGCTTTAAGGGCCTGATTTTATGTCGCTTGGAGAGATGGAGTGCAATGCCTTCGAGATAGCCGGCTCTTATTTGATTAAGGGGCGGGGATTATTTCAGGCGAATACGAGAAGAAAAGTCCAAGGTTGTCTCCATCACCTCGTTTTAACGGTTTCGACCCGAAATCGGACAGGCTTTCGCCTGACATCTCGTGATGTCGTTACGTTTTCGACCTTTTGATGAGGTTACGCTACCGCATTGGATGCCCCCGGTCGGGGTGCCTCCCTCCGGTGCAGTGGGATCAACCAACCTACCGCTTCCAATGTTTTGCGCGTAAAGGCATCCGAACCGTAAACCGGGCGGGACCAGTTGGCCGGCGCTCGTGTTTCCAGTGCCTCGTGCAGCGATTTCATGTCGACCACCCAGCCCTGAGCCGTAAATTGCTTGGGCAACGACGCCCGCTTCAAATCCGGGTCCGACAAGGTCAGCGCCACGTAACGCATCCAATCCACGTAGGTTCGGGCTTGGATCTCCTTCGGCAAATGTTCGAGTACGCTCAGTTGCGGCGCCTCCGGCTCTTCGCCCGCTTCCAGCTTTTGCTTGAGTTCGCCCACCGAGCTATGCGGGTATTCCGTGGGATCCTCCACGATTCCGGCGCGCACTGCATTCATTTCTATGTAGGTTGCCACGGCCAGTTCCGCATCACCTTCTTCCACCACCACATTCTTGTAACGGGCGCCCCAAAGGTGACCGTTTGTGCCCGCTTGCTTGTTGTAAGCAAAAGCCGTTCCCCGGTTGAAATAAAACATGAAAGCGCTTAAATCGGTATATCGGTTGTACAGGTATTCGGCCATGTGTTCGTGGAAACGGCGAGGGTTTACCTTTCGGCTTTCCGCCAATTCAAAGCGTCGCTTGATGTCCTCCAGATCGAATTCAGGTCGGTCCACACGCAAAAGGAGGTGGTAATGATTTCCCAAAAACGCGTGTGTCAAGACGGAGCAGTAGAAGACATCTGTCAGATGGTTCATGTGATCCGCGAACATCTCCTTGACGGCCGGCGCTTCCAGCCAGTGGACTTGCTGTGCGGTTCGCGTCATGATGTGGTAAAGAGCACCGTCCTTTTCAAGTTTGATTCTACGGGCCATTACCCCGAGCTCCGGTTTGAAATGTAAGGCAAGCGGCGACGCGGTCACAAGCCGCAATGCCGGATAACCATCCTACCCTGGCAAGTCGCTAATGGCCAGGGGTTTTTGGGAATTGATCTTCCGATCCCAAGTGCCCCGATCTTTTGAAAAGCCTCTCATCAATCGACTCCGACACCCCGCATGGCAACCAGAGCCCCGGCGCTTTTTTGGAAGCTGAGGTCGACGGGGGAAGACTTGAACAGCATCGGCCCGACCGCTTACTTCACGTCGTAGATCTTTTCATCGATCAGTATCTTGCCGCCGTTGAACTTTTCAATCGTCAGGTGAATCCCCGCGGTTTTGAAGACGTGCCGAAAGTCAGCGCCATCTTCGATCGAGAAATACGTCTGAGCCTCGTTACCGCCGTGCTCTGGGATCAGGAACAGCAGTTCGAAACGTCGAGGCTGAATTACAGCAATTTGGGGTGTATTTGCTTCTTCAAAGTTGCAGAATCCGTATTTCGGCCGTTATGGGCGTATTGTTTTCAGAAACACGTTGTGAAGCGGTGCGAATCTCCCCATCCCGGTACCGAACAGTGCGCCTATCAGGCCGGAGATCGCTGTCGTTTTCGTTATCAGCATGGCCGGGCGCGCAAATCGACGCGGATTTGCCGGAACAATACGTCCATTTCCGAATGGCGATCCGTTCTGGACGCATTGCAATGCGTCCAGAATCGCCGGACACAACTTATTTCGGAAACACAACTCTTCCTTTTTGGGGCTGAGGCGCTGTCTCGTACGATCAGTCTGAAGGAGCCGATGAGGCACAGAGTGCCCCATGGCGGCGGTATTTAGACTCATGTTTCTCGACTTGTCGGGCCTTGGCGGATTAGCGAAATAGGAAATCCGGGTGGCTGATCAGGGTCCACAAGATGTCTCTGATCGCGGTTTCCGGGTCGCCTGCTTCCAAGCTCTCGTTTGCCGTTCGGCGCTCGGTTTCCGTGGGTAGTCGGTAGAGTCCCCGCGAGAACAGCAGGTTAACCACCTCTTCCCGATCGCCCGCCCGAACCAACTCAGCCAGGTAGGAGACCAACGGGCTTGCCTCGAGCAGGTAGATGACCACCGGATTGTTGAGCAAAGCCAGGGACGTGGCATGCCCCAGGTGCTCGTCGGGAGGACTGCCGGTGTCGCGATCCGCTCTGCCCAAACTGCTCAGCAGGTCGCGGACGGCGCCCTGGTAGTTCAGCAGTTCCTGGTGGTTCCTGACGCCCAACTGTTGCAGCCGGAAAGCGGTGACCTCGTTACCGGGAATGTAGCCGGGTTCCTGAGTGTCCGGCAGGCCCCAGAAATTGGTGACGATGCCCTCCAGACCTTGAGCCAGTACCTTGGGCTCCAGCATGACCAGGTTGAAGATGTTGTTCAGCAGGGTCTCGGCTTCCAATCGCCGCACGCGGGACACGCCGCCCCAGTAGGGACCCAAACCCCGTTCCGGTTCAGCGAACCGGGCGTAATCCATGCCGTAGATCTTGCTGACGGCGATATCTCGGATCAGGGTTTTCATGTTGTAGCCGGTTTCGATGAACCGGTCGGTCATGAACTCCAACAGTTCCGGGTCTTCCGGCTGAACCGTCGTGTTGTATTCGGCCGCCGTATGTGCGTTCAGACGAGCCAGGTCGAAGCCTTCCACCGGTTCCACGAAGGTGCGGCCGATCAACTGCATCCAAACACGGTTCACCATGTTGCGGGCGAACTGGCGATCGGCGGTGAGGATCCTGGCCAGCGCATCGCGTCGCGGCTCATCCGGCGCCGGCGTCTCCCCGGTAAAGGGATAGGCCGGTTCGATGTAGCCGCCGTTCCTTGCCGGACGCATACCCTCACCCGTTCGGGTCTTGGCATAGTAGCGACCGTCTCTGAAGGCGGAGCGACCGCCGTCGATGAAAGGATAACCGTTGTTTCTGAATTCGTCGCGATCGGTGCTCTCCCAGTGGAGGTACTGGTAGCGAACCTGGCCGTTAGCAAAACAGTTGGCGCCGCGGCAGAACAGGACCGACTTGGACAAGAAAGCGGCGAGGCCCCAGAATTCGGTGCGTTTCTTTTCGGTCAGGTAGACGTTGATCTCTTCCAGGTGATAGCGCCCATCGTGACAGGAGATGCAATTGGTTTGCACACCCAAAAATTTCTCGGTGATAAAGGCTGCTTCATCGTCCAAGGCGTCCTGACGTATGAGCGCCGCGTTGGATGCCTCGATAAACATGTTGTAGAACGAACCGGGTGTGTCGACAGGACCGTGGTAGGCAATGATTTGACGAGCCAGGGCGTCCCAGGGCAGGTTGTCGGCCACGGCGGTGCGCAGGGCGCGGTGCTGGTGGTTGCGCATGGCCAGTTGCTGCGGAAAGGCTCGACTGTTGATGAGCGCCTCGAAGAAGTGGGTCCAGCGATCGACATAGGCATCCGAGGCCAGAACTTCGTCCACCATGGCTTCGCGATCCCAGGGTTGAGGCTTTTGCAGCCAGGCCTCCAAAGTATTGGTGGGCGGCAGGGTGCCGGCCACATCCAGCCAGACGCGACGCAGGAAACTCAGATCGTCGGTCAGCACGATCATGGGCGCCGCATGATCAGTGATCTTCTTGCCCCTGGCCGTTCGGTTTTCCAAATAGTCGTCAATCACACTCGAATCACCCGCGGCAACGAGGAGACTGAAACACATACAAAAGAACATCATCGCATGCTTGATTTTCATGTGAACAACTCCTCGATGGGGTATAACGGCCCGGTCAGGCGCGTATCCACGGCATCGTAAACACGGCCGGTAGGTGTGTATTGAATCCGCGATTGCCAGTCGGCTCCCATAGCGCTGAAAATAGTGGCCAACAGGTCGCCGATCAACATATCCCGGTTACGACTCCAGCCCCGGTCGGCCACATAAGAGCCTTTGTCATCCGAAGCACCGATCACGCGGCCTGTTTTACATCCGCCGCCCGTCACCAGGGCCGGCAGTACGTAGGGGTAATGATCGCGTCCGCCGTTGCCGTCGACAGCGCCCACCGTGCGGCCGAACTCGCCCACGGCAACGATGAGGGTATCGTCCAGCAGGCTGCCGCTTTGCCCCGGCAGGTTGCCCAGGGTATCGATCAGGTAGGCGGCGGCATTGTCGAAAGCCCCGGACAGGGTGAACAGATCCCCGCCGGTGTTTTGATAGATATTGAAGTGGTGATCCCAACCGAAGAAATCCAGGAACACCATTCGCGTCCCCAAATCAGCGGACAAGATGCGTACCGCCGCGGCAGCCTGGGTCATAAACCAGCGGTTGTAGAAATTGCCGTTGACTGCCATTCCACCGGTCTGATTGTAGTCCAACAGCCGTTCGTCCCGACTCATGCGGCGCGTGGTTTCCAGAATCTGTTGATAGGCCGCGCGGGGATCGCGGGCTTGGGTGGTTTCCTTTTCCGCCATTTGCGTCAGCATCTCGAAGCGTTGGTCCGGCTGTTCCCAGGGGTGGTTCAAATTGGGCAGCGAACCGTCGGCTTGGATACGGGAGAGCGCGTATTCCACCCCCAGCTTGCCGTTACCCACCTCCGGCCTGGAAACGGCGACTGCAAAAGGCATCACATCCTCGCTGTTCCGTGTATCTTCCAGCAACAAAGACAGTAATGCCATGAAGTTGGGGATGTCGGCAGTCGTGGAGGGGTTTTTGCGGTAGGAGGTCAGCAGGTGATAATTGGCGCGCTCGTGCACCGCTTCTGCCGCGGTCAGGCCGCGCAGCAGGCTGAAGCGATCGGTCATCCCCGCCAGTTTGGGCATGACGCCGGCCGGCCAGTCCAGGGCGCCGCCGATCAATTGGGGACCCAAGCGGTCGGGCGTCCAAAGCCCGCGCTTCAGATCGAAGGTATCGATCTGGCTGGGTCCGCCGCGCAGGTGAATGAAAATAAGGTTTCGCGCGCTGCCGAGGGTCTTGGCAATGCGGCCGGGATGCGTTACCGGCTTGAATCGACCCCGCCCGTAACCGGCGACGGGCGCCAGGGCAAGCGCGGTGGGCGCGGCTATGCAGCGGCCTATAAACTGACGTCTGGTGAGTGCCATGATATGCTCCAACAAACAAGGTTCTGAGTTGAATCTAAAGCTCCCCGACCGGCAAATGCAAGCTCCGGCGGAAAGTTGAGTACCATTACCTACCGATACCTACCGAGCCGAAGAGAACGTACACCCATAAAAAAATTTCAGGAGAGATCTACCTCTCCGGTCGGCCATTTGATTGGCAGGTGACACCGGATCGTGGCATGATAGGGGCCTCTATCGATGTTCGGGAGGACCCTCATATGCGCAGCTTGTCCCTTTTGTTCCTTACCCTCGCTCTTCATCTACACGCCTGGCAGGAAACACCGCCGTCCAAAACCTTCAGCCCCGGAGAACTCGCCGGGGCCGAAAAGGTACTGGGCCTTTCCTTTACTGAATCGGAACGCGACCTGATGCAGAAGAACCTGACCGACGCCCTGGAGAGCTACCGCCTGATTCGCGACTACACCCTGGACAACGGCGTGCCGCCCAGCCTGGTGTTCTCGCCCCTGCCACCGGGTTTCAAGATGCCCGACGATCACCGCGCCCCCCGTTATGTGCCCCTGGGCGAAGTCGTCAAACCCGACGATCCCGCACAGTTGGCCTTCATGACCGTTCCCCAACTGGCCGAGCTGTTGCGTAGCGGCCAGGTGACCAGTGAAGGCTTGACCAGGCTCTACCTGCACCGCCTGGAAAAACACGGGCCTACCCTGCAATGCGTCGTCACCCTTTTAAAGGATTCGGCCCTGGAACGCGCCCGGCAGATGGATCGGGAAATAGCCCGGGGAATGTATCGCGGTCCGCTGCACGGCATTCCCTACGGCATCAAGGACCTGTTCGCGGTCAAAGGGGCCAAGACCACCTGGGGCGCCGAGCCCTACAAAGATCAGGTCCTGGACATGGACGCCACGGTCGCCCGCAAATTGGAAGAAGCCGGCGCGGTACTGGTTGCCAAGCTGACCCTTGGAGCCCTGGCCTGGGGCGATGTCTGGTACGGTGGCAAGACCCGCAACCCCTGGAACCTGGAGCAGGGCAGCAGCGGTTCGTCTGCCGGCTCCGCCTCGGCGACCGCCGCCGGCCTGGTGGGTTTTTCCATCGGCACCGAAACCTGGGGTTCGATCGTGTCGCCGTCCACTCGTTGCGGGACCACGGGGCTGCGGCCCACCTTCGGCGCCGTCTCGCGTCACGGCGCCATGGCACTTTCCTGGAGCATGGATAAGGTGGGCCCCATCTGCCGCTCGGTGGACGGCGCGGCCATGGTTTTCGACGCCATTCGCGGCAGCGACGGCAAGGACACCCATGTCACCGATGCGCCTTTTCCCTACCGACCCGCATGGACCAAACTATCCGAACTGCGCATCGGCTACCTGAAATCGGCCTTCGAACGCGATTACCCCGACAAGCAGAACGACCAACGTACCCTGGACAAACTTCGCGAACTGGGCGCCCGGCTGGAGCCCATCGAGTTGCCGGACATCCCCTTTCCGGCTTTGTCCATCATCCTCAGTGTCGAGGCTGCCGCCGCCTTCGATCACTTGACCACCTCAAACACCGACGACAAGATGAAGCGCCAGATCGCCAACGCCTGGCCAAACGTCTTCCGTGCGGCCCGCCATATTCCGGCCGTGGAATATATCAACGCCAACCGCATCCGCACCCGGCTCATCGAAGAGATGGACAAGCTGATGCAAACCTACGACATCTATATCACCCCCACCTTCGGCGGCAACAACCTCTTGCTGACCAACCTGACCGGCCATCCCTGCGTGGTGGTTCCCAACGGTTTCCAGGGCGACGAAACGAAAACGCCTACGAGCATCACCTTTATGGGTCGACTCTTCGACGAGGCTACGCTGCTGGGCGCGGTGCGTATCTGGCAGGAAGCCACCGATTTCCACAAGCAATACCCGCCGGCCTTCCGGTAAAACAGACAGTCCCGGCGGCCGGTAATCGCCGCCGGTCCTTCTTTATTGCTTCTTGTACAGGTGCACGAAGCGGTCCGTTTTGCGCCGAATCTTATCGTCGAACACGCTGATGCTACGGTCGTCGCCGGGATTGCGCAGGATGTCGCTTTGCTTGACCAGTTTGAAGCCGTACGATGCCATGACCTCTTTGGTGAAGGCTTCATCGATGCGGTGGAGGTCTTGGGCGGCCGTTTCGCGCGTGGCCTCCTTTGCGGCGTGGTCGATCAGCAACAGCACACCGTCCGGTTTCAGCGCGGCTTTCACCTGCTTCAGCAGCTTGTCGCCGTCCACACTCCAATCCTTTGACTTGAAATAGATGTCGTGAAAGGCCAACACCATGAAGATGGCGTCGAAACCCTCATCCGGCAGTTCCAGCGCCTCGGCCTCGCGGACGTGCCTGACGACATTGGGCAGGCGTTTACCGGCCAACCTGGCGTTCAGGTCCTGTTTCACGAATTTGATATAGGCCTGGTTGTTGTGTAGGGTGACCTGACCTTGCGGCCCGACCACAAGGGACAGGATTTCGGAGTAATAACCGCTCCCGGCGAACAGGTCCAGCACACGCATGCCCGGCTTTACACCCGCAAAAGCAAGGACTTCAACGGGCTTGCTGGTCACATCGCGCCTGAAATCCTCGTCGGTCCGCAATTTGTTGGCTACGGCCTCACGGTAGATAGCGTTCAAGCCGGCAGGGTCCTCCGCAACCGTTACGTTCAGCAACAAGACGGCCAAAATGACTAAAACCTTCATCACCATCCTCCATTTGTTTCCGAGCATGGGGCGACGCTACCGGGACAGGAACTGTTCAAACATCTTACCGCACTTTTGACCGCCGGGGTTGCATTCCCGACCGAAGGGTGCCAGATTAATAGAGGTCCTCATTTTTGATGACGGGAGGCTTTCGTGGGATTGCTGGTTGACGGAATCTGGCAGGACAAGTGGTTCGACACGAAGAAGTCGAAGGGTCGGTTTGTGCGTCAGCAATCGGCCTTCCGGAACTGGGTGACGGCGGACGGCTCGGCGGGACCCACCGGGGAGGAAGGATTTTCCGCCGAACCGGGCAGATACCACTTATATGTGGCCCTGGCTTGTCCCTGGGCGCACCGCACGTTGATCTTTCGCAAAATAAAGGGCTTGGAAGACATGATCTCCGTATCGACGGTCCATCCGGATATGCTGCAGGAAGGTTGGGTGTTCGGCGATTATCCCGGCGCCACGGAAGATACCGTCAACGGCGCCAGGCGTTTGTACGAGGTCTACACCGCGGCCCAAGTCGATTACACGGGTCGCGTGACCGTGCCGGTTCTTTGGGACAAACAAAAGGGAACCATCGTCAATAACGAATCCTCCGAAATCATCCGCATGTTGAACACCGCCTTCGATCACCTGGGCGCCAAACACGGCGACTACTACCCCGAACCCCTGCGGCCGGCCATCGATGAAATCAACGAACTGGTCTACCACAATATCAATAACGGGGTGTACAAGGCGGGTTTCGCTACTACCCAAGAGGCATACACGGAGGCTTATGACGCCCTATTCGCCGCCTTGGACAAGGTGGAGGAACTCTTGAGCAAACACCGCTACCTGGTAGGCAACCAATTGAGCGAAGCCGACTGGCGCTTATTCACCACGCTGGTGCGGTTCGACCCGGTCTACGTGGGTCACTTCAAATGCAACAAAAGACGCATCGCCGACTACCCGAACATCTGGAACTACTTGCTGGAACTATACCAGATGCCGGGTGTAGCCGAGACGATCAATATGGACCACATCAAGCGCCACTACTACTACAGTCATCATACCATCAACCCGACCCGAGTCATCCCGGTCGGCCCCGAGATAGACTACACCCAACCTCACGACCGCAAACGCTTGAAGTAGGCTTTGCTACGTCCTGGCTGCTTTCATGGCTTTGGCCGTGCGCATCTCGTTTTTCTGGTAGCGCACCAACGAGCCCAGCACGCTCATGCGGGTGTTCGGGTCCTTGCCGTGCCCCATCCTCAGAATTTGCAGGCAGAACCAGCCCTGGGCGCCCCAGGCATTGACGGCCTTGAGCAAGGTGATTGCCGAGTTGGGACCCAAAAGGCCGGGACCGATGCGCAATTTCTTTTCCCAGCCCGGGGTTTGGTCCATGGTTCCTTGCAGCAAACTCTTGGGGCAGTCCGGCAGCACGCATAAGGGACGAGCCAGGCCGACGGCGGCGATGCCGTCCTCGGCGATGGCGGCGTTCATGGCCTCCCTGGTGCGGAAACCGCCGGTGACCATCAGCGGCATGGTCGCCACCTCGCGAATCCGGGCCGCGTAACCCATGAAATAGGCTTCCCGCGCCCGTGTGCTGCGGCGTTCCCCTTCCTCGAAAACCGGTTCCAGGCCTTCCACGCCCACCATCTTGGGCTGTTCGTAGTTGCCGCCGGATATTTCCAGCAGGTCGAGCCCTGCCTCGCCCAGCCATTGAACCACCTGGATGCATTCTTCAGAACTGAACCCGCCCTTCTGGAAATCGGTGGAGTTCAGTTTCACAACGATGGGGAAATCCGGCCCGACCTTCTCCCTGGTGCGTTTGACCGTCGCCAGTAACAGGCGCGCGCGGTTTTCCAAGGAACCGCCCCACCGGTCTTTACGTTGGTTGACCCTGGGCGAGAGAAATTCCGACAGCAGGTATCCATGGGCCGAGTGGATCTGGACGCCGGTGAAACCGGTTTCCTTAGCCACGGACGCCGCGTGGGCGAAGCGCTCGACGATGTCCAGTATTTCTTCCTCGGTCAGGGCGCGGGGCGTGCCGAACTGACCGCCGGGCATCTTCAACTTGATCGCGGAGGGCGCCACGGGTTGTTTGTTGATCAACGCGGGCGTCTGACGCCCCGCATGGGACAGCTGCATCCACAGTTGATTGCCGTTTCGGGTGCCCGCCTCGGCCCAGGTTTGCAGGCGGGATCGTTCCTCGTCGGTAGTGCCCGGTTCTACGGCTACATTGCCGGGCCGCTCCAAATAGCGCCGGTCAATCTGCACATTGCCGGTCAGCAATATGCCGGCCCCGCCTAGGGACCAGCGCTCATACACCCGGGCCAACTCCGGCGTAGCGTAATTGCGGGCATCGGCCAGGCCTTCCGTCATGGCTGCCTTGGCCAGACGATTGGGAACCACTACGCCGCAGGGTAGGGTCAAGGGTTCGGCAATGGGTTGTTTCATGGACGCGCCTCCTTGTGACGCGCCCATTATAACGTTCGCCGGTCAGGAACGATTGGGTTTCATGATGTGCAGGCTCAATTCGCCGTCCTCGTCGGAAATCACGCCCAACACCTTACCTCGGGAACCGAATAAGTTACCGCCCTCACCCAACCGGTAGGTAAAGCGACCCGCGGTCTTACCGTTTTTGTCGATCACGATACCCTGGCAATCACTGTAATAGGTGGACTGAACGTAGACCAGAAAGCCGCCGTCCTCCAAGGGCACGATGCGATTGTAGAAAGGTTTGCGATCGGGGAAGACTACTTTGAAAAAGCTCTGGTTCTTGAACCAGGTCTGGGCATTCCATTCGTCTTCATCGTCCTTGGTTATTTCTTCGCGAATCATGCCTACGCTGACAGTGCGAACCAATTTTCCGTCCGGGTCGTAGACATTGAACTTGGCCTTGGCGTTATCACCCACGATCACATGACCGGAAACCTCATCATAAGCGGAGACCATGGTGGTCGCATAGGGGATCAGGATCACGCGCCGATTGCCGCCCTCCGATCCGTAGCGCCAGGTCTCGTCTTTGACCTGTTGGTATTCCTTGATCAGTTTGCCGTCCATATTGTAACGCGCAAACTTGCGGTAAGGCACATCGCTGAACCAACTGGCGTTGGTGACCAGCAGGTTCTCGTCGTCCATCACCTCGAACAAGTTGACGGCGCCCTGGGTAACCTCCAGCGGCAGGTTCTTGATGAACTTATGGTCCCTGTCGAAGATATTGATGAATTTGGAACCGTGGTCGTACACATAGATGCGTTTTTCAGTGATCCCGATACTCCCGGCCGTGCCGGCATTACCTCTGAAAGAGAATTCGCCGGGACCCTGGCCTTGTTTACCGAAATGATTCTTGAAGCTGCCGTCGGCCTTCCATACCATGACCATCACGGAACGGGCGTCGATCAAATAGATATCGCCCTCGGGCGTCAGCGCCACATCGGCTACCGATTGCACGTACAGGTCGGTGGACTCGGAAACATCTTCCAAGGTCAGCACGGGTTTCAAATCCAGCTTGGCGTCAACCGCCAGCAAAGTAACTAAAAGCACGAACATCAAAACACCCCTCACACACTTTCCGGAAAACTCACTAAAAGGTTATTCGAGATCAGCCCGGAAAAAGATGCACCTTGTGTAGGACATTGATACTTCTCCATTTCAAAATACGGCGTTTGGCAACGAACCTGCCCTGGCGCGAAAATTCCGGCTATAATAAACCCGGCAACAGGGGAGGTCGGATCATGTTGGAATATTCGGAAGCAGTAGCCGAGGCCATAGTAAAGGGACAACCGGTTGTCGCGCTTGAATCTACCATCATTGTCCACGGGATGCCCTTCCCCCAAAATCTGGAGACAGCGCACCTGTTGGAGACAACCGTTCGAGAGCGGGGCGCCGTTCCCGCGACCATCGCCGTGTTGGAAGGGAAGATTCGCATCGGCCTGGACCCCGCGTCCCTGGAGAAACTGGCCCGCGCCCAAAATGTGGCCAAGGTCAGCCGACGCGACCTGCCCGTCGTCCTAGCTCGGGGCGGCGACGGGGCCACCACGGTTGCGGCTACCATGATCTGCGCGGCGCGCGCCGGCATCCAGGTTTTTGCTACCGGCGGGCTGGGCGGCGTTCATTGGGACGGGCACAACACCATGGATGTCTCCGCCGACCTGACCGAGTTGGCCCAAACCAATGTGGCCGTGGTCTGCGCGGGCGCCAAGGCCGTGCTGGACCTGGGCCGAACCCTGGAAGTTCTGGAAACCCTGGGCGTCCCCGTCATCGGCTATCAAACCGACGCTTTTCCTGCCTTCTATATTCGCGACAGCGGCTTCCCCGTTCCGGCCAGGCTGGATGATCCCGACCAGATTGCCCAAATGCTGCAAACCAAATGGGATCTGGACCTGAAAGGCGGCGCGGTCATCGCCAACCCCATTCCCCCCGAACACGCCATGAACGCCGGGGAGATGAACGCCGCCGTTGAACAATCGCTTCAAGAAGCCGCACAACAAGGCATTACCGGCAAGGAAATCACCCCGTTTCTATTGGACCGCATGCAACAACACACGCAAGGCCGCAGTCTGGCCGCCAACATCGCCCTGGCCAAAAATAACGCCGCCCTGGCCGCCGACATCGCCGTCTGCATGAAAAGAAACCTGCCGTAAGGAAAGCGGTCGCGATCGGTCGTGAAAAACATGAAATTGTTTTTTCATGCCGCAAGTTACTGGAATCATAACCCTTGATATCCAGATCAAGGGAAACGCATGCTTTCTGCTTGACCCGGCCTTTCACTTCGAAGACAATATGAATCAATCATTTCATGTGCGTATATATATGAAACGCACGATTCACATTCGGAGGAGAGCGATGAAATACACCCTTCCCTTTCTGTCTCTGTTGTTCCTACTCGCCTTACCCGTCCGAGCCCAAGGCACCATCATGATCGCCGGCGGCGGTAGCGAGGGTGACCAGGGCGATACGTCTTCCTGGTCCTATAAACTGTACCAACATCTGCTGACCAACGGCGATACCGACGGCGACGGCATCATTCGCACGGCCATTCTCACCGAAAGCCTGCCGAGCAACCCGTCCGACGCCGAATGGATGCCCAACTACATGGAATGGATCGGTTCAACCCTGGGCCTGAACGTGGTAGCGACCAACTACGAGGTCAAATCCAAAAACGACGCCAATAAAAGCAACGTGGTCGGCGACGTTGCCGATGCCGACGCCATCTTCATCAAAGGCGGCGACCAGGGCGCCTATTACGATCTGTGGAACGGCACCCTGCTGGAAACCCATATTCGCACGGCCGTCGGTCGCGGCGCCTCCATCGGCGGCACCTCCGCGGGCGCCATGAGCATGTCCGAATACTGTCTCTGCGGCAGCATGGACATGATCTCCGACGACGTGTTGACCGACAGCCATACGTCCTACCTGAACGATGCAAGCGACGGCGGCTCCGGTATTCACACCGATTTCCTTTCCTTCCTTGCGAATGTGGCCGTGGAAACTCACTTCACGGAGCGCGGTCGGTTGGGTCGCATGGCCGGGGTTCTGGCCAAGGCTTCCGACGATTTCAACAACAACGGCATTCTGTCTATCGGCCTCGAACGTCAGACCGGCGTGTTCATCAACGGCAACGTGGCCGAGGTGGTGGGCATCGGCGCGGTGACCTTCCTACACCAATCCTCACAAACAAGCCTGGTGCGCACCGCCGGGGAACCGCTCTACTTCACCGACCTGGTGCTGGACCGCCTGACCGAGGGCTGGCAGTACAACATCTCCACGAAAACGCCGCTCACCGGCTCCGCTCCGTCAGGCACGGTTTCCATCAACCCGACCCTTGCCGATCGCACCAACAGCGGCGCGCTGACCATCAACGGCAACACGGATAACGACAAAGAGAAATTCGGCCATTACGGCGATATCTACCCCGACGACTACGCTCGCGTGGGAGGTAGCGCCGATCCCTATGTGAAGGATTCCGTCGGGTTCACCGATATCACCAGCAGTAACCGCGCCGACAAACACGAAACCCTGTACCGATTGCTCTATGACCAGCCTGCCGATGTGGGTTTCCTGGTCTACCCGGGCGCCGTTATCTCCCGCACCGCCGGCACGCCCGATGTGATCGAGTTCGGCAGCGGCATGGCCTCGCTGGTCATCGATACCGCCGACGCTACCCATAAAGGCCTCTCGCCCTATACCTCCAACTGGGCAAGCAGCGGCGGTAGCCTGAAAGCCGCCTCGTTCGTGGGCGCCCGCCTGCACATCATGGCCGACACGGCAACCCACGAGACCGGTTACGACACGCGCACCCACCAGATCGTCACGGTCACCGGAGGCGGCGGCAATCCCGGCGGCGGCATTGCCGAAATCGAGCCCAATGACAGCCGCGGCTCCGCCCACGACCTGAGAAGCGAGTCCTGGCCGATCACCGTTACGGGTACGATTGCTACGACCAATGACCGCGATTACTTCAAGATCGAACTGGGCCCCCGTGAAACCCTGACGGCGGCGCTCGATGTACCCGCCGGGTTGGACTACGATCTCTACCTGCTGGACAACCGCGGGCGCACGGTGGTGCGTTCGGTGAACGACGGTTCCGGCGTCAACGAATCTCTGACCTATACCAACGGTCGCAGAGCCAGAACCTACTACGTAGAAATTGAAAGCTACAGCGGCGCAAGCGGGTCCAACAGCTACCAATTGGACCTCAGCAAATAAGTTCTCTTTAATTGTCCTCATTAGAGGTGGCCGGTTCCATGTGCAGGAACCGGTCACCTTTTTTTGTGCGCCGTCAAAACAAGCTCAGTTGTTCCTGCTCCGGGCCTTCTTTTTCGATCGGCCAGGGAGGCATGTCGGGCAGTTCCGGCAACTCCTTTCGCAATGTTTCGTGGAACAGACGACACAGTTCCGGCGCCCGCTCGTCGTCCGGCGCCTGGTGCATGAATACGAACGGGGTGCGGCCCTCGCGAATCCAACCCGCTACGACGCCGGTCCAGACGCGTACCGCTTCCACGTCCCGTTCTACTTCCGGGTAACCCACATATCGCAGAAAAGGATAGCGACCCAGGGCTTGGGTGCGCACCGGGGTTTTGGGCTTGCGGCGCTGGGCGTCTTTCAGTTCGGGATCGCCGGTTTCCAGGGACATCAATCGTCGTGTATCGAACACTACCCGATCCATCTCCAAAGCTGCCAACATCTGCTCCAAATCACGTTCCAAAGCGTCCTGGCGGAAGAATCGCGGCGACCTCAGTTCCACCGCGTAGTCGAATTGGGTGGGCAGGCTCTCCAGGTAGCGGCGCAAGGTGGTGAAATTGTCGAAGTGCGGCGGCAATTGGAGGAAGAAGGGGCCTAACTGTCCATGCAGCGGCGCCAGCGCTTGGAAAAAAGCCTCGGTTTCAGTCTGAGCATCGCGAAGCGCTTTGTCGTGTGAGATCACCCGGGGAAACTTGAAGCAAAACCGAAAGCCCGGCGCGGCGGAGGCTCGCCATTTCAGGACCGTGGCCGCCGCCGGCACCGCATAGAAGGTGGTGTTGCCCTCGACGGTGGTCAGCACCGAACTGTACTGCTTGAGGAACTCTGCCGGCTTGGCCTTACGCGTAAAGAACCGCCCGGTCCAGGACTTGTTCGACCACATGGGACAACCCAGATAGTACGGATGCGTCATGGCGACCTCAGGTTTTGCGCAGCAGGTCGACGGCCGCGTAGGGTTTGGCCGAGACGTCCGTCACCAGGTCCAGTTCATCGCGGCGCCCCAGGTGGAATAACCGCCAACCCTCGGCGGCAATCATGGCGGCGTTATCCGTGGACAGTTTGGGCGAGGAGATGAAGGCGGGCAGCCCGCGACTTTGAGCAAGAGCCTCGAATTCGGTACGCAGGTGACTGTTGCAGGCCACCCCGCCGCCCAACAGCAGCGCTTGGGCGGCGTCTTGATCCAGACCCAGCGAAACCCTGTCCAACAGGTGTCTGCATACCGCCGCCTGGAAGGACGCGGCCAGGTCGCGAACGGCCTCGCCGTCGGGATCGCGAAAGGCTTCCGGGTCGCGTTCGATATGCCGCGAGGCAGCGGTTTTCATGCCGCTGAAGGAAAAGTCAAGCGAACCGTCACTGAACTTGGGTTTAGAGAAGGCATAGCGCTTGGGATTGCCCCGGCGCGCCAGGCGGTCGATCAAGGGACCACCGGGAAAGCCCAGACCCAGCATTTTGCTCAGTTTATCATAGGCCTCACCGGCCGCGTCGTCACGGGACTTGGTCAGCAGCACCAGTTCCCGATTCTCCCGCACGCGAAACAAATGCGTGTGACCGCCGCTGACGATCAAAGCCAGGGCGGGTAAAGGAATCTCGCCGTATTCCAAAAACAAGGCGGCCACATGACCCCCGATGTGATTGACGCCGATCAACGGCAGCCCGGCGCCCATGGCCAGACCTTTGGCAAAGTTGACGCCCACCATCAATGACCCGGCCAATCCGGGACCGGCGGTGACGGCAATCGCGGTCATGTTTTCCAAGCTCAGACCGGCATCGTCCATGGCCTTGCGATAGACGGCGGGAATGTTCTTCAAATGAGCGCGACCGGCCAACTCGGGCACTACCCCAAGATAGGGCGCATGCTCCTGAACCTGAGAGGATACCACATTGGCCAGGATGCTTCGATCCTCGGCCACTACAGCGATCGACGTGTCGTCGCAAGATGATTCAATGCCCAGTAAATACCTCATCACCGGCTCATTCTATAGCAAAGCAAGCCGGCAGCAAAGCTGAATCCCCGCAACCGCGAGGACCTGTCAAAGTCGCGGGTCGAGCCCAAAAGAACCGGGTCCGGTTTTTGCTTGAATCCCGGCTCAGGTTCCGTGATTGTCTCCTTATCCGCAATGTAGGGTATGTAACAACTTTCCCTTACAGTTTCCAAAGTGATTGCCGGGCCTTATTAGGAACTCAAGCAAATCATGAACATAAGCTCTTTACCAGTAATGTGATAGACATAGTCCAGCTCTGTTTTGCCAACTTTTTCGCAAAAGTTGGTTAGCGACTGCGAATCGGCCCTCTATTTCCGCACTTGCTTGAATCAATTGTTGCTTCAACAGGGTAATGGGAGGCCCGCCGCCCACGTGATTTCGGCAGGACAACACCACGAGGAGCGATAGCAGGAGCACTGAGCATTTAAACTTCATATGCGTTGACCTTTTTGATATTCATAAGGATGATGATAACAATTGCGAATGTCTCCTTTTGATTAATGTGCAAGAAATTGATCACAAGTATAATGGTTGAGCGTGAATCGGAATATCTGGTGTTGATGCTAAGGTGAAAAAAGTTCACCGTCAAGTGTCGATTTTTGATTGTTGACATGTACTATTGTCCCGCCCTCTGCTGGAGCAGCCTCAGTACAACCTGCGTTTGCTGCCTCTAGGCACGATTTGGGGTTTTTCAAAATTAAGTGCTGTGGGTCAAGAAAAATCGGAAAAAAGCAGGCTAATGACCCAACACCTCCGGTATCAGTTTGGTGATCAACCGCAAAGGCCTTGTGGGTGAAGCAGTACTTGGTTAGCAGAAAACCGCCGGTATCAGGAGGGCGTCGTCAATCCCTTATCAACCACGAACAGCACGAATCACACGAATGAAATTAACTTGCCGTCTGTTCGAGAGATTCGCGCGCGTTCTCGGCATAGGGGCCTTGGGATTCCAGCTCGAGAAAACGACGCCACAATTCTTTGGCTTCTTCGGAACGGTTCGTTTCCTCCAGGATCCGGGCCAGGTTGTAGTGGATCATAGGGTTGCCAGGATAAAGTCGGGAGGCTTCGCGCAGGAGGTTGACCGCGTCATCGAGCATCTCTTGATGATTCTTGTTCAAGGCTACCAGGTATACTGCCGTGGCTTGCAGACATATTTGCTCAGGTGTTCCTCCTTTGTCATCCTCGAGTTCCCCATAGGCGAGGAGGGGCTCGTTATTGAGAATGTACAACATCGCCCTTCGGTAACGTATCCGCGACCCTGCTTTCTGCAATTGGTCCATGTACCCGTGGAGGTCTTCAGTCACGATCCCGGTAGGAACACTTCGTTTCGGTTTATAGACAGCCCAGGCGGACCCCAGGTCCTCCGTCAAATAGAAGCGGGGGAGATTCGCTCCCTGCTCGGCGAGATGGATCGTTGCCCGGTTAAAAACATCCTTCGTATCGACAGAGTCCCAATTCACACTGAATCCGATGATCAACACGGCGGCCGCGGCCAGGAGCCCACCACCCAGGAAAGACCATCGCCCGCCGGGAAAGGTTCTGACCTCGCCCGAACCCGGGGTGGAAGGCGGTCCATGTTCTTCCGGCGGGTGTTCCGCCAGGACATGGAGCGTATCGGCCACGATCTCGTTACAGTCCTCACAAGACACCACATGGGCGATCACGCGTGTCCGTTCCTCGCCCTCGAGCGAACCCTCCATCAAGGCGGCCAGATCGGAGGGTTCAGGGCATACCGACAATTCCGTTGCTTGTTTCATAGACCGACTCCAGCGGTCATCCCCTTCCCATAAGTTAAGACGGACACGACCGCGAATATTCTCCAATTATAGCCGAAATTCGGCCGGGCAGAAAATTCAACGTACACCGGCACGCTCCATCTCGCGGCGCAGATCCACGATGATCTTGTCCACCCAGCGATAGAGTTTCTTCTGGTTAGTGCCGAGACGGCGGGCGATCTCGGCGATCTTGAGCCCATCGTGGTAGACGAGCTTGACGAGCAGGCGCTCCTCGGGTTCCAGTCCGGCCAGGGTCTTCTGCATCACCGCATCGGCCCGGGAGAAGCGTTCCCGCTTCTCCTTTTCCAACAAGGCGAGCTCACCGCTCCCACCAACGGCGGGCAGCTCCCCCAAGGTGGCTTCGTCCAGTTCGGTACGGCCCGAGCGATAAGGCAACCGGTTGTAGAGGACCACCAGTTCGGCCTCGCTTTCATTCACACCGTGGTTATCGCGCAATATGCCGATAGCCACATCCAGGGAATGGCCGTCCCGGCTTGTGAGCATGTCCAATTGCACCGCGGTGGGCCCCAGCCTCTTGGCCTCGGCGCTGGGCTTCCACTTGCCCCATAGCTTGTTGCGGTAATCCTGGAAAAAATGGCGCGCCACGGTGACCAGGTAGACCTGGATGTTGCCACGTCCCCGGTATTTGCCGATCACCGCGTAATCGTCTTCCATCAGCTTGACGATCAGGGCCGAGACAAAATCCTCGCTGTCTTCACGGGAAAACCCGTTGCGGGCGCAGATGGCAGAGGCCGTCCGGCGAACATAGTCCAGGTTGGCTTCAAACAGTGCTTGATGTGAGGTAGGCAAGGAACCGGCTCATTCGGGCCGGCACTAAGCCGGCCCTTTAAGAGATAGATTGGCCTCATTATGTACGATTCAGGGTTCTTGTTCAACGGGAAAATGTCCATCTTTTAAAAACGTGCCAAACTGAAACCCATGCCGTCCGCTTCGAACTTTTCCATGATCTTCGTAAGCGGCGCCAAGATGGCAAACTCTTTTTCCGGGTCGGAAACAGTTTCGCCTTTTACGGTAATCCCAATCCCTTCTCCTTCACTGTTATACCAGAGCGAACCGGAATCGCCCCCTTTGGATATCTCTCTTTTTACCTTTCCCTTTTTATCATCATTACGACCAGGCAGCAATGTGTAACCATGTAACTCCAATTCCTCTCCTCTATACCGAAATTTATAGCAACCCTCTCCACTGAAACGTGCCCAGGTATAGCGGGTACTGAAGCCGAATTTGTGCAATAGCTCGTTTTCCTTGGGTACCGCCGGCTTGACAACATGAAAATCAAGGACTTTCTGTTTACTGGTCAGTGTAAAAAGGTCGGGCCTCACGATCTCGGCTACAGCGGCATCAATCTCGGGCATGAGTGAGGCCTTGAATTTCGCAAATTCTTCTACATCCTGCCATTTAACGAATTGAAAACGAGGGTCATCATTATTCGCGGGCGACCTGATCACATGACCCGCACTCAATATACCCAATTTCCCATCGTGGAACCGGATCAACGCACCCAAGGTGCCGGGACCCCCTCCGGGATGACGAATATGGTCCCCCGGCTGAACCATATTGTCGTTTCCAAATAATTCGGGTTTGCCCTCGGTGAGGTGCTTAATCCAGCTACTTTCAACCCGCGGAGAAGAGAGATCCATTCTTGGCGTCTGAATGACAGCCGTGGGAATATTGGGGATATTGTCCGGGATCCGGAAGTTCTCCTTATTTTCCACCCAAAAACGGAGGGCTGTGGCGCCTGGTGTATCGAACGGGTCGGCGCCAATGTCGACACCAATCAAATTAGGGTCGCCACCGTGCAAATGCTTCAGTCCGGCTTGGAAAGCAGCCTTGTATTTGCCATCTTTATCTTTATGAGACAAAGTGTCCAATTCTATCTGGTTCATGTGATTCATTGCTTTCTCCTTCTTAAGCACAGCTCAATTATCTTTGATGGTTGGGGAACAGGGTTGCGCGTTGATGGACTGACCCTCCCGCATTTCGAAGAAGGCGCTTCTGAGTTTAGAATCCTGAACGATCCCGGATTGCAAATCAGCCAAGGCGTTCATTTGTTCCCTTTCTTCCGCACTTTGGTTATCTATGAAGTCTTTGATCTTAGGTAGGGAGTTTCGCTTACCAAGGGTAGTGTTTTTAAGCAGCCTCTCAAAAACCCGAAACTCGTGATTGATATCACCTGCTTCGGGATCCCGTTGGCCGTCGGGGATTTCCAGGCTCAACATGGGTTCTTTCTCCAGGTTCATAATCCAGACATCCACCGTTTCCTGTTCAATAGTTTTGGGATGGAGAACGACTTGATGGTCGGTTTTGGTGCCGTCGAATTTTTCAGAGGTGAAGGTGACTCCCTTGTCCCAATTCACTTCTCTGGAAACCATGGCAATACTGGCAAAAATTTGTTCTGCTCCAAAATGATCGAAGAACGCGGGAAACAGACGTGTTCCAAAACAGGTGGAGGTAAGAGTGCCCCGGTTGAGGTCCAAGGCACCAATCAGGCACTCACCCGCGTTGGCATTGTTTAGGGATTCATTTAAAAGACCGTCCTTCAGGTCCGGTACTTCCCATTCATTCCCGGCGGGTATTTTTAATGGTGTGATATATTCGACGGCCTTAAAAGTTTCCTCTCCAGGTATTTTGGGAATTTGGCCTTCATGTAAACGATTTAGCTCCAAACCATTTGCTTCTTCATCATCCTTAACCTCGAGCTTGACGTGCTCATGGTCCAAAAACCAATAGAAATGCCTCCGTTCGTCATTGTGAACAGTGAAATCGCAGAGGGTTTGCTCGTCAACAATCTGGCGCCCGTCAAACAGGATTGCGCCGTGATGAGGGAGTACTCTATCTATATCAGGGTTCAAGTCCCTGGCGTCCACCATCAGGACGCGCCAGTTTTTGTCATCCCTTTTTGCCAAAAGACAAAGGCCTGTAATGAAGAGTCGCAGGGTATAATTTTTCGGTGTACTCATGACACTACCTCCTGTACCTGATTCATGCTTTAAATTCGCGGTTTGCTTGGTTCACGATTAGGGGCGGAGCGATCCCGTGAACCCTCGAGAGGACTTAGGGAACGACAGCCGAGCGTATAGCCGCCTTCAGCGCACACCATGCTCCCCGGCCCTGTCATTCAACCGGGAAAAGGATCCGCCCTACGGCAAAAATGATGTGGTTGTTGAAACCGTTCTTAGGAGTCCGGCAGGATTAACGACGGTGAACAAGGCTGGGCACTGATCGCCGAAAATCCGATTTTGAAATAGGATTCAGCCATTTGTCTATCTCGGCAGCGACCCTCTTGAAGGTCTTGCGTTATGGTCCCATCGGGAAAACGTTCGATTACCCGGGGGGTCGCCTCGAAATGGGGATCGGCATTACAAAGTAGGGTTTCCATCAGCTTGTATTCCAAATCGTACATGTCGACACCCAATTGATCAGGTTCTCCCCCCAACTCGATGATTTGGTCTAACTCCAGGTTCATCACCCAAACCTCGACCACGGGTGGATGATATTTCCGTTTTCCCTGCTCCGGTCGCAAGGATATCTTCTTACCCCTGGTACCATCGAAACGCGTGGATGCGATCTCCACGGTCTCGGCGTCAACCCAAACCGAAAGCTGCACCACATTCGCGTGGATTTGCTGCACGCCGTCGCGATCAAAACAATTAGGGCCCTCAAATCTCCCAAAGCTACAGGGAACCAGCCGGCCTTTGTCCAATCGGACACATCCCACCAGCAACTCATTGGCGTTATTGCTGAAGATGGGGTCGAGCAAGCCGTCGATCAGCCTGGCCCGTTCTAAATTTCCCCCGCTATCGATTCCCAGCATGGGCGCCACATAACGAATGTTATCCATCTGATTCCTGGTTCGAGGGTAGGGCTCGAATGAGCAGGTATTCAGATCAATCTCCAAGCTGTCGGGGGTGAAACAGCCCTTGGCACTGATGCTGACAAATTCACGATCGAGAAACCAGAAGGTGTGGTCGTCGTCCTCATGTATGGGAAACCGATCGGGCGTGTTGTGGGGATTGACATTTTTCTGCTGGAACTGAATGACCCCGGCATGGGACTTCGGCGGCGTCTGGTCGCCGGGTATGCAGACATCGGGTTTGAGGGCATCGGCAAGAAGGACCCGCCAGTCGCCCGGCGCCTTGGGCGCAAACAGACATACACCCGTGAAGAATATTCTCAATTCAAATCCACTGGTCATCATTTCCTCCTGAGATCGGGACTTGGTCGTTTCAATCAAGGGTTGAGGTATGGCCGATGAGTTGAAAGGCGGCCCATACCTGGGGCGGGTCGCCTACTTTGATCATGTCCCGTTGCACCTGGTGAAGGGCGTCAATAGGAGCAAGACCCTCTTTCAGTTTTTGGTAGAAGGGGACCATGAGATCGCGGGTAAGATCATCGGGGACCTCCCACAGGCTTGCCACCACGGCGGGGACCCCGGCAGCCAGAAAGGCCGGCACCAACCCACCACCTTCCGCATCAAAGGTGGGGTTGAGAGCAGTCTCACAAGCACTGAGCACGACCAGGCGGGTATTTGGCAAATTCAGGGCCCCCAGTTCATAGGCATGAAGCGTACCGTCATGCTCATCCCCAGGCGCCAACACCATGTAGGAGGTCCCCGGGTTCTGCATACGGGACCTGGCATGACCGGCAAAATGGATCACCCGGGATGAGCCGGCGTGGGCCAGGAAATCGGCTTCACCCGCTTTCGCTCCCAACAACAAAGTGCCCTCACCGCCAAGCTCCTCGAAAACACGACGCGCCTCCTCCTCGGAAGATGTAAGGTCGGGCAAACCCGGGAAGCGTTCGGGGTCGTGCGCGGGATTACCCAAAACCAGGACGCTTTGCCCGAGAACATCCTTCATAGCCTCGTCCCGGGCCAGGCAGCGCAGGAAGAAGTTGGCGCTGGGTGCTACTGACAGTTGTTTTTTCTCCAGGAGATATTGCCCCCCGTCATATAGTGTCCCGAAGGGCAGGGCGTGAAGAACGCCGTCGGGAACGATGACCAGTCGCCGGTATTCGATAAGGTCGGATTCAAGCGGTTGGATCAGCTCGCGGTAGAGTTGTCTCGCGGGTACCCGCCATCGCGGCTTTCTCTTTTCAAGCCGCCGTCGCAACTCGTCGATGGTGAATTGGAGGGATGGGCTCGAAAGGTAAAAATGTTGCACATCGCGGCGATCGGCAATCCAGGCGGAGAGCTGCTGCCCGCTGACCTGGTAGACCAAGATCCCGGTTTCACCGTCCTCGGGAAGCTGCCGTCGCCAGGTTTCCCACGGCAGAGGTTTGGCAAGAAAAACGGAATTGAGGGCTTGGGAGGATTCCGGCATCCCGGCCATGTTGTCCAACAATACCCGGGCGCGACGGGACTCCAGGTAATCCAAGGCCGCGTATGGATCACCATGGCGCAGTTGAAGATCGATCATTTCATCGAAAATTTCACCGATCTTATAGAAAAGGATCACCTTGGAAGCTTCTTCTTCAATACCCTCGCGCATGTCTTCGTAAAGTTGCAGACTACGCGCGATCGTCTCCCGTGCGGCACTCTCATCGCTCAACTCCCGATGAGCTCGGCCAAGGGTGAACAAGGCATCGGCCAGGGGATAGAAGAGTTTATTTTCTTGGTAGGAGCCGGCGGCGGCGGCCAACATCTCGCGGGCTTTTAAAGGGTCTTGCTGAAGGGCGATCTCACCTTCGACGAGGTCCCGCAAAGTTTGGTTCTGTTTACCTCCTGCCGGGAGACTGCGCGAGGCTTCCACGAGATCTTTCCGCGCCTCATCCCAGGAGCCGAGTGCGGCATGGAAACGGGCTCGCCAGGTATAGGAGGCACCGATGGCGGGAGGCTCTTTGCCGGCCAGGGCATGGTCATGGGTTTCTTTATGATAAAGCAGCGCAATTTCAGGCATGCCGCGGTCCCAGGCAAGGACGGCGGCATTGATGAAGATCTGGAACAACCGCCTGGGTTTCCAAATGCTATCGGTGCCGGAGAGGGACCGATAATAGTAATCCCAGGCTGTTTCATAGTCACCAATGGGTAGATAGAGGTCACCGATAAAGTTGATCAACCCGATCTCATTGACCCATTCACCGGCACTTTCGAAGTTGGCAACGGCCCGTTCGAAGGTATCCTTGGCCTGGTTGAACTGGTTCCACGCCATTTCTAGGTAACCCATGTGCCAGAGGATCTCGCCCATGAGATTGGGGTTGGCTGCAACCTGGTTCATTTCCAGGATTTGTTGAAAACGATCGTAGGCTTCTTGGGAAGAAGGGCGCCGGAACTCGACCACGGCGCGGAAATGAAGCGCACGGATCAAAAAGGGATGGTTCGCGGCCGCAAGCAGTTCGATGCTGTCCTCGAGCAACGCCGCCGCCTTGTCGAAGTCCTCTGATTTGATGGTTTCTACCCCTCGGGAAAAGGAGGACATGGCTTGGGCAAGGTTGGTAGAATCACCGTTCATGACTCTCCCCAGGGAGGCGGCCGTTTCCCGATAGAGGGGGTCGCCCGCCAAAGTTCGGCCAATCCGTTCCAAATCACCCAGAACCATTTTTGCGGTGGTGATATCACCGTCTGTGACCGCATCGGCCCATTTTTCGAGCAGGATACGCTCGAAGCCCTCCCGGATGAGGGATCGAGGTTGCTCGGTGAGATCGGCCTGCAAATCGAGGCGCTGGAATCTTTGCGTCAGGGGTTCCACCACCCTGTTTTCCAAGATTCGTCGATTTTCCCGTTGCCGCTCGCGGGCCTCGGCGGCCCATACGGAAGCGGTGTCTTCAGCGAGGCAAGCCTGCCAGGCAGCGTCCGCGGCTTTACGCAGGTACAGGTGTTCCAGAAACAACGCCCGGTTGAAGAGCGCTTCCGGGAGAAGCGGATCGAGCTCAAGCGCGTCATCGATGGTTTGGAGGGCCAAAAGAAAATTGAAGGGCCGGTTTTCTTCGTGGGCTTGGATAAAGAACGCGGCGGCAAGGTCATTGAGCGTGTGGGGGTCTTGCGGCTTCAGATAGCGGGCGGAGCCCAATTCGTCCAGGGCGCGAACTGGACCGTCAACACCTTTGACGGTCAGCAGTTGCAAGACGGCCTTGACGCGATGCATCCTGGGAGAGGGCGCCCTTCGCAACAAGTCATCGATGTCCGCCTCCACGCCGAGGAATACGGCAATGTCATCGGGCACCCGGCGGACAGGGGCGTGCTTGTCTACTTCGCCCGATTCGCCCGAGAACACGCCGCTGAGACGGGGCAAGACAAGCCTTTGTGAACCAATGACCCGCGTTACCTCGGCCAGAACCTGTTCCTCGCTCACCTGCTTGGAACTGGAGGGAAACGGACCACAGGCAGGCAGACCACACAGACAAAACAAGCCGACCAATGCGCTGGAAAACCTTCTCTTCACCCTGGCACCCCTTGTGGTGTGAACATAATTTGATCCTTGGAACGGTTTATTATAACGGATTTCTGGATTGTGATGCCGATTCGCCGAATGGGTTCACCGCGAATCACAATCACCAAAAACCAAAATCTTGGGCAAACAGCTTCAGCTGGATGTGATACTTTGAACGCCCTCTCGATGGGATGGGTTTAACTGCCGGGCCTCTTGGGGAAGGTCAGGGTGCTCAAGGCGCCCTGGGCGAGATCGGAGCTAACGCCCCAAAGGAACACGCCGAGATAGTCGTAGATGCCGCCGGCACCGAAGGTGGCGCCGTCCTTGACGTAGAGCGTATGGAGACCCAGCAACAGGGAGGAAACCAGGATGAGGAGCCAAACCACGGCCCGTAACCACCAATGCCTCGCCTCGGGATCGAAACGCATGCCCAGCACCACGCCAAGGGCCTTGTGTCCCATCTTGGGCCTGCGTCTTTCAAGATACTCCAAATGCCGGCAGTGCTCGCTCAAAACCCGGTTCCCACGCTGTAACCGCTCGAGGTTCGTCGGCAAGCGCGCACCATGGGCACCCATCTCTGAACGGGCCTCGGATCGATTCAGCTCTTTGCCGAGGTCGTCCATGACCTTTTGGGCTTCATCGAATTTTTCCTGTTGAATACAATTAAATGCATCTTTAATCCTTGTTTTAAGATGGTCGGCCACCTCGGGAACCTGGATCTTTGCCGCCAATTCTTCCAGGTGATCGAGGAGCTCGATTTGGTCGGCATTTATCTGGAGCCTGGTCTCCACCTCGGCTTCCTGCGCTTCTTTGCTGTTGATCAGGGCTTCTGTTTTACTGAGCTTCTGCTCGAGGTAGGTTCGATAATTCGGATCTTGTATCGATGCCAACCGGGCCACCAATTGGCCATGCCGGGCCAACCAATCCTGGCGGCGTTTATCTTGCGTGTCCCGCAGGCGCCTTGCCAGGTTTCCCACGAACACGCCAAACACGAGGGCGATAAACGCCCAAAGGGGTCCGTCCCGTAGGTTGAGGGTCAGCCTCACCACTTCGGCTCGCTCTCTCCAACCGGACGGGGTGAAATGCGCGAAACCCTCGTAGGTACCGGCCGGCATGTTCAAATTTTTCAGGTTCATGGGGATGCGAACTGTTTTCGCGGCCTTGAGCAGGGTGTCGTGTTCGAAAGAAAAGGCGTCGTCTTCGAAGGATCGGGCCGTGTGTTTCTCCTTGAGGTCGATCTCGGCCGGCTCCATCTCCACGGAATCGGCAGGCTTATTCTCGAATTGGAAGTGAATCCGCTCCCCTTCTTCCAAGAGTTGAGGGGCCAGCCAAAAGGTGAAGGGATTGGGTTTCACCGCGTTCAGGTTCAGCGCACCATCGAGACTCTTCAAGGCGGGGACGGCACGGATATCGAAACTGATGTCTATCGTGATCTGCTCACCAGCAGGATCGTTCCATAGGTTCAATTTACCGCAATAGGTTCCATAGCGGCGGTAACCGGAAAACTCGATGGAAACGGGTTCTTTCTTATCCTTTTTCAACTTTAGGGGGGTCTGCGGGACTTTGACGCTGCCATCCATGCGGCCATCTTCACTTTCCAGGGCCATGACGGCGGGTTCGATTTTAACTTCCATTTCCCCGTCTCGTTTGGTGGAAAGCCATATCGTCGCTTTAACCGCCGTCCCGGGTTTTTCGACCCAGAACTTCCGCGATAATTCCTTTTCACTAAGGATGAGACCGTTTTGGGCAAAGGCCGCGTGCCCGCCGAGCAGGCACAACAGGGACAAGTAAAAGAGATTTCCAGGCATGCTTCACTCTCCAATGTTTTTTCGGGAGGGTGGCGCGGACGTCACCCTCCCCAAAGGTGTTTCAGTCCGCTTTGAAGCGGATTCCGATGCGGGCGGAGACCTTGTCGTCCACCAGGTCGTCGAGGAACTCGGGTTTGTCCGCATAGACGAGGGCCACGGGCACGGCCACGCCTTTGACCACTTTGCGTGTATAGCTGAGTTGGGCGATGAAGCGGTTGTTTTTCATGTCCTTGTCACCTTTGAAATCGCGGGTGAGCGACAATTCGAGACGACCGCGGGGTTTTTTATCGGAGAGAAGGTTAAAGCCCGCGGCGGCCTGAAGGCTCCATTCATTGCCGGCCTCTTCTTGCAGACGAACCGGATCGCCGTTCGCATTCATGATGTTGTCCAAGGTGAAATCATAGTCTTCGGTTCGTGTCCATTCTCCCTTGAATGCCAGGCGCCACTCGCGTTTGATTTTCGCCTCGTTGTCAGTATAGAAGTTCTTGAAATTTTTATCTTGCCTGAGGTAGCTGTCCAAATTTGCAAAGCCCCATTCGAAATTGAAGGAGAGACCAAACGAATCCGGCCCAACCAAATCATCCCGCGCGTTGTAAAAAAAGGAGAAGTACAGTTGATCCTGGTTGCTAGCGAGTTCGGTCAATTCCTTGAGCCCATTTACCGCGAGGAGCTTCCGGTATTTGGCTTTGAGTTGCATATTCGCACCCACCGCTGCATTAACAGTCTTGAAAATCTCCTGTTTTTCTTCTTCTTCTAATTGAAGGTCCTTGATAGGTTTGGAAAACACCTCACCAGAAAAACCTTTTTTTTCAAGATCTTTTTTAAGTTTGGACATGTATGTAGTTAAGTTTTCTCCTTCACCACTAAGATGTTGTTTCAAGTCTTCTTCATCCAAGGTATCATCGAGGAACACTTTCAAGCTTCGACCCAGATTTCCCCGGGTAATGTTCCAGGAAAATTGAAGGGTAATATCGCCATCCAATTCATCTAGGCTATCCTTCAGAGTCTCCAACTGTTCCATTTGATCTTCTGTGAAAGCTTGACGAATGGAACCAAAGAGCTCAGGCTCACGAATCAGCGCTTCGGCCTTGAAGTGTTCGGTTGCGCTTAGTTCGAACACGGCTCCATTTCTCTCTTCATCACTGGTAACCAGGTCTGCCTGGCCCAGGAATAAAGAGGCAAAGTTTTTAAGTGTATTGACCGTATCTCCTGTGGATGATGGATTTTCATCTCCCTTTTTGACCATGTCTTCATCGACTTGAGCTTCAGCTTCTCGAAGCCGTTTTAAGTTTTCAAGTTCTTGAGCCTCCAGCTCTTGGTATAGCTGGTTGATGGTTAAACCTTCAAATACACCCTCGATATCAGCACCAGCCTGTCGCAGATCTTTCATCAAGAAACCCGCCTTGACAAGCGCTTTAGGAGAAACTCCTTCCTCGATAAGCTGATCAACGGATACGAGCCCTTTCAAATCTTTCAAAACGAAACCGTTGGTCAAAAGATCCTGGATGGAGGCTCGATAAGTCAAAAGTTCCTTCGCAGTGAAACCATGCCCTTTCAGCATCGAAACAGTAAGACTTTCATACTTGGCTAAAAGAGATTTCACTGTCAGGCCATTATCGAATTCGGCTTGGATTTGTTGTTTGGTAGGCTCTTGCGCCAAGACTATGGGTGCAACCAGAGCAAGAAGGATCAGGATGATCCCAGTACATTTGGATAGCTTGTATCCACACATAACGTCTTCTCCTTTAACAGTATTTGGTTGCACTTCAACTGACGACCGGGATGTGGAGCCGGTCGGTGGGGTCTTCGCTGATCTGGTCGATGTAGGGTCCGACGGCGGGATCGGTGCTTCCATCCGGGTTTCTCACGATCGCACTGTATTCAATGTTCTGACCACCACCCCCGACCAGAAAGACGGTGATCGTGTATTCCTTGCCGGCCTGGAGTGATTCGGTATGGGGCAGGACCCATCTGGGACCCTCCACACCACTGATAATGGGTACGGCCTGAACGGAAAAGTCTCCGCTGGGCGGATTGGTGGCGAGTTCTAATTCGGAACCCGGTTGGGCATTGAAAAAAATGTACGGCATGGCGTCCTCCTTAGCAGATGTCTTGTTTCAACCCGGGAAGACGGACCCCGTTTTTCTTTTTCCCAAAAAAAATCGAAAAAAGATTCGCCTCACAATGCCATGGCCATTCCCGTTGGCAGTAAATCGGACACCCATGATTTACTCACAACCTACCCACCGTGATTGACGCCGGTCTCTTGGAACTAAAATTAAGATGAAAGGTGGCTGTCACGCGGGCACGGGCTTCCAGGCCTTCGACACTTCCACTCCCCAGTGGTGTATCAACGGCGGCCGGTGCACCGATTACTGCTCCCTGATCTGCTGATCTTTCCAGCAATACGGCTTGGGCCGCTCACTCAACAATGAGCCTGCCCGCGGTTAGTAGCTTGCCGAGCTGTGGTCCAAGTCCGGCTTCGGCTCAACCTTCTCGTACTTCCTTTTCTAAAACTATTTGCCGGCATGCCGAAAATTGTACTATGTTTCTTTTCCCCTGGTCCTGAACCAGGCATCGATGGCTTGGTGCCCAATGCAGTTAAGTTTAGAATGGCGCGGTCTGTAAACTTGCTTTCTCGACGAAACCATCAAGTAACCCATCGACTGTTTTAACTCGCCCACCGCTACCAGATACAGCCAGAAAAGTGCGGCCTTTTTCGTTTAAGTGTTTACTTTTAAAAGCATTTATGCTATATATGGGGAGTGAGGAGGCGCATCGCATTGGCACGCCTTGCGCCTCCTCGAAACAAAAAAACAGTGAGGTTATTATGGCACGTTAGAATACAAGTGAATATGCGTTTTTCGTA
>JAAUYB010184957.1_pt1 | contig 64844 bp, 55 predicted proteins | sample 7278071 | NCBI WGS metagenome assembly JAAUYB01 (sample SAMN14350121, study PRJNA611818) | marine sediment metagenome | isolation source: surface marine sediment (1.8m) | place: French Polynesia: Moorea | collected 2018-08
GAAGAAGGTCTGCGGGTCGACGCTGGCGTCGCCGACGCGCTGGAACGTCACGTCACGGTCGCCGTCGATGCTGACCTTGGCCTCGGTTGCGGCGATCTTCAGCCCGATCACCGTGTCGGTATCCGCCGCCACGCAGGGCTGGATCCCGGTGCACATGGTCTCGAATCGGCAGGCGAGATCGGTCGCCGCCGAGCTGACCCCAGGCGCAAGAAGTGCCGCAAAAACAACGGGGAGGTGTGCAATCTTCATCCGCCCAGAAAGCTCCTGCGGACCTCGGGGTCGGCGAGCAGCGCCTGGCCGGTATCGGTATAGCGGTTGCGGCCCTGGACCAGGACAAATCCCTTGTCCGCGATGCCGAGCGCCTGGCGCGCGTTCTGTTCGACCATCAGGATTGAGATGCCGGTGCGCGCCACCTCGATGATCCGGTCGAAAAGCTCGTCCATCACGATCGGCGAGACGCCGGCGGTGGGCTCGTCCAGCATCAGGACCTGCGGCTCGGTCATCAGCGCGCGGCCCACGGCGACCTGCTGGCGCTGCCCGCCGCTGAGCTCGCCCGCCATCTGCCGGCGCTTGTCCTTCAGGACCGGAAACAGCTCGAACACCTGCTCCATCGTGCGGTCGATGTCGTCGCGGCGCAGGAACGCGCCCATCTCGAGGTTCTCTTCGACGGTGAGCGAGGTGAAGATGTTCGAGGTCTGCGGCACGAAGGCCATGCCGTGCGCCACCCGTGCCTGCGGCGTCAGCCCGGTGATGTCGTGGCCGTCGAGCCGCACCGCCCCCTGGCGCAGGTTCAGCATCCCGAAGACCGCGCGCATCGCCGTCGATTTGCCGGCGCCGTTCGGGCCGACGATCACCGCGATCTCACCCTTTTCGACGGCGATGGTGCAGTCGTGCAGGATGTCGGCGCCCATACCGTAGCCGCCGGTCATGTCCTCGCCGATCAGGAACTGGCCGTTCGCCGCGGGCTTGGCCGTGGCTGCGCCATCGCGGATGGGGTCGAGCGTGCCCATGCCTTTGACGTTGGTGATGGTGCGGTCCTTGTTGCCGCGGTCGTCCTGATAGGGGTTGCGGGTCATTGCGGGCGGCCTTTGCTGCACTGCAGTACCGACGTTTTACCGACGTAATACCGACATGTTACAGACAGCCTCATTCGGCCACCGCCTTGTTCTTCAGCCCGGTGCCCAGATAGGCCTCGATGACGTGCTCGTTGGCCTTGATCTCGGCGATGGTGCCCTCGGCCAGAACCTTGCCCTCGGCCATGCAGATCACCGGATCGCAGAGCCGGCCGATGAAATCCATGTCGTGCTCGATCATGCAGAAGGTATAGCCGCGCTCGCGGTTGAGCCGGATGATCGCGTCGCCGATGGTGTTCAGAAGCGTCCGGTTCACGCCGGCGCCGACCTCGTCGAGGAACACCACGCGGGCGTCGACCATCATCGTGCGGCCAAGCTCCAGAAGCTTTTTCTGGCCACCCGATAGGTTGCCGGCCTTCTCGTCCGCCAGGTGATCTATGGTAAGAAACTCAAGGACTTCGTCGGCTTTCTTCAACAGCGCACTCTCTTCGCCGGCGACCATGCTGCGGCGGAACCAGGCGTTCCACAGCGCCTCTCCCGACTGCCCGCCCGGCACCATCATCAGGTTCTCGCGCACGGTCATCGAATGAAACTCGTGCGCGATTTGGAAGGTGCGAAGCAGCCCCTTGGCAAAGAGCGCATGCGGCGGCAGCCCGGTGATGTCCTCGCCGGCCATGCTGACGCGCCCGGAGGTGGGTTTAAGAACGCCGGCCACGACGTTGAACAGCGTGGTCTTTCCAGCACCATTTGGGCCGATCAACCCGGTGATCGAGCCCTCTGCGATGGTCAGCGAGGCGCCATCGACGGCATGAAAACCGCCGAAATGCTTGTGAACGTCGTCGACGACGATCATCGCCTGCGCTCCCCACCGCTGCCCTGATCAAAGCGCAGCCCGGACTCGCCAAGACCGGGCTGCGCCTGTGTGTCGAACGAGCTTACTTGCGGCCCGCGGTCATTTCCTGGCCGTTCTCGAAGCCAACGACGCGGTAGTTGCCTGCCGCCTCGCCGGGCCCAATCAGCTCGACATCGGTCGCGCCGACATAGTCGATATCGCCACCATTTGCGAGGATTTCCAAGGCCTTGGCCAGCTCACCGGACTGGATCTGCTCGCCCGGTGCATTGGCGACCTCGGTGATCTTGCCAGCGAAATCGGCCGAATCCGAGGACCCCGCCGCCTGCATCGCCAGCATGATCAACGCCGCTGCGTCGTAGCTTTCGGGCACGAAGGGCGAGGTCGCGTCGAAGGCGCCGTCGACCAGCCCGGTGAAGCGCGACGCGAGTTCCTCGGACGGGCTCGGGTGCTGACCCGAGGAGCCGTCGATTTCCGAGCCGAAGTTTTCCACCAGCTTGTCCGAGATCATGCCGTCGGGGAAGTGGAAGGTGTCGAAGGCGCCGGAATCGAGCGCCGCGCGCACGATGCCGCTGCCGCCCTGGTCGACATAGCCTGCGACCACCAGCCGCTCGCCGCCGGCCGAGGCCAGCGCGCCGACTTCGGCCGAGTAATCCGCCTTGCCGTCCTCATGCGCGGCGTTGATCGTGACCGACCCGCCGGCGGCCTCGAACGCCGCCTGGAAACTGTCGGCGAGGCCCTTGCCGTAGTCGTTGTTGGTATAGGTGACGGCGACCTCGTTGATCCCGGCTTCCATCAAAACCTCTGTCATCACAACGCCTTGGCGGGCGTCCGAGGGCGAGGTGCGGAAGAACAGGCCGTCGTCTTCGGCGGTCGACAGCGCCGGCGAGGTGGCCGAGGGCGAGATCATCACCACGCCGTTGGGGCGCGCCACGTTCTGCAGGATCGCGCCGGTCACGCCGGAACAGTCGGCGCCCATGATCGCCTTGACCCCATCGGCGGTGATCAGCCGTTCGGCCGCCGCCGTCGCCGCGCCGGCATCGACGCAGGTCGAGTCGGCGCGTACCGGCGTCACCGCGGCGCCGCCCAGAAGCAGCCCCGACTCGGTCACCTCGGCCATCGCCAATTCGGCCCCGTCGGCCATCTGCGGCGTCAGCGATTCGATCGGGCCGGTATAGCCCAGGATCACGCCGATCTTGATCTCTTCGGTATGGCTTCCCGCGAGCGCCGCGCCCGACATCGCCGCCAGCGCCGCCGTGCTCAAAAGTAGTCTTTTCATGTGGTACCTCCCAGATACTCGCTGCGTTTCGATGTGCGAAAATAGGCCCCGCGCGGCAAAAAGGAAAGCCGTTTCAAGGGCTCCGGCCTCGCGGCCTCGTGTCTGGAAGCGCCCGGCGCAGCGCCCTACCTTTGATGGGACAAGACTAGGAGCCCGCCCCATGCGCCTTATCCTCGTTATACTGACCTTTCTCGCCGCAATGCCCGCCATGGCCGCGCAACTTGCCACTTCCGCCGGCGCCGTCCGAGTAGAGCCGGTGATGACCGGGCTCGACGCGCCCTGGGGCGTGGGTTTTCTGCCCGATGGCGGGGTCCTGGTGACCGAACGCGGCGGCCGGCTGTTGCATCGCCGCGCGGGTGGCACGGTGGTCGAGGTCGATCTGCGGCTCGACATCGCGGTCGCAGGGCAGGGAGGGCTGCTCGACGTGATGGTGCCGCGCGATTTCGCCGCCAGCCGCGAGGTTTTCCTGAGTTTCGCCAAGCGCCAGCGCGGCGGCTCGGGCACCGCCCTGGCCGTTGGGCGGCTCAATGCGGCGGGTGACCGGCTGAACGACGTCCGGGTGATCTTCGAGATGGCGCCGGGGACGAGCGGCGGGCGGCATTTCGGCTCGCGCATTGTCGAGGCGCGCGACGGCACGTTGTTTCTGACCATCGGCGACCGCGGCGACCGGCCCTCGGCGCAGGATCTCAACAGCCACGCCGGCGCGGTGATCCGGGTCAACCGCGACGGCTCGGTCCCGGCCGACAACCCCTTCGTCGGGCAGGCGGGCGCCCGGCCCGAGATCTGGTCCTACGGCCACCGCAACCCGCAGGGCGCCACGCTCGATGCCTCGGGCCAGCTTTGGGCGGTCGAGCACGGCGCGCGCGGTGGCGACGAGGTCAACAAGGTCCGGCGCGGTCTGAATTACGGCTGGCCGGTGATCGCCTATGGCCGCCACTATTCGGGGCTGAAGATCGGCGAGGGCACCGCCAAGCCCGGCATGGAGCAGCCCGAGTTCTACTGGGACCCGTCGATCGCGCCGTCGGGCATGATGGTCTATTCCGGCAAGCTTTGGCCCGAATGGCGCGGGGACATGTTCATCGGATCGCTGAAATTCGACTATATCTCAAGGCTTTCCGGCGCGACGTTCAGAGAAGTCGAACAGATAGAAGGCGACGAGACCGCGCGCGTGCGCGACATCCGCGAGGCACCGGACGGGGCGATCTGGTTTCTGTCGGTCAACACCGGCACGCTCTATCGGATGACGCCGGGCTAGGGATCAGGCGGCGTTCCGCGCCGGCGCGGACGTGGTCACCAACTGCATGCGCAGCGCCTTGCCGTCGGGGGTTTCGCCGATCTTGGTCAGCTTTCCAAGCCCGGCGAGCCCGGGCAGAATTTCGTGCGAACGACGGCTTCGGATGTCGAGGATCACCGAGCCGCCCGGCACCACCGAGGACTGGAAGAAGTCGAGATACATGTCGCAAGGATAGTGGACGCCGCAAGAATTGAAGCTGACGGCCAGGTCGATACCGGTCTGAGCGAGCAGGTCCTGTTCATGTGGATTCACGGCGGTCACCGAGGCCGCGGCGCAGCCATTGGCCAGTAGGAACTGCCTCGCTTTGGAAAGGCTAGAATAACCAGTGCTTTCGCTGCCGAACTTCAAGTTGTGCCCGGCGCTGTCCTCGGTGTCGATCAGCACCAGGTCGCAGCCCAATTCGGCATACGCAAAGAGATCGAAGAACCCGTAACTGCAGCCGATATCCGCGACCTTTTGGGGGCCGAGCCGCTGAAGAAGGGGACGTAGCGCGCGATATTCGAGCGTTGTGAAGCCGATCGCACGACGGACCAGGTCCACTCCATGATCGTGGCAGATCTGCAAAAGCGGGCCTTCGTCGCCTCGCACCCAGCTGCGGAGGGCCTCATTGCGTTCCGGAATGTCCGTCAGAACCTCCGAGCGTTGCAGCGCAACACTCAAAACGTCGCCGGTGTGGAACATCGACAGGTCCAGCGATCGGACCGCATCGCTTTGCGCCAAGTCCAATGCGACTTGGAATCGTTTCATGCCAGTGCCTCAATCGCTCAACTTTTTTTAGAGTTTGGTCTCAAATGTGCAGCAATTGTGGCCGTTCCAAGGCACCGCCGCGGCGAAAGTCAGACCGACAGCCGGGCCGCGTGGCTGCCCCGTTCGCGATAGGGCGTGGTGTCGTAGTGCGCGCGGTAGCATTTTGAGAAATGCGACGGCGAGGCAAAACCGCAGGCCAAGGCCACGTTGATCACCGACATATCGGTCTGCATCAACAGATTGCGGGCCTTCTGCAACCTTAACTCCATGTAATAACGCTTTGGCGATCGGTTCAAATATCGTCTGAAGAGCCGCTCCAATTGTCGCGTCGACATGCCAACGTCCCGGGCCAGGATCGACGGGCTGACAGGCTCTTCGATATTCTGCTCCATCATCTGGATCACCTGGCTCAACTTGGGATGCCGCACGCCGATCCGGGTCGGCACCGACAGCCGCTGGGTGTCCTGGTCGGTGCGAATTGAGGTGTAGATCAGCTGATCGGCAACCGCGTTGGCCAGCTCCTCGCCGTGATCCTCGGCGATCAGCTTCAGCATCAGGTCGATCGAGGCGGTGCCGCCCGCGGTGGTGATCCGGTTGCCGTCGATCACGAAAACCGACTTGGTCAACGCGACCTCGTCGAATTCCTCGACGAAGCTGTCCTGATTCTCCCAGTGAATGGTGGCCTTCTTGCCGTCCAAGAGCCCCGCCTTGGCCAAAGTGTAACCGGCCGTACAAAGCCCGCCGATCACGGCGCCGCGCCGCGCCTCACGCCGAAGCCAGTTCAGCACCTTCTTGCTCGAAGCTGCCTGCACATCGATCCCGCCGCAGACCAGGATCGTGTCATCGCGGTTCAGTTCGTCCAAATCGCTGTCGAGGCGGAATCCTGTGCCCGCCGAACATCGCACCTCGTCGCCACCTTCCCCAGCCAGCACCCAGTCATACAGTGTCTTGCCGGCCATCCGGTTGGCGATGCGCAAGCTCTCGAGCGCGCAGGCGAAGCAGAGCAGGGTGAAGTTGTCGAGCAAAACGAACACAAACCGCCGCGGCTTGCGGCCCGTGTCCTCGACATCGACGATATGGCGGGTCATTTGCATTGCGCGCACCCCATGCGCAGTCCTCGCAAAGACCGATACAGGTTTGCCCAGCACGATCAAGGGCAGCGCAGGGCAAAAACGCTTCGTTTCCCGCAAGGCGGCAGCGGCGGACGGCCTTTTCGCGGTTTGCAGAGGCCCATGAAGCGCGTATAGGGGGGCCTCGTTATCGAAACCCGTGATGCTTTGGAGCAAGACGATGAGCGATTGGGACAAATCTGGATGGCGCGACAAGCCTCGGGTCCAGATGCCCGAGTATATGGATCAGGCCGCATTGGGCGCCGTCGAGGCGCAGCTTGCCAAGTATCCGCCGCTCGTCTTTGCCGGCGAGGCGCGGCGGCTGAAGGACAAGCTGGCCGCGGTCAGCCGTGGCGAGGCATTCCTGCTGCAGGGCGGGGATTGCGCCGAGAGCTTCGAGGAGTTCTCGGCCGACAACCTGCGTGACACGTTCAAGGTGTTCTTGCAGATGGCGATGGTCTTGACCTTCGGCGCCAAGGTGCCGGTGGTGAAGGTGGGCCGCGTGGCCGGGCAGATGGCCAAGCCGCGCTCAGCGCCGACCGAGACCGTCGAGGGCGTCGAATTGCCCAGCTACCGCGGCGACATCATCAACGGCTTCGACTTCACGCCCGAGGCGCGGATCCCGGACCCGAACCGCATGCTGCAGGCCTACACTCAAGCTGCGGCCTCGCTGAATCTGCTGCGCGCCTTCTCGACGGGCGGATTTGCCGACATGCACCGTGTGCACGCCTGGACGCTCGGCTTCACCGACGCCGACGACGCCGCGCGCTACCGCGACATCGCCAACCGGATCCAGGATACGATCGACTTCATGGCCGCCGCCGGGATCACCAGCGGCACGACGCACGAGTTCTCGACGGTGGATTTCTACACCAGCCACGAGGCACTGCTGCTTGAGTACGAAGAGGCGCTCTGCCGGCTCGATTCCACCTCCGGCAAGTGGCTTGCGGGTTCTGGCCACATGGTCTGGATCGGCGACCGCACGCGGCAGCCGGACGGCGCCCATGTGGAATTCGCCCGCGGGGTGCAGAACCCGATCGGGTTCAAATGCGGGCCGTCGTTGACCACCGGGCATTTGAAGGCGCTCTTGGCCAAGCTGAACCCCGATAACGAGCCCGGCCGGATCACCCTGATCGCGCGCTTCGGCGCAGGCTCGGTGGGCGAGCATCTGCCGCGGCTGATCCGGGCGGTGCGCGAAGAGGGTGCCAACGTCGTCTGGTCCTGCGACCCGATGCATGGCAACACGATCAAGTCGGCGTCAGGCTATAAGACCCGGCCGTTCGAGAGCGTGCTGCGCGAGGTGCAGGAGTTCTTCGACATCCACAATGCCGAAGGCACGATCCCGGGCGGGGTGCATTTCGAAATGACCGGCCAAGACGTGACCGAATGCACCGGTGGGGTGCGGGCGGTGACCGACGAGAACCTCAGCGACCGCTATCACACCGCCTGCGATCCACGGCTGAATGCGTCTCAGGCGCTGGAGCTGGCCTTCCTGATCGCCGAGGAACTGATCGAACGCCGCGCCCCGCGGCGGGCGGCGGCGGTGTAAGGCGCTTTGGAGGCCGGTTGAGTCCGGCCTCCAACCACCTTCGGAGATATCGGGAGTCCCCGGACAAACATTCCCCGCGGCGTCAAGCGCGGATCGCGCCCACCCTCGGGGCCGGGCGCGATCCTCTCAAGTCCAAGTGGCGGTTTCTTCTCGGCCTACACGCCCGGCAGCAAAGGGTCCTCACTGGGGCACCGCCCGACCAGCCCCAACCGCCTGTGCCGGCTTTCGCCCCTGGCTCAGTCGCTTTTGACCAACCGCAGATGCGCGCGCTTGGCCTTGGGCGGAGCGAAGGCGGCTTTCGGCTCGGCGAAGCCGGACAGGACGGGGCGCTGCGGCGCAGCCGCGGGGGCAGCCACCGGTGCGGCGGTCGCGATAATCCGGCGCAGCTGCACCTGCTCGACCGAGAACCGCCGCGGCGACCGTCCGACCGAGCCGTCGCTTTGCAGGCATCCCAAGATGCGTGGCGCACTGCCGCCCTCGTTGCTCAGGGGCGCCAAGTACATCCGCGCTGTCAAGGGCGGCCGCCCAATGCCACGTTCGCCCTCCAGGGTCACGTCCGCCACCTGCGGCTGCGCAACCACCGTCTCTAAGATCCTTCCGATCCGCTCGCGCGATTGCGGGGCGAAGAGGGCGGTCAGCGGCATGCCGCGCACTTCCATGCCCAGCAAGTCGTTGAGATGCATGCCCGAAATCCGGATCCGGCCGACGCCTCGGCCGATGTATTCCAGCACGAAAGCAAACTCGAGCGCACGTTCCAGCCCGCGCGGGTCGACCTCGGACCGGTCCGGCATCAGCCGCCCCGCGCGCAGCCCCTCCCAATAGGAGTCGACCTGGGCGATGGCCGGGAACTTCATCTCGGCCTCTCCGCGCGCCAGCGCCCCGTCGAACAGCGATACCACGTTGCCGCCCCCGGCATATTGCAACTCCATATCCTCACCCACCGTCTGCCGAGACTTGGGGCCCACATTGTGGCCCCGTACCCCGTCTGTTAACCCTACCGTCAGATTCCTTACTCTTTCCTTAATCTGGCATGAAATGCGGCGAAAAGGGGGCGAAAAAGTCTTAAATGGTTAATCTTGATGACTAAATCCATGACTGGATTCGCCGCGCTGCAGAGCGGGATCGAGGCCTGGAGCTGGGCCTGGGACATGCGCGCGGTCAACGCCCGCGGACTCGACATCCGCCTGCGTATGCCCGATTGGATCGAGGGGCTCGAGGCCCAGGTCCGTTCCGCCGTCGCCGCGGCGGTCAAGCGCGGCAGCGTGACCGTGGGGCTGAAGCTATCGCGCACCACAGAAGGCTTCGGCGAGCATATCGACGAAGCCGCGCTGGCCCGGTTCCTGAAGCAAATGGCCACGATCGACGCCGCCGCGGCCGAGGCCGGCCTCAACCTCGCGCGCGCAACCGCGGCGGATGTGCTGGCCGCCCGCGGCGTTTTGGTGCAGCCCTTGCCCGAGGACGAGGCCGGGCCGCTGGCCGCGGCGCTGGCCGACGACCTGCCCAAGCTGATCGCCGCCTTCGACGCCATGCGGCAAAGCGAGGGCGCCGCGATTGCCCGGGTGCTGGGCGCGCAGCTCGACCGCATCGCGGAGCTCACCGCGCAAGCCGCTGATCTGGCCGAGGCGCGCAAGGAGCAGACGGCGCAAAGGCTGCGTGACAACCTGGCCAAGGTGATGGCCAATGCCGAGGGTGCCGATCCCGACCGCGTCGCCCAGGAACTGGCGCTGATCGCCGTGAAATCCGACGTCACCGAAGAGATCGACCGCCTGCACGCCCATGTCTCCGCCGCCCGCGATCTACTGGCCGCCGACGACCCGGTCGGCCGCAAGCTCGACTTCCTGATGCAGGAATTCAACCGCGAGGCCAACACGCTGTGCTCGAAGGCGCAGTCCACGGACCTCACCCGCGTCGGCCTTGACCTGAAGGCCACCATCGATCAGATGCGCGAGCAGGTGCAGAACGTGGAGTAGCGCATGGCCGCGCGCCGGGGCATCCTGATCATTCTCAGCTCGCCCTCCGGCGCGGGCAAGTCGACCCTGGCGAAAACCTTGCGCGACTGGGACCCCACGATTGCGTTTTCGGTTTCGGCCACCACCCGAGCCGCCCGTCCCGGCGAGGTCGACGGCCAGCACTATTTTTTTCGCAGCCGCGACGACTTCGAGGCGATGGTCGAAAACGACGAGATGCTGGAACACGCCGAGGTCTTCGGCAACCTCTACGGCTCGCCCCGGGCGCCGGTCGAGCAGGCGATCGAGGCCGGCAACGACGTGCTCTTCGATATCGACTGGCAGGGCGGCCAGCAGATCCGCAATTCGAGCCTGGGCCGAGACGTGGTGTCGATCTTCATCCTGCCGCCGTCAATTGCCGAGCTCGAAAGCCGCCTGCAGGGCCGGGCTCAGGACAGCGCGGACGTGATTTCGAGGCGGATGCAGAAGAGCCAGGCCGAGATCAGCCATTGGGCAGAATACGACTACGTGTTGGTCAACCGAAATATTGAGGCCGCTGCGATGGAACTGCAGACGATCCTCACTGCCGAACGCATGCGGCGCGACCGCCAGCCGGGTCTGTCCGACTTTGTGCGCGGGCTGAACCTGGAGTTCGAGGCGCGCGCATGACGCTTTATGCCCTGGGCGAGGCCGCGCCGCGGCCTCCGGAGGACGGCGATTTTTGGGTCGCGCCCACGGCCAATGTGATAGGCAACGTGACGCTGATGGCGGGCGCCTCGGTCTGGTTCGGCAGCACGCTGAGAGGCGATAACGAGCCGATCGTGCTGGGGCAGGGGTCGAACATCCAGGAAAACTGCGTGCTGCACACCGATCCGGGCTATCCGCTGACCATCGGGCGCGACTGCACCATCGGCCACAAGGCGATGCTGCACGGCTGCACCATCGAGGACGGCGCGCTGATCGGCATGGGCGCGACGGTGCTGAACGGCGCGGTGATCGGCGCAGGCAGTCTGATCGGGGCAGGGGCTCTGATCACCGAAGGCAAGACTGTTCCGCCCGGCGTGCTGGTCATGGGCAGCCCCGGCAAGGTGATCCGCCAGCTGGACGAAGCCGCTCAGCAAGGCCTGATCGCCGCCGCCCGGCATTATCAGGACAACATGCGCCGTTTTCGCCAATCGCTCCGCCCGCTGGATTAGCCTATTGCCGTCGCCGACGCTGGGCGCAAAAGTCCCACGACTGCCGGCCAGGAGGACCAAGACCCGATGACGCGCAAAACGCCCGTGCGCCGGACGCCCTGGCCGGACAGCTCCAGCCGGGCGGTCGTAACGCCGCTGCAGCCATCGGTTGTCTACGCTTCCGAGTCGCCTGACGCGCTTGATGCCCAGTACGAAGGCGGTTCGCCGGGCTACACCTACGCTCGCGAAGGACACCCGAATGCCGATGTGCTGGCGACAAAGATCGATGCGCTCGAGGAAGCAGAGGGCGGCCTGATCCTTGGCAGCGGAATGGCAGCGATCACCGCGACGATGCTGGGGCTTTTGAAGACCGGTGACCACGTCGTGGGCGGCAACCAGCTCTACGGCCGATCGTTGCGAATGCTGGCCGAGGAATTGCCGCGCTTTGGCGTCGCCACCACCATGGCCGACCCCACCGACGCCGCCGCCGTAGAGGCCGCGCTGACCCCTGACACAAAGCTGATCCTGGTCGAGGCGGTTTCAAATCCGACCCTGCGCGTTTCCGATATCGAGGGCATCGCCCGGCTCGCCCGCGCCCGCGGCATCCTTCTGGCGATCGACAACACCTTCACCACTCCCCGCGCCTTCAAGGCCTTCGAGCACGGCGCTGACGTCGTCATCCACTCGGTCACCAAGCTGCTGGCCGGGCATTCCGACGCCACCCTCGGGTATGTCGCTTTGAAGGACGCTGCACTCCGCAAGGCGGTTTATGACACCGCGGTGACGCTCGGCCTCACCCCCAGCCCGTTCGACTGCTGGCTTGCTGAACGCGGGCTTTATTCCTTCGAACTGCGCTATGACCGGGCCGAAGCCAACGCCGCCGCGCTCGCCGATGCCCTGGCCGTGATGCCCGGTGTTAGACGAGTGCTCTACCCGATGCGCCCCGATCACCCGGACCACAACCGCGCCGCTTCACTTCTCAAGGGTCGCGGGGGCAACATGGTCAGCTTTGAAATCGAGGGCGGCCGCGACGCCGCCAATGCACTGGTCCGGGCCGCGCCCGACATCGCCTTCGCGCCCACACTCGGGGACATCGGCACCACGCTCAGCCACCCGGCCACGTCGTCTCACCGCGCCCTGAGCCCCGAGGCTCGCGCCGCGCTCGGCATGTCCGAGGGCTTCTTCCGTGTTTCCGTCGGGGTCGAGTACGCCGGCCTTTTGATCGAAGAATTTTGCCAAGCCATTGCCGCCGCCGCGTCCTAACCCATGAGCCCCGATCTCTTGAAGCCCCTGATGGACGCTGTGCCGATGCCGCTGGTGCTGATCGGTCGCAACGAACGCGTCGTCGTCGCCAACGCCTCGGCCGACGGCCTCTTTGGGGTTCTGGAAAACGACCGCCACTACGCCACCGTTCTGCGTCAGCCGGCACTGCTCGACTGTATCGAAGCGGCATTGCGTGGCGACACCCAGCAGGAATCCCAGTTCGTCCGCCGCGACGCCACCCGCGACACCACCTATCGCGCGCTAGCCGCGCCGGTCCGGATCGACGGCCGCGACGGCATCCTACTGAGCCTCGAAGACATCGGCCATGTCGAGGCCGCCGGTCAAATGCGCCGCGATTTCGTCGCCAATGTCAGCCACGAACTCAGGACACCGCTGACCGCCGTTTTGGGCTTCATCGAAACGCTGCAAGGTCCCGCACGCGAGGACAGCGCCGCGCAGGACCGGTTTCTGGAGATGATGCAACGCGAGGCCAGCCGGATGAGCCGGCTGATCCAGGATCTTTTGTCGCTGAGCCGGGTCGAGGCCACCGAGCGCCAGCGCCCCACCGGCCGGATCGACGTCGCCGCGCTGGTGACCTCGGCCTCGATGACGCTGGGGCCGCTTGTGCGCGAGACCGGTGTGACGCTGGATGTGCGCGGCGCCGACGAGGCAGTAGAGATCCCCGGCGACGCCGACCAGATCCTGCAGGTGATTACCAACCTGACGGAGAACGCGATCAAATACGGCGGCTCATCGGTCACAGTCGAACTCTTTGCGCCCGAGCGCGACCCGGTGCTGCGAGCCACCGCGGTCCGTATCGAAGTGCGCGACGACGGCGACGGCATCGATCCGATCCACATTCCGCGCCTGACCGAGCGGTTCTACCGCGTCGACAACCATCGCTCGCGCGAGATGGGCGGCACCGGGCTGGGGCTGGCGATCGTCAAGCACATCGTCAACCGCCACCGCGGCCGGATGCGGGTTGAAAGCAAGGCGGGGCAGGGCAGCCGGTTCGTCGTGGTGCTGCCCCATGCGACCGGCGAGGGGGCGGTGTTAGGCGGCTGAAAGCCTCGGTCGAAGGCACGTCCGATCCCACCGAAGCTTGCGGCGAATCGGGTGGGAGGGGAGACCGACGGTTGCGCACGGTTGGGGATGAACCTGTGGAGAATCGCCTATGCGGCGTTTCGGAAACCTGTGCCGAAATTCGCAAGTTCAGAATGACGATGGCCCTTTAATTTACCTGAACTGTGGCAGGTCAAGTTAGAGCGCTGAAATCGCGCAGATTTTAGCGGACCCAAAAAAGTGCAACTAATTCATACCTTTGAACGTTACATTTCCGTTACAAAACCGACACAAAACGGAAGCGCCCGCTCTTCAAACGGTGCCGGCCGTCGGAGCGGCGGCTCAAAACGCATCCAGGAGTTATCGATGAAAAAGCCTCTAATGGTCGCCAGCGCGTTGGCCATTGCCGCCACCGCGGCGACCACAGCCTCGGCCCGCGACCAGATCCGCATCGTCGGGTCGTCCACCGTTTTTCCGTTCTCGACCGCAGTGGCCGAGCAATTCGGCAAGACCACCGACTTCCAGACCCCGGTCGTCGAATCAACCGGCTCGGGCGGCGGGCTGAAGCTGTTTTGTGCCGGCGTCGGCACCGAACATCCCGACATTACCAACGCCTCACGCCGGATGAAGTCGTCGGAATTCGCGCTTTGCGGCGAAAACGGCGTGACCGAGATCACTGAGGCCGTGGTCGGCTATGACGGAATCGTCGTCGCCAACGCCAAGTCGGGCCCGGACTTCGCCCTGACCCGCGCCCAGATCGTGATCGCGCTGGCCGAAAACGGCCCCAAGCCGATGACCTGGGACGAAGTCGAACCGTCGCTGCCGGCGATTAAGATCGAAGTTCTGGGCCCGCCGCCGTCGTCGGGTACCCGCGACGCCTTCGAAGAGCTGGTGATGGAAGAGGGCTGTGAAGAGACCGATCTGGTCGACTGTGACGGTGTCTCAGTCCGGAGCGACGGCATCTACGTCGACGCCGGTGAGAACGACAACCTGATCGTGTCGAAGCTGGAAGCCAACCCCAACGCCCTGGGCGTTTTCGGCTATTCGTTCCTTGACCAGAACGGCGACGCCATCAAGGGTGCGACGGTCGACGGCATCGAGCCGACCTTCGAGAACATCGCCGCCGGCGATTACCCTGTGTCACGCTCGCTCTACTTCTACATCAAGAACGCCCATGTTGGCGTGGTTCCTGGCATCCAGGAATACGCCAACGAGTTCATGTCGCCCGCCGCTGCCGGCGACGAGGGCTACTTGGTCGACAAGGGTCTGATCCCGCTGCCTTCGGAGATGTTCGACACGATCTCGGGCAACGTGTCCAACCTGACGCCGATGACCGGCAACGAGTGGAACTGATCCACTGATCGCCTGACTCATGACAGGGGGCTTGCCGGCCCCCTGTCGCCGTTCCCCTCATTTGCCTGGGTCCTGCAATGACCGCCGTCTTGCTCGCATTCGTCGTCGTCGCCGCGGTTGCCTCGTTTTTCCTGTCCCAATCCCGTGCTTTCGCTGTCGCAAGTGGCGCGCCGGCGATCCTGCATTCCCGGCCGTCCTATCACGGCTTCTACAGCTTCCTTTGGGTCATCATGGTGGGCGTCGGTCTGGTGATCGTTCTGACCGTTGGCCCGAGCATGTGGATCACCAATACGCTGCTTGCCAAGATCGGCACGGAGCTGCCGGACGAGCCCTTCATTGCGCATCAGCTGGTGCTGTCGGACGCCAAGGCGCTCGCAACCGGCGCCATTGCCTCGAGAACTGATGAACTGCGTCTGGCGATCGCCGCCGACTACTCGCGGTCTGCGAATTTCTGGAACATCGTGCGGATCGTCGTGGTGATCGGCGGCGCTCTGGCCGCGGCGTTCCTGACCCACCGTTCGGTCGCCGTCGACCGCCGCGCCCGCAATCTGACGGAGCGTATCGTCCGCATCCTGCTGGCCTGCATGGCGACCATCGCGATCCTGACCACCATCGGCATTGTGCTGTCGCTGATCTTCGAGACACTGAACTTCTTTTCCAAGATCGATTGGCAGATCCACAAGTTCCTGTTCGGCATCACTTGGTCGCCGCTGTCCGGCGTGCACACGGGCGAGATGGACGCCGACAAGGTCGGCGCGATCCCGCTTTTCGCCGGCACGCTGATGATCACCCTGATCGCGATGATGGTCGCCGTGCCGATCGGGCTCTTCGCTGCAATCTATCTGTCCGACTTCGCCTCACAGCGGGTCCGGTCGATCGTCAAGCCGATGCTGGAGATCCTCGCCGGTATCCCGACCGTGGTCTACGGCTTCTTCGCCGCGATCACCGTGGCGCCATTCCTGCGCGGGTCTGGCGAGGCCTTGGGCCTGACCGTCGCCTCGGAATCGGCGCTTGTCGCCGGGATCGTCATGGGAATCATGATCATCCCATTCATCTCGTCGCTTTCGGACGACGTGATCAACTCGGTGCCGCAAAGCTTGCGCGACGGCTCTTACGGACTGGGCGCGACCAAGGCCGAGACCATCCGTCAGGTGATCCTGCCCGCCGCGTTGCCAGGCATCGTTTCGGCGGCTCTATTGGGGTTCAGCCGGGCCGTGGGCGAGACCATGATCGTGGTGATGGCCGCAGGTCAGGGGGCGAACCTGACCGCCAACCCGTTCGAGGCGGTCACCACCGTCACCGTGCAGATCGTCATGCTGATCACCGGCGATACCGAAGCGGAGACCGCCGCCGGGCCGGCCTTCACGCTCGGCTTCACGCTGTTCTGCGTGACGCTTTTGATGAACATCCTCGCGCAGCGCCTCGTGCGCCGCTACCGCGAACTCTACGACTAAGGGACGAAGATGGCGGACATCACCTCTGGCGGCCACTACGGATCGCTCCTGGCGGACCGCAAGACGCAAAGCCGGCTGCGCAAGCGCCGCAATGCCGAACTGCGCCTGAAGGCCTACGGCATCATCGCCATCACGCTCGCCGGATTGGCGCTGGTCGCGCTCTTGGGCTCGGTGATCTACCAGGCCTCGGGCGCGGTCACCGAAAGCTACGTCACGCTGCGGGTCGAGCTGGCGGCAGAGGACATCGACCCCGACGGCACCGGTGATCCCAAGAAGATCCTGCGCGCCGATTTCGGTGGGCTGACAAAGGCGACATTGCGCGAGGCCTTTCCCGCCGTCACCTCGCGGTCGGCCAAGCGCGAGCTTTACGATGTCGTCTCGTCCGGCGCCGCCTTCGAACTGGCCGAGATGGTGTCGAACGATCCAAGCCTTTTGGGACAGATCATCGACTACCAGTTCCTGGCCTCCGACGTCACCGACCTTTACCTGAAGGGCAATTTCGGCCGTCTGCAGGCGCAGGACACCAACGGCCTGATCTCGATCTTCAGCGACGGCAAGACCGCAACGGTTTCCAGTTCGTCCAACGACTTCGCCGGTGTGCTGGCCCAGGTCAAGGCGCAGCTTGTCGACGACGCCAAGCGCCTGCGGCGTCAGGCGGCGCGCCAAAACAACGCCGTGTCAGTGTTCCAGCGCCGGGTCGACAACGCCGCCGACGACGCGGCGCGCACCGCCGCGGAGGCCCAGTTGAAGAACGCCACCACGTTGCGCGACACTCTCTTGGCCGAGGCCGAGCGGCTGGAGGCCCGGGCAAGGGGCACCGAGGGCGCCGAGGGGCTCGACGACGAAGACCGCTCTATCCTGATCCGTGCCGGCGGCGGCTGGCTGAAGCTGACCTTGCTCGACGGCTCCACCGCCGAGGCCGAGGTGCTGGCTCCGCTCGACGGCAATGTCGAAAACTCGCCCGACTGGCAGCTTCTGAAGTCCGACCTGCCAGAAGCGGCGCGCAAGATTTCGGACACCCAGATCGTAGTGATCGAGGAATTGAAGGCCGCCGGCGCGGTCGAGAGCGTGTTCAACTGGCGCTTCTTCTCTTCGGGCGACTCGCGCGAGCCGGAACTCGCCGGCATCTGGGGCGCCACAGTTGGCAGCTTCTGGACCATGCTGGTGACCTTCTTCCTGGCCTTCCCGATCGGCGTCTCGGCGGCGATCTACCTGGAGGAATTCGCGCCGAAGAACCGGTTCACCGATCTCATCGAGGTCAACATCAACAACCTCGCCGCGGTGCCCTCGATCGTCTTCGGGCTGTTGGGCCTCTCGGTCTTTCTCGGGGTCTTCGGCGTGCCGCGCTCGGCGCCACTGGCGGGCGGTATCGTGCTGGCGCTGATGACCCTGCCGACGATCATCATCGCCGCGCGCGCCGCGATCAAAGCGGTGCCGCCGTCGATCCGCGACGCCGCGTTGGGGGTAGGGGCCTCGAAGGTGCAGGCCTCGTTTCATCACGTCCTGCCCCTGGCGATGCCCGGCATCCTGACCGGCACGATCATCGGCATGGCACAGGCCTTAGGCGAGACCGCACCGCTGATCATGATCGGTATGGTTGCCTTTATCGTCGACATCCCCTCGGGCATCACCGACAGCGCCTCGGTCCTGCCGGTGCAGGTGTTCCGCTGGGCCGACTTCCCCGAACGCGCCTTCGAGGCCAAGACCGGTGCGGCGATCTGCGTGCTGCTGGTCTTTCTGGTGGTCATGAACGCCATCGCCATTGTGCTGCGCCGTCGGTTCGAGCGCCGCTGGTAACAAGGACGCACGCCATGTACGACACCGACAGGGCATCAAGGGATGTGGGCATGCAAGAGATCAAGTTCTCCGCCAAGAACGTTGACGTCTTCTACGGCGACACGCACGCCATCAAAGAGGTGAATGTCGAGATTGAGGACAAGACCGTCACTGCCTTCATCGGCCCTTCAGGCTGCGGCAAGTCGACCTTCCTGCGTTGTCTCAACCGGATGAACGACACCATCGACGTCGCCCGGATTGAAGGTGAGATCATGCTCGATGGCGAGAACATCTATCACCCCAAGGTCGACCCGGTGCAGCTGCGCGCCAAGGTCGGAATGGTGTTCCAGAAACCCAACCCGTTCCCGAAGTCGATCTACGACAATGTCGCCTACGGACCGCGCATCCACGGGCTGGCCAAGACCAAGGCCGATCTTGACGTGATCGTCGAGAAGTCCCTGCGCCGCGGGGCGATCTGGGACGAAGTTAAGGACCGTCTGCTAGAACCTGGCACTGGCCTGTCCGGCGGCCAGCAACAGCGGCTTTGCATCGCGCGGGCGGTCGCTACGGAACCCGAGGTCTTGTTGATGGACGAACCCTGCTCGGCCCTCGACCCAATCGCCACCAGCCAGGTCGAGGATCTGATGGACGAACTTCGGACCAACTACTCGGTGGTCATCGTCACGCACTCGATGCAGCAGGCCGCCCGCGTCAGCCAGAAGACCGCGTTCTTCCATCTCGGACACCTGGTAGAATTCGGCGAGACCGCCCAGATCTTCACCAACCCCGAAGACCCCAGGACCGAAAGTTACATTTCAGGACGCATCGGCTAAGTTAGGACCTATGGTCATGCAGGACAGGCATATCTCCGCGGCGTTCGATCGCGATCTCGAAGCGTTGCAGGCGCTGATCATGAAGATGGGCGGCCTGGTGGAAAGCTCGATCACCGAAGCCGTGCAGGCGCTTCTGGACCGTGACGAGGAACTGGCAGGCAAGGTCCGCCGGACCGATGCGCGCATCGATATCCTGGAGGAAGAGGTCAACCAAGAGGCTGCGCGCCTGATCGCTCTGCGCGCGCCCATCGCCAGCGATCTGCGCGCGGTCTTGAGCGCGATGAAGATCGCCGGCCACCTGGAACGCTGCGGCGACTACACCAAGAACCTGGCCAAGCGCACCCGCGCGCTGGCGCAAATGCCGCCCGTGGCCGAGGCCGGCCCGGCGATCCGCCGCCTGGCCCGCGATGTGGACCTGATGCTGAAGGACGCGCTCGACGCCTTCATCCAGCACGACGACGAGCTTGCGGCGCAGGTGATCGCGCGCGACGACGATGTCGACCTGATGTACAACGCGCTGTTCCGTGAGCTTCTGACCCATATGATGGAAGACCCGCGCAACATCACCGCCTGCATGCACCTGCATTTCATCGCCAAGAACATGGAGCGGATGGGCGACCACGTCACCGCGATCGCCGAACAGGTGATCTATCTGGTCACCGGCGAGCTGCCCGAGGAAAACCGCCCGAAAAGCGATGAAACTTCGATGATGGATGCGGACGGACCGGTCTGATGGCGGCGGCGCAACCCAAGGTTCTGCTGGTCGAGGACGAACCGGCTCAGCGCGAGGTCCTGGCTTATAACCTCGAGGCCGAGGGCTTCGCGGTGACCAAGGCCGGCACCGGCGACGACGCGCTGATGCTGGTCGACGAGGACACGCCCGACATCATCGTGCTCGACTGGATGCTGCCCGGCGTTTCGGGCATCGAGATCTGCCGCCGTCTCAAGGCCCGGCCCGCGACACGCGCGGTCCCGATCATCATAGTCTCGGCACGCTCGGAAGAGGTCGACCGGGTGAGGGGGCTCGAAACCGGCGCCGACGATTACGTGGTCAAACCGTTTTCGGTGGTCGAGCTGATGGCCCGAGTCCGTGCCCAGTTACGCCGAACGCGGCCTGCGTCCGTGGGGCAGCGGCTGGAATTCGACAACATCGTGCTCGATTCGGAATCTCACAAGGTGTTTCGCGACGGCAAACCGCTGAAGCTCGGGCCAACCGAATTCCGGCTGTTGTCGACCTTCATGGAAAAGCCCGGCCGGGTTTGGAGCCGCGAGCAGCTGTTGGACCGTGTCTGGGGTCGCGATATCTATGTCGACACCCGCACGGTCGACGTGCATATCGGCCGGCTGCGCAAGGCGCTCAGCCAGCACGGCGGTGCGGATCCGGTGCGCACGGTGCGCGGGGCGGGCTATGCCCTCGGCTGAGGCGCGCGCCTCGAAGTCACGCTCCGATTAGAGCCGACGCCGGCGAATCCGAGCGCATGGTTTCGATTGGCCTGGTGTGGTCGATTATGGGTGCGGGCCCCCGAAAGGCCCCGGACGTCCTTGCGTCAAATGGTTGTTCCAGGTGCCAGGCGAGCCGGGTTGAATTGGTGCCCGACGGGCCTTGATGCATCCGTCATGCGCGCCGCGCCTCTGCAGCGAGCCGATCGAACGGATCGCCATCCGATTTCGTGGCAGAGGCCGGACCTTGCGCCGCGCTGAAGAGCGACCGTTTCCCGCTGGCAAAGTTGGCCGCAGATGCCGTTACGCTCTTGACCAGGCGCAGCGTGCGCCAGACCAAAAACCAAAACCCGGCGAGGATGATCAGGGGCAGGGCGGTGCCGATGACGTCCAGCGACAAGACGCCAAACCCGCCGATGGCCACCGCTGCAAGCGCCAATAACAGCCACTTCCTGCTTGGGCGTTTCTTCGCGGCGGGCTTCAGTTCGGGCTCTGGTGCGATGGCCGGTTCCGCAACCGGCGCGACGGGCCTTTCGTATTTCTTGTAGAACTCAGCGATCGGGCTGTTCGCCGGGGCCTGGAACGCCGCGGCATTGGCGTCGCTGGTGTAACCCGGCGCGGGTTCGCCCCGCTGGGCCAAGGCCGCCGAGGCCGCGCGGTGCATCTCGGCCATCGCGTCGCGTTTCTCGCGGCGGACGGTCTGAGGCCTCTGCGGTCCGCCGGTGAAGAAGCGCAGGAAACCGAGCATTGCCAGCAGGGCCGCGATTGACCGCGATGTCTGCAGCACCTTGTGCGCCGCGTTGGGGTCGGACGCCAGCGCGGCCTCGCGACCCTCTAGATAGGGCTCGATGAAGATGAAGTTGTCGGCGCGTTTCAACCCTTGTTCGCGTAGGGCGTCGTAGAACATGTCGTCCAGAGTGACACTGGTCTTCATCTGACCGTTCAGCTTCAGGATCGGGCCGGTCTCGGTGTAGTCCACGATCTTCGGCGGCAGCCCATCGACAAAGGTATCTCTGTCGGTCTCGGTCAGAACAATCGCAGCCCGGACCTCGCGGCTACCATCGGCGTCGCCGGCGCCGAACAGCATGAGAGCGTAGCGTTCGGTGTCGAGGCCCTTGCGCCGTTTCACCAAGTGATAGTTGTAGTCGACATCCACCCAGCCGGTCACATGAACCTCGTCCGCGGCACCGACGTGCTCGTCGGGCTGAAATTCGGTCAAATCAACCGGGGCAGGGGCACCCTGCGCTCGCGCGATTTTCTTTTCGGCCTCATAGGCCTCAGCCTGTTTGCGCAGTTCTTCCCCTAGGAAGAGTGCGCCGACAGCCAGGATCAGATACGCCCAGAATGGCAGTCGGAGCAGCAATTGAAACGACGAAAACATGGACTTGCGGCCTCTGCTAGGTTCTGTGTCCTGCGCAGCTTCGTCCAGGATTGCGACCGAATACGGGCGCGGATCTGGTCATCTCTGGGAATGCGAAACCGGCCGGCAATACAACCACGGGAAGGCGCTCCCGTATCTGTGTCTAGGTCGGATAATCGGTATTATGTAAATATTGGCGTAGTGCGCCATTGCCGGCTAACAAGTTGATATCTTGAGATTTACGGATCCGCATCGGCATACTGCCGAGCAGTCGCCTGAATTAGAGGCCCTCATACCATTTAGGTTTTTGTGGGTGCGAGATCGGAAAAGAACACCCGCTGCGCCCAAAACCGCTCGTTGCGGTCCGGAAGTCCAATCCTCAAACCGACAGACTGATCGTTGGCTCAATTCCAGGCAGTAGACCATTGAAAGAAAACACATTCACCGCATGGCGGTCTCGCCTCGCACGGCCCAAACCCATTCGGCCTACGCGCGGCCTTACTCTAAAACCGTTAAAATTCCGTAAATCGAGCCATGATAGTCTCGCCTGCTGCGGCGCAAGTGCTATAACGTCCTGGGGTTGAAGGAAAAAGTCTTTCTGGTTTTGTCGCGATGAACAGCCTTACGGCGATAACCAGCCCGCGTGTCGGCGTGGCGCAAAGTCGGGGATACAAAGTCCGGATGCTTGACTATGTCGAATGCGTCACGGCGGCAGCGACGATCGAAGAGCTTTGGGAGGCGCATTGCAACGCGATGGCGCCCTATGGGTTCACACGCCTGCTATACGGGTTGACCCAGTCACGGTCCCCAAACCGGCTGGGCGACCGCGAAGATTTCCTGATCCTGACCAATCTCGACAAGACATATTCCGGGCCGTTCATCGACGAAGGTCTCTATCTGCACGCACCCATGGTGCGCTGGACGCTGGAAAACAGCGGACCGTGTAGCTGGCGCTGGATTCGCGACAACCTTGACGCGCTGACCCCGCAAGAACTGCGCGTCGTCGAGTTCAATTCCAGCCACGGCATCGGTGCGGGTTATTCCATCAGTTTCAAGGACATTTCGGCGCGTGGCATCGGCGCCATAGGCCTGATCGTCGATCCCGACGCCAGCCAGGACGACGCCGATGCGATCTGGGCCGCCCATGGCCGCGAAATCCTGGCGATGAATAACGTCGCGCATCTCAAGATCATGAACCTGCCGCATACCTCAGCGCGCAAGATGCTGACCAAACGCCAGCGGGAAACTTTGGAATGGGTCGGCGAAGGCAAGACGACTCAGGACATCGGTGTGATCATGGGATTGACCCCTGCGACGGTGGAAAAGCACCTGCGTTTGGCGCGCGAGGCGCTGGATGTTGAAACCACCGCCCAGGCCGTGGTCAAGGCCAGCTTCCAGAACCAGATCTTCCTCGTTGAGGCCTAAGACGCGACTTCATGTGTTGGATGAGACTCAAGTGTCATCTGCATGATAAATAGGGCTAATTTTGATTGATATATGTAGTGTTTCTCCCACACAACCCAAGGCTGATCACGCCCACCCGCCAATCAGGTAAGGAATCCCATACTTTCTTGACCAAGGGTAAATTGGCATCCTGCAAAGGTTCCGTGAGTGGTGGCAATTAGCCAAGGAACCGCCCGACCAAGCCGATCTGGATTGCGATCGGCACGAGAGGGTTCCCGGGAAACCGGACGTCGGCCTGTGGGCGTATAGTCCGCCTGCAGGTCCGACACCTCAGAATGGCGACCCCGTCCTCATCCCCATTTGTCAGGGCGCCATAATAAGAACGGTGCAGCCCACGCCCGGGCTGCACCGTTTCTTTTTCTGAGATCGGTGGTTGATTGGGTCAGCCGGCAGCCGCTTTGGCGACCTCGGCGGCAAAATCCTCTTCCGCCTTTTCGATCCCCTCGCCCACCTCCAGGCGCACGAATCCGGTGATCTCGACGCCGGCCTCCTTCGCAGCGTCGGCCACGGTCACATCCGGGTTCACCACGAATTTCTGGCCCAGCAAGGTCACCTCGGCGAGCCACTTCTTCATCCGCCCGACGATCATCTTCTCGATCACCGCCTCGGGTTTGCCGGACTCGCGGGCGATGTCCATTTGCACCTGCTTTTCCTTCTCGACCACGGCGGGGTCGAGATCCGCCTCGGAGAGCGAAGCCGGGCTGGCGGCGGCCACATGCATCGCGATCTGTTTGCCGATGCCGGTATCGGCCCCTTTCAGCGCCACCAGCACGCCAATCTTGCCCATGCCCGCCGTGGCGGCATTGTGCACGTACGACACGACTAGGTCACCGTCGAGCTTCGCCATCCGGCGCAAGGCCATGTTCTCGCCGATGGTAGCGATCTTATCGGTGATGGTCTCGGCCACGGTCTTGCCGTTGCCGACCCTATGATCCGCCAAGGCCGCGACATCTCCGACGCCGAGCGCTGCGGAGGCGATCTCGCCCACCATCTCTTGGAATTCGGCATTCTTGGCGACGAAGTCGGTTTCCGAGTTCACCTCGACGGCGACGCCGGTGCCGTCCTCGACCGCCACCGCGACGAGGCCCTCGGCCGCGGTCCGGCCGGATTTCTTCGCAGCCTTTGCCAAGCCCTTTGTGCGCAGCCAGTCGACCGCGGCCTCCATGTCGCCGCTGGTCTCGACCAGCGCCTTTTTCGCATCCATCATGCCCGCGCCGGTCTTGTCGCGCAGCTCTTTCACCAATGCAGCGGTGATTGCCATCTTTTGGCTCTCCTTCACTCCGTTCGGGTGGGTCCGGGGCCTGGGCCTGGCCCGCCCCGGTGTCAGTTCGCCGACGGCGCCTAGGCCTCAGCCTTGGCGTCGTCCGCAGCCGGTTCTTCCGCCGCGGGTTCCTCTGCCGCAGGCGCGTCAGCTGCAGCTTCTTCGCCACTGGCTGCCTCAGCCGCCGGTTCCGCATCGGCAGGCGTCTCGGCAGCGGCCTCGGCCACCGCCTCTTCCGCCGGGGCCTCTTCCATTTCGCCCAGGTCGATGCCCGCCGCGCCAAGCTGTGCGCTCATCCCGTCGAGAGCCGCACGGCTGACCAAATCGCAATAAAGCGCAATCGCCCGCGCCGCGTCATCGTTGCCCGGGATGATGAAATCGACACCCGCCGGCGAGCAGTTGGTGTCGACCACGGCCACCACCGGGATCCCCAGCTTGTTCGCCTCGGCGATCGCCAGGTCCTCTTTGTTGACGTCGATCACGAACAGCAGATCCGGCAATCCGCCCATCTCGCGGATACCGCCAAGCGAGGCCTGCAGCTTGTTGCGGTCGCGTTCGATCGACAGCCGCTCGCGTTTGGTCAGACCCTCGGCGCCGTCGGCCATCTGTTCGTCGATCGCCTTCAGCCGGTTGATCGATTGGCTGACCGTCTTCCAATTGGTCAGCGTGCCGCCCAGCCAACGGTGGTTCATGTAGTACTGCGCGCAACGTTCGGCGGCGTCGGCGATAGGCCGCTGCGCCTGCCGCTTGGTGCCGACGAACAGGATCCGCCCGCCCTTGGCCACCACTTCGCGCACCGCGTTCAACGCGGCGTCGAGCATCGGGACCGTTTGGGTCAGGTCGAGAATGTGAATGCCATTCCGATCGCCATAGATGAACTCGCCCATCTTGGGGTTCCATCGCTGGGTCTGGTGGCCGAAGTGAACGCCCGCTTCCAACAGCTGGCGCAACGTGAACTCTGGCAGAGCCATCGCGCTGTCCTTTCCGGTTTCATATCCTCGGCGCAGCCATGAGGTCCCGGGTGGGACAACCGGTGGACTCTGCGGGGATGTCTCCCCCGAGGGCCCAAGCCACGCCTGTGAAGTCCGCGCGGTCTATGGCATCGTTACCGCCTTGGCAAGCCCCATCCAGCGACGTTCATCGGTCCTGGCGATCCTCTTTGCGCCGAGCGTCCAGTGGGCGATAAACGCTTGCTCCACGGCCATGTGCTTGCCAAGAAGGCGGCCATGCCCCCTGCCCCCGACATCCTTTGCATCGGCTCGGTCCTTTGGGATGTGATTGGCCGGGCAGAGCGTGACCTGTCGCTTGGCGAGGATGTGCCGGGCCGTATCACGCGCCTGCCCGGCGGCGTGGCGATGAACATCGCAATGGCGCTGAAACGTTTCGGTATGGCCCCAGCCCTCTTAACGGCCATCGGCGACGATCCCGAGGGCGCCGAGTTGATCGCCCGATGCGAAGCGCTCGGCCTCGACACCGCCCATGTGCATCGCGCGCCGCAACTGCCCACCGATCGTTACATCGCCGTCGAGGGCCGGAACGGGTTGATTGCCGCCATCGCCGACGCCCATACGCTCGAGGCCGCCGGAGCCAAGATACTGTCCGCCCTCACCCAGGGACCGCTCGGCAGTCACCGAGCCCCCTACCCTGGCCGAATCGCGCTCGACGGCAACCTCACAGGCGGTCTGCTTTCCGAGATCGCCGAAAGCGCTGCCTTTGCCGCCGCCGATCTGCGGGTCGCATCCGCAAGTGCCGGAAAGGTCGTCCGCCTGCGGCCGTTTCTTAAACACCCGCGCGCCACGCTTTACGTCAACCGAGAGGAGGCCGGGTTCTTATGTGACGCCCGGTTCGCTGATGCTGCCGCGGCCGCCGATATGCTCTGTGCCCGCGGCGCCGCCCGGGTCCTCGTCACCGACCGCGACCGTCCGGCGGCCGAAGCGGGCCCAAACGGCTCCTTCGAGGCCGCTCCGCCAATTGTCCGAGTCACCCGCGTCACCGGCGCCGGCGACACCTTCATGGCGGCCCATATCGCGGCCGAAGCGCGGGGCGAAAGACCCCGCCGCGCCCTCGACACCGCCCTGCACGCTGCCGCCGACCACGTTGCTGGACCTCATTCATGATGATCCCGTTTGAGAACTCCCTCGAGGTTGAAGAGGCCCGTGCGAAAGGCACGCCCCTCGTCGCGCTCGAATCGACGATCATCACCCACGGTCTGCCGCATCCGCAGAACCTCGACATCGCCCGCCTGATCGAGGCCGAAGTTCGGGCCGAAGGCGCCGCCCCCGCCACCATCGCCGTCCTGGGCGGCCGCCTGAGGATCGGCCTGACCGAGGGCCAACTCGCCGCGCTCGCCACCGCGCAAAACGTGCAAAAACTCTCCCGCGCCGACCTTGCCGTGGCGCTGTCCACCGGCGCCACCGGCGCCACCACTGTCGCGGCCACGATGATCGCCGCACGGCTTGCCGGGATCGAGGTCTTCGCCACCGGCGGGATCGGGGGCGTGCACCGCGGGGCGGACTCCAGCTTCGACATCTCTGCCGACCTGCACGAACTCGCCCAAACCCCAGTCACCGTCGTCGCCGCCGGAGCCAAAGCCATTCTCGATTTGCCGAAGACACTGGAAGTTCTGGAAACCCAAGGCGTGCCAGTCATCGCGGTTGGACAGGACGCTTTTCCGGCCTTTTGGTCACGCGACTCTGGCCTTGCCGCCCCGCTTCGCCTCGACGGCGCCAAGGACATCGCCGCCAGTCACCGGACCCGCGCCGACCTCGGCCTTCCCGGCGGTCAACTCGTCGCCAACCCGATCCCCGCCGACGCGGAGATCCCGCGTGCCGAAATCGAACAGGCCGTCGCCACGGCCCTGTCCGAGGCGGAGCGTCAGGGTATCCACGGCAAGGCTGTCACGCCGTATCTGCTCGACCGGATCAACACGCTCACCCGGGGTCGGTCGGTCGAGGCCAATATTGCATTGGTGCTCAACAATGCACGCCTCGCAGCCAGAATTGCCAAGGAATTGGGCACGATCGCCCAGTAATTGCGCGCCCGCCTCGAACGCTCTGTTGTGACAGGCCGCGAAACTCCCTATGTTCCTGCGATGACGCCCGGTGCTAAACGGCAATGACAACGCCCTTCGACCAACATTTGCAGGATACGCCGAAGCCCAAGCGTGTGCTGTTTGGCGGTCTTCGCACCAGTTTTTTGACCGGGCTGGTGGTGATTGCGCCGATCGGCGTGACGATCTGGCTCGTCTGGACCGTGATCGGCTGGATCGATGGCTTCGTCTTGCCCTTCGTGCCAGAGGCCTATCAGCCCGAAAACATCCTGGACACGTTCTTCGGCATCGAGGCGCCGGTCAACATCCGCGGCCTCGGCGTCGTCGTGTTCCTGGTCTTCACCGTCACCGTCGGTTGGATCGCCAAGGGCCTTATCGGGCGCTCATTGATTTCTTGGGGTGAAAGCCTGGTCGACCGGATGCCGGTGGTAAGGTCGATCTATAACGGGTTGAAACAAATTGCGGAAACAGTTTTCGCGCAGTCCGAAACCAACTTCGACACCGCGTGCCTGGTGCAATATCCGCGCGAGGGGATTTGGGCCATCGCTTTTATCTCGACCACCGCCAAGGGCGAGATTCAAAGTAGCATTCCGCGCGACGAGCAACTGATGTCGGTGTTCCTTCCGACCACGCCGAACCCGACATCCGGCTTCCTGCTATTCGTGCCGAAAAGCGACGTAATCGAGCTGTCGATGAGCGTCGAGGATTGCGCCAAATTGGTGATCTCCGCCGGGTTGGTCTATCCCAACGGATCAGTGCCCGAGATCAAGCCCGAGGCGCTGCCGGAGCCGGAGCGCGAAAAGCTCAGCGCCTGATTTCCCGTTCGCATCCCAAACTGCAATTCTGGTGCAATCCCAACGAGTAACCGGGCAAGCTTGAAGTCCAACCCATATCGCCGGCTCACCCGAACATCGCCTCCAGATCGACGGTCGACTCCTTGTTGAGCTTCTTCTTGTGGTCGGCCAGGAATTGCCCCGCCGCCGCCCGTCCAGCCTCTTTCAGTTCGCCCAACAGATGCGGCGTCGGCACTAGTTTGGTCGCCACCGACAGTTCGTTCATCAGCGCGTCGTCGGCGATCATATGGACCAGCACGTCTTTCATGCTGCCCTTCTCGACCCGCTTGTCCGCGATCAGCTCGCGCACGAATTGAATGGCGCGCAGCTCGCGCAGAAGCGATGAGTTGAAGCTGATCTCGTTGACTCGGTTCTGGATGTCCTGCGGCGAGGTCGGCAGCTCGCGGCGTTCCAGCGGGTTGATGTTGACCACCACGATATCGCGCGGGAACTCCTTGTCGAACATCGGAAACAGCCCCGGATTGCCGGTATAGCCGCCGTCCCAGAACGCCTCGACGCAGCCGGTCTCGGGATCGGTGAATTCGACCGCCTGGAACAGCGTCGGCAGACACGCCGAGGCCAGGATCACGTCGGTGTGGATCTCCTTGCCCGAAAACACCCGGATCTTGCCGGTGCGCACATTGGTGGCGCAGACGAAGAACGCCGGCCCCTTCTTGGCGTTGCAGACCGCGTCATAGTGGAACCGCTCGGCAATGCGCTGCAGCGGGTTCTGGTAGAACGGCCCGTAGATATAGGGGCTGAAGATACGGCTCGCGGTGTCGGCCATGGTGAAGGCGGGCGACATCTCGATCATCTTCGACACCAGCCCCGGCGCGGGCAGGAACGCCGCCATCCAGTCCGGCATACGCTCGTCCTCCAGCGCACCCATCTGCGTCCAGAGCCAGTCGAGGTTTTCCTTCGCCGTCTCGCGGTCGCCTTCGACCAGCCCGGCCTTCAGCGCCGCACCGTTCAACGCGCCGGCCGAGGTCCCCGAGATCGCCGCGATTTCCAGGTCGTCCTCTTCGAGCAGCCGGTCGAGCACGCCCCAGGTGAACGCCCCATGCGCGCCGCCGCCCTGCAGGGCTAAATTGATCCGTTTCGTCATCTCAAAGTCCTTCTCCGCTCATGCCCGCCCCGGGCTCTCTTCATCTGGCTCCAAATATCTCCGCCGGAGGCACGCCGCAGAGGGGCTCGATGCCCCTTCGCGGCGTCCGCCCCCGCGACGCGCATCGCGCGGCGCAATCCCTCTTGGTCGAATTGGCGGGTTCGGTCATATCAGGCCCATCACCTCAATTTCTCGGGTGCGCGGCCGCAATTCTCTTCGAAAACCGCTTTCCCGCGCCCGTTGTGATGCGGGGCATCACAACGCGGTCCAGCCGCCGTCCACGCTGATCGTCGTGCCGGTGATCTGCACCGCCGCGTCCGAGCACAAGAACACCGTCGTCCCGCCGATCTGTTCGACGCTCGCCATCTCGCGGCTGGGTTGGCGCGTCAGCATCACCTCGCGCAGCACGGTCTCGCGATCCATACCGTGTACCTGCATCTGCTCGGGGATCTGCGCCTCCACGAGCGGCGTCAGCACGTAGCCTGGGCAGATCGCGTTGCAGGTGATCGGCTCTTCTGCGGTCTCCAGCGCGACGGTCTTGGTCAGCCCGACCACCCCGTGCTTGGCCGCGATATAGGCCGCCTTGTAGGGCGAGGCAGTCAGTCCGTGCGCCGACGAGATGTTGACCACCCGGCCCCAGCCCGCCGCCCGCATCAGCGGCAGCGCGGCCGCGGTGGTGTGGAAGGCCGAGGACAGATTGATCGCGATAATCGCGTCCCATTTGTCGATCGGGAACTCCTCGACCGGGGCGACGCATTGAATGCCCGCGTTGTTGACCAGAATGTCGCAGGCGCCGGCCTCGGCGATCAGCGCGCGAGCCTCCTCGGGTTTCGACATGTCCGCCTTGACGTAACGCGCGTCGACGCCGAATTCCTGTGCCAGCCCGGCCGCCATTTCGTGATCCGCCGGCGCATCGGTGAAGGAATTCAGCACCACGTCCGCGCCTGCCCGCGCCAATTCGCGCGCAATCCCCAACCCGATTCCCGAGTTTGACCCGGTGATCACCGCCGTCTTTCCGCCGAGCGTCATGCTGCCCCCCGTTTCTGCACCTGCAGCATCCTACATGCTGCATTCGCAGAAACCAGCGCCCTCGATGCCGCAGACAAAAAAACGCCCGCACAAGGCGGGCGTTAAGTTATTGAGGCAGGTTTCATACAGGCAAGAAACCTATCGAGCAGTGCATCCTTTATACGCAATCCGAGGCCGGGCTCCAAGCTAAAAGTTTGAAATGCTTAAGGGGCGCCGGTAGGACTGAGGCCAAGAAAATCGCTGAGCAGAGGGTTTGTTGCCGAAATGAAACAGAAAATTCGGTGTGTTTCGTGCGCCTTAGCAACGATTTCGGCGATTCTGTTTACACCGGTTAACGGGCACGCTGAGCCCGCCCATGGCATAGCTATGTATGGCGCGCCTGCCCTGCCACCCGATTTTGTGTCTCTGCCCTATGTCAACCCCGATGCACCCACGGGCGGACGCATCGTCACCGGCGAGACCGGCAGCTTCGACAGCCTCAACCCGCACATCCGCAAGGGCACCGTACCCTGGCAGCTTCGATTTCTCGGCTACGAGAGCCTAATGGGCCGATCCTGGGACGAACCGTTCACGCTTTACGGGCTTTTGGCCGAATCGGTCGAGACCGGTCCGAATCGCGAATGGGTCGAATTCACCCTGCGCGAAGAGGCCAGATTCTCCGACGGCAGCCCGGTCACCGTTGCCGACGTGATGTGGTCCTACGAGACCCTCGGCACCGTCGGCCACCCCCGCTATCACGGCGCCTGGAAGAAGGTCGCCGCGATGGAACAGACCGGCCCGCGTTCGGTCCGGTTCACCTTCAACACCGAAGACCGCGAGATGGCGCTGATCATCGGCATGCGGCCGATCCTGAAAAAGGCGCAGTGGGCGGGCAAGGACTTCACCGCATCGGGGCTCGACGAGATCCCGATCGCCAGCGCGCCTTACGTCATCGACGACTTCGAGGCCGGCCGCTTCGTGTCGATGCGGCGCAATCCCAACTACTGGGGCGCCGATCTGCCGTTCCGCCGCGGCACCCACAACATCGACGAGATCCGGATGGAGTTCTACACCGACGGCACCGCGATGTTCGAGGCGTTCAAGGCGGGCGAGCTAACCTCGAACCGCGAATTCAACGCCGCCAAGTGGGACCAGCAATACGATTTTCCGGCGATCGACGCCGGCGACGTGCTGAAGTCTCTGGTCCCGCACCAAAGGCCGAGCGGCATCACCGGGTTCGTGATGAACACCCGCCGCGCACCATTCGACGACTGGCGGGTGCGCGACGCGCTGATCCACGCCTTCAACTTCGAATTCATCAACCAGACCCAGACCGGGGGCGAGCAGCCGCGGATCACCTCGTATTTCTCGAACTCCGTGCTGGGGATGCGCGACGGCCCTGCCGAAGGCCGGGTGCGCGATTTGCTGAAGCCCTTCGCGGCGGAGCTCTTGCCCGGCGCGCTCGACGGCTACGCGCTGCCGGTCTCGGACGGCTCGGTCCGCAACCGCGCCAACATCCGCGCGGCGGCCGGGCTATTGGAAGCGGCCGGCTGGACCGTCGATGCAGGCGGTGTGCTGCGCAACGCGGCCGGCGACGCCTTCACCTTCGAGATTCTGCTGCGCCAGGGCTCGGCCGAGAACAAGGCGATCGTCGACATCTATGTCGAGGCGCTGCAGCGGCTTGGCATCGATGCCACCGTCGCCACGGTCGAAAGCGCGCAATACAAGGAACGCACCACCGAGTACGACTTCGACATGACCTATTACCGCCGCGGCCTGTCGCTGAGCCCCGGCAACGAGCAGAACCTCTATTGGGGCTGCGACGGCGTCGCGGCGCCGGGCACGCGCAACTGGATGGGCATGTGTTCGCCCGCGGCCGAGGCGATGATCGGCGAGATCCTGAACGCCGCCAGCCGCGACGACTTCATCGCCGCCACGCGCGCGCTCGACCGGGTGCTGACCACCGGGCGCTACGTGATCCCGATCTACCAGTTCACCGTCTCGCGGCTCGCCCATGTCAAAGAGCTGCGCTATCCCGACCAGGTCCCGATCTACGGCGACTGGTTCGTCTGGCAGCCCGAGGTCTGGTGGTACGAGGAATAGGGTGCCCGGGCGGGTCCGGATCCGTCACAGCGCCGTTACACATTGGCCCTACCGCGGCGGTTATGAACATCCTCGTCCTCTGCACCGGCAACTCGGCCCGCTCGATCCTTCTCGAATCGCTCCTCAACCACCTCAGCGAGGGGCGCGTGACCGCGTTCTCAGCCGGCTCGCAGCCTGCCGGGCGGGTCCATGCCGAAGCCCTGCGCCTGCTTGCGGAAAAGGGCTATGCGACCGGCGGCCTGCGGTCGAAGAGTTGGGACGAATTCGGCGCCGATGACGCGCCCGAGATGGACGCGGTGATCACCGTCTGCGGCCGTGCTGCGGGCGAGACCTGCCCGATCTGGCCCGGCGCGCCGCTTCGCGCCCGCGCCGAGGCCTTGCTCTCGCACCCGATCGAGTCCATGGAGCGCGCCGAGCTGGCCACGCTTTTGACCGAGATCGGGACCGCCCCATGACCCACCGCCTTGCCGCCGAATTCATCGGCACCGCGTTCCTGCTGATCGGGGTCGTCGGCTCTGGCATCATGGCCGAGGCGCTGTCGGGCGGCAATTTGGGCGTGGCGCTCTTGGCCAACGCCATCGCCACCGGCTGCGTGCTTTATGTGGGCATCACCATCCTGGGCCCGATTTCGGGCGCGCATTTCAACCCCGCCGTCACCTTCGCCTTCGCGCTTCGGCGCGAGATCGCACCGGGCGAGGCAGTGGCGTTCGTCGCGACCCAGATCGTCGGCGGCATCCTCGGCGTCTGGCTGGCCCATGCGATGTTCGACCTGGCGATCCTGCAGCTTTCGACCACCGCCCGCACCGGCGCACCGCAATGGCTGGCCGAGGTGGTGGCCGCCTTCGGGCTGGTCTTTGTCATCCTCGGCGGTCTGCGGCATCGGCCCGAGGCGGTGCCGACGCTCGTCGCGCTTTATATCACCGGCGCCTATTGGTTCACCGCCTCGACGAGCTTTGCCAATCCCGCCGTGACCATCGCCCGCGGCCTGACCGACACCTTCGCCGGTATCGACCCGACCCACGTGGCGGCCTTCATCGCGGCACAGCTCGTCGGCGCGGCGCTGGCGGTCTGGGTCGGGCGCAGCATCTTTCGCTAGAATACAGAGTTTCGACGAAACTCTGGCCGCAAATCTTCGTCGAAGATTTGCCCGGCGTCGCCGGCTTGCCATCGTACCGCGGCGGGCGTAGCAGGACGCGATGGACGCGATCTTCGACCAAGGCCCGCCGCCGCCCTGCCCGGCGCCGTTCAACTTGGCCGACTACGTCCTGACGGCCGGCCGTGACACCCCTTCGAAGATCGCCCTCGCCGTTCTGACCCCGACCGGCGCCGAGCGCTGGAGCTACGACAAACTCGAACGGGCCGTGCGCGCCACCGCAACCGGGCTGCTCGGCCACGGGTTGGCCCCCGGCGACCGCGTGCTCATGCGGCTCGGCAACACCGTCGCCTTCCCGATCACCTATCTTGCCGCGCTGGCCGCCGATCTGATCCCGGTGCCGACCTCGGCACTGCTGACCGCGCCGGAGGTCGGCCGGATCGCCGCCGAAATGACGCCCGCGCTGATCGTCGCCGAGCCGGGCGTGGCCCTGCCCGACCCCCTGCCCTGCCCGATCCTCGACGCCGGCGAGATTGCCGACATGCACGCCCTACCCCCGGCCGCCTATGCCCAAGGCGACCCAGAACGCCCAGGCTATGTCATCTATACCTCCGGCACGTCCGGCCAGCCGCGCGCGGTCACCCATGCCCACCGGGCAATCTGGGCGCGGGCGATGATGGTGGACGGCTGGTACGGGCTGACCCAACAGGACCGCCTGCTGCATGCCGGTGCCTTCAACTGGACCTATACGCTCGGCACGGGCTTGCTCGACCCTTGGACCCGCGGCGCCACCGCTCTGATCCCCGGCCCCGGCGTCACCTCGGCGCAGCTGCCGCTGCTCTTGAAGCGCCATGATGCCACCATCTTCGCCGCCGCCCCCGGCGTCTACCGCCAGCTCCTGCGCCACGACCTGCCGCCGCTGCCGAAGCTGCGCCACGGCCTCTCGGCCGGCGAAAAGCTGCCCGACCGAACCCGCGCGGCTTGGGAGGCCGCCACCGGCACGCCGGTGCACGAGGCGTACGGCATGTCGGAATGCTCGACCTTCGTCTCCGGCGCGCCCGACCGACCGGCCCCGTCCGGCACCCTCGGCTACCCGCAGACCGGCCGCCGGCTTGCGGTGTTGGGTGACGCCGGCCCGGTGCCGGTCGGCAGCCCCGGCACGCTGGCCGTCTCGCGCCGCGACCCCGGGCTGATGCTGGGCTATTGGGGCGCCGTAGACGCCACCCGCGCCAGGTTCCGCGGCGAGTGGTTTCTGACCGGCGACACCGTATCGATGGCCAAGGACGGTGCCGTCACCTATCTCGGCCGCGCCGACGACATGATCAATGCTGGCGGCATCCGGGTCTCGCCGATCGAGGTCGAGACCGCGTTGAACGCCCATCCCGAAATCCACGAATGCGCCGCGGCGGAAGTCGCGGTGAAGGCCGACACCACCGTGATCGCCGCCTTCTATGTTGCCGACAGCGACCTCGACCCCCAAGCGCTCGACCGTTTCGCGGCCCAGAGCCTTGCAAGATACAAAAACCCCCGTATCTACCACCGCATCGACGCGCTGCCCAAAGGCGCCAACGGCAAGATCCTCCGTCGGGTCCTGCGCGAGACCTACGAGGAGACCCATGGTCAAACTTGACATCATCTCGGATCCGATCTGCCCCTGGTGCTATATCGGCAAGAGCAATCTCGACCGCGCGCTGGAGCAGGCCGGCGACACGCCGTTCGAGATCGAATGGCACCCGTTCCAGCTCAATCCCGACATGCCAGAGGACGGCATGGACCGCCGCGAATACCTGGAAACCAAGTTCGGCGGCAAAGAGGGCGCGCTTAACGCCTACGCCCCTGTGGTCGAGGCCGCCGAAAGGGCCGGCCTAGACATCGACTTCGCCGCCATCACCCGCACGCCTAACACGCTGAACGCCCACCGCCTGATCCACTGGGCCGGGATCGAGGGCCGCCAGACCCCCGTCGTCGCCGCACTGTTCCGCGCCTACTTCAAAGAGGGCCGCGACATCGGCGACATCGACGTCCTTGCCGACATTGCCGACGCCGCCGGACTCGACGCAGCAATGATCCGCAAGCTCTTGAAAGGCGACGCCGACCGAGACGACATCCGCGCCCGCGACGCCTGGGCGCGCGAGCATGGCGTGACCGGCGTGCCCACTTTCGTCGTTGGCCAGCAACACGCGGTGCCGGGCGCCCAGCCGCCCGAGCTTTGGGCCAAGGTGATCGCGGAAATCGCCACGCAAGACACCGGCGCCGAGGCGTAGCTCTCCTAGGTTGCGACCAGGCCGGGCGCGTGTCGCCCGACCGGCCTGTCCTTCCTCCGCGCATGTGATAGGGCAATCCAATGCCCCCCGCCCGCCGCCTCTCATTGCCCGAATTCGTCGCCCTGATGGGGATGATGTTCGCCACCGTTGCGTTCTCGATCGACGCGATGTTGCCGGCGATGGGCGAAATCGCGAAAGAGATCACGCCCGATGCACCGAACCGTGCGCAGCTGATTATCACCAGCTTCGTGCTTGGTATGGGGCTCGGCACATTGTTCACCGGGCCTCTGTCGGACAGCTTCGGGCGCAAGACAGTGATCCTAGGCGGCGCGGTGCTTTACATTTTTGCCTCGATCCTGGCCTGGGCCGCGCCGTCGCTGGAACTCGTCCTCCTGGCCCGCGTGCTGCAGGGCCTCGGCGCCGCGGGGCCACGCGTCGCCGCGCTCGCCATCGTCCGCGACCTCTACGAGGGCCGCCGCATGGCGCAGGTCATGTCATTTGCGATGCTGGTCTTCACCCTGGTCCCCGCGGTCGCGCCGCTGATCGGCGCCGGGATCATCTGGCTTGCCGGCTGGCGCGGCATTTTCATCGCCTTCATCCTCTTTGTGCTCGTCACCAACCTCTGGCTGGCGCTGCGGCAACCGGAGACGTTGGCGCCCGAGAACCGCCGCCCGTTCCGCGCAACCGCCATCGCCGCTGGCATCGCAGAGGTGTTCTCGCTGCGCCAGGTGGTGCTGACCATGGGCGTCTTGTCGCTGGCCTTTGGGGTGCTCTTCACGACGCTCTCGACGACACAGCAGGTCTTCGATCAAAGCTTCGGTCAGGCGGCGAGCTTTCCCTACTGGTTCGCCGTCATCGCGCTGATTTCAGGCTCCGGCAGCCTGCTCAATGCCCGGATCGTGATGCGCCTCGGCATGCGCCGCGTGGTGCGGCTGACCTTCAGCACGCAGCTCGGACTGTCCGCCCTAATGGCCTTGATTACGCTGAGCGGCGCCCACGGGCCCGTCTTTTTCGCCCTCTACATAATCTGGACCACGACGATCTTCTTCATGGCCGGACTGACCATCGGCAACCTCAACGCTCTGGGCATGGAGCCGCTGGGTCACCTCGCCGGCCTTGCCGCCTCGATCATTGGGTCAGTGGCCACCGTGGCGGCGGTCGCGATCGCAATCCCGATCGGTCTGGCTTTCGATGGCACGCCGCTGCCACTGGCACTTGGCTCGGCCTTGTGCTGCGGGCTCGGGATCTGGCTGATGCATTTGCTCGGACCAGGCGAGCCGGTAGCGCAGACCTGAGGGTCGGTGGGGTCGGCGCAAAGGCGTGGAGATCTCCTGAGCGAGACGCTGATTGCGTTGCCATGAGCCGCGCCATCGCCGACCCGCGGGTGGCGATCCGACGATTGTTCGGGAGCGCTTTATGGCTGTGGAGTCCGTAGGACCTTAAGCGGTGGACGAGCTTCGACAAATCGCCGCCCCTCCGGGACGGGTCGGCGATGGCGCGGCGGCGCTGCGCGCCTTGATTCCGCGCCGGGGGCAGGATGATCCAGGCTAACCCCCTCACCGGGACCTCTCCGCCCACGGACACCCAGCCTCAGGCCTGTGCCGCCTCCACCGGTTTCGCAAACCGCGCCAGGTCTTGGGCAATCGCGAACGCGCCTTTGATCCGGTCGGAGGTCTTTTTCCAGTCGCGCCGCACCACGATCTTGTTGTCGCGCACTTTCGCCAGCCCGTTCTGGGCCTGGATGAAGTCCACCAGTCCGGCCGGATTGGCGAATTTGTCGTCCCAGAACTGGATCGTCGCCCCCTTCGGCCCGCCATCCAGTTTCGCGATCCCGGCGCGCTTGCACATGTCCTTGATCCGCACGATCAGAAGCAGCATGTTGACCTCATTCGGCAACTTGCCGAACCGGTCAATCAACTCGGCCGCGAAGCCTTCGAGCTCGACCTTGCTGTGCAGACCGCTGAGGCGCCGGTAGAGCCCCAGACGCACATCAAGGTCGGGCACATAAGCCTCTGGAATTAGGACCGGAACGCCGAGATTGATCTGCGGCGCCCAGTGTTCGTCGCGGTCGGTCAGCCCCTCCAACTCGCCGGCCTTGATCTTGGCGATCGCCTCTTCCAGCATCGACTGGTAAAGCTCGTAGCCCACCTCGTGGATGTTGCCCGACTGCTCTTCGCCCAGAAGGTTCCCCGCGCCGCGGATGTCGAGGTCTTGCGACGCCAAGGTAAACCCGGCGCCGAGCGAATCGAGCGAGCCCAGGACCCGCAGACGCTTTTCCGCGGTCAGCGTCAGCTTCGCCCGGGGCTTGGTGGTCAGATAGGCATAGGCGCGGGTCTTCGAGCGCCCAACCCGGCCGCGGATCTGGTGGAGCTGCGCGAGCCCGAACATATCCACCCGATGCACCACCATGGTGTTCGCCGTCGGGATGTCGAGGCCCGATTCGACGATCGTCGTCGCCAAGAGCACGTCGTATTTGCCGTCGTAAAACGCATTCATCTTATCGTCGAGTTGGCCTGCGGCCATCTGGCCATGCGCGGTGACCACGGTGACCTCGGGCACCTGCTCGCGCAGAAACGCCTCGATCTCGGGCAGATCGGCGATGCGCGGGACGACGTAGAACGACTGCCCGCCGCGGTAATGCTCGCGCAGCAGCGCCTCGCGGATGGTCACCGCATCGAACTCGCTGACATAGGTGCGGATCGCCAGCCGGTCGATGGGCGGCGTGCCGATTATGCTGAGATCCCGGACACCTGTGAGCGACAGTTGAAGTGTCCGCGGGATCGGCGTGGCAGTCAGCGTCAATACGTGCACATCGGTGCGCATCTGTTTCAGCCGTTCCTTGTGGCCGACGCCGAAATGCTGCTCTTCGTCGATCACCAGCAGCCCCAGTTCCTTGAACCGCACGGTCTTGGCCAAAAGCGCATGGGTGCCGATGACGATGTCGACAGTGCCGTCCGCGATGCGCTTGCGGGTCTCGGCGGCGTCCTTGGCCGAGACGAAGCGCGACAGCTGCCGGACTTCGACGGGAAAGCCGCGGAAGCGGTCGGCGAAGCTCTTGTAGTGCTGGCGCGACAGCAGCGTCGTCGGCGCGATCACCGCCACCTGCATGCCGCTCATCGCTGCGACGAAGGCCGCCCGCATCGCCACCTCGGTCTTGCCGAAACCGACGTCGCCGCAGACCAGCCGGTCCATCGGGGTGCCGGCGGCGATGTCGCCCACCACGTCGGCAATGGTGCCGAGCTGGTCGTCGGTCTCCTGATAGGGGAAGCGGGCGCAGAACGCGTCCCACATCGCCTCGGGCGGCTCCATGATCGGTGCGCGGCGCAGGTGCCGTTCGGCGGCGACGCGGATCAGCCGGTCGGCGATCTCGCGGATGCGCTCCTTCAGCCGCGCCTTCTTCGACTGCCAGGCGCCGCCGCCGAGCCGGTCCAGAAGCCCCTCTTCGTGGCCGTAGCGGCTGAGGAGTTCGATGTTCTCCACAGGCAGGAACAGCCGGTCGCCGCCGGCATATTCCAGCGCCACACATTCATGCGCGGCCCCCATGGCGGTGATCACCTCGAGCCCGGTATATCGGCCGATGCCGTGATCGAGATGCACGATCAGATCGCCGGGCGACAGCGTCTGGTGTTCGGTCAGGAAGTTCTCGGCGCGCCGCTTCTTCTTCGGCTGCCGGATCAGGCGGTCGCCGAGGATGTCCTGTTCGGCGATCACCGTCAGCCCCGGCATCTCGAACCCGGTCTCGAGCGGCCAGATCGTCAGCCCGGGCCCGGTGCCGGGGGCCTCGGCGAAACGGGCCAGCGGCCGCGCGCCGTGGATGCCGTGGTCCTCCAAAAGGTGCTGCAGGCGTTCGCGCGCGCCTTCGGAATAGGCCGCCAGAACCACTGCGCCGGCGCCGGATTTCGCTTCAACATGATCCGCCACGGCCCCAAAAAGGCTGATGTTTTCTTGCTGACGTTCCGGCGCGAAGTTGCGCCCGATGCGGCCACGAGCATCGATGACGCCGGGCCCGCTGGCCTGCGGCAGGGGGTGGAACTGCAGCACCCGGCGGTCGCCGAGCACGGCGCCCCAGGCGGCGTCGTCGAGGTACAACAGCCCGGGCGGACAGGGCTTATAGACCGTGTCCAGCCGGTTCTTCTGGGACATTGCGTGCAGGCGCGTCTCGTACTGGTCGACGATGCCCTCCCACCGCGACAGGCGCGCCGGCGTCACCTGGTCGTCGAGGCAGACCGAGGCGCCGGGCAGGTAGTCGAAGAGCGTCTCGAGGGTTTCGTGGAAGAACGGCAGCCAGTGCTCGATCCCGGCATGTTTGCGGCCTGCCGAAACCGCCTCGTAAAGCGGGTCGTCGGTGCCCGCCGCGCCGAATTCGATGCGGTAGTTCTGCCGGAACCGGGTGATCGCAGCGTCGTCGAGGATCACCTCGCTGACCGGCGCCAGTTCCACGGCGGTCAGCTGTTCGGTGGTGCGCTGAGAGATCGGGTCGAACCGCCGCGCCCCGTCCAGGACGTCGCCGAAGAGGTCGAGCCTGACCGGCCCGCCCTCGCCCGGTGGGAAAATGTCGATGATCCCGCCCCGCACCGCGAAGTCGCCGGGCTCGGCCACCGTCGGCGCCTGGGTGAAGCCCATGCGCACCAAAAAAGCCCTAAGCGCCCCCTCGTCGATCCGGTGGTCCACCCTTGCGACGAAGGCCGCCTCGCGCAGAAGCGCGCGCACCGGCACCCGCTGGGTCGCCGCGTTCAGCGTGGTCAGCAGCACGACCGGTCCCGGCAGCCCCCGCGCCAGGGCCGCCAGCGTCGCCATCCGGGCCGCCGCGATGTCCGCTTGTGGCGAGATCCGGTCGTAGGGCAGGCAATCCCAGCCCGGAAACTCCAGCACCGGCATCTCGGGCGCGAAAAACGCCAGCGCCGCGCGCATCGCCGCCAGCCGCTTGTCGTCGCGCGCGACGTGAATCACCGGGCCGCCGGTCCGTTCCAGCTCCTGCACCAGCAACTGGGCGTCATAGCCCTCGGGCGCGCCGCCGACGGTGATGAATTCGGTCCCAGACATGGCCGCGTGACCTAACCGCCCCGCGCGCCATGTCAACCGCCGCCCGCGCGAAGCGCCGCCCTGTCAAGGATGGCAAAGCCCACCACCGTAGGCGGCCTGTCCTTGACAGGGCGGAGCTTTGCAAAACGCTCGATCCGGACCGAGCCCCGCTCGGTCTTCTCAGCAAAAAAGACCACGCATGCAAATGCGCAAACCCTACAAGTGAGGCGATCACCCACACCTGGCCGGCACGCGCGCAGCCGCAGGCGAGCACGGGCCTCTGACCCGTGTGCCGCAGGCACGCCTTTGGGTTGCCGCACGTTGCCGCGAAGGCGTGGTCTCAGCCGCCGAGAGCGCCCACGGTCATGTTCTGATACATGCCCCACATCGCGGTGACGAAGATCGCCACCAGGCCGATCATCTGCACGTAGAGCCGGTGCCAGCGCAGACGGCGGTAGAGCACCTCAGGGCTCACTCCCTCGGCCTCGATGCGCCGTGCGGTCAGAAGGCTCAGAAGCCCGACAAGCGATAGCGGGAACAACAGCAGGAACAGGGCCTGGGCAAACTCCACCCAATACCAGAACCCCAGCATCAAGAGCCCCGTCAGCACCGCGCAGGTGATTGCCGACAGCCACAGGCCCGAGACCCGCGCGATATAGAGCAGCCGGTTGACGTTGATCCGCACCAGCGCTTCGAGATCGGTTTCGGTCTGTCCGCCCGCGCGCCGCGCCCGCTGCACCATGTCGTAGGGCACGCCGAGGATCCAATGCGACGCCGTCGACCATACCACCGCCAACGCGATCCAGAACCACAGGTTCGAAAACGACCGCATGTCGATCAGTTCGAAAACGGTGTCGTACCAGTTCACTGCTGCCCGCCGGTTTGTCGGTTTTGGCGGACCCTACTTGCCCCGCGCGGGAATTGATAGGGTTGAGATGCCGCCCAAAGCCTGCAATCCAGGGGCCAAAGACAGGAAAGCCCGCCCGCATGGTCCAACGCCCCGCCCCCTTCCCCACGGCCCGCTTCCGCCGCATGCGGTCGAGCGCCGCGTTACGCGGCCTGATGCGCGAGACCACGCTGACCGTGAACGACCTGATCTGGCCGGTCTTCGTGACGGAGGGCGACGATGCTGAAACCCCGATCGCCTCGATGCCCGGCGTGGCGCGGCTGACCGTAGACCGTGTGGTCAAGGCCGCCGAAGAGGCCGAGAGCCTTGGCATCCCGGCGATCTGCCTCTTTCCCTATGTCGAGCCGGCGCTGAAGACCCCGGGCTGCGAATTGGCTTGGGACGAAGGCAACCTGTCGAACCGCGCCACCCGGGCGATCAAGGCGGCGGTCCCGGAGATCGCGGTGATGACCGATGTCGCGCTCGATCCCTACAACGCCAACGGCCACGACGGCATCGTCCGGGACGGCGTGATCGTCAATGACGAGACCGTCGAAGCATTGGTCAGGATGGCGCTCGCACAGGCCGAGGCCGGCGCCGATATCATGGGGCCGTCCGACATGATGGACGGGCGCATCGGCGCCATGCGCGCCGCGCTCGAGGCCGCGGGCCATGTGAATGTGACGATTCTGAGCTACGCCGCGAAATACGCCAGCGCGTTCTACGGGCCGTTCCGCGACGCGGTTGGCGCCTCGGGCGCGCTGAAGGGCGACAAGAAGACCTACCAGATGGATCCCGGCAATTCCGACGAGGCACTTCGGCTCGTCGCCCGCGACCTGGACGAGGGCGCGGACATGGTCATGGTCAAGCCCGGTATGCCCTATCTCGACATCGTCCGGCGCGTCAAAGACTGCTTCGGAGTGCCGACCTACGCCTACCAGGTGTCCGGCGAATACGCGATGCTGAAACAGGCCGGACTGAACGGCTGGGTCGACGGAGACAAGGTCATGCTGGAATCGCTGATGGCCTTCAAACGTGCCGGCTGCGACGGCATCCTGACATACTTCGCACCAGACGCCGCGCGGGCCCTGAAATCCGGCGGCTGACATCGGTCGTTCGGAGATCCCCCGGATTACAGAGCTTGGCTTGAGACGGGAGCCGGCCTACCTCGCAAATAGACGTACCCCGGAGCGTCATGCCAAAACCCGAGTCCGGGCTAATCCCGAGGCAAAGGCTCTTCGCCCCGCAACAACACCGCTAAGCGCTCGGCGGCAGCCCGCCACCCATGCCGCAATCGATAATGACAGCGAAACGGCGATCGCCTATACTCGCGCGCGAACGCCCGGAACAAGGGCGTCAGAGGCAACCGGCAAGAATAAGGGCACACAGCCATGACAACTCTCCCCCGTCGTACCTTCCTGGGTTGCGCCGGCAGCGCGGCGCTGCTGACGGCAGCCTGCGGCAATGGCGTTGGCTCGCGCGGCGCGAACACCATTGACGCCCGCGTCGACGCGACGCTGAACTACCTCTACGACCGCTATCCAAACACCGTCGATCTGGGCAACAAGGCCTCTGGCATCCTGGTGATGCCTCTGGTGACCAAGGCCGGCTTCGGCGTCGGCGGTTCGTTCGGCCGCGGCGCGCTGCGGGTCAACAACGCCACCGTCGACTACTACTCGGCCGCTTCCGGCAGCGTCGGGCTGCAGATCGGCGCCCAGCAATACGCCCACACGCTGTTCTTCATGACCAACGAAGCGCTGGAAGAATTCCGCCGCTCGCCCGGATGGTCCGCCGGCGCCGATGTGGAATACACGCTGAATGAGAACGGCGAGAACATCTCGGCCGACACCACAACGGCACTGTCGCCGGTGATCGCGCTGATCTTCGGCCAGGCCGGCCTGATCGCCGGGGCCACGCTGAAGGGCACGAAATACACCCGGATCATTCCCTGATCTGGGGTGCGCTGCGCTAAGGCGCGTCGCGGTGGCGGTCGCCGCACGGGAGCATCGAGCCCCTTCGCGGCGTGCCTGCGGCGCGCATGTTGCCGACGGGAAAAAAACCCTATCGCGAGCGCGCCGATTTCCGCGTGCTGAGCATCAGATGGGTTTCGCTTGAAGTCACGCCGTCAAGCCGCCGGATTTCAAAGAGAATCCGGTCGAGCGCCTCTAACGTGTCGGTTCCAATCTCGGCGATCAGATCCCAGGCGCCGTTGGTGGAATGCACCTGCTGCACCTCGGGAAACCCGGTAAGACGATGCAAGATGCGTTCGGTCCCCGCGCCCTCGATCTTCAGCATCATCAACCCGCGGACCGGACTTTGCGCCGTGTCGGCTCGGGTCACCACGGTAAAGCCCAGAATGTCGCCCCGCGCGATCAACCGTTCGATTCGAGACCGCACCGTCGCGCGGGAAATGCCGAGCAGCCCGGCCAGATCGCTGAGCGACAAACGCGCGTCGCGACGTAGCGCCGCGACGAGTTTCTGATCTGTATCGTCCATTTCGGCAGGCTAGTCGATCAAATCGGTAAAGTCATGCGCGATTTGATCATTTGAATGGGTGGTGATTGCCGCATTTCGAAACGACCTTTCCCAAAATGACTCGCCAATCGGGGATGACCTATGGCCTCAACGACCTGCGTTTTGATCGGTGCCCCGGTCGACAGCGGCAAGCGCCGACGCGGTTGCCTGATGGGCCCTGCAGCGTACCGTACTGCCGGCCTCGCCGAGGCGCTGCGCAGCCTCGGGCACGCCGTCCGCGACCTCGGCGACGTCACGCCCGCCGCGCTGCGCACGCTCGAGGCCCCGGACCACGTCCACGCCTTGTCCGAGACGGTCGCCTGGACGGAGGCTCTGCTTCCCGTCGCCCGCGACGCCTGCGCCGAGGGCCTGCCGATCTTCCTCGGCGGCGATCATTCGCTATCGCTGGGCACAGTTGCCGGTGTCGCCACGTATGCAGCCGCCGTAGAGCGCCCGATCTTCCTGCTCTGGCTCGACGCCCACAGCGACATCCACACGCCCGTGAGCTCGAAATCCGGCAACCTGCACGGCACGCCCGTCGGCTACGTCACCGGCCGTCGGGGTTTCGATGCCTTCCCGTCCCTACCCGCACCGGTGCCGCCGGAAAACGTCTGCCTCTTCGGCATTCGCTCGGTCGACGCGCCCGAGCGCGAGGCGCTCGCCACGCGCCGCTTCACCATCCACGACATGCGCGCCATCGACGAGGCCGGAATCGCCAGACCATTGCAAAGCTTCCTCGACCGCGTCACCGCCGCGAATGGCCTGCTGCACGTGTCGCTTGATGTCGATTTTCTGGACCCGTCGATCGCGCCCGCCGTTGGCACCACCGTCCCCGGCGGCTTGACCTTCCGTGAGGCGCATCTGGTCATGGAGATGCTGCACGACAGTGGATGCCTGACCTCGCTCGACCTTGTCGAGCTCAACCCGTTCCTCGACGAACGCGGCCGCACGGCATCGCTAATGGTCGACCTCGTCGCCTCGGCCCTCGGCCGCCGCGTCTTCGACCGTCCCACGCAATCCTTCGCCTAAGGAGGCCACGATGCAGCCCAGCCCCCGCGCCTACGTTCCCTTCGTCAGCGTCGACACGATGATGCGGCTTGTCCACCGCATCGGGCTGAGCCAAATGATGCGCGACCTCGCCGACTACATCGAAGAGGATTTCCGCCGTTGGGAGCTCTTCGACAAGACGCCCCGCGTCGCCGCGCATAGCGATGTTGGCGTCATCGAATTGATGCCCACTGCCGACGACGCGCTCTACGCCTTCAAATATGTCAACGGACATCCGAAAAACATGAAGGACGGTTTGCAAACCGTTGCTGCGTTTGGTCTTCTCGCCGATATGACCACCGGATATCCGGTGCTCTTGAGCGAGATGACCCTGCTGACTGCGATCCGCACCGCCGCGATGTCGGCGCTGGCGGCCAAGCACCTCGCCCGGCCCGACGCGCGCACCATGGCGGTGATCGGCAACGGCGCGCAGTGTGAATTCCAGGCGCTTGCCTTCCAGGCGATCTGCGGTGTCGACACCGTGCAGCTTTACGATGTCGATCCTGCGGCCACCGCCAAGGCGATGCGCAATTTGCGCACCTCCGGTCTAACCCTCGTCGCCTGCCACACTGCCGAAGACGCTGTCGAAGGCGCCGACATCCTCACAACCTGCACCGCCGACAAGCAGCGGGCGACGATTCTGACCGACAATCTCGTGGGCGCTGGCCAGCATATCAATGCCGTCGGCGGCGACTGCCCCGGCAAGACCGAGTTGCATCCCGGTATCCTTCACCGGTCCGACATCTTCGTCGAATACGCGCCGCAAACCCGGATCGAAGGCGAAATCCAGCAACTCGATCCAGACCATAAGGTCACCGAGCTTTGGCAGGTCGTTGCCGGCGCTGCCCCCGGCCGCAGCACCGCCCGCCAGATCACCCTGTTCGACAGTGTCGGCTTTGCGGTCGAGGATTTTTCCGCCCTGCGCTACATCAAAGATCAGGTACAAGCCACTGGAATTGCGAAAAACCTTGATCTGCTTGCCGATCCGGACGACCCTCGCGACCTGTACGGTATGCTGCAGCGCGCTGCCCCAGACCTCGCCGCATAGTACCGTCAGCCCGTTCGGACGACGTCGCGCCCCGTCCGGAAGAAGGCCGAAAGATTTGACGAGCGCACGGTGATAGGGTCAGTGCAAAGTGAATTCGCCAGTCACGTGCCGCCACTGGCCGGGCGAGATCATCTTGCGGTGGGTGAAACGCACCGAATGCAGTGGTCCTTCGATCTCGTCACGCCAGAATTCGATAAAGCGAAATAGCCGGGGATGATCTGGCGCCAGGTCGTAGTCCTGCCAAATGAAGGTGTTCAAAACGCTTTGGTAGTCGGGCATGCGATAGAAGAATTCCGCCGTGGTCAGCCCGTATCCCTTTAACATCAACTCGGTCTCTGTTCCCGCCACTCTGGCACCTCTTTGCGTTGTCGTTTTGACCCATGATGCCACAGCGTGGTTACTTTTCAATAAAAACAGCGTGTTAGCACTCTGATTTGCCGGCTGCTGAGGAAATCTAATGCAGCCATTGCACCCAAGATAGGCGCCGGGATATACTCAACGACAACAACATATAGCGCCCATCACAGAAGGCGGAGAGGCACGTGAGCGACACGCCGGAACCCCCTGAGAACACAGACGATTTTTCGCCAGAACGGCCCAGCCACGCTGGCCCCTCGATCGCGATCGAAAGCGAGATGAAATCGTCCTATCTCGACTACGCGATGAGCGTGATCGTCAGCCGGGCTATCCCCGATCTGCGCGACGGCCTAAAACCTGTGCATCGGCGAATCCTCTACGCCATGTTCGAGACCGGAAATACCCACGACAAAGCCTATCGCAAATCGGCCCGTCCCGTGGGCGACGTAATGGGCAAGTACCACCCGCACGGCGATTCGGCGATTTACGACGCGCTGGTGCGGATGGCGCAGGACTTCTCGATGTCGCTGCCGCTTCTCGATGGGCAGGGTAACTTCGGCTCGATGGACGGCGACAACCCCGCGGCCATGCGGTATACCGAAGTCAGAATGGATAAGCCGGCCAACGCGTTACTGGCCGACATTGAGAAAGAGACGGTCGATTTTCAGGACAATTACGACGGCAAGGATCTCGAGCCCACCGTGCTGCCCGCGCGGTTTCCCAACATGCTGGTCAACGGTGCCGGCGGCATCGCTGTGGGCATGGCCACCAACATCCCGCCGCACAACCTGGGCGAGGTCGTCGACGCCACGCTGGCGCTGATCGACGATCCGGACCTCGATTCGGTGCAGCTGATGGAGCACGTGCCCGGCCCCGATTTCCCCACCGGCGGCGTCATTCTGGGCCGCTCCGGCGCGCGCAAGGCCTATACCGAGGGTCGCGGCAGCGTGATTATCCGCGCCAAATCCCGAATCGAAGAGATCCGCAAGGACCGCTTCGCCATCGTGCTCGACGAAATCCCTTACCAGGTGAACAAGGCCAACCTGGTCGAACGCATCGCCGAACTGGCGAAGGAGAAAAAGCTCGAGGGCATCGCCCATGTGCAGGACGAATCCGACCGTGTCGGCGTGCGCGTGGTGATCGAGCTGAAACGCGACGCCACACCCGACGTTGTGCTGAACCAGCTCTATCGTTTCACGCCGATGCAGACCTCGTTCGGCTGCAACATGCTGGCCCTGAACGGCGGCCGGCCCGAGCAGCTGACGCTTCGCGATTTCCTGAGCCATTTCATAAACTTCCGCGAGGAAGTTGTGGCGCGCCGCACGGCGTTCGAGCTGCGCAAGGCGCGCGAGCGCAGCCATGTGCTCTGCGGTCTCGCGGTGGCGGTGTCGAACGTCGACGAAGTCGTGGCCACGATCCGCGCCAGCGCCGATGCGGCCGAGGCGCGCGAGAGACTGATGGCCCGGCGCTGGCCCGCCGGCGACATCGCCGGCTACATCTCGCTGATCGACGATCCCAGCCACCGGGTCAACGACGACGGCACCTACAATCTCTCCGAAACCCAGGCCCGCGCGATCCTCGATCTGCGCCTGCAGCGCCTCACCCAGCTCGGCGTCAAGGAGGTCACCGACGAGCTTGAACAGCTCGCCGCCAAGATCACCGATTACCTCGACATCCTGCGCTCGCGTACCCGGATCATGTCGATCATCTCTGACGAGCTCCGCGAGGTTAAAGACCAATTCGCCGTCCCCCGCCGCACCGAGATCGTCGAGTGGTCCGGCGACATGGAAGACGAGGACTTGATCGAGCGCGAGGACATGGTCGTCACCGTCACCTCGGGCGGCTACATCAAGCGCACGCCGCTGATCGACTACCGGTCGCAGAAACGCGGCGGCAAGGGCCTCAGCGGCATGGCGACCAAAGAAGAGGACGTGGTCACCACGCTTTTTGTCGCCAACACCCACACCCAACTTCTGTTCTTCACCACCGACGGCATGGCCTACAAGCTCAAGACCTGGCGCCTGCCGCAGGGCGGACGCACCGCCAAGGGCCGGCCGATCGTGCAGATCCTGCCGATTCCGCAAGGCGTCTCGATCGCCGCAATCATGCCCGTCGACAAGCCCGAAGAGGAATGGGACGACCTGCAGATCGTCTTCGCCACCTCCAAGGGCACCGTGCGCCGCAACCGGCTGTCGGACTTCACCAACGTCAAGGCCAACGGCAAGATCGCGATGAAGTTCGAGGACGAGTTCGCCGACGCCACCCTGGTGAACGCCCGGATCTGTTCCGAGGACGACGACGTGATGCTGATCACCGAGACCGGCCGCGCGATCCGGTTCCCCACGACCGAGGTCCGGGTGTTCCAAAGCCGGGCCTCGGTCGGGGTGCGCGGGATCCGGCTGGCGAAAGGCGACGCGGTGGTGTCGATGGCGGTGATCCGCCATTTCCGCGCGACCCCTGAGGAACGCGCCGCCTATCTGAAGATGCGCCGCGCGGTGGCCGGTATGGCCGAAGATGCCGAAGGTGCCGAGGCCGACGATGAAGAGGCCGTCGCCGACGTCGCCCTGCCCCAGGACCGCTATGCCGAGATGTCGGCTGCCGAGGACCTGATCCTGACGATCACCGCTCAGGGCGCGGGCAAGCTGTCTTCATCGCACGACTACCCCGTCCGCGGCCGCGGCGGCCAGGGCGTGGCGGCGATGGACAAGGCGATGCGCGGCGGCCGTCTGGTGGCGAGCTTCCCGGTCGACATGGACGACCAGATCATGCTGGTGACCTCCACCGGCCAGTCGATCCGCTGCCCCGTCGATGGCATCTCGTTCCGCTCCCGTGCGGCCGGCGGGGTCAAGGTCTTCGACACCGCCGAGGGCGAAGAGGTCGTCTCGGTCGCGTGGATCGCCGACCAGGGCGAGGACGCCGAAGAGGACGGCGCGGCGGAGACCTAGAGCGGCGAAGCCAAGCGGCTCAGGCGGTGCCGGGCTTGCGGATGCGTCGCGATCCCGGCCCCGGCGTGGAATCAAGGGCGAAGGTCGCCGCGCCATCGCCGTTCATGGCCTAATGGAGGTCAAGTTGACCTCTTTCAGGCGGCCAAATGCTCCCACATGCATCGCCACTTTCGCGACTCACCGATCCCCCGTTCCCCGCGGCCTCAGCCGCGGATCGCGCCCGGCCCCGCCCCCAGGGCGGGCGCGATGCGGCGCGACGCCGGCACCTCCTGTGACGATTGCGCTTGGAAGCGAGCGACCCGCAAATTGAGAGGCGCCCACCCTCGGGTCCGGGCGCGATCCTTCCGAGCCGCGGCGATGGTTTATTCAGAGAAAGCGAACGCGCTTCGTCGCGACCTAGTCCCCGATAAAGGCTCCCGACCTCCGCACTGGCCCCGGTTCGGCGACAATTGCGCCGATGCCGAGGCATTGCGCACCAATCGCGGCGCGATTGCGGCAGATTCCTAGAAACCGCCCAAATTGCGCCCTTCGTCGGCCCGCATCCGGCGCGCAAATGCTCTCAAGCCGTGGGGGCCGCCATACTGGGGAAGAAAAACATGATGAACGCTCGCGCCGCCCGTCCCGCCGAAGTCGGTGTCATGGTCTCGCGGACCGTCGTCGCCATCGTCCGGATCCTGATCGCCAGCTATTTCCTCGCCATGGCCACCGGGCTCGTCTTCGACCCCGCCAGCCGCACCTTCCTCGACCCGATCCTGCCGCACGACCAGGCGCAGTTCGTCACCACCGTGTACCTCTATCTCACCGCGTTCGCGATCATGGTCGGCGTGCTCGTCCGCCCCGCCGCGCTGTTGCTGGCGGTCTACATGTTCTGGTCGGGCTTTCTGTTCTACGACCTCAACAGTGCCGCCGCGCTCAACGATTTCTGGCGCGACATGGCGCTTCTGGGCGCGATTCTGATGATCGCCGTGACCGAACAAGGCGCCGGCGCTCAGGTCCGCGTCTGGCGCCGCAAGATCGCCCCGCGCCGCGTCGGCGTGCCGGCCCAGGACCAGCCGCACACCCCGCGCCCGCAACCCAAAAAAGCTCCTGAAGGCGGCGCGCTCCTGACCGGTGTGGCCCATGCCTCGGGCGAGATCGACATCTACGAATGCCCGCCCGAGCAGGACGGCGGCGATGTCGACAACCTCTTCGCCGATATCTGGGAAGAGGCCGAGACGATCCCGGTCTTCACCCACTCCTGAGCCTTTCCTTCCCGCGCCCGGAGCTTTACATCCGGGCGCATGAACGTTCTCAACATCGTCGGCGGCGGCATGGCCGGGTCCGAAGCCGCCTGGCAGGCCGCCGAAATGGGCGTCGACGTGGTGCTGCACGAAATGCGCCCCAAGGTCGGCACCTTCGCCCACCGCACCGGGCATTTGGCCGAGATGGTCTGTTCGAACTCGTTCCGCTCCGACGACGACGAGCAAAACGCCGTCGGGCTCCTGCATTGGGAGATGCGTGCCGCGGACGGCCTGATCATGGCGATGGCCGACGCCCATGCGCTGCCTGCCGGCGGCGCGCTCGCCGTCGACCGCGATCCTTTCGCCGAGGCCGTCACCGCCCGCCTGACTGCCCATCCCCGTATCACCCTCCGCGGCACCGAAATCACCGCCCTGCCGACTGACGGCGCCTGGATCGTCGCCACCGGCCCCTTGACCTCGGGCGCCCTGGCCGAGGCCATCGCCCGGCAAACCGGCGCCCAGGCGCTCGCCTTCTTCGACGCCATCGCGCCGATCGTCTACACCGACTCCATCGACCTCGGCACCGCCTGGTTCCAATCCCGCTACGACAAAGGCGCGACAGAGGAAGACCGCCGCGCCTACCTCAACTGCCCGATGGACCGCGCCCAATACGAGGCCTTCATCGACGCGCTGCTCGCCGCGGACAAGACCGCGTTCAAGCCGGGCGAAACCGCGACCTATTTCGACGGCTGCCTGCCGATCGAGGTCATGGCCGAACGCGGCCGCGAGACCCTGCGCCACGGGCCGATGAAGCCCGTCGGCCTGACCAACCCGCACCGGCCGGACGAAAAGCCCCACGCCGTGGTGCAGCTCAGGCGCGACAACAAGCTCGGCACGCTGCTCAACATCGTTGGTTTCCAGACCAAGATGAAATACGGAGCGCAGACGGAGGTCTTGCGCATTATCCCGGGGCTAGAGCACGCCCGCTTCGCTCGCCTCGGCGGCATCCATCGCAACACCTTCCTCAACTCGCCGACTTTGCTTGATGCCTCCATGCGCTTGAAATCGCAGCCGAATATCCGCTTCGCCGGACAGATCACCGGGGTCGAGGGCTATGTCGAGTCGGCCGCCATGGGCCTGCTTGCGGGCCGCATGGCCGCTGCCGAAATCCTCGGCCGCCCGCTCGCCCCGCCGCCGCCCGAGACCGCCATCGGCGCGCTCGTCACCCACATCACCGGCGGCGCCGAGGCCAAGACGTTCCAGCCGATGAACGTCAATTTCGGCCTGTTCCCGCCGGTGGACATGAAGGGTGGGCGACGGAATCGCCCGGCCCGCTACAAGGCCTACACCGACCGCGCCAAGGTCGCCTGGACGGACTGGCTTCAAGAAACCGCCCTTGCCGCCTGAGCGGGCAAGATCCTTCGAAGGTTTTGACCAAGAATTTTCCAAAATTCTTGGTTCCGCCTAGCAAGACCGCCCCCTACACTATCGCCATGGCAGAGAAATTCTTCGACAAGGTCTACGGGCTCGGCGACGCCGAGGAAACCCGCGCCTTCTACGACCGCTGGTCGGACCAATACGACGCCGACGTCGCCGGCGCGGGCTATGCTACGCCCGGCCGCACCGCGCGCCTGCTCGCCGCCCACATGCCCGACCTCACCGCCCCGATCCTCGACTTCGGTTGTGGCACCGGCGTCTCGGGTGAGGCCCTCAAGGCAGCCGGCTTCACCACCATCGACGGGCTCGACCCCTCGGCCGAGATGCTCGCCGGCGCCCGCGGCAAGGGGCTCTATCGAAACCTCGCCCAGATCGCCCCCGGCGACCCGGTCCCGCCCGGTTACGCCGCCATCACCGCCATCGGCGTCATCGGCTGCGGCGCCGCGCCGGTCTCGGTCTTCGACCAGATCATGGCCGCGCTGGCCCCCGGCGCCCGGTTTGCGCTCAGCTACAACGACCACGCCCTCGAAGAGCCCGAGTACGAGGCCAAGCTCAAAAGCTACACCGACACCGGCAAGGCCCGGCTTCTGGCCGAAGACTACGGCCCCCACCTGCCCGAGCTTGGCACGAACTCCAAAGTCTATGTCCTTAAAAAGACGTGAGTTACGTCACCCGCTTTGCGCCCAGCCCGACCGGACCGCTGCATCTCGGCCACGCGTTTTCCGCCCTCACCGCCTTTAACCGGGCGCGTGCGCAAGGCGGGACGATGCTGCTCCGGATCGAGGATATCGACCGCGACCGCTGCAAACCGCACTGGGAGACACTGATCTTCGAGGACCTACGCTGGCTCGGCCTCGCCTGGCCCGAAAAAGTGATGCGCCAGTCCGACCGCCTGCCCGCCTACCGCGCCGCCCTCGACCGCCTCATTGCAATGGAGCTCTGCTATCCCTGCCGCTGCACCCGCGGCGACATCCGCGCCGCACTCTCCGCCCCTCAAGAGGGCGCGCCGGTCCAAGGCCCCGACGGACTGGTCTACCCCGGCACCTGCCGGTCGCGGCGCATGTCCGAGGCCGACGCCACCGACGCGATCCGCCTCGACATCGCCGCCGCGATGGATCGCCTGCCGCGAGATCCGCACTTCACCGAAACCGGCCCGCAGAACCCCGGTACCCACGAGTTGACTCGCGACAACGCCATCAACGGCATCGGCGACATCGTACTCGCCCGCCGTGACATCGGCACCTCCTACCATCTCTCGGTGGTGGCCGACGACTCCGCCCAGGGCATTACCGAAGTGGTCCGCGGCGCCGATCTGTTCGAGGCCACCTACATCCACATCCTGCTGCAGGACCTGCTCGCCCTGCCCCGCCCGGCCTATCACCACCACGACCTGGTGCGCGACGAGACCGGCAAGCGGCTGGCCAAACGTGACGACGCCCGCGCGATCCGCCACTACCGCGCCACCGGCCACACGCCACAAGACGTCCGCCGACTCGCCGGCCTCTGACCGCATGGCCCCGCGATCTCCAACGCGCGGCCACAGACAACGGTCGCCTTAATGCCGCGATCTAGAGGACCCCATCGGGATCGCCAAACGGCGCCTTAGCTCGTCTCCGGCGCCATCAGCTCCACCTCGTCGCCGTCCCGAACGGCGGTGTAAAAACAGCTCTTGCGGTTGGTGTGGCAGGCCGGCCCAACCTGGCGCACCACCGCCAGCACCGCGTCGCGGTCGCAATCGACCCGCAGCTCGACCAGCTCCTGGGTGTGCCCCGAGGTCTCGCCCTTGACCCAGAACGCAGCCCGCGAGCGCGACCAATAGGTCACCCGGCCCGTCGCCAGCGTGCGCGCCACCGCCTCGGCGTTCATCCACGCCAGCATCAGCACCGCGCCGGTCGCCTCGTCCTGCGCGATCACCGGCACCAGCCCGCGCGCGTCATAGACCAAAGTCCCGGGGTCGAAGCCCATAAGATTTCCTTTTCTCACCCTAAACCACGCCCTATGTATGGGGTCCTGCAAGGTGAGAAAAGCCATGAGCGACGCCGATCTGATCAAGCTTTATTCCGGCCGGATCTTGGAACTGGCCGCCGAGATCCCGCTGACCGATCGGCTCGACCACCCGCAGGCGACGGTCAAGAAGCGCTCGCCGCTCTGCGGCTCCACCGTCACCGTCGATCTGGTCACCGAGAACGGCCGCGTCGCCGCCTACGGCCAGGACGTCAAGGCCTGCGCGCTCGGCCAGGCCGCCGCCTCGGTGGTCGGCGCCAACATCCTCGGCCGCACCCGCGCCGAGGTCGAAACCGCCCGCGATCAGCTGAAGGCGATGCTGAAATCCGGCGGCCCGGCCCCCGACGCCCCGTTCGACGGCCTCGAGGTGCTGATGCCCGCCAAGGACTTCAAGAACCGCCACGCCTCGATCCTGCTCACCCTCGACGCCGCCGCCGAAGCCATGGTCCAAGCCGAATCCGCCGCCTGCGCCTGAGGCCGCGGCACCACGTCCCGTCTCGAGATAATCGAAACCGCGGTTCGCTCTGCCCAAACGCCGAACCGCCGCAGTCCCCCGCTTCTTCTCGTCCGAAATACTCCCGCCGGAGGCACGCCGCAAAGGGGCTCGATGCCCCTCTGCGGCGTCCGCCACTGCGACGCGCGTCCGCGCAGCGCGCCCCCCAAAACACGTCCAAACAAAAAAACCGCCGCACTCCGGGGGACGCCGGAGGCGGCGGTCAGTGGCGTCTCTATCGGTTTGCCGGCCAGCCCGGGGAGCGGTGAGGATCGCTCCGGCGCCGGGGGACAGGCAGTCGGCGCTCGCGTCGGCTAAGGGGACAGGGACGCGGGGGAGCCGGCCGGAAACAGGACGCAGGCAGATCAGATCATCGTCGGCACATGCAGCCCCACCAGCAGCATCAACACCAGGGCCGAGGCCCCGGCCAGATCCTGCCCCAGGGTCGGGGCGGCACGCGACAGGATGGATTTCAATTCGGTCAACATGGGCGGTCGCTTTCGATCTTTGTTGCCTATTTGTTCTCAAATTCACCACGTTTTGTAAAGAACTTTTTGCGAACAAACGTGGACAAAAGAGAAATCCGCGCTCAACCCACTGAAATCAAACGAATCGCCTTGTCCTGCTCCATCAGCCACAGCAGCACCCGCGCCGCACGGCCGCGATCGCCCTCCAGCCCCGGATCCTCGGCCAGAAGCTTGCGCGCATCCGACTGCGCCAGCGCCATCAGCGCCGATTGCCGCTCTAGATCCGCGACCCGGAACCGCGGCAACCCGGACTGCGCCGTGCCGATCACGTCGCCGGCGCCGCGCATCGCCAGATCCTCCTCGGCGATCCGGAACCCGTCCTCGGTCTCGCGCAGGATCTCCAGCCGCCGCCGCCCGCCCTCCGACAACGGCGGCTGGTAGAGCATCAGACAGGTCGAAGCCTCGCCCCCCCGGCCCACGCGCCCGCGCAACTGGTGCAACTGCGCCAGCCCAAACGATTCGGCGCGCTCGATCACCATGATCGAGGCGTTGGGCACATCCACGCCGACCTCGATCACCGTGGTCGAGACCAGCACCCGCGTCGCGCCGCCCACGAACCGCGCCATCGCCGCGTCCTTCTCGGCAGGCGGCATCTGGCCGTGGACCAGCCCCACCACGCTCTCGCCCAGGGCCGCGCGCAGGTGCTTGAACCGCTCCTCGGCCGCGGTCATGTCGACGACCTCGCTTTCTTCCACCAGCGGACAGACCCAATAGGCCTGCCGCCCCTCGGCCACCGCGCTGCGCAGATGCGCGACCACCTCCTCCATGCGTCCGCCCGAGACCAGCGCCGTGGTCACCGGCAGCCGCCCGGGCGGCTTTTCGTCCAGCACCGACACGTCCATGTCGCCGTATTGCGCCAAGGCCAGCGAGCGCGGGATCGGCGTCGCGGTCATCACCAGCATGTCCGCGGCGCGGCCCTTGGCGCCCAATTCCATCCGCTGCGACACCCCGAACCGGTGCTGTTCGTCCACCACCGCCAGGCGCAGATCGCGGAAGGCGACATCCGACTGGAACACCGCATGGGTGCCGACCAAGATCTGAATATCGCCGGATTTCAACGCCTTGAGCTTGGCCTTGCGCTCGGTCCCCTTGTCGCGACCGGTCAGGATCTCCAGGACCACGCCGGCCGCCTCGGCGAGCGGCCGCAAGCCGTCCAGATGCTGCCGCGCCAGGATCTCGGTCGGCGCCATCATCACGCCCTGACCGCCGGCTTCGACCGCCACGAGTAGCGCCATCAGCGCCACCAGCGTCTTGCCGGCGCCCACATCGCCCTGCAGCAGCCGGTTCATCCGCACCGGCTGTGCCATATCCTCGGCGATCTCAGCGATCGCCCGCTCCTGCGCCCGCGTCGGCTGATACGGCAGTGATGCCAAGACCTTGGACTGCAATCTTCCAGTGCCTTCCGAGGTCACGCCCTTGGCCTTGCGCACCACCGCCCGGGCCAGGGCGAGCGTCAATTGATGCGCCATCAACTCGTCATAGGCCAGCCGCTGGCGCGCCGGCGCGGTCAGCGCCAATTCGTCCGCCGACAGCGGCCGGTGCGCCGTCTCGACCGCCACCTTCCAGGCCGGCCAGCCCTCGCGCGCGCGCAGCGCCGGGTCGATCCACTCCGCCAAATCGGGCGCGCGGGCCAGCGTCGCGGCCACCGCCTTGGCCACCGCCGGCTGGGTCAGCCCCGCGGTCAGCGGATAGACCGGCTCGTAAAGCGGGATCTCCCCGGCCTCCTCGACGCGCAGCATGTGATCGGGATGCACCATCTGGCCGACGCCGTCGAACAACTCGACCTTGCCCGACACCACACGGCGTTGGCCGGTGGGCAGCTGCCGGCGCAGGTAATCCTCGCGGGCATGGAAGAACACCAGCAGGAACGTGGTCTGGGCGTCGCGCACCTCGACCCGGTAGGGCCGGCCCTTGCGCGCGGGCGGCAGGTGCGGACCGATCTCGACCTCAACGGTCAGCACGGCGGGCAGATCGGCGCCCAGGATCGAGCCGCGCCGGCGCCGGTCGACGCCGGAATAGGGCAGCGTGAACAACAGATCGCGCGGTTTTTCGACCTCGAGCTGGGCGAAGGTCTTGGCGATGCGCGGGCCCACGCCGGCCAGCGTCTCGAGCTCCGCAAACAGCGGATACAGGATCTCGGGCCGCCCGCTCATGCCGTGCCGATGAGGTCCAGCCAGGCGTCTTCGTCGATGGTCTCGACGCCCAGTTCGGCCGCCTTCTTCGCCTTCGACCCCGCGCCTGGCCCCGCCACCACCAGATCGGTCTTCGTGCTGACGCTGCCTGAGACCTTGGCGCCAAGCGCCTCGGCCCGCGCTTTCGCTTCGGCCCGGGTCATCCGCTCCAGCGTGCCGGTGAACACCACCGTCTTGCCGGCGACCGGGCTCGAGACGTCGCCGCGCGGCGCCACCGGTTGCACGTCCAGCTCGGCCACCAGCCGGTCGATCGAGGCCCGCTCGGCCGCCTGCCGGAACGCTGTGACCAGTGAGGCCGCCATCACCGCGCCGACCCCGTCGATGGCGATCAGGTCGTCCCATTCCGGCCCGTTGCCGACCTCGGCCGCGGTGATCGCGCGCTCGAAGCTGTCCCAAGCGCCGTAATGCGCCGCCAGCAACGCCGCCGCGCTTTCGCCCACATGCCGGATCCCAAGCGCGAAGATCAGCCGGTTGAGCGGGATTTTCCGTTTTTCGTCAATAGCCTGGAACAGGTTGCTCACGCTCTTCTCGCCGAACCCGTCGCGGTTCTGCAGCTTCGAGACGTTGCCGGCATCGCGCGCGGCCAGGGTGAAGATATCCGCCGGCTCGCGGATCGGCAGCGTGTCGTCGCGATAGAACATCTCGACCTGCTTGGCGCCCAGCCCTTCGATGTCGAAGGCGGCGCGGCCGACGAAATGCTTCAGTTTCTCCACCGCCTGTGCCGGGCAGATCAGCCCGCCGGTACAGCGCCGCACCGCGTCGCCCTCCTCGCGCACCGCCTGCGACCCGCAATCCGGGCAGAGCGTCGGGAAGTCGAACGGCGCCGCCTCCGCCGGCCGCTGGCTCAGATCCACATCCGCCACCTTCGGGATCACGTCGCCGGCGCGGTAGACCTGCACCCAGTCGCCGACCCGGATGTCCTTGCCGTCGCGAATCGGCTGCCCCTCGGCGTCGCGCCCGGCGATGTAATCCTCGTTGTGCAACGTGGCGTTCGACACCACCACGCCGCCCACCGTCACCGGGCTCAGCCGCGCCACCGGCGACAGCGCGCCGGTGCGCCCGACCTGAATGTCGATCGCCTCGAGCCGGGTCCAGGCCAGCTCGGCCGGAAACTTGTGCGCCACCGCCCATCGCGGCGTGGTCGAGCGTACCCCCAGCCGCCGCTGCAGCTCCAGATCGTCGACCTTGTAGACTACGCCGTCGATGTCGTAGCCCAGCGTCGCCCGCTGCGCCTCGATCCTGTCATACTGCGCCAGCATCGCCTCGGGCCCGTCGCAGGCCTTGGTCAACGGATTGACCACAAACCCCATCTTTTTCAACCGCTTGAGCGCCTTACTTTGTGTATCCGCCAGGGGCTCGGACACATCCCCCCAGGCATAGGCGAAAAACCGCAGCGGCCGCGCGCGCGTGATCTCGGCATCGAGCTGCCGCAGCGACCCAGCCGCGGCGTTGCGCGGATTGGCGAAGGTCTTGGCCCCGGCCTCGGCCTGCCGCGCGTTCAAGCCTTCGAAATCGGCGTGGCTCATATAGACTTCACCGCGCACCTCCAGCACCTCCGGCGCGCCGTCGATCCGCTCGGGAATGTCGCCGATGGTGCGCGCATTCGCGGTCACGTTCTCGCCGGTCTCGCCGTCGCCCCGCGTTGCGGCCTGCACCAGCCGCCCGGCCTCATAGCGCAGCGACAGCGACAGCCCGTCGATCTTCGGCTCGGCGGTGTAGCGCAGCACCGGATCGTTGTCGCGCAGGCCCAGATAGCGGCGCACGGTGTCGTCGAAATCGCGCACGTCGGCGGCGTCGAAGGCATTGGCGAGCGACAGCATCCGCACCGCGTGGGTGACCTTGGCGAAGGTCTCCGAGACCGGCGCGCCGACCTGGTCCGAGGGGCTGTCGGCGCGTTTGAGCCCGGGAAACGCCGCCTCGATTGCCGCATTGCGCCGCTTCATCGCGTCGTAGGCGGCGTCCGAGATCTCGGGCGCGTCCTCGGTGTGATAGGCCCGGTTGGCGCGCGCGATCGCCTCGGCCAGCCGCGCCAACTCGGCCCGGGCCTGGTCCTCGGTCAGCGTCGCGATGTCTGCGGTCTCGGACATGTCGCCCCCCCCGAAGCTGCCCTCCAGTGATAGGAGCGCACCCTGGGGAGGTCCAGACCATGCCTGTCGTCCGGATTCCCGACTGCCCGTGCCGCCAGCGAAGCGCGACCATAGCTGTCTCAGGCCCGGCGGCGCGGCACGCAGGCTCGGCCCTTGGGTCGAATTCGCTCTCGTGGTCTGGAGCGGGCGCCCTCCACGGTCGCAACCATGGGCATTTCACCGATCAACCGATCCCCGCGGCGTCAACCGCGGATCGCGCCCGTCCCCGCCCATAGGGTGGGCTTGATGCGTCAAATGCCCTGCAAACCTAGAGGCATTGGAGCTTCGAACGGATGGCAACGTGACCTTCGAGGCGCCCACCCACGGAGCCGGGCGCGATCCTTGTGCGCAGCGGAGGCGTTGCTTTCCTGGGTGCTTCGACCGCCCACTCCAGGCCAATCCCTGCCATCACCGCTTCCGGACAATAGCTGTCCCGTTCCAATAGCCCAGAACCAAAGCAACCGCCGCGAACGACCGCCCCTGCCAATCCGAGTCGGCGGCGCTTCATTTCCCACACGCGTCCAAATGGCCCAACCCGATCCCGTCACGATGCCGCGCCGCACCACGCGGACGCAATCTCCCGGCGCATTGAACGGCGAGAGATGTCGTTGGGCGCGTTCTGGGCGCGGGACCACCTTCGGCGCGGTACCACGCCACGCCAAACGGAGCCATATGGCCGCTACTCTTGCCAGCAAGCGGTCGGATGCGCAGCAGGCACAGGACCGTCACCGGCGCGGTCGGTCAAAGCGTCGAACGGACCCGCTCTCCCGCTGGCTTTATCGGCGAGAGATGTAGTCTGGTGCGCCCCGGGATTGAGACGGTTTCCGGCGCGAGGCCGCTCAGCGCTAAACGGACGCGCTCATGCGACGCGTTTTTCGAGGAACGCTCGCTTTGGATGTGCCCCGGGTTTTTTGCGAGTTCCGATGCTACTCCGCGTTGCGCAAGGTCGGCGTACTCAGCCGGCGTCTTGGCCTCAGTGAGCGACTTCTCTGCGGAGGCTATTGGTCGGAGTCCGGCTATAACGAGATCCAGACAACCGTCAGGGTGTTTCGCTTCGCCGGCTCGCAAGAGAAGATTGATCGCCCACCTGTACGCATACGGGCTCGTTGGGCGGTGAAGTGTTCCTGGCGCGTTGGGGGGACTTTTTTGGACCAGCGGTCTACCGTGCGAGACTTCTCAGAAGTTGCTCTAAGCGCCTATCGAAAGAGTGGTCGTTTCTCGATTCCGAGCGCTTGGTGATCCTCCATCCGGACTCGTCCAATAGCGGCCAGGATCAACCTTGAATGCCGCTCTTCAGGCGCCGACCGCGAGCTGTTCGGTCATCACGGCAGGCTCGGGGTCGCGCAGAACGTAGCCGCGGCCCCAAACGGTCTCGATGTAGTTGTCGCCGCCGGTGGCCTTCGACAGTTTCTTGCGCAGTTTGCAGATGAACACATCGATGATCTTCAACTCCGGCTCGTCCATGCCGCCATAGAGATGGTTGAGGAACATTTCCTTTGTCAGCGTGGTGCCCTTGCGCAGCGACAAAAGCTCGAGCATCTGGTATTCCTTGCCGGTCAGATGCACCGGCTTGCCTTCGACCTCGACCGTTTTTGCATCGAGATTCACTTCAACCGGGCCGGTGCGGATGATCGATTGCGAGTGTCCCTTCGAGCGGCGGATGATGGCGTGGATGCGGGCGACGAGCTCTTCGCGGTGGAATGGTTTGGTCAGGTAGTCGTCGGCGCCGAATCCGAAACCCTTGAGCTTGTTCTCGGTATCGTCGGCCCCGGTGAGGATCAGAATGGGCGTCTCGACGCGGGCGAGCCGAAGCTGGCGCAGAACGTCGTGGCCGTTCATGTCCGGCAGGTTGAGGTCCAGCAGAATCAGGTCGTAGTCATAGAGCTTGGCGAGATCGATCCCCTCCTCTCCCAGATCCGTCGCGTAGACGTTTAGATTGGCATGGGTCAGCATCAATTCGATGCTGCGCGAGGTGGTGGGATCGTCTTCGACCAACAAGACCCGCATTTGGCAACTCCACTCTGACCGCTTCGTTAACGCTACTTTGGCCAACAAAGGTTAACCACACGTTACCAGAAACAGGCGAAGTTGCCATTCAACTTGGGATTACCGGTACTTTTGAACCGCCGTGGCTTTCAACGCCGCCTCTCCATGGGTCTCGACGGCGGCGCGCCAGGACGCAAACTCGTCCTCGGAAAGGCCATAGATATCAAGTGCTTCCTTCAACGGCATCAGCCCGGCCAGGACCCCGCGCACCACCGCCGCCTTGCGGCTGGCGACCCAGCGGTGGGTGTCGGCCGGCGGCATATCGGCGCGTGACATGCTCGAGCCATTGGGCAACGTCACGGTCCGCGGTCCGTCGACTTTGCGTAGGTACATAAGTTTCATCCCCTCGATCGTGATGCCCGCACCATGGCCCGTGGGACTTAAAGACCGGTGAAGCCACACCTTGAGAGTCCGAAGCATTTTCTTATATTCCGGCGGACCTTTAGGAACCGCTTCAAGAATGCCGCTCGTTGCCGAATTGAACTCACTGGGCTTTGCCAAGCCGCCGGCCGACACCCGCGTCGTCGTTGCGATGTCGGGCGGGGTGGATTCATCCGTGGTGGCGGCTGAACTGGCGCGCGAGGGCTATGACGTCGTCGGCGTCACGCTGCAGCTCTACGACCATGGCGCGGCGCTGGCCAAAAAGGGAGCGTGCTGCGCGGGGATAGACATCCACGATGCGCGGCGTGTGGCCGAAGAGATGGGCTTTCCGCATTACGTGCTCGACTACGAAAACATCTTCCGCGACGCGGTGATCGACGAGTTTGCCGACAGCTACTTGGCCGGCGCAACTCCGGTGCCCTGCATCCGCTGCAACGAACGGGTGAAGTTCAAGGATCTGCTGCAGACCGCCCGCGATCTCGACGCCGATTGCATGGCAACGGGGCATTATATCCAACGCAAAGTCGGTGCGCGGGGACCAGAGCTGCATACGGCCGCCGATCCCACCCGCGACCAGTCCTATTTCCTGTTTGCGACGACACCGGAGCAGTTGGCCTTTCTTCGCTTTCCATTGGGTCATCTGACATCGAAGGCAGAGACGCGAGCCATGGCGGCGCGGCATGGACTGCCGGTGGCGGACAAGCCCGACAGCCAGGACATCTGCTTCGTGCCCGGCGGAAACTACGCCGCGGTGATCGAGAAACTGCGGCCCGGCGCGGCCGAGCCCGGCGAAATCGTGCATGCCGACGGACGGGTGCTGGGCACGCATCGCGGCGTGATCCACTACACGGTCGGGCAGCGGCGAGGTCTGGGCATCGGCGGGCTCGATGAGCCGCTCTATGTGGTCAAGCTCGATGTCGAGGCCCGGCGCGTCGTCGTCGGGCCGAAGGAGATGCTGTCGACGCGGATTGTACCCGTCCGTGAGGTGAATTGGCTCGGCGATGCCCCGTTCAACTCGCGCGCAGAGTGGCGGTTGGCGGTCAAGGTGCGCTCCACCCGGCCACCGCGCGAGGCAGTGGTACGGCCCTTGAGCGACACCGAGGCAGAGGTGGAATTGGTGGCGCCCGAAGAAGGCGTCTCGCCGGGCCAGGCTTGCGTATTCTACGCGCCGGAAGGGACAAGGGTCTTCGGCGGCGGCTGGATCTGGCGCGGGGCGTGATGGGGCGTGATATAGAACGCGCAACCGAGTATCCGAGCTCGAACACCCTGTTAACCCACTGACATCGCGAATGATAACGCTAACGAACTCTTATCCGGCGTCCTGCAATGCGGGCGTCTGGCCACGCCGGTTTGGCAAATGGACCTGACTAAACCGCAACTCCGTGATACCGTCACACGTCAGCAATGGTCTTTGGCCAAGTCATTCAACCCACCCTTTTAGCGCATGTCCGACCAATCGACCCCTAAAACATCAAATAACATCCCCCCGCCGCCTTTGGTCGAGGGTACCCGGAAGGAAGCCGCGGATATCGCTGATTGGTGCGAAGATCAGCGCCACCGGTCCGAAACGGCAGCAAGCGCGCAGATCCGAGTCGTCTGGATGTTGTTGATCGGCGGGTTGGTTCTTCTGTTGATCTTGCCGCGGATCCTGCAGGAAATCGACTACGCCTGGCAGAAAGACAGTCTGCCGCCCGAGATCATTTCGAGCTTTGAGGACACAGAAACGACTATCGAAGAGAACCGCCGGGAAATGCAGGCCGAATTCGACATCGCACAGGCGAACCTGGCTGCCACCGAAAGGGAATTGTCAAAGACGGTTGAAGAGATCGCTGCTCTGTCTTCGAAGTTGCGAAACCGCCTTGACCGGCCGCAGGCTCTTTGGCTTTCAGTGGCTCCGAATGAGGTGGAAATCGGTGACATCGTCGTGTCGGACATCACCGTACACCCGGACGGTCGGGTACTGGTGGGGGGATTTGAACGCCTGCGCACCAAGGACGGTGAGCCGGACGGCGAAGAGCGCGGGCTTCTTTTGGCTTTCGATGGCGGGCAAGTGTGGACACGCTACACACCGAGTTGGAAACAAACGGAACTTACTAGAGTTGCGGCCATAGCGGCATTGCCTTCGGGGGAAGTGCTCGTCGCCGGGCAGCAGGATTTTGATTCCATGCTCGTCGTGTCGACCGACCTTCAGGACTGGACGCCGCTTTGGTCTTCAATTGGCGATCCGCCGACCACACTCTCGGATTTGGCCATTGATGGCGAAAACGGTGCAATTGCAGTTGGAACACGGCTGAGTCTGCAAACCCGGACGTCGGAGGGGCCGAAGTCGTTCCCCGTGATACTACATTCTAATAACTATCGAGATTGGGCTGAAGTTACCGCCGCTCCGGACGCGCCGCAGTTGGGCGGCTCATTAAGGCGGGCTGCGAGGCATCCGCATAGATTCCTCGCAGCCGGTGCCGTTTCGGACGGCGCGAATAGCGACTACGCGCTTTTTCATTCGGTAGATGGCACGGACTGGGAGCGAACTGTGGTCGAAACACTGGAATTTGGCCCTTCACTTGGCAGTATCGCTTGGCGAGACGGAGAGCGGGTTCGGGTGACCAGTTCGGGACCGACATCGTATTCGTTTGATGTATCCCGTGACGGAGTCACGGTGAGAGGTTTTGCATGGAACGGCACTTTGTTCTTCAACCTCCGCGACGGTGGCGCGATGGCATTTCGTGATATTTTCGAAGTTCGCGGCAGATGGATCGATGTCAAGCATTTCGGTTCGGACCCATTTTCGGAGATTGGCTTGGAACGGGGCGGGGAGCAATTTGCGACCCGGGTGACGGCCGCCGCTCAACTGCCCAA
>JAAUYB010043876.1_pt1 | contig 64416 bp, 47 predicted proteins | sample 7278071 | NCBI WGS metagenome assembly JAAUYB01 (sample SAMN14350121, study PRJNA611818) | marine sediment metagenome | isolation source: surface marine sediment (1.8m) | place: French Polynesia: Moorea | collected 2018-08
GGCCGTTTAACTGCCGTACGCACTCCTCGGCAGTTCAACCGTGCACCCGCGATTCGGAACAAACGGATCGCGGGTTTTTTTAGTTGCAAGCGGCAAGTTTCAAGTTGCAAGGGAAGAGAAAAGCCTTGCGAAGTTACGGCTCCGTGGAACAAGTGGAGCGTGGCTTCAATGAGATTTGCAACATCACCATGAATACCTTTCTCGGGGTAAATAATAACCATTTCAAGGATTTGAAGACTGAGAAGAGCATGCCAACCACAATATCTGTACCGATCGTCGACGTATCGAGGTTGCTATGAGCGGCATGATGCAAGCCGGTGCCAAAAATTTTGGCGGATATGTTTCCCTCACTGTAAGAAAAGAATCAAGTATTCAGCAAGGGCCAGAGTACTAAAGCCCCCCAGAGGTAACAGAACTGCCTTGAGAATGGGATGTCGATTCCAAGGCGCCAACGCCCCGTCAGCGATACACTTTATCTTTTGTCTCACCAGATGGACATCGTCCTTGATATCAACCTGTTTATCTTGGGAGCGTTTTTCGATAATCTGTTCAAACGCTTCTGTCCGTGCGCACTCAGCTTCCCGACGCAAGTAGAAAGCACAGCCTAATCCATAGCAACACAAGGCACCAAAAAAGAGATAGATGAAAAAGGGACGGTGCCAGTTATCGAAATAGGTGTTGTGCGTAATCAACCCCAAGAATACAAGAATGAAGGGGTAAACGATCAAGTTGCTGACAACGCGGGTTCGCTGGATGATGATACGTATATCCAAGTAATCATCAAGGAATTTATCGCGTACAACCAGCTCTTCTGCCCTTAATTCCTCCCGAGCCATCTTGCGTGCATGCGCACCCCAGGTAAGTTCCTTTTCGAAGGCCAATTCTTTCATAAATCGCACACAAGCTCGTGTGTGCTCCATAGCATACATGGCCATATACATGAGTAAAATACCGTTGCCAAAAAACAAGAACCCTTCAATGATGGTGGCCGTGTCGCTCCTGATGGGTTTGGGAAAGGAGGTCTTCATCAGCATAACTGCACAGAAACACGCCCAAAGCAACACGGTCCAACCAACAGAGGGTCTGACACGGGATTTGTATGCATAAGACTGCCAGAGATACTTGGGTAGATCATTTTCCTTTTTGAGATCGTGATCTCTAACACTAAAAAAGTCAGATTGGATTTGTTGGGTGTTTGCACGAATCTCGGTCCGACTGCGAACGATCATATATATACTGATAAGTAAAGAAGCCCAAGCGAGGAAGATGGTCGGCCATGCACTGATACCTCCGGACAGCATGAACGGTTCACCGGTTTGGTGATCCCCTAAAGCAACTTGAATCAATAGAATTGTGCCGGGAATTGCATTGTCCATAGGCCTAAGAAGAGATTCATCGACAACTTTTCTAAGGACAAGGTGAAGGGCAAGCAACGCAACACAGACACTTAGAAATACAGAGTCTAAAGGATTTTCTTCTTGATAATTCGTGACGAGAACGGCCAGGACGGCTCCCCAGAGCATCACTGGAGAGAGACGCATGAGGAAGCGTCCGGTGCGGTTAACCAGACGAGGAAGGGGCGGTGCCAAGAAAACAAACAGAAATAAGGTTGTCAGGCACCAATAGGGAATTTGTTCAACTTTTTCGTTGGCGACCACAAAGATGAACCACTGGTAAACAGCATAACCGATGCCCAGAATCAGGAGGTATTGGAGCAGGAGCATTGACAGACGATCATCCCGACGGAAAGGGGTGAAATAACTTCTCATGAGATACACAACAGGCGCCAGATAATAAGCTGCTTGTAGCCACCATGGTGTTGGAGTGTCCATTAATAGCCAAGCCACGAAGTAGAAAAAGCTGAGTATGATCAGCCCACCGAACCAGAACATCAATCGCAGTAGCAATAAGGCGGGAAATAACCAACGTTTAAAGAAAGTCGAGGCACGAAAACCACGAAGTCTTCGTTTCATACCAAAGGGGTTAAGTATAGAGAACGGTTTACATAAGGCGGACAGGAGTTTCTTGAGCCTGACCTCCGCCATTTTTTTCAAGATGCCTCGGAAGCCGGAACCCTTCAACTTGAGAAAAGCCTGCTGTAGCGATAGCCACTGCAGGATTACTTTGCGCCAAGATTCGACCAGATAAGTGTTACCTTGCCATATAACTAAGATAAGGAAGGGAATAAAAAGCGCCCATTTATCCCGCAGAAAAAGATTGAGGGTTGGGTCGGGCTTTTGCTCGTGATAACGCGGTGATTCTTGACGTCCCGACTGATTAAAGACCAATGGAAAAGCACCACTACGTGCGACCTCATAGACTCCTGGAATGGAACGATAGTATTGGGGTCCGGAGGCCAAGGGATCTGCTTCGTCCGGATAGAACTGATTTGCGATGCCACTGTGCCCGCTCTCATCTTGGAGGACCTTGGCCTGCAAACGCTCTTCCTCGTTGGCGTCGCGCTGTAATAGGAAGCGGGTAGCAAGGAATGTTCCTGTCTGATAACTGGTGCGGAAGGGCGACACATTACCTTGGAGAGACTGCTCAAGTTTCAAACCGAAGCCTGAAGCAACAATTACATTACGGGCCCATTGGTACTGATCGGGATGCAACAAACGAGCGTCTAAATCCGTGGTGAAAAAGGTTGCTTCGGGAAAGCGCGGCTTCAGTGCTTGCAAAATCAACTGCTTATCGTAGAAATCGCTGCCCAGAACCCCAATCGCGGTAATGCGCTTTTCACGAGATTGTTTGCGGTTCCAAAGCTCAAGTTGACCGGCAAGACGACGCACATAATCCAGCTGTGCACGGTGTACGGGTTGTTCCAAACGGGCACGTTCTTCCCTGGTCGGCCCGGTGATAGGGAGTTGGGAGGCTTGAGTGGTGTCCCCATCAGGAATAATGCCGTCCAAGCCCTGTAGGTATCGCAACTCCAGGATATCGTCTTCAATGGCAAAATGGTCCGTTGCTGCTTTCTTAACCGCGGAAAGCAAGCTACGTGCATAAAAGGTGTCCCATTCACCAATCAGCACCATGGAGCCGAAAAAGGGTTCCTTTTCAAATTCGATCAGGAATTCGATTAAGCGATTTTCTACCTCACTTTTTTTGCTCTCTTTCTGGAAAGGCTCCAAAAACTGTCTGATCTCATGTTTGAATTGGTTGATGATATCCACTCTTCGGTTCAGTTCCTCGACCAGGGTATCCGCCAAGGCATCATCTTGCGCAATAATGGGATAAACTTCAGAGAACCCCAATTTTTTTAAACAGTTAATAAGAACCTGTTGTGGGTAGGTCTCGCCAGGAAGCAGTTCACGAATCGAGGCCGTGGGGTAACAAGCAAACAGGCGGATATCATCGGGCAACAAGTCGTCATGAGGAATAGTCTGTCCATAAAAGGTGTTAGGAAAAGCCATTATGGTTTGTTGTAATGCTTTTTCCCAAGCCCCATTTAGGGGTGTGCCTTCAATCTTGGCCTTGAGTGTTCGGGTCAAGGATTTCTTGAGATCGCTCAGTTGACCATGAATGCCTTCATGCGTTTGTTTCTCCCAGAAATCGATCAGGCTGGTCGCAATATCTTGTTTGATTGGTTCCAAGTCAGAAAAGCGTGGCCGTTTACTGGGCTCCAAAGGTTCGATCCATTGGCTTACCAGCCTACTCGCAATGGGGTCTGCATGCTTCACAAGATCCGGTTTTTTGGGGAGTTCAGGAAAGGACAATTTGTTTGGCCGTTTACTTTCTTCCACAAAACTTTTGAGCATATGGGACCCGAAGGGGCCCAGATAAGAAATGGCAACATTGTTTGGAGCGCTTTGCCCACCGATGTCTTTGAGAAACCGATGCCCCAGTACTGATGCGAGAAAAAAGCGTAGCTTGGCGACCTGGTCGAATGCGTCTTCATTCAGCCAGAGCACCAATACGCGGTCATAGTCTCCCAACATCTGGTCTTTAAGGAAAAAGGGTTGCAGGGGGTTGGCTTGAGACGACATGCTGACGGTGCCTTCTTTGAGGGTGTACCATTCAAAAGGTACTAAGGTCTCAGCTTGTTTTACCTGATGCCAGGATTCCGGAAAGGTAAGATCCACATATCCCAAATGCTCGGATTGTTCCGGAACATATCCTTCGATCGCCAGGCCGGAGAGCACCGCATGACGAATACGTCGCCGATGCTCCGCATCTTCCGCATAGGGCGAACCGGTAACCGAGACGGGTAGTAATAAGAGGTTTTGGGCTGGGTTCAACGCTAAATAACGCGCGACTTCACGTGCCAGGATGTTGAGCCGATTTTCGGTATTACTCTCAATGGGAGGGGCATTGGCTTTATCAGCCAATTTGTGCGTTCTCTGCTTCTCCAAGAAGGCTCGCCGGTTGTCATGGGCAACAGCCAGGGGATCCTGCCAAAGACGGGCATCGAGGTCTTCAAGGTTGTCACCCTCAAAACTGCGCAATTTCGTTTCCGGCGATCGGAGGGTCTCGAACGGCGTTTCCAATAGGAAGGAGCCGCCGAGAATGGCGGTAAAGACAACGGTGATAATGGGCAATAAGTGGTTGGAACCTTGAATGTTTTGCACCAATTCCTCCTTGAACCCGTGATTGCCGAGCCAAGTGCAACCCTTATGCCGCTCTGTCTTTGTTTTTCGCGTTCAGTATAAAGCTTTTAGATACTGATGGTTCAGGCAGCAGTACCTGCGAATCCCCGGATACGACAGGGATCGGCCGAGCATTCCGACACACGGTTTGACACAAAAAAACACAAGTCGACACTCGGTTCGTCCGGTACCATAAGTTGCAGGAGAAGATGGAGGTTTAAGCCCGCTTGAAACTTGCCACTTGAAAGTTTCAAGTTGCAAGGGAAGAGAAAAGCCTTGCGGCTTTTCATAAGATTCCGGTTGAGGCGGGGGTCCGGGGCGGCGGCCCCGAAACCTTGCAGCCGGCAACTTGTAACTGGCAACTTGCCACTTTTATGGTTACGACACGATGCTGCCCTCGTACAGGCGGGCGTAGTGGCCCTGTTTGGCCAGCAGTTGCTCGTGAGTGCCTTCCTCGACCACGCGGCCGTCGTCCATGACCAGGATGCGGTCGGCCTTCATGATGGTGGAGAGGCGATGGGCAATGGTCACCGAGGTGCGGTTTTGGAGCAGGCGTTCCATCGCCTGTTGGATGGCGGCCTCGGTTTCGTTGTCCAGGGCCGATGTCGGTTCGTCCAGCAACAGGAACCCCGGGTCGCGCAAGAAGGCCCTGGCCAGGGTAACCCGCTGCTTCTCGCCACCGGAGAGCATGTCGTCGCGGATGACCGCGTCCACCCCGCCGTCCATTTCCTGGATGCGGTCCCAGATGGAGGCGTTGCGCAGGGCTTCTTCCACTTCTTCTTTGCTGCAAACCCGGTCCAGGCCGAAGGTGACATTGTCGAAGACGCTGCCCTCGAAGATGAACTCGTCTTGCAGCACCACGCCCAGTTGCTTGCGGTAGGCTTCCAGATCTATATGGTCCAGGCCCTTGCCGTTGATGGCAATGCGGCCCTCGCCCGGCTGGAAGAAGCCCAGCAACAGCTTGGCCAGCGTGGACTTGCCCGCGCCGGAATGGCCCACCAGGGCGACGCGCTCGCCGGCCTTCAGGGTCAAGTCCAGGTTGTGCAGGACGTTCTTGTCCTCGTTGTAGCTGAAGCTCAGGTTCTCCAGCGTAACCTCGCAGGAGCCCGTCAGTTCCACTTTTTCGTTGCCTTTCTGGCGCTGGGTCTCGGCTTCCAGGTCGGTCACCTCGAAATAGCGCTCCAGGATCGCGGTGGTACGGCCCAATTGGACCATCAGTTCCACCATGCCGTCCAGGGGCCCGAAGACGTTGGGCAGCAAGGCCAGGATCACCATGGCCGAGGCAAAGCTGAGCGAGCCGTCCATGGCCATGAAGGCGGCCGTCACAATCATGGCGCCGCGGGCGAACAGGGTCAGGTTGCGCGAGATCAACTTGGCCTTGGTCTTGTACTTGACCATCTCCAAGCTGTCGTCCACGTTTTGACCGATGTAGCCGGTCAGGTCTTGCAGCACGCGGTCCTTGGCGCCCAATGCCTTGATGGTCATGATGCGGTTGAGCCCGTTCATCAGGTGGTTGGTGAGCGCCGAGTTGGACTCCAGGATGTCGATTTCCATTTCCTTCGACTTCTTGGAAAGCTTGTAGTTGATGGCGAAATAGACGGGGATCAGCGCCCACAGGAAGACCGCGATGCCCAGGTGAATGGTGGCGATGAGCGCGGTGTAGACCGCGTAGGAAATCACCGAGACGAAGGCCAGCGCCAGCGTGGTGGTTACCAACACGTTGAGTTGCACCGAGTCGATGACGCGGCGGTAGATCTCGCCGTTGTTCTTGAAGCGCATGAAGGTGAGCATGGGCAGCGACTGCACGCGGTCGAAGAAGCTATGGATCAGCCGGTGGTTGGCCTTCAGGGCATAGCTGCGGGCAAACAGGCTGCCCAGTTCCGAGAAGACGATTTGCAGGCCCTGGATGCCCAGGTAAATGGCCAGACCCACGGCCAGTCCGTTGTAATTTTTGTCCGTAAACTGGGCGACCATGTCCTTGAACAACCAGGGGTAGATGACGGCCAGGCCGGCGCTGACCAGGGCCACCAACACCATGGCGGCCCAGACCTTGAAGAAGCCGTCCATATTTTTCATGAAGCGGCGGATCAGTTGGAAGCCGTTGCCCTTGCGCTTCTCGCGGGGGTCGTTCTGCACCAACATGACGGTCATGGCGCCGTCGGAGCGCTTCTGGCGCGAGATGACCCGGCCGGAGAAGCCGCCGAAGGTTTCTTCCTTGTCGTTCTTTTCTTTCTTGTCTGTCTTCTTGTCTTGTTTCGCCTTGGTCTCGTGCTTCACCACCACGGGTTCGCCCGCCTGTTCCTCCCGGCGTAGGGCCTCCGCGGCCTTGTCGATCCACTCCTGACTCAGGGGTTGATCGCCGCGCAGTTCATCCGTCTTGCGCTTGATCTGTTCGGCACGATCGTTCAAGACCCGCTGAATGACCTCGTCACGGGAACCACCCGCCAGATCCTCCCGGGAGAGGCGGATCTGGTGGACGGGGCCGCGAGGGGCGGCGCCGGGCTTCAGGTTCTTCAGGTCCGCCTTGCTGTAGGGACCGGGCGTCACGGTAGTTTCCGCTGGTTTGGACATGACAGGCTCCTTGGATTCCTGGTTTTGGGCGATGGAGATCACGGGCGGCTCTGCTTGCGGGGGTACCGCCTCGGGCGGGGTTTCTTCCGCGGTGGTTTCGGTCAGGAAGTAGCGCCAGGCGGCAACGCCGTCCTCGACGGAGAGACCGAAGATGTCTTGGAAATCGTCGCGGAACTGGTTGGACCGGTAGAAATCCATGAACTTCTCTTTGCCGAAGCGATCCAGCAGGTAGCGGAAGAAAGAACCGGCGACCTGGTAGACGAACCGCGGCGAGCCCTTGCTGCCCGCCCGCATCAGTTCGGCCATATCACCGGCCTCGGGGCGGGTCTTCAACACGTGGGCGGCCACCTGGTGCGGGTCCTTGTGCTGCCGGAACGGCTCCATCATCAGTCCGTAGTGATCGCAGGCAACGGCCTCCCGGCTCAACTCCTGTTTGGACGCCGCATTGATCATGCGGTATTGCGCGCCGTCCGCCTGCCCTTGTTCCACCTCGTCGGAGGCCAACGAGCGGCAGAGGTCTTTCTCTACGCCCCAGGCCATATGGAACATGGTGGCCACGCCTTCCTGGACCAGGAAACTGCCCGCGGCATGCACCGGGTAGAGCAGCGCGTGGATGATTTCGTGGGTGTGGCAGGGGAAAGTGGCGTGAATGACCAGGCGGGGCGGGCCGTTGACTTCCGGGTAGCATTCCATTTTGCCGCAGAAGCTGATGTGGCGCGCCTTGTTGATACGCCGTTCCTGCCCGGGCGGGTAGAAGAAGTAGTCGATACGGCGAGCGGGCGGCTCGATGCCCAGTTGGTCCACCATCTCGTCGACCACCCGGTCCGGCAGGTCGCGATAAGCCTCGGGGTGCGGGTAGTCTTTGGCCGCAAAGATGCGGAAATAGCGGGTCTCCACCACCTCGATGCTCTCGGGGGCCACGCCGGTGCGCGACGCTTTGAGCATCTGGTAGGGCAGCGGCACGTCGTGGAACTGCCAGACGCCGGTGGCCGGATCGTAACCGCAGTTCGACGGTTCGGAGCCATAGTCTTCCGGGTCCTTACGGTTGACCCGGGTGTTGGGGCAGGCGTAGCGGAACTCGCAGTCGCCGCAACGGGCCACTCGGTCGCGGGTCATGGTCCACGCGTTCTGCACCCGCTCGCCGCGGACCAGTTCGTCCAGGGGCGTCAATTTCAGGTTGCCCAGCAGGTAGTATTGCTCGTGGTGGCAGGGGAAGACATCGCCGTTGGGCCGCACGTACAGGCGGAAGGCGTTGGCGTTCCAACTGGTGTTGTGCCGGTAGTCGCTCAGGCTGACCGCGAAGAGGTGCTCGCCCATCAGGTGGTACCCGTGATCGTGCTCGGTTTCCGGCACGCAGGCGGTCACGCGCAGGGGCAGCCCGGCCTTGTAGAAAGGCAGCGCCCGGTCGTTGGCCTCGGCGTTCTCGGGTAGCAGGACGCGGATATTGGAGCCCGCCATCCAGGTCAAGGTCTCCTCGCTTACCTCGCCCGGCGGTAGCATGACTTCCTTGCTGGAGGGGAAACGGTCGTGGATCTGCCGCAGCAGTTCCAGGGCCGGGGCCAAGCCCTCGCCCAGGAAGAAGATGGACAGTTGTCCGACATGGGCGGCGTGGGCCCGGGCGGCCAACTCCAACCATTTCGCGTGGGACAGGTCGCCGGGTCCGGGGGCAAGCGGAATGCCCACGCTGAGCACGTGGACGCCGTTGCGCACGAAGACGCCGGTGTCGATATGCACCTTCTCGTAGCTGTTCAGATTGTCGCGGAAGTCGCCGAAGTCGTTGTCGGCCAGATAGGTCAGGTAACCCGACGCAATCTCGCGGTCGTCGGGGTCGTCTACTTCCTGTAAAACTTCTTGAACCGGCTTATGCTGCTCGCACATGTCCACGATGTAGCGGGCCGATTCGGGCAAGGGCAGCATGCGGTTGCGGTGCAGGTCGTACAGGGCGCCGCGCTTGATGCCCGAGACCAGGAACACATAGGGATGCAACACGAAATAGTGCGTTTGGGTCTTTTGAACGTGTCCTTGGGTAACCGCCATCTCAAGACCTCCGCAGGATGCGTTCGCATTTGCAGGCATCCACAAACGGCGGGGGCTGCACCATGCCGCCCAGACCGGGGTCGCGGAAGCGCTTACGCATATCCACTTCACTCATGCCCTCACGGGCGGGTTTTTCGCCGAACATCATCAGAAAGGGGGTGTTGGTTTCGGCATCCATACGTTCGTTGCTCATGCGGCGGCTCCTCGAATCAGGGTATCGGCCAGGGTCTCGGCGATGGGGTGGCCGGACATGTTCTCGGTCCAGGTCCACTGGCCGGCGGAATTGACTTCCAGAAAGATATACTCGCCGGTGTCCTCTTCCAGAATCATGTCAACGGCGCCGTAGACCAGGCCCATGTCGGACATCATTTGCAGCAAGCACTCGCGAATATCTTCCGGTAATTTGAAGGGGTAATGCGGTGTGTTGTGGAAGTCGAAGCGGCGCCAGTCCTCGGCGGCCCGGCTGCTGCGCTGGGACTCGATGGCGGTGGCGAACAGTTTGCGGCCCACGATGGTGATGCGCAGTTCCAGCGTTTTGGGGATGTAGCGCTGGAACAGGGTGAGCCCGTGTTTCACGGCGTCCAGCGAGTCTCGCATGGCGGCCGGAACCCGGTTGGCATAGATCATCCGCTCCGGGCGCCCCACCTCATCCATCACCGCGCCCACCTGGCCGATGGGCTTGACCAGCACATTGCCGCCGTTGCGGTCGTAAAAGGCGCGGGCTTGTTCCGGGTCGTTGGTAATCACCGACTCGGGGCAACGAAGGCCGGCGCGAGTGGCGGCTTGCAGTTGCCAGACCTTGTTCTGGGCGCGGCTTTCGTTGCGGTAATCGTTAATCCAAAAACGGTCGGACAGGTTCAGGAACAGACTGGCTACCGCGGCTTCGCTCTCGCGCTGCAACAGTTGGCGTTGCCCGAAGGACAACTTCGGGTCCAGACAGAAATTGCCGCGCCGGCGGTACCAGACCGCGCTGATGTCTTCCAGAGAGGCGCGTTTGCCCTCGGGGCTTTTCAAGGACCCGCTTAACTGAACACCCGAAGGGAAATAGGTCATTTCCGTGGCGGTGGGCAGATCCTCCCCGTTCAGGCGGAACCAGGGGCAACCCTTGCGGTCCAGAATACCGGTCACATAATTGACGGACGGTTCGTCCAGAGATGACAGCAACAGAATCATAACCAAAGCCTCCGGGGGTGTGAGATGAAGAAAGCCGGGACGGCATTCCCTTTGGAAACCCGCCCCGGCTCACATTGATTAGACAAAGTCGGCTTTGCTTTCGGTGATGATGACGTCATCATAGTCGTGGTACCAGGTGTCGCCACCGTCCCAACTGGTGATGATGATGCAGGGCTCGATGTCAGCAGCGTGCTGCTCGTCGGACGCGTTTTCGATCACGTTGTTTTCGATCATTTCAAATTTCATCAAATATCCTCCTGATAGATTTACGGCTCCGGAAAAATTTAATCTAGACGATGTTTAGAAACTCATTACGAATAGGATCTCTTTTCCAGGAGTCGTTGGTGTTCATCAGGTTACTGCCGGCGTATTATTTTTGTCAACCCCAAAATGAAAATTTTTCCGCATAAGTCTAATTATTCCAGTTCTATAAAGGGATATATCCAGACGCACCAATGTCGTTCTTCGCCCTGGGTTGGGGCGGATTCGGCAGCATCTGAAAATACAGTGTGGGTAACTGATCGATCCAGCCGAGCGAGCCCATCGAAAGAGGCCGCATGTTGATAAAAATGGGGGCCGTCAGAGAAGGTTATCGGAGATATTGGTACAGGGGCGGCAATAGCCGGCCACCACGCGGTACATTCCCAAAAGACGGACTTTTATAATCGAAGCGTGCTAAACGTGAGGTCTATGAATCAATTCAAGCGAGCCAGTCGGACGTCGTATTCGCCATCGTCATTAACAATCATGACCGCGAGATTGCCTTCCAGAAAATCGAAGACAGGAATGGAAAGCGATAAATCCAAGGTCTGTTTCCGTTCACCGGTTTCCGCATCGAACCTGCCCAGGATCTGTTTGGCCGGGCGTTGCTCGCGAAAAGCGCGGCTGGTGCTTTCTTTATAAGCAGTTGCATAGAGTTTGCCGTCCTCGGTGAAGGCAGCATCGAGCACGGTGATGTCCTCGGTTGGAATAATCATGCGCTGCCCATTCATCTCCTTCATCTTCCCGGAGGGATCAACGGGTTTGAAGGGCAGGCCAAGGGTGAAACTGCGCTGGTGTTTGCCATCCAGATAGACATCCACATCGGTGCGCAGGGTGTAGAACACGAAGAGGCGCTTATCGGGACTTTGGGCCAGTACGCCGGTGCGCGCAGCGGCCGCGGCCATGGGGTTGCTGATTTTCGGGCCGGTACCGAAGGCATAGGCAATATTTCCCTGGCGGTCGATATAGTGCCCCACGGGTTCGTCGCCCCGTGACTTCATGCTAAACGATTGTAATTTCTTGTAGCGGCCGTACATGGCAAAGAAGCCCTTGTCCCCGTCCGTAAGCAGGGACGCGGCGCGCGTGCCCTTGCATTTGATCTGAATACCGGGTTTGCCGTTGCCGTCGAAAAAAAGCAGCAGGCCGCGCATGGGGTCGCCCACCACCACGCCGCCGTCCGGCAAGACACCGATAGCCGTAGGTTTCAGGAATTCACCGGGCCCTACGCCCTTACGTCCGAATTTGTTGACGAGTTTCCCCGTCCGGTCGAAAACGTTCACCACGGAGGATTGCATGTCCAATACGTAGATTAGCTTCCGTTGCTTGTCCAAGGCCAGGTCAACAGGATCGACCAGATAGGCACTGTCGTCCTGCTTGAAGCTGGGCTCAAACGTCAACCGGGCGCTATCGGCACCAAAGAGCAAGGAGGCGGCAAGCAGCGCCGTCATGGCATAGCATTTCATCTTTAACTCCCTAAATTATCAGATAGATATCGTGGATGGAAAAACCTCGAACCAGTCGAGGACATCATCGATAGCATGCCGTACATACAATTAAAAGTACCCCATTATCGATTGAAACCGGGCTTTTGTCAAATTTAAAATGAATAGTGAGTAAAAGTCAAGAAAGCTGCTGAACCAGGGGCTGATGAAATTGCTGCCAGATAAAAACTGCCGACAACCACGTAATTAATCTGACGCCTCGGTCCGAAAAAATACTCAAACAGCCGTGACATCACCGGCAAGACTCATGCGTTCCAAAAAAAAGCGCACCAAACGGTACGCTCATCTTAAACCTTGCGGCTTGAAGCTTGTCACTTGCCGTCGTTGAAATAGGTGTAGCCGTAGAGACTGTTTTCATAGCGTTGCATCATGGCCGCCGAATCGCCGACCGTCAGGGTACCTCGTTCAACCGCGCCCTCTATTTGTTCGCGCATCTGGTGCAGCAGTTCCTTGGTGTCGTAGGACATGTAATCGATGACGTTGTAAATGGTGTCTCCTTTGATCACGCCCAGTACGCGGTAACGGCCCTCGCCCGTAATCTGGATTTGGACCGCGTGGGTATCGCCGAACAGGTTGTGCAGTTCGCCCAGGGTTTCCTGGTAGGCGCCCACTAAGAAAATACCGATGTAATAAGGCTCTTGCGATATCACCCGATGTAGAGGGACACTGGGGTTGCGTTCCTCATCGCCCACATAAGCTCCAATCAGGCCGTCGGAGTCGCAGGTCAGGTCCACCACGACCCCCTTGCGATCGGGTTCCTCGTCCAGGCGGTGGATGGGAATCAAGGGGAAGACCTGATCGATGGCCCAGGCGTCCGGCAAGGATTGGAAGATGGAGAAATTGGCGAAGTAGGTGTCCGCCATCTCGTGTTCCAGGTTATCAAGTTCCTGTGAGCTCAGCTTGGAGTTTCGGCTCATGACATATAACTCGCGCATGATGGTCCAAAACAGTTCTTCCATGATCGCCCGTTCGGACAGGGACATATAACCCAGGCTGAACAGGTTCAACGATTCGGTTTTGTATTGCAGGGCATCGTGATAGGACTCCACCATGTTGGATTCGTCCAGGATCTCCAGGATCTCGTACATCTCCTTGACGGGCCCGAAGCTCTTTTCGGGGGGCTTGATTTCCGGGTTGTCGCCCAGCAGGGCGCTGGTGGCGGCGATGTTGGTAACCAGCATGGAATAATGGGCGGAGAGGAAGCGGCCGGATTCCGAAAAGACGGTGGGATGTTGAATGCCGCCCTCATCGCACGCCTGCTTGATGCGGTAGATGATATCGCTCGCATATTCCTCGATGCTGTAGTTGATTGTGCCGTGACTGTCGCCCTGAGTGCCGTCATAGTCCACACCAAGGCCGCCGCCGATATCCACGAACCCCATGGGCGCGCCCATGCGGCACAGCTCCACATATACCCGCATGGTCTCGACGATCGCCTGTTTGACCACGCCGATTTTAGTGACCTGGCTGCCGATATGGAAATGAATCAGCTTAAGCGAGTCCAGCAGGTTTTCCTTTTCCAAAAGCCGCACCGCCGCCATGACCTCGGGAATGCGCAAGCCGAACTTGGAAGAATCGCCGCCGGTTTTAGCCCATTTGCCGATGCCGCGCGTGGACAGCTTGATGCGAATGCCCAGATCGGGCATGATACCGGTATTCCGATAGTGAGCCGCAAACGTCTCCAACTCACCGAAGTTTTCGATCACGGGTATGATGTTTTTGCCCATGCGGTGCGCCATACCCACCAATTCCACAAACTCACGATCCTTGTAACCATTGCAGATAATGGGTGTTTCGAGATCGGTAGTCAAAGCCAGTACGATCAGTAATTCGGCCTTGGAACCGGCCTCCAAACCCAGACCGTGCTCCTTTCCATAATTGAGAATGGAGGTTACGACATCGCGTTCCTGATTGGTTTTGATAGGGAACAGCGGATAGTAGCGTCCTTGGTACTCATTATTAATAATGGCTTGGTGAAAGCAGGAACTGATGCGCGCAATTCTGTCGCGCAGGATGTCCAGGAAGCGGATGAGTATGGGCGGCTTGATATTGCGTTGCCGCAATTCATCGACCAGCACTCTCAGGTCGACCTGATGATCGGCCTGGTCGGAGGGCTTGACACAGAGGTTGCCCTTTTCGTTGACGGAAAAATAGCCCAATCCCCAATTCGGTATTTTATAGATCTCCAAAGCATCGTCAATATTCCACTTGCTCATGGTATTCCCCTCAAAAACCATTGGCACCAAACAGGTGCGCCACAGTATAGCGGAAAGGAGGTTGCCGTCGCATAGGAATCAAGTGATTCTTTGCGCGCCGGTATAGACATTGAAGCGATGAGCCTTGAGAAATCCCACCAGGGTAACCCCGAAGCGGGCTGCCAGTTCCACCGCCAGCGAAGTCGGCGCACCCACGGCCGCAATGATGGGGATGCCCGCACAGAGAGCCTTTTGCACCAATTCAAAGCCGATGCGGCCACTGAGCAACAGCAGGCTGTCATCGGCGGGCAGAACCCCGCTTCGTAGCAAGGCCCCGATCAGTTTGTCCAAGGCATTGTGGCGGCCCACATCCTCGCGCAGTGCCGCCAGGTTTCCCGCTGCATCGAACAGGGCGGCCCCGTGGACACCGCCGGTGTCGGCAAACAGGGCCTGACCGTCACGCAGTCGTTCGGCCAGATCGTACAGCCGTTCCGCCTCGACGGTGCCGGCGCTTTGCGGGTCGCGAGTGATTCTGCCGCTGATTTCATCCAGGGTCACCCTGCCGCAAATACCGCAGCTCGCATTGGTAAAAACATATCGGCTCAAGCGTTCGGGATCGAAGGCGACACCCTCCGTCAGGTGAACTCGTATCGTATTCTCCATGGTTGTGCCGTCATCACCCGCGGGGCGGTCGATGCTCAGGACATCACCCCGCCGGTGGATGACGCCCTCGGAGAGCAGGAACCCCGAGGCCAGGTCTTCGTCATGACCCGGGGTACGCATGGTTACCGATATGCTGACGGCCGAGCCGCCGGCAGGGATGACCTGGATCTCGAGCGGCTCTTCCCACGCGAGCCGATCGTCGCGCTCCGTCATACTACCGGCATGCCGGGTTAATATCGGGAAAAGCTTGCTTCCCGGCGTCGCATCTTCAGGTTTCACAACGAAGCCTCCCTTAGTATTACTCCATCGACGGTAAACACTATTCTAACCTAAATCGGGAACCGGCATGCCCGACCTGCTTTGATATAGAACAGAAATCGTCTACTTTATCGAGTGCGGCTATTTCTTTGTACGCGGAAAAACTTATCAAGCCGGCATGAATATGTTGCTTCAGGTATGTAGTTTTCTGAATTCAGGCAATTTGAATGATCTTCCCCATCCAGGCAAAATCGTTGCGGGATAGTAGCGTGAAGTGGATAGGGTACTAATTTTCAGTAAAAGAGGGTGTCGGAACGGATGCCTTAAAAATACGATCTGCATCACATAAAAGACTTTTTTAACCGGAATTGACCTCACCTGTGATAACTTATGAAATAATGGAGTCAATATGGAGTAACCGTGACCTTTTAGACACTGAATAGCTGGAGCAGGATCATGCGGAAGATTGTCGTTTTTTTTCTAGCGCTTATAACAACCGTGCACGGTCTGTCACAGACACCTTGTTCGAACCCGCCGACCATAGCGGCGGGTCAGGTTTTCAACGTTTCGACCGATGCGTCACTTACCGCCAGTTTTGGGACTGTCTATGACGCGGTAGGGGCTGATGAGGCCGACAGCTTTTTCCTCACCAGCACACAGGTCGGCGGCATGGAAATCGACCCTTATTTTACGATTAGAACAAATGGCGAACTTCGACCCATCAAAAACTTGTGGGAGTTGTTCTCCCGCCAGACCGTCAATGTAGATTTGACGGTCTTTGCCGTTAACGCGTGTGGCGCCTCTGCTCCCACGCTGGTTACCGTCCGTGTAACCGATGCTCCCCAGGGTTCGTTTTCGGTACCGATTGTTTCCCCCGGCCAGGTATTCCAGGTGGCCGCCGACGCGCTGACCACCGCCGTCGTAGCGGTTGTTTTTGCCTTTACCGCTGACGGAACGCCCGTGCAAAACTATAACATCATCGCCAGCAACCCCGACCTGGCGTTGTTCCGTATTGACTCCGGAGGGGCTGTTCGGGTCACCACCGATTTGGCCAATGTTGCCTATGCGGACCCTGACGCCAATCCCCAGACGGTCGTTTTAACGGTTACCGCCTTAAACGAATCCGGGGTAAGCGCACCTGTCGATGTAACCATGGAAATCAATATGCCGCGACCTCCTGTCGTTACGGCCGGGCAGCGGCGCGCCATTTCCACCAACTATCCCGCCTTTGAAGCGATCGACCCTGTGATCGCCATACGCGGCTCTTTAACACCTACTCCTCAAACCGCTGTTTCTGTGATCGATGCTTCGCCTGATTGGGCCGACGGCGTTTTCGCGGTGAATTCCGACCGCAGATTGGAAACAACCGTTGCCTTGGATTCCCTAATCCCTCTTTTCCCAAACAACGATCCCTACCAAACTGTCGAATTGACCGTGCAAGCTTTCAACGATTTCGGATTGGGGCCTACGGAAACCCTTTACGTCGACATCAGGGTTGCCGATTCCCAGCGATGCCCCAGGATCATCCCCGATCAGACAGCCTTCGTCAGCCGCCTGGCCAACGTAGGTGATGAGGTTGCCGAGGTCACCGCGAATCAAAACGTAACCAACTTCTGGATCGACAGGGTCTCCACCGATCTCAACGGCCCCACTCAGTACTTGCCGTCTACACTTTTCAATGTCGATAATCTAAACGGGCGGATTACCGTTGCGCGACCTCTTGCCGATCCCATTTTCAGCGGACTGATTTCCGCGACGGATGTCACACCGTTGCGAATTACCTTGGCGGGTACTTCTGCTCAGCCGGCTGTCGATTGCCCGGCACTGACCATGGCCGATTTCTACATCTACGTGGTGCCGGGTGATGCGGTTGTTCCCCAGGTTATTCCAGGGCAAATTCGCTATATCAACTCTACCCTGGCCGGCGGCGGTGCGGTGGGCGAACAACTGTTGTCCGGTCTCCCCCTAACGGTTCCACCCTCGGTTATCTTGGGTTGGGATATCATCACGGGGAACGACGGCAACCTGTTCCGCATCGACAGTACCGGCCAACTATTCGTGTTGAACGATCTCACCGGACTTGACTATACCACGGGCGGCGGGGAGATCGATGTCATCTTGGGGGTCGTGGTCTATAACGACAACGGCCCTTCCAGGGTGGAAGATGTTACGATTCGCATTGTCGAAATAGATACCGGCGACGGCGGCGGTGGCGGCGGCGGTGGCCAGGCAGGCCAGACCGGCCAGATTATCGCGGCCAGTAACACCACGCCCATTGTCATTACTTCGCCGGGGCACGGTTTGTTGACCGGTTCAACGGTGAGTATCATCGGGGTAAGCAGCCCCTCCAATGCCAACGGTGTCCATACCATCACCGTGGAAAACGAAAACGAGTTCAGTCTGGACGAAACGAACGGGAACGGAGATTTCGTCTTCAACCCCTCGGCCTCATGGATCCTGCTCAGTTCCTCGGGTACCACCGAACAGAACTTCGCCCAACTCATTACTGACTCGACGTTGCGCACCTGTATTCTGGAAACCGTAGGCGCCTTGGACTCCGGCTTCCTCGGCGAGGCGCTGGTTCAGGGTCTGAGAACCTTGGATTGCTCCTGTCGTTCCGGCGGAGGTATCAACAATCTCCAGGGTCTGCGCTTCTTCACGAATCTGGAGTTCCTGGCTTTACAAAACAACCTGATCGAGGACATTACGCCGATCACGGGTTTGCGAAACCTGGTGGATCTCAAACTGGCAGGGAACCTGATCACCGATATCACCACCTTCAACCCGTTTGCCTCGCTTACCTCGTTGGAGCGTTTGGATCTATCCGACAACCAGATTAGCGATACCTACGCCTTTAACGCCGCGGCCAGCCTCGCCTGGTTGTCCCTGGCCAACAACGATATCTGCGACATTTCCTCACTGGTGGACCTTGCCGACATCGGCGCGCTTTCCACCGGTGACTTTGTCGATCTTTCCGGTAACCACCTGTTCTCGCAAGCGGGCCAACAGCAAATCTCCATACTGGAATCTGCCGGTGTGACGGTACGGGATGAAGACAACGACTCTGTCAGTTGCAATCCCTTGCGCAATGTCAAAACCCTGGGCACCTGGCCCGAGAATACCGATGTACGCGATCTGGCCGGTGTGGTCAACATCAGGGGCTCGGCTTGCGGCGACCAAACTCCGTAAAGCATAGAAGAACCTCGGATGTCAGTCGGCATCCGGGGTTTTTGTATTTGCGATCAATACTTCCAAGAGCGTTGCATCCTTGTGCTGCTTCAAATTGGCCCGGGCCTGCAACAAGATCAGGGTGACCAGTACAAAGGTTTTACCGTCCATCTCGCCCAGAAACAGCGTTAGGGCCAGGTATCCAAAACCCGCAATAACGCCGATCCATGCGAACCATAGGTAGCGTTGCTTGTTACGCAACTGTCGCTTCAGGAATTTTTCCTGAGCGTCGCTCAGGGTAGGTTCGGTTTCCAAGATCTTCTTCCCTCAGTTTCGCAGGAACGGCCGCATGAAATCGATATAAGCCCGTATGACCCTTTCAGGTTGCTCTACCTGCGGGTAATGACCCACGCCCTCCAAACTGACCACGTCCGCATTGGGAATCAACTCGCGGTAACGCTCGGCCATATGCCTGCCGGAAACCGGGTCTAACGGGCCGTTGATCAGGCGAACCGGAATAGCCGTTTGCACCATGGAGCCCACCCACCGCGAGCGGTTGACCCTGCGTTCGGGAATGTATTGCAGCAGTCGTGGCACCACGCGTTTGCCTCGATTGAAACGGACCAGTTCCCAATAGTCGGCAAGCAATTCGTCACCTGGTAGATGATCCGGCGAGAAGACCTTGCACAGTGAGCGGCGAAACGCGCTCTCCGTCATGAACATCATGATCACGCCGCCCAGCGGGCTGAGCAACAAACGTTGAATCGGCCGAGCCCTATGGGTTTCGGGGAACAGTCCTCCGTTTAAAAAACAAACCGATTGGATGACCAGTCCCGGGTCTTCGCCCTGCCGCCGATCTTTGTAACGAGCCAGCAATTCCTGCGTGACGCTGTCCCCGTAGTCATGAGCCAGAATGTGAACGCGCTCGATCTTCAAACGCTTGAGCAATGCCTCCAAAAGCACGGCTTGATCACAACAGGAGTAATCATAATCCGCGGGCTTGGCGGAAAACCCAAAGCCCAACATATCCGGGGCAATCACCCTGAAGTGACGTACCAAACCGGACCAGACAGGCACCCAGTCATAAGAAGAGGTTGGAAAGCCGTGAACGCAAAGCAATACTTCGCCGCGGCCCTGTTCGCGGTAAAAGACATCATTACCTCGGTAGCTGAATGTCTTGCCCCGATTCCTCCATTTTTCCAGAGATTTTGAAGCCATATCATCCTCGATCCGATAGGCACAGATCGGGTCGCATGGACTCCTGGCAGAGTTTGATCGGCCGATCCGGCTTCGGTATAGATGAATTCATCGATTGTGGTTATCCGTGACACCATGTCACGCAACCGGGGGTGTATCCAAGAAGGGAGTATGCTCCCACGTGAATCTATCTTTCTTAGTTTTAAACAAGTTGTTCATCAAAAATCCAGTGTTTTTTTATAGAGGGAGCATAAATTCCAGGTTTCGGACGTGCCGCTATCTCCGCGAGCCCCGTGTGGTTACCGGTTTCGCCCTTTTTAGATCCGGCTGAAAAAAATCCGGGCGCGTGGCCCGGATTTTTTTTTATTGGCGTCTATCGATTTCTGAACCGGGTGTTTTCCGGTCAGTTTCTAAATCCGTCGGAGGCGGCCGCCAACCCAGGAGTCGGGTTTTCGGGTGATACCGGGTCCATATGTGCCAAAAGGTATCCATCCCCACTACGGGTTCCAATTGCGTCCCGTTTTCGAAACGGCCCTTCGCGGGATCGAACACGCCCAATTTGGACGCCTGCCAACGGTCCTTTTTGCGTTTCAACTTTACATTCTCACCATTATGCCGCAGCACCCGGGCGAGGGTGGGGCGGTAAAAACTGTCGCCCCTGCCAAACCGCGAGGTGTTTCCTGAGCACTGAGAAAGCCGGTGGCCAGGAATAAAAGACAATGGCGAATTGTCGCATCATGAGCGGGCCACCTAAGATCAAAACTCACCTGGAAAACAAGGATGGAGAGGGATTTATTCCTCAATCCGGTTCCATCAGGATGCGAAAGCCCACGTTGGAGACTCTGATCCGAGGCGAATATTTGAAGCGGCAGGCAGACCGACAGGTCTCCGCGAAGTCGCCCCAACCGCCGCCGCGCAACACGTATTCGATTTTGCCGAAGCTCAAACCGCCCACGGGATCGGTCAGCGGGCCCTTTTCATAAGGCGCATAGCGATCCAGGCACCATTCCCAGACATTACCGTGCATATCGTAGAGTCCCCAGGCGTTGGGAATCAGGCTGCCCACGGGCAATGTTTTTTCGCGATATTCGCCCTTGGGCCCGTTGCCGTAGGGGTACCGGCCGTCAAAATTGGCCTGGCTCACCTCCAAGGTTTCGCCATAAGTGAAAGGCGTGGTGGTTCCCGCACGACAAGCGTACTCCCACTCGGCCTCCGTGGGCAGGCGGAACTTTTTGCCCGTGACGTTGTTCAGCACCAGGAGGGCATCCAGGGCCTCTCGCCAGGAAACGTTCTCCAGGGGATTCTCGGGACCCTTGTTTCCGGCATTGACGATTTGGTTCATGCTTTGCCATTGGGCCTGGGTAACCTCGGTTTCGCCCAACCAGAATCCGCGACTGATGAAAACCTCGTGTTGAACCTCGTCATCACGCCGGCCCACCTCGTCTTCCGGGCTGCCCATGGTAAAGGTTCCCGGCGGAATCCATCTCAGCTTGAGGGAGAGGCCGCCCGGCAGCTTGATGATTCGCACCAGCCTTCCCATCTCTTCGCGTATGTCCACATTCAGGCGCGCCAGCCTGATCAGGGCTTGTTCCGCCTCGAAGAACTGTCGATCTTCGATGAACTGCTTGACCTGTAATTGCAGGTCGACGATGCGCAGATCTCTTGCCCGCGCCGCTTCCAGGTCGGCGATTTGCCGGTCCCAGTCGGCGGGCATGCCCTCTTCAGGATCCAGCACCGCCATCTGATCACGGGCCGCTCTCATCTTCTCCAGATCCTTTTCCCTAGCCGCGGTATTGAAGTCCTCGGTCACCTGTCGGAATTGCTGCACGAAAAGCCCGGCCAGTTTGGTTTCCAAATGCGGTACCGGGGTTCCCGCGTCGCGCAGTTGCGCCAGGGCCGTCTTTGCCTCGGGAAGCCGACCCGCCTCCAACGCATTCGTCGCGGCGCTCAGCAAGACGGCATCCGGTTCCGGCGGTGCCGGGGCGGCCTCGATCGGCGCTTCGACAACCGGCTCGGGCTGAATCGATGCGGTGAGATAAGGTATCTGCTCCCAGGGCCGATACCGTTGCGCGACAAAGACGGCGGCGGCGAGCAGCAGCAGAATGAACGGCATCCGCACATTCTGTCGCCTCGGCGGCGTCGGCGCCATTCCCGGACGGCGAACGGGCGGCGCCTCTGGTCTCATTCCGGCTCTTCTTACCGGCGGCTGGTCAATCGTCTTCACGAGTAGGCATAACCCCATGAAAAGAAGATGAGTAGCATACCGAAACATTATAGCACGAGCTTTTCGTACGGTCGGGTGCGGCGGAGGAGGGTAACCAGGAACGCGTCAAACCGGGGTTGTCTCCGGCTCATGTTCGCGACTTTGACGCGTTCCTGAGCCGCCCCCGGTTGCTCACCGATTCAGGGTATATCCAAGGTCCAGCTGTAGCTGAGCATGGCGGAACGCTTGATGCTGCCGGCAAGAAGGAAACCGGCCAGGGTGGGTTGTCCGCTCGGTCTTTGTGATGGAGCGGCCGGGCTCGCGCCGCCGGCAGGTCTTTGGGAGACCGCTACCCAGCGCCGAGCCCGCTCCTGTTCCAAGGCCGAGAAGGGGTGGATGGTGACTTGGAGACGAAATCCCCTGTCTTTCGGAATCACCGTATCCGGGTCCACAGCCAGGGGTATACCGGGCTCTTGAAACCAGCGGGCCAAAGCCTTGAAGTCCTTGTGAACCAGGGATTGGACCTCTCGGCCCTCCAGGATGACGCGCAGGTAGAAGACCTCATCCCAGGGTTCGTAGCGCACTTCCACCAGGGTTACTCCTTCAAGGCCGCTCGCGCTTTTGCTCAGTTCGTAGCGGAACACCAGCGAGAGCGTCAGGCCGGAGTATAGTTTGCGGTTCACTTTCTCCTCCGTCAGGAGTGATTCGGGGATGATGAGGCGCAGTTCGGAGCCGCGTTTCAGTTGGGGTTGGGCCTGCGCCGGCAGTACGGCCAGGGCCAGGAGTAGGAAGGCACAGCGCATGACCTACTCCCCACCAGGCGATCTGGAGTGTTCATAGTGCCAGGTATAGTAAAAGCCCAGCCGCGCCACGCCCCAAGCATTACGCCAGGTCATGTTGACCCGCGAAAAAGCAATCTGGGTGTCCGAATCACTCATGGTCATGCCTTCGGACCGTGTTTCTGACTCTCTGTATTCGTAGGTCGTGAGCACATCCAGGAAGAACTCGCCGAACTTTTGTTGCGGGCGTTGCCGCCAAGGACTGAAGCGGTAACCCGGAGTAATTTCAAGCGAAGAGTTTTCCAAACTACCGGTGACTGGGTTGTTGACGGGAACATTGGTACCCAGGGAGGTCAGATTGACATCGGAATCGCGGTAGTTGAGGTAGCCGCTCAGGCTGAGGCTTTGGCGGGCATCGACGGGGAAATATACTTCGGCACTCGTAAAAAACCTCAGTGTGTCGATCTTGCTCACTGTTGTGTTTTCGCGTGGTTCTGAATCGGGTAAAGCCTGGAAGCTTTCACTAATATCCTTGTCGTCTCCAAAGGAGGTTGTACCCTCCAAACGCATCCCACGCATGGGCTGCCAGGGGTCGTCGGTAGTGTTGTACTCCCAGGTAGCACTGTAAGAACGGTTTTCGCCGGCGCTGCTCGAAATGAATCCGTTGTCGCCGGTAGATTTGGATTCGTCTTCGGTTTGCACGGCAAGCAACCGAAGCCAATGGCCCGGCTTCAACGGAATGCTCAACTCCAGGCCGGGTTCCAATTCATCCTCGCTTTCGATGGTGAAACCGAACGAAGTCTCGAAGGTGACGCCGGTCTGGACATCAGCGAAGGCATTGAGGAAGATACCCCGGTTGAACAGGTTGTAGTGGGTATAACCCAGGCGGTAGCGGTGGAAATCCGGTCCGGGATTGCCGGTAGACCACGTCCAGTCGGGAATCAGGGTGGCATAGACCATATTACCGCGACCGAAGAACCAGCGACCGGTCAGGTTGAACCCGTCAAAGGAAGAGATGTCGTTACCCATGAACTTGTTGTAATTTGTCTGAATATCGTAGAAGACGGGCGCGAACTCGGTAATGGTGATTACCAGGTCGTACTTGCCGCGTGCGCTGCCCCTGGCTAGAGAGAACTCGGCGTCGCGAACGAAAGCCAGTTGTTTGATTCGGTTCATGGCTTTCTGGAGTTGGTTTTCGTTATAGGTCTTGTTCGGCTTCAACTGGGAGGCGGAAATAACGATTTCGGCGGTGGTGTAGCGCAGGCCGTTGACCTTCAACTCTTCCACGGCATAGTTTTGGGGCGGTGTCGGGTTTTGAGCCGTCAGCGGCAGCCCGCTCAGTAAACAGAAAAGCAGGTAATATCTCATCATAAAAACCTCGGAATTGGGAATCCCGCGAGCGGCGCCTTCGCGGCAGCTTTACCGAAAGCAGCTTGCGGGCCAACCCATGCCGATTATATAACTCCCTGGAAAGTATAACAGTACAGCCGAAACACCGAAAAAGCACCGTGTTCCTGGTATCTTTTTGTATACGCATGAGTATCGATTTGGATAGCAGTTTTCCACCCTTGATTATTAGTGGCCGAAAAAGAACGGGTCGTGGGAGAATGTTTCTTATAAGTTTGATCCACCGAGGTTTTCATGTCCAAGAAGACCGGTTTTTCCGATCGTGAACTCAGCATGAAGCGTGTCTTCATCGTGTTGGCCGTTCTTTTTCTGCCGCCGATCGCCTACGTCGCCTATTTGATGCTTTCGGTCGAAACACCCCTTAGCGAAAAGTTGGGGCCCGATTCCGGCAGTGCCTACTTGAAACAGTTAACCGCCGAGGCCTTGAGGACGGGGAACGTGGGAGATGCTGTTCGGCAAATCGAAGCCTTGTTGGCTCAAAATGAAGACGAGCAGTGGAGCTCGCTGCTGAAACCCTATGCCGTGTCGGCCTTGGGGAAGTTGCGAGCCGAGGAAAAACCGCTGTTGGAAGCCATGCCGGCGAACCTGCACCATGTGCGCCTGTGGTGGCATCACGCGCTGGGACGCGATAGTTTTCTGCTGGGCGATCGCTGGGTAGACCTGGGGACGCCGCTCGTACCCGGTTACTACTTCTCGGGTTTGATCGTGCCCCAGGGTCACGGCGAACTGCGGCGCGGCTTCAAGGTACGGATCTCTTCATATAAAGGCGGGTCCCGGTCGCTTTCCCTGGGCGATGCCGACCTGACCGGTGAGTATTGGGTCTTCAACAAAACCAACAAGATCTTTTGTCGCGATGCCCCGTTGGGTCGGGTCCTGGCTCGTTTCGGCGAAAGGGAGGGCAAAACCCTGGTGGAATTGGAGCCCGATGCCGGGGCAATTCCCGTCAACGGCGTCCTGACCTATCACGACCCGGAAGTTTTTCTGGATTACCTGCAACGCATGCTGCCGCTGGAAGTCACTTCCCGGGAAATGCGGCTGCGAACCAGTCGCCACGACATCCTGCCCAATTTCAATATCGGACTGGGCGGCATCTCCAACCTGGAGGTCTACCGGCTGGTGGAAACCTTCAACAGGCGCACGTGCCTGGGCCAGACCGGCGCCGGCTTTGCCTTGCTACCCCGAGAACGCGTAACCTTCGTGCAGGAAGACGACCGCAACAGCATGCCCTTCTACGTGGCTCTGGAAGATCTGTTGGCGCCCCGCGGACTGACCTTCCGCGTGCGCTTCGACGGCGTGTTGGTGGTGGAAAAGGCCGATCCCGATGCGCCTTAGATAAAAACCGACAGTCGACGCCGAAAAACCCGCGGATTGTCAGTAAATAATTAAGACTTTCACGGAGACCCGGCGTCCAACTGTTTGGAGCTTGCGGTCATATGCCGGACCGTGGAATCGCGGGAAACCGCTTGGTTGTTCATACGCATTGCCTTATCATGAAGGTCTCGGAGCTTTTTGAAGAGTTGCCCGGGGCGTACGGTCGGTTAAGGCTGATCAAGGTTTCGAATATCGGGGGAATGATATGTGTGGTGTTGTTGGATACGTCGGCTATCGCAAAGCCGCGCCCATACTCATCAACGGCCTCAAACGTCTTGAGTATCGCGGCTATGATTCGGCCGGTCTCGTGGCATTGGATAAGGACAATCAGCCGCGGCGTTATCGCGGCGTAGGCAGGGTCAAGAACTTGGAAAAGCAGATCCAGGGCGAGGATCTTGTCGCCACATGCGGCATCTCGCACACCCGTTGGGCAACGCACGGAAAGCCCACCGAGGGTAATGCCCACCCGCACGCGGACATTTCGAATAAATTTTTCGTCGTTCACAACGGTATCATCGAAAACCACGCCAAGCTGCGCGCGCAACTGGAGGCTGACGGCGTCACCTTCAGTTCCGAAACCGATACCGAGGTCATCGTCCAATTGGTCGGCCGCAATTTCAAAGGCAGTCTGGAAGGCGCCGTGGAAGAGGTCTTGAAAGTAATCGAGGGCACCTTCGGTATCGCCGTGGTCAGTAGCGAAGATCCCGGTAAGATCGTTGCCGCCCGTCGCGGCAGCCCCGTTGTTCTGGGTATCGGCCGTGACGAGATGTTCATCGCCTCCGACGTCGGCGCCCTGGTGCCCTATACCGACCAGGTGGTGTACCTGGAAGACAACGACCTGGCCGTGATGACCGCTACCGATTATCAGGTCCTCTCCTTCGACCACGTGCCCATCAAACGCAAAACCAGCATGATTGACTGGACCGTGGAAGAGGGTGAACGCGGGGACTACCCGCACTTCATGTTGAAGGAGATCTACGAGCAGGCCGAAACCGTTCGCAACGCCATGCGCGGCCGGGTTCAATTGAGCGAGGGCGTCGCCGTCTTGGGCGGTCTGCAATCCAAGATTCACCAGATCCAGCATCTGAAAAAGCTGATCATCGTTTCCTGCGGCACCTCCTACCACGCCGGTATGATCGGTCGCCACATCTTCGAGAACCTGACCGAGATCTCCGTGGAAGTAGAACTGGCTTCCGAGTTTCGTTACCGCCGCCTGCGTCTGGATGAAACCGTCGGCGTGATCGCCATCTCCCAATCCGGTGAGACCATCGATACCCTGGCCGCCATTCGCGAGGCCAGGCGGAAAGGCGCCTTGACCATCGGCCTGGTCAACGTGGTCGGGTCCACCATTGCGCGCGAAACCGAGTGCGGCGTCTATTGCCACGCGGGTCCCGAAATCGGCGTGGCCTCTACCAAGATCTTCGTGTCCCAGTTGGTCATCCTCAACCTGATGGCGCTTTTGATCGGTCGCTACCAGTCGGTCTCCCTGTCCGAGGGCATCAACATCATCAAATGCCTCCAGGAACTACCCGACCAGATCTCCGGCATCCTCAAAAACGCGCCCCGATTGGAAGAGCTGGCGCGTAAGTACGAGAAATTCCCCAACTGCCTGTTCATCGGCCGCCAGATCCACCATCCGGTGGCCCTGGAGGGCGCCCTGAAGTTGAAGGAAATCTCCTATATCCACGCCGAGGGTTATGCTGCCGGTGAGATGAAACACGGTCCCATTTCCCTTATTGACGAGAATTTCCCCACCCTGGCCCTGGTCTCCGGCGACGCCAGCTATGAGAAAATGATCAGTAACATCCAGGAAATCAAAGCGCGTAGCGGGCCCGTGATCATCGTGACTTCCAAACGAACGGCCGAAATGGATGAGTTCGCGGACGATGTCTTCGAGGTCCCGTCGACCCACGAATTGCTGCAACCCATTCTTTCGGTGGTTCCCCTGCAACTGTACTCCTACTACTGCGCGCGCTTCCGCGGTTGTGAGATCGACAAACCGCGCAATCTGGCCAAGTCGGTGACGGTCGAATAGGCTGAATTCCGGCAATTTCGTCGGCTGATGGGCGATTTCCAACAAATATCCAGGAAAAACCGGGGGCACTTGCAAAAGTGCCCCCATTTTTTTAGAATTAGGCCGTTCAGTTTTCCGAACAAAACAGCTATGATCTGAAAGTTTGATAACTTTGGTCCTTATCCTAACCGAAATCTGTGTTTGATGAGATAATAATGCGAAATCAGGTGAGTCGCTCATGAGAGACAAGAAAAAGTTGCTGAGCTTGATGTGCTTTTTGCTGGTGGCCGGACTCCTGGGTTTTGTCGTAATCGGCAGCCCGGACCAGTCTTCGAGACCGGTAGAGGTCCCATTCGGCAAATATGCACCGAAACAGCCCATCGATTACAGTCACAAGCTTCACGCCGGTGACTTGCAAATCGAGTGTCAGTTCTGTCATACCTACGCGCGCCGTTCCCGTAGCGCCGGTATTCCTGCAGTCGAACAATGTATGGCCTGCCACACCATGATTTCTCCTGACAAGGAGCCGATCGCCAAGATTGTGAAAGCCTACGATGAAAAAGAGCCCATCGAGTGGGTTAAAGTTCACGACATCCCGGACTATGTTTACTTCTCTCACAAGCGGCACGTGAACGCCGGTTTTGAGTGCCAGGAATGTCATGGTCCGGTTGAGAAGATGGAAGTTCTCTACCGTGAGGCGCCCATGACCATGGGCTGGTGCGTGAACTGCCACCAGGATAACCGCGACAAGGGTGCACAATTAGACTGCTGGACCTGTCACAAGTAAAGCGAGGGTTGATTTAATGGCTAACAAGATCGAGAGACGGGAATTTCTCGCACTAATGGGGCTGGGCGGTGCTGCTGCAACCGTCGGCTGCGGTTCCTCTCCCAAATTCGAGGAGACTTGGGTACCTTGGGTCGAACCGGTCGCCGGAACCATACCTTACGTTCCCAACTACTACGCTACGACCACCCGTGAATCCGAGGGCGCCGGCCTTTGGGTCAAGGTACTGGGCGGCCGCGCGGTCAAGGTAGAGGGGAACCCCGACCATCCCGTTAACAAGGGAACGCTGACGGCGCGTCAGCAATCGGTCATCCAGGGCCTGTACGGCACGAGCCGCATTCGGGTGCCTTTCGGTAAAAACGAGGGCGGGATGACCTGGCGTGATACCAGCGCCAAACTCAACGAATTAATGACCGCCAATAGGGGCAACATCGTTGCCTTGACCGGACCGGTCAGCGGCGCCGAAGCCGAGATCTGGCAGAAGTTCGTCGCCGAAACGGGTGGCCGCCACGTGACCTACGAGGCGTTTTGCCAAAGCGGGCTGGTGCTGGCGTCCGAAAAGGTCTTCGGTCAGCAGAAAGCACCTTACTTCTCACTGAAGGGCGCTGATTATGTGCTGAGCCTGGGTGCGCAGTTCCTGGAAAGCTGGGGCGACGTCACCGCGCTCAGCCGCGACTACGCGCACCTGCGCACGCCCGACCAAGGCAAGCGCGGCAAGCACGTACAGGTAGAAGCCCGTATGTCCAACACCGGCGCCAATGCCGATGAGGTACTGCACGCGCGGCCCGGCAGCAAGACGGTTCTGGCCCTGGCTCTTCTCAAAGAAGTTGCCGCCGGCGAGAGCAAGCTGAACGAGGCCGACAAGGCAACCGTCGCGAGCATGGTCGCCAATGCTTCCATACAAAGCGCCGTCGGCGCAACGGGGCTCAGCGCGGATCAGATCAGGCACATTGCCGAGGACCTGCTCAAGCACAACTCGGTGGTTCTGCCCGCTGAAGACCTGGAACTGGCCGGTGATCACGTCACTCACCACGCCGCGGTTCTGCTTCTGAACAAAGCACTGGGCGGTATCGGCAAGCATGTCAACTACAGCGCCGGTAAGCCGATCGAGCGCACCAGCAGTCACAAGGCGATTTCCGAGCTGGTTGCCCAAATGAACAGCGGCGGCGTGGGCCTGCTGCTGATTCACGGCACCAACCCCGCCTACAGCCTGCCGACCGACCTGAACTTCGCGGCCGCCATGGGCAAGACCACCTCGGTGGTTTTTGCCGACAGCTTCAATGAAACCACCGCGCTGGGCAGCTATGTGGTTCCGGTCAATCACGACCTGGAAGCATGGGGCGAGATCAACACCTACGAGGGCGTGGACATGCTGATGCAGCCGGTCATGACCCCTCGCTGGGACATGCGCCAGGCGCATGATATCCTGGTAGAAATGATTCGCACGGCCAACCCGGAAGCGCTGCCGCAGGAGAATTTCAGGGACTTCCTGAAAGCAAGCTGGATCACGCGCTTCGGCGGGGAGGCGGCGAATCCCGACAAATTCTGGCGCGACAGCCTCAGGGCCGGCGGCCGCTTCAGCATGCCCGAACAAGGCGAGGACCTGCCGCTCTCCGGCAATATGGACGCCTCGATGTTTGCAAATGTCAAAAGCGGCGGGGTAACCGGCACTGCCCTGGTCCTGGAGAAATCCGCTCGCTTCGGCGACGGCACCACCAGTGATCGAGGCTGGCTGCAAGAGTTGCCCGATCCCATGACCGGTCTGGTCTGGGATTCCTGGCTGGAGGTTTCCCAGGAAACCGCCGCGGAACTGGGTGCGACCTACGATGCCGGCGCCAGGGGCGGTGATGCCCACCTGATCAAGGTGGACGCCGGCGGCCAAAGCGTGGAACTGCCCGCGTTTATCGTGGAAACCGGCGCCAGGGAACAGGTTACCCTGGCCACCGGTTACGGTCACACCGGCCTCAGCGAAACCTATAACGGCCGCGGCGTCAACGCGTTCGGCTTTCTTTCGAGCAAGCTGAGCGACGGTGAACAGTTCACGGCCGGTCCCTTGCAGGCGAACCTGGCCAACACGCAAAAGACCTACCGTATGGCCACCGTTCACCTTCCGGGCATAGGCGACCAGCAGGTGACGCCCTACAGCATGCTGGAAGACGTCAAGATGGAGCGCGATCTCTATCAAACGGTCGGCCTGGCGAGCCTGGGTCACGAAGGCGGTCACCACGGCGGCGGTCACTATGAAACGCTGAACAAGAGTTCCCGTTTCCCGGTGCACGAGGACAAAGACTGGTATCCCGATCGTACCGACGACCCCGTTTACGTGGATCGCGACGAGACCTTCTACGACGACTACAAATGGGAAGCGGCGTTCGACCTGAACCGCTGCACCGGTTGCGGCAGTTGCGTCACCGCCTGCTACGCCGAGAACAACCTGCCGGTGGTCGGTAAGGACCAGGTGGCTCGCGGGCGCGAGATGGCCTGGATCCGCATCAACCGCTATATGCACCACCACAAGAGCGAAGACGGTCATGGCAAGGTTACGGCGGGCTTCCTGCCCATGATGTGCCAGCAATGCGCCAACGCGCCCTGCGAGTCGGTCTGCCCCTCGCTGGCCACCTACCACAACGCGGAAGGCCTCAACGCCATGGTGTACAACCGCTGTGTGGGCACTCGTTACTGCGCCAACAACTGTTCCTACAAGGTGCGCCGCTTCAACTGGTTCACTTTCCAGTGGGAAGGCGACTTGAACTGGGCCTTGAACCCGGCGGTAACCGTGCGCCAGATGGGCGTCATGGAAAAGTGCACCTTCTGCGTGCAACGAATCCGCGACGCCAAGGACGGCGCGCGCGACCAGGGTCGCAAAGTGAGGGACGGCGAAGTGCGGACGGCCTGCCAACAGGCATGCCCGGCCGACGCCATCCGTTTCGGCAACTACGAGGATGCCGAGAGCGAAGTCCACAAATGGGCGCATGACGAACGCGCCTACCGTGCCTTGGACTCGCACATTCATACCAAACCGGGTGTCAGCTACCTGAAACGCGTCGTCCTCGACGGTGAACATCACGGTTAAAAGAGGGTTACAGTGAAAGAAATCAATTTTCCCTATGGTGATATCAACCGCGACATTCTGAGGACCCTTGAGAAGCCGTCCGTAAAATACCTGATCCTGATGACCCTGGTCGTGTCGGGTCTCATGGTCGGGGTGGCCTGCTGGGCCTGGCAGCTTAAGGAAGGTATGGGCGTCGCCGGCCTGAACCATCCTGTCGGCTGGGGTGTTTACATCACCGACTTCGTCTTTTGGGTTGGTATCGGTCACGCGGGGACGCTGATCTCCGCGATCTTGTTCCTGTTCCGCGCCAAATGGCGGAACGCCATCTTCCGCTCGGCCGAGGCCATGACCATCTTCGCGGTTATGACCGCGGGCCTGTTCCCCATCATTCACGTGGGCCGGGCCTGGGTAGCCTGGTGGTTGGTGCCCTATCCCAACCAACGAGAACTGTGGGTGAACTTCCGCTCTCCGCTGCTGTGGGACGTGTTCGCGGTATCCACCTACTTCTCCGTGTCGTCCATCTTCTTCTGCGTGGGCCTGCTCCCGGATATCGCCATCATCCGCGACCGGGCCAAAGGCTTGCGCCGTAAAATCTACGCCATGCTGGCGCTGGGTTGGGACTCCTCCAACCACCAGTGGCGCCACTACATGGCCGGCTACGGTTTCTTCGCCGCGCTGGCCACCCCGCTGGTGCTTTCGGTGCACTCGGTTGTATCTTGGGACTTCGCGGTCTCTATCGTACCGGGCTGGCACTCTACCATCTTCGCACCCTACTTCGTCGCGGGCGCGGTCTTCTCGGGGATGGCGATGGTGATGACCATTCTCATCCCCTTCCGCAAGATCTTCAGCCTGGAGAAATACCTCACCATCTGGCACTTCGATATGATGTCGCGACTGGTGTTGTTGACCTCCAGCATCGTGGGTTACTCGTACCTGACCGAGTACTTCATCGCCTGGTACTCCGACGATCCCTTCGAGGGTTTCATCTTCTGGGAGCGCGGCTTCGGTAAATATGCGGCGCCCTTCTGGCTGATGATCTTCTGTAACATGATCGCGCCGCTGCCCTTGTGGTTCAAGAAGATTCGCCACAACCTGATGGCGGTCTTCTGGATTACCGTCCTGATCAACGTCGGTATGTGGTTCGAGCGTTTCAACATCATCGTCAGCTCGCTGGCACAGGAATTCGATCCCTTTGCCTGGGGTTGGTACATGCCCTCGATGATTGAATTGGGCATTACGTTCGGTTCGTTCTGCTGGTTCTTCATGTGGTTCTTCCTGTTCATCCGGTTCTTCCCCTCGCTGGCGATTACCGAGATGAAGGAAATTGCCAAACCGCCCATGCGGGACGCTAAGGAGGCACACTAATGAGCGCTGAAAATCCCGGTATCCTGGGCGTTTTCTCCCATATGGATACCTTGATTGAAGGGATCAATCACTTCAAGTCAAAGGGGCAGGACAGCAAGATGAAGGTTTACACGCCGGCGCCGCTGCACCAGATCGACCACGCGTTGGACGAGCCGGTCAGCCCGGTGCGTCGCTTCACGTTGTTCGGTGCGCTGCTGGGCGCCACCTTCGGCTATGTGTTCACCTCCTACACCTCGCTGGACTGGATTCTGCCGACCTCGGGTAAGCCCATCGTGGCGCCCGTGGCCTTCACGGTGATCGCGTTCGAACTGACCATTTTGTTCGGCGCCATCTTTACCCTGTTCGGCATCATCTTCAATGCGAAACTCTTCCAAAAACGCAAGGTCATCTACGACGATCGCTTCACGGATGACAAGTTCGGTATCTTTATCGCTTGTCCGCCGTCAGAATACGACGCGATGAGTAAAGTGATGACCGAGTGCGGCGCCGAGGAGGTCAAACGTGCTTAATAAGAAGCTGTTATGGGCCCTGGGCCTGATAAGCGTCGGTGTGCTGCTGACCGCGGGTTATAACCGGCCCTACCGCTGGTGGCCGGTCAATGACATGTCCGAGCAACAAATCATCAAGCCATTCAACACCGATAGCCTGCGCACGCCCCCGGAGGGTTCGGTAGCCGTGGATGCTTGGGAGCCCGCGCCGACGATCATGACCGTGGCCACTTGGGAAGGTAAGAATCCCATTCCCCTGACCGACGAGTCGGTCGCCATGGGCAAGGCCACCTACGACATCATGTGCAAACACTGCCATGGTCCCGACTTCGGCTTGACGCCCGACGCCAAGGCGCCGGTACAAACCGGTAAGCGCCCGGACGGCGTCGAATTCATGATCATGCCCGCCGCGCCGATCAGCCTGGTGGTCAACGCTCAGCGTACTGATGAATACATCTACGCCGTCATTTCCAGCGGTTCGGCGATCATGAGGCGCCTGGACTATCACCTTGACCCCGAGGAACGTTGGCACGTGGTGAACTACGTGCGTTCCCTCGCCAATCAATACAAAGCCCAAAACCCGCAATAGGGCTGAATAGATAAGAGGTAAGAGCTGTGTCTCATCACCATCATTCCGATTACGTCGAGGTTATCAGCGCCAAGGGGCCGACGCAGTTATCAGGACGGATGAAGGGCATCTTCATCACCATGGCAATTGTGGGTATCGCGGCCTTCGCTCTGGGTCTGCTTGTGGACCAGAAGGCGGCGTGGATAGCCTATTTGCATAACTTCTATTTCTTTACGGGTCTTGCGGCCGGCGGCCTGGTGGTTGCCGCCATCATCCAGGTGGCGCGCGCCATGTGGGGACGTCCCATCAAGCGCTTTGGTGAAGCGTTCGGGGCCTTTCTGCCGCTGACCATCATTTTGCTGTTGCCGCTGTGGTTCTTCGGCGCCGAGCACTTGTACGAGTGGGACGAATGGCCCGAAATGAAAGCCCAGTACGAACAAATGGATTCGCTGAAGAGCCAGTTGGCCTCTGCAAGCGGCGAAGCCAAAAAAGAACTGGAAGTCAACCTGAACATGGCGGAAGCCTGGGAAAGCGTAGAGCACAAGTACCATCACAAGGTATGGTGGCTGCAAAGGGACTTCGTCTTCGGCCGCGTGCTGATCTACCTGATCCTGCTGACGCTGCTGGGTATTAAGTTCATGAACCTTTCCCGCCGTCCCGATTTGGGTCTGGCCAACGAAAAGAACCCGGACCTGTGGCCGCAACCCGCGGGCTGGGGCGACCTGGACGCCGAGGTGGGCAAAGCCCAGGCGGGCATGAGCAAGTGGGGCGTACTCTACTGTTTCGCCTTTGCCTTCCTGATCAGCATGGTCTCCTACGACCTGATCATGTCACTGGATTTCCGCTGGTTCTCCACCATGTTCGGCGGCTGGAACTTCACCAGCTACATCCTCATCAGTTGGGGCACGCTGTACCTGGTTGCCACTAACCTGGGCGACAGCTCCGGCCTCTCCAAGTACTTCCACAAACTGATCTACCATGATCTGGGTAAACTGGTCTTCGGTTTCACCGTAGTCTGGGGTTACCTGTTCTTCGCGCAGTTGATGGTGATCTGGTACGGTAACCTTTCCCACGAGAGCGGTTACCTGATTACTCGCATTCACCACGATGTTTGGGCCAAGTACGGCTGGACCGCCGCCGTCATGGTCTTCGCCATTCCCTTTGTCCTGGGTCTGGGCAAAAAGCGCAAGATGAAACCCAAAACCTACAGCGTGGTCATCCTTATCAGCATCATGGGTCTCTGGTTGGAACGTTTCGTTTTGATCGCCCCCGCCTCCTGGCACTACATCCGCACCCCGGGTGAAGGCGAGGTCGCGGGTTACCAGCCCGGTGTAGAAATGCTGTTGGGTCTGGACCTCGTAGTTTTCCTGGGTTTCCTGGGCATCTTCTGCCTGGTGGTTTCCCGCTACCTGTTTAAACTGCCCTTGATGGTCATCTCCGATCCTCGATTGGACGAAGGCGTCAACCGGCACTAAGCCCGGCAATGTTTTTCGGGCCGAAAAAGCCGCTCCGTCCGGGGCGGCTTTTTTATTTTGGGCCCGGCACAAGGCGCCCGGTCAAAGAGGGGAACTGCCGTGCTTGGAGACCCTGATCTTTGCGATGATGCATAAGATCGCTGCCTCGAAAACACTGATAGGTGTAAGTCGGCATCTTACTCCGAGCGATAAAGTGCGTATACATGAGTCCCGTACCCTGGTTTGCGACCGAAAAAGAATCATACATGCATCCCGGAGTCAACTTATTGGGGACGCCGGGCAAGGCGCCTGGTCAAGGAGAGGAACTGCCGTGCATAGAAATCTTGATCTTTGCGATGAATGCATAAGATTGCTACCCCGGAAACCCTGATACAGGTAAGTCGGCATCTTATTTCGAGCGTAAAAATGCATATACTCGCGTCCGGGACCCTGGTTTGCGACCGAAAAAAGACCATACATGTATCCATGTGGCAACATCCTTGCGCCGGGAACCTCAATACCGGATTCCCATGGGTACCCCATTCAGCCGGGGAGGTTCCCACATGTGCAAAGTGGGTACTTCCCTGACAGAAGGGGGTACCCTCCGGAATCCATACCCATACTTCCTGAGCGAAGGGAGGTACCCTTGGAATTCCCACCCGTACATCCCCGGCCGAAAAAGTTAACCAAGGGCCGCATGTGGGTACCTTCCTGAGGCAAGGTAGTACCCACTGAGATACATGTAGACACTTTTTCAGACGTCCAAAAGGATTGATCAATCGTGGTAAAACCTTTGATTCAATAGCAATAGATAAAAATTTTCACGAATGGAGGGCCGGCGGCGGCCGGGCGTTCATTCGATTTTGACGACCTGCATTTTATGCGGACATGAAATGGGCTTTCCAATTCGGAAAGCGGCTTTCAGTGACGCGAGGAAAGGCGGGTGCGATCATACCCGAGCTTTCTGCGCCTCCGGGAAGGATGTCAAGCCTGCTCCGGCAATCAGCACGGCTGCCAAAAGAAAGGCAAGCCTATTTGCCAACACGGTAATCCGCGTATGGTTCATCATTTGCCGTCCCCTCCGAATCAAAAAGCGGTCAGGTGTGCACGGGACTGCTACTACCTTACCCTATAAAAGGGAAATCCCGTGAAATGGTAGGGACGCATCCGCTGACCATTCCACGGGATGGGAGGGTGCCGCAATGTCTTTTTATAAAGGCAAAGCCCGTGCCGGCGCCGAATAAAGTCATGCCAAAATCCAGGAACCCCGTCGCAACAAGGGTTTTCGTTGAACTACCATTCAGTGTCATCTTGATACCCTCGGATAAAGGGGGAGTTGTGTGGGGAATATCTCTCATCGTGGGGACTATTCCACACCGGGTTCGCACTGATCCCAAAACAGGATTTCCCGGGAAAAGGCGGCGTCGCGGCTACTGCCGTAACGCCCGTTTCAGTGTTCAGGCCCGAGCTTTTTGAACCATGGCGCGGACGCCGTCGGCCACGGCCAGAGCCAGGCTGACTTTGCCCAGGGGCGCACTGATTTGAACGCCCGCGATTTTATCCAAGATGACTTCCACGTTTTCCAGCGCAATGGCCAGGCCCGTTTCCCGGGCTTTATCGCCGCTGCCGGCGTCGCGCATGCGGGCCATGGTTTCTTCCGGGATGGTAATGCCCGGCACCTCGTTGTTCATGAATTCGGCATTTTTGTACGAGGCCAGCGGCCAAACCCCGGCCACGACCGGGATGCCCAAATGCGCCACTTTTTCATGAAAATCCAGAAAGGTTTTGGCATCGAAAACCGGTTGGGTAATGCAGAAGTCCGCACCGGCCCTGGCTTTCCACTCGAAGCGGCGAATCTCTTCTTCCTCGTTGACCGCAACCGGGTTCAAGGCCACGCCGATCGCGTAGGCGGTCGGCTTGCTGAGCGGGTTGGCGCCGATATCCAGCCCGTGGTTCAGGCGTTCGATGATACCGGTGAGACCGATGCTGTCCACGTCGAAGACCGCGGTAGCGTCCGGGTAATCGCCCAGCTTGGGAGGATCGCCCGTAACGGCCAGGATGTTTTTCAAACCCGCCGCGAAACCGCCCAACAGGTCCGACTGAATACCCAAAATGTTGCGGTCGCGACAGCAATAATGCAGGATGGTCTCCATTTCGACCTGCTGCTCCGCCATCAGCGCCAGCACCATGGGCGACATGCGGCTGGAGGCGCGCGGCCCGTCCGGGATGTTCACCGCGTCTACGCCCGCGTCCTTCAATTTCTTGATGCGTTTCAGGGTTCGCGTGGGATCGCAGCCCTTGGGCGGTACGATTTCCACGGAATAGACAAACTCGCCTTCCTTGATCTTGCGCCCCCAATTGGAGCGTTTCTCCAGGGGCACTGCTTCCACCGGATGGTTGCGGATATCGGCGGGTTTGGCTCGTTTAGCGCGGGTTTCGGCCGAGAAGGCGCGACCGTGACCGATGGCCTTGCGCATGGCCGCGATATGCTCCGGTTCGGTGCCGCAGCAGCCGCCGATCACGCTGACGCCCAGCTTAAGGAAACGCTTGGCGAAGGTTTCCATGTACTCCGGCGTGCACAGGTAGATGTTGCGGCCGTCCACGCTCTTGGGCATACCCGCGTTGGGGATGGCGGCCAGCGGTTTGGAACAATAGTTGACCAGTTGTTCCATGACATCGAAGATGACGCGCGGGCCGACCGAACAGTTCAGGCCGATGACGTCGATATCCAGGGCTTCCAATTGAGGCACCAGGTAGACGGGTTCCGTTCCGTAGAGCGTCTGGCCGTAATCGTTGATGGTGAGACACGCGATAATGGGTTTGTCCGAAACCTCGCGAATGCCCCGCACCGCCTCGCGCACCTCGGCCTGGCGGCTGAAGGTTTCCAGCACGAACAGGTCCACGCCCTCCCGAGCCAGGACCGCTGCCTGCTCTTTGTAGGCGGCATAGACCTCATCGAAGGAGGTGGGCCCGTAGGGTTCCACCTTGATGCCCGGGGGACCCAGCGAGCCGGCAACCAACACCTCGTCGCCCGCGGCCTCTTTGGCCAGGCGAACCCCCTCGGCATTGATGCGCTCCAACTGGTCTTCCAGGCCGAAATGGGTCAGACGGAATCGATTGGCCCCGAAGGTGTTGGTTTCGACGACATCCGCGCCCGCTTCTACGTATTCCCGGTGGATGCGAGCCACATAATCCGGGTGGCTGAGGTTGACCTGGTCGAAACTCTGGTTGATGAAAATGCCCCTGTCATAGAGGCGGGTTCCCATGGCCCCGTCCAAGAGAATGGGTCGGCCTTGCTTCAACAGTTCACGGAACGATGTTTTCAACGGAGGTGCTCCTTTGTCAGGTGCTTACCTCTCTCTTGTGCAGCTCCGGCCGATCCTACCCGCTTATGACCCACCTGACAAGTCTTAATCGGTTGAGTTGTCGTTTTCTCAGCCGTTCCGGCTGTCGACGGCAGCGTATTCATTGAGTTTGTTGCGCAGGGTTCGCAGAGAAATGCCCAGCATGCGTGCCGCGTGTGTCTTGTTGTTATCTGTCTCTTCCAATGTCAGTTCGATCAGCTTGCGCTCCATTTCGGAGACCGAGGCGCCGGCGCGCAACACGATGCCCTTACCGTCATCGGTCGCCGCTCCGGTCGCCGGCGGCGCGGACGAGGCGGTTGCGGGCGTAGCCGCGCCCATGTCCTCGTCCCCCAACTGCATCAGGTCACCCACCTCCAGGGTATCCGAGGCACGTAGGATGCACGCCCGTTGGATGGCGTTCTCCAATTCCCGAACGTTGCCGGGCCAGTGATACCTCTTCAAGATGTTCAGGGCCGCGGTCGAAAGACGAATCTGCCCTTTATCGCCGTACTTACCGATAAAATGATTGCATAGCGCCTCGATATCCTCCGGTCGTTCATTGAGCCGGGGGATCTCCAGGGGGATCACGTTCAGCCTGAAGTAAAGGTCCTCGCGAAAGGAGCCGTCGGCGATGCGCTTCTTCAGGTCGCGATTGGTGAGGGCGATGACGCGGACATCGATCTTGATGGGTGCTTTGCCGCCGATGCGGTCCACTTCCTGTTCCTGCAAAACGCGCAGCAGCTTGGCTTGCAGGCTCATGGGCATTTCACCGATTTCGTCCAGGATGATGGTGCCGCCGTTGGCGATTTCGAACTTGCCGGGTTTGGAATGCATGGCGCCGGTGAAACTGCCTTTCTCGTAACCGAACAGCTCGCTTTCCAACAGGTTGTCGGGCAGGGCCGCACAGTTGATGGCTACCACCGGCTTTTCGGAACGGTCGCTGTGCGCGCAGATGAAGCGGGCCAGCAGTTCCTTACCGGTTCCGCTTTCGGCCTGCACCAAAACGGTGGCGTTGCTGCGGGCGGTGCGCCTGGCCACTTCCAACAGCTTCTGCATCTTGGGCGAGCGGGTGACGATGCGATCGTCGCGGTCGGCGGTTTTGAAGACGTTCTCCGGGGTATTCTTGATCAGGGCGTTGTAGACCAGTTTTTCCAGGTCGTCGCTGCTGAAGGGTTTTTGCAGGTAGTCGTAGGCGCCCACCTTCATGGCCTCGACCGCGGTCTGAATGGTGCCGTAGGCGGTCACCAGGATAACCTCTGTGGCGGGGGAAACCTTCTTGACCTGGGTCAACAATTCCAGGCCGGTCATGCCGGGCATGCGCATATCGGTGATCAAGGCCTGGTAGGCATGCTGGGTAAGCTTGGTGAGCCCCGAGGTACCGTCGGTCGCCGAATCGACCTGGTATTTCTTGCGTTTCAATGTCTCCACCATGGCGAGCCGCATACCCGGGTCGTCGTCGACAACCAGGACGCGGTAGGCTTCAGGTCGGAAACTCATACGTACCCCCAACAATGTTCAATAGATGTAACGGCATGCGGCGCATACGGCTTGAGGCTCATATGACAACCTCCCCGCCGGCGGCCGGCAGGGAGACGATCACGGTGGTGCCCTCACCCACGGTCGAACTGAAATCGATGGCGCCCTCGTGTTTCTCGATGATTTGGTTGACCACGGAAAGGCCCAGGCCGGTGCCGCCCTGAAAGGTGGTGAAAAACGGGTCGAAGATCTTGGGCAGTTGTTCCTCGGGGATGCCTTTGCCGTTGTCGGCAATCACGATCTCGGCGAATTCATCGCGAGCCTTGGCGCGTATTTGCAGCCGACCGGAGGGTTCCATGGCCTTGATGGCGTTGTTGCACAGGTTCAGGATGACCTGCTTCAACAGGTGGGTGTCGCCCATAATCGTCAGCTCGGTCTCGGGCGGGTGGAAGTCCAGGTGGATCTTCTTGCGGTTGCGCTCCAACTCGAACAGGGGCAGGCTCTCGGTCAACAGATCGGCCACGGCGATGGGCTCACGCCTGGGGTCCACATTGGCGCTGAAGGTGAGGATATTGGCCACGATGCTTTCCAGAATCTGCACGCCGTGCGAGATCTGGCCCGCCAACTCGCCGCTTTCCCTACCCTCCAGATCCTTTTCCAACAGGCCGGCGAAGAGTTTGATGGACCCCAGCGGATTGCGAATCTCGTGCGCCAACTCCGCGGCCATCTCGCCCATGGCGGCCAGGCGGACGTTGCGCTTGGCCTGGCTCTGCAAACGGTTGATCAGGGTGATGTCGTTGAGCAGGATGAGCACCGACATGATGCCGCCGCCCTTGGGCCGCACCAGGGTGAAGGAGACGTCCAGGTCCATCTGCTCGCCGTCGACGACCACGGACATCTCGCGATTGGGCACGCGCGGCAGGGTGCTTTCGATACAGTTGTACACGAATTCCACAATGGGTTTCGGCAGGCCCATCTCCTGATAGTGGCCCTTGGGTTCCGCCACGTTGAACATTTTGCGCGCGCTGGGGTTGATGGTCTGCACCATGCCCTCCAGGTCCAACTCCAAAATGCCGGTGGTCATGGCGTCCAGCACGCCGCGCAGCTGCAGGCTGGTTCGTTCCTGCTCGATCAGCGAATGCTTCAGCTTCTCGTTGGTTTCGGTCAGTTCCAGGTCCAGGGCGCGGGTGTGCTCTTGAAGATCGTTATAGGCTTTTTCCAGTTGGAGAGAGGCTTCGCTGAAGGTGTTGAAGGCTTCCAGCAACAACTCGTTGTCGGGTTTCGGATCAGAAGTCTCCAAGCTCGAGCTCCTTCTCCAACTCGGCCAGGCGCTTTTCCCCGGCAATTGCCAGGAGCCGCCGCTTGGCAAACACGGCCCAGGCCTTCGAGGATTCGTCCTCGGCATAGGCAATCTGACCATAAATCCGCAGGCTCTGTTTGATTTCACCTTTCAGTTCATGCAGCCTGGCTATTTGCAGGTAGGCCCAGTCGCGGTCCCGTGCGTCGAAGCGGGTATCGGCCAGGATCTTGCGAAAGGCCTTTTCGGCGGCGAAGTAGTTGCCCAAGGCGTACATGCGATCGGCCTCGTATAGTTCGGCCTCGCGGTGCAAGCCGGGGAATTCCTTCTCCATGGGCGGCCAGGCTCTTGCGACGGCGTACAACCGGTCGGCCAGTTCGAAATCCTTCTCCTCCTGGGCGATCACGGCCACGCGGCGCAGGCGGCGGGCATCGTAGACGGTGCGCAGGTCGAACGACTGCCCGGCGGCCTCTTCCAGGAAGGCGGCGGGTTCCATGGTTCTACTTTGCAGCAGGGTTTTCAGGTAGAGGTGCCGGTCGGGGAAGCGGTCCCGCGGGCCGTAGAGCGCGGCGTAGCTGTCCAACCGGAAGCGCAGTTTTTCGTCGCGGCGCATGTGGTTCAGCAGCATCAGGTAATCGGTAAGCGGTTCCTCGAAAGCCAGGTCGAACCCGCGAATGCTGTCCTTGTAGTTCCACATGTTCTCGTAGACCTGGAGCGCGGAGGAGGGCAGATCCAGGCGCAGATAAGCCTTGGCGATCAAGTGGGGGTAGCGGGTCTCGGTGGTGAAGGCCAGCAGTTGACGATGGTCGTTGTAGAGCGCGTCCAAGTCCCAGTCGCGGCCGTCGTCATAGCGGCGCTGGATGGTGGTGAACAGCAACTGCTTGTAGAAGTCCCGGTACAAGCCCACATAGGGGCCGCGGTCGTATTCCGTGACCAGGTTGCGCAGGATGTGCAGGGCGCGGGTCAGGTTGCCGATGGCGGCCTCGTAATTGGCCATGCGGAAACTGTAGAGGGCGCGGGTGGGGTCGTCCAACACGCTGGAGCGGATTTTCTCGACCAGGTCCAGGTAGGTATAGGTTTCCTTGCCGACCACGGAACCGTCGGCGCCCGTGATATTGATGGCGAAATCGCCGATATGGCCGCGCTCCATCATGCGGGCGACACCCAGCCAGGCATGGGCTTCGGCCTCGGTGCCGGGATTGTCTTCCATGATGCGGGCGTAGAGGAAGGCGGCGGCCTCCCACTGCTGCAAGCGTCGGTGTAAATCGGCCAGGCGACGCAGGGAGGAGGCGCTGTTCTGACGACTGGGCCGCAGGTTATGCGCCAACAGGTAGAGTTCGGCGGCGCGGTTCAGGTCGCCCTGCTCTTCGAATTTGCGGGCATATTCGGCCAGCAGATCGGGGATCAGGCCGATGAAACGGCGGTGCCGATTCCAGGTATCGTCGAGAGAGACCGGGTCCAGATTGTCGGGGCGGCGGACGAACATGATGGGCTCGACCAGGTTCAACAGGGCGGGATCGATGGAGCTTTCCCAAATCAGATCCGCGTATTCGTAGAGCTTATTGAAGCGCCGCCGCTCCAGGGCCAGCTCGAACAGGGCTTTCAGGGCGGGGTCGCGATAGAAGGACAGCGGATACTTTTTGATCAGGCGGCCCAGGTAGAACTCGGCCTCGGCAGCGTGCTCGCGGGCATCGTACCAGTTGCCCTCGTCCCTGGATTCATGGCTTTTGGCCAGATAGATCCCGGCCAGCTGAAAGTAACTATGATCGGCAAATGGGGTGCTGGTATCGTCGTAGATGCAGCGCTCGTAGAGGTCGACGGCCTTGAGTAGGTTCCCGGGTTGACCCAGGGCGTAATGGGCGTCGGCCGCCAACATCATGGCCCTACCCTGACGGTCGATAACGGCCGGGGCAAGGATGTCGATAGCCTGCTGATACTGACCGTTTTTGAAGGCGGCAACCCCGCGCGTCATGACGTCTTGCATGTCGTAAACGGGTTTGGGAGGCGGCGGGGGCAGTTCCTTCCTGTCTTGAAAAGCAAAAATCAGGAGTACCCAAATAGGTGCAAGCATCATCAGCAAACCACCGTTCCCTCAGAAACTGCTTTAGTTTAACATGTTTGAATCATTTCCAGAAGAAAATGCATGTTTCCCCGTTCATGGGAGCGCAATCTGAAGCGAAAGAACCGGGAAGTCAGCCGCGTTTTGAATCGCTCTTTTCCGGGGAAAACAGGCGGAACGCATTCAAAAAGACGGCCCCATTCCCGGGGCAATTTCTCCCCCGCTCCGCTGAGGTCGGCCCCATTCCCCGGCATCGGTATTGTGAAACTCGGAAAAACAACATCAGGCCCGAGAACGGTGCTTTCGGCAATTGAAAGCGGGCTTTTCGACCCGGAAAAAGATAGGTTCGATATGCCGAACAGGCTATAACTCCCCAGTTTTGGTGCAACGGCGACTTTATTTCACAACTTGCGACTCGGAATCAGAGACCTCGCCATATGACCTGACGATACTTTTCTCGGGATACAACCTCGGTTGGATTTTGATTGGGTAGTTTTCCGGGATTGGGACCACCCTGACTGCCGTCAGGTAGCACCAATCCCGGGAATCATACTACCTTCGAGAGGCGAAGGTAGTCCTGTTCCCGGGATTGATTCCCCTCAATGATGCCGATACGGCATTTTCCCCGGAAAACGGCCCAACCAAACGTCATTTCGGGTTGTATTTCCCGATTAAGGGCAACAGCGTCGACATTTGGAAGCCTCAAAACCGGACTGAAGTTGTCAAATTTGTCGCCGAATCGAACCATTTCCAGGATTGGAGGCCCCTTTTCCGAATCGGAAGGTCTTTATTCCATTGAGAAAACCGCTTTTTTGGACCCGGCCGGACCGACTCCCGGGCCAGTTGTTGTGTTTTTAGGAACAACAATCCCGGCTCCTGGGAACGGAACCGTATTCCGCGAGCCTTCCGCTTATCTTCCCAGGAACGGGACCTACCCGACAGTTCAACATCGGCGTCATGGGCCGACCCAATGCCCCTCACGACCATTTCCTAATTGAACGGGCCTGCACAATAAGCTAAACTTCCTCTTTCCCGCATTTCGATCGGGGGAGGTTTTTGTGAAGAAAAAGAAGTTGATCACCTCGGCGCTTCCCTATGTGAACAACGTGCCTCACCTGGGTAATATCATCGGCTGCGTGCTCAGCGCCGACGTCTATGCCCGCTTCTGTCGGTCCCGGGGCTACGAAACCCTCTACATCTGCGGCACCGACGAGTACGGCACCGCCACCGAGAACAAGGCGCGTGAAGAGGGCATGACCCCCCGTGAGGTCTGCGATAAATACCACGCCATTCACGCCGAGATCTACCGCGACTTCGAAATCTCGTTCGACGCCTTCGGCCGCACCTCCGATCCCGAGCAAACCGACGTGGCCCAGGAAATCTTCCACGACCTGGACGCCAACGGCCTGATCTCCGAGCACACCTCCCAGCGCACCTATTGCGAGCACGATCAAATGTTCCTGGCCGATCGCTTCGTGGAGGGCGTCTGCCCCAAATGCGGTTACGAGGACGCGCGCGGCGATCAGTGCGACAACTGCGGCTCCCTGCTGGACCCGGAATCCCTGATCAATCCCCACTGCAAGATCTGCAAGAACCCGCCCGTGCGCCGCGAGACCACGCATCTGCACCTGGGTCTGGACAAGTTGCAGCCCCGCCTTCAAGCCTGGTTCGACCGCTCCAGTACGGAAGGCAGGTGGACCCGCAACGCGGTCACCACCACCGGCGGCTGGCTGGACCGAGGCCTTGAGGCGCGCGCCATCACCCGTGACCTGAAGTGGGGCGTGCCCGTGCCCAAGCAAGGTTTCGAGGGCAAGGTCTTTTATGTATGGTACGACGCGCCCATCGGTTATATCTCCATCACCGCCCACCATTTCGACAACTGGCGCGACTGGTGGCAGAAACCCGACGAGGTGGACCTGTACCAGTTCATGGCCAAGGACAACATCCCCTTCCATACGATTATGTTCCCCGCCTCGCTGATCGGTTCGGGCCGGCCGTGGACGCTGCTGCACCATATCAACAGCACCGAGTACCTGAACTACGAGGACACCAAGTTCAGTAAGTCGCGAGGGATCGGCGTGTTCGGCCACGATGTGCGCGAGACCGGCATCCACACCGACCTGTGGCGCTTCTACCTTTTATTGGTGCGTCCCGAAAACAACGACTCCGCCTTCAATTGGGCCGAATTCTTCGAGCGCGTCAACTCGGACTTCCTCAACAACATCGGCAACCTGGTCAACCGCACCCTGGTCTTCCTGCACAAGAACTTCGAGGGCCGCATCCGCGACCTGCCGCTGCCCGAGGAACACCAGGGCTTCGTGACTCAGGTCCGCGCTCAGTTGGACAAGGCGACCGCCGTCCTGGAAGAGGTCAAGCTGCGTGACGGCTTGCGCGAGGTGCTGGCCGCCGGCGCCATCGGCAACAAGTTCTTCCAGGACATGAAACCCTGGGAGAAGGTCAAGGGCGACGAAACCGATGTCGCTCACGCGCACGCCACCGTCTCGGTGCTGGCCTACCTGGTTCGCTCCCTGGCCGTGGCCCTGGAACCCTATATGCCCGCGACCTCGGCGCGTATCCTGGGTTTCCTGCAACTGGAAGACCAGACCTGGGAACAGGTGGGCCGCTTCGAAGGGCTGGACGGGCACGCAATCCGCAAACCCGAGATCCTCTACCCCAAGATGGACCCCAAGTTCGCCGAGAAACTGCGCAAGAAGTTCAGCGGCGACGCCCCGCAGTTCGGCAAGTTCCGCATCGTCGTGGGCGAGATCCTCTCCACCCGGCAACACACGGACACCCTCTACGTCATGTCGGTGGACGTGGGCGAGGAAACGCCGCGTTCCATTGTCGCCGGCCTGGCCAAAACCTACACCCAGGAACAGCTTCAGGGCCGCAAGGTCATGGTGCTGGCCAACCTGGCCGCCGCGGAGATTTCCGGGCAGAACAGCCAGGGGATGGTGCTGGTTTGCCGGAAACGGAAGAAGAAGGATGAACTGCTGGACGGCTCGCCGTTTAAGGTCGGCGATGTGGTGGAAGTGGACGACCAGAAGGTAGACCACGCCGAGATTACCATCGATGTCTTCAAGGGCGCCCCCTTCTCGGTCAAGGATTACCAGGTCCTGTTCGACGACCAGGCCTGCCGCATCGGGGACCAACCCCTGCGCACGGTGGAGTTGGCCGGTGGAAAAATCCGCTAGAACCATCAGCAAAACCAAGTTCTGCAAGCAGCCGGTTCACCGCCGCCACAAGGTCCTGGCCGAGTTGGCCCGAGAATTCCTGGCTCTGGGCGATTACCCGGGGTTCCTGGCCCGGTACGAGGAGATGCACGCCTGGTCCGAACTGGACCGCTACCGCGTGCCGCACTGGCTGGAACCGGAAGAGGCCCTGCGCGACTTCGCCCGCTTTCACGAACACCTCAGCGGTGGCAAAACGCCCGCCGACGAGGTGATCGCGACATCGCCGCCCGCCTGGGAGCCGCGCTTCGACGTGGAGGTGGTGCTGGACCAGGTGCGCACGCCCTTCAACTGCGGCTCGGTGCTGCGGCTGATCGATAACTTCGGCTTTCGCGGACTGGTGCACGCCACGCCCCATTTCAATCCCAAGCACCCGCAAATGCACCGCGCGGCGCGGGGTAGCGAACACTGGCTGCCCATCCGCTACGAGGCCGACCTGCCCGCCTACCTGCAAAACCATCCCTGGCCGAAGATCGGTATCGAGGCGGCTCCCGAAGCGGTGCCGCTGCCGGACTGGGACCCGCCGCCGCAATGCCTGCTGATCGTGGGCAACGAGACCTACGGCATCGCCCGCCGCATCCGCGCCCTGTGCGATCAACTGGTGGCCGTGCCCACCTTCGGCTTCAAAAACTCCATGAATCTGTCCCACGCTCTTGCGGTGGTCTCGCAAAAGATTGTTGAAAAACAGGCGCGACTACAGTAAGGTTACGCAAATTTAAGTTTCGGGGGTGGGCAACCATGGACCTGAATGACCTGCGCAAAGCCATCGACGATATCGATGACAGCCTTCTGGACCTTCTGAACCAACGCGCCACCTTTGTCATGGAAGTCGGCCGCATCAAAAGCAAGGAAAAGAAAGGGTTTTTCGTACCCAGCCGCGAGCGCGCCATCTTCGAGCGCCTGGCCCGACGCAACAAGGGTCCGTTTACGCCCCGCGCCATCGAGAATGTCTACCGCGAGATCATTTCGGCGTCCATCAACCTGGAGCACCCCATCCACGTCTGCTACCTGGGACCCCAGGCAACCTTCACCCACGCGGCGGCCATCAAGCAGTTCGGCAACTCGTCCCAACTGATGGCCGAGCGCAGCATTTCCAGCGTGTTCGAGGAAGTGGAGAGCGGCCGGGCCACCTACGGCGTGGTGCCCATCGAGAACAGCAACGAGGGCGCGGTGACCCACACCCTGGACAACTTCATTCACAACGACCTGAAAGTGGTGGCCGAGACCTACCTGGAAATCTCGCACGATCTGTTGTCCATGTCGGGCGAGATGAGTCATGTCAAGCGCATCTACTCGCACCCGCAGGCCATCGAACAATGCCGCCGCTGGCTGGAAAGCAATTGCCCCAACGTGCCCATCCAAGAAGTGGCCAGTACGGCCGGCGCGGCCCAACTGGTGACCAATGAAGCGGATGCCGCGGCCATCGCGGGCCAGGCGGCTGCCAGAACCTACGGCCTGAAACAGGTGGCGCCGAGGATCGAGGACAACCACCAGAACTATACCCGCTTCCTGATCATCGGCAACGAAGTGCCCCCGCCCACGGGTCGCGACAAAACCTCGGTTCTCTTCAGTTTCTCCGACCAGCCGGGCATCCTGGCTCGTATGCTGGAACCCTTCCGCAAGCGCGACCTGAACCTGGCCAAGATCGAGAGCCGCCCGGTTAAACGCAAAGCCTGGGAATATGTTTTCTACCTGGATATCGAGGGTCATATCGACGACGACCCCATCGCCAACGCCATCGCGGAATTGAAGGATTTCTGTCACCTGGTCAAGCACTTGGGCAGTTATCCCCGGGCTCGTTAACGCGGCTTTCCCCAGGCTCTGCTTTTTAATTCTTCTATTTTGCTTTGGCGTTCGCCCTTATTTTCGGCTTTAATAGTCAAAGATAGTCGCTAGTGACTTCCATCGATGCCCGGAACCGGGCCGAAACAAGCAAAAAACGGAGTGATTTTATGTTGCCCCTGATCAGTATATGCCTACTGGGCCTTGCCCCCTTTGACAGCGGAATGATTTGGACCAATGATGAAATGGAAATCTACCGCCCGCTGAGCCGCAATTTTGCCACCGTCGCCGAGGACGGCACCACCTTTATTTTGGACTACAAGGAATCCATGATCTACCGCATCGGTCCGGACGGCAAATTACTGGGCGCCTTCGGCGGGAAGGGCGACGGTCCGGGCGAACTGGGCCGGTTCGCCGGCGATATCCACATTTCCGGCGACCGCTTGTACGTCACCACCATGAAAGGAGCGCACCTCTTCAGGCTGGACGGCAGCTTCGACAAAACCGTCGCCTCGGAAAACATGGGCCGCAATATGTCCAAGGTCTCGGGCGGTTGGATCGTCATGCAGTTCTCCATGAACCCGCCGGGCCAGAAGAAAGAGGTCAAACCCCACCAGATTTTCATGCTGGACGACAATCGCGAAAATGAAAAGGAGATCATCTCCTGGCACGACAACTACAACTCGGATGTCAGTTTCGAGAACGGTGTGATCACCGTGAAATTCAATCCGGCCCGAGAGCGCTTCCTCCATGCCTATAACGACGATCGCAGCCGTTATTTCTACTGCCTGCCGGGCACGGCACAGGTATACATCGTAGATTGCGCCGACGGCGAGGTCACGGGCGTCATCGAGGTCGATTTTCCGAAGATTCCCTTCAATGAAGACTGGGGTAACAAGCAGTTGGAAAAACGTAAGCAAGCCATGAGGGCAAGACCGGGCTTGAAGCAGAAAATGGTGCCGAATTTTCCCGAATCCTTCCCTAGAATATCGAATCTGGAGTTCACGGCGGAGGGTCTGCTGGGCGTGTACCAGGTCGCGGGTGATGAAGACAAATATCGGAACACTGCTTTCTTCGACGAAAACGGTAAGAAGGCCGAGCCTGTCTACTCGGCAGTGACGTCCCATTTCATCCTGAAAATCATGGGTGACCGGGCTCTCATCGCCGATTTCGATCCGGAAAACGAACAAGCCGTATTAGCCTGTCGCAAACTGGACGGCCTGGAGAACTACCTTAAGCAGGTCAAGGCCAAATACTTGTCCTGGCAGAACGAAAATTAACTGAATTCCGGTCGTGTACGCCGACAGCATGCGCGACCGGAATAAGCCCCGTGCTGTGGATAATTTCTCTCAGGTGGGGAATATGACCCCGTCAGGAGGCCCCAAACAGTATTTCGTGGGGGCTTAATGCGTTTATTTGTGGAAATACAGCATGGTCTGTTTTTTGCTCTGTTGAAAATTGGACCTTTGAAGTATTGACAACAACACCCGTCGTTGCTCGACCTGAGTGTCGAGATCTGAATCCTCGAGATGAGCATCCCGGATGCCGGCGACAAAGCATCGATCCCTTTGTTGTTTACTCAACTGTACCGTCGGATGATCAGCGCAAAAAAAAACCGGCCGAAATTGAATCGATTTACGGCATTACTAATAGAGAAGCCGTTACTTTCATGGAGGTCTGACATGAAAGGTTCTATCTTGATCACGATTTGTTTGAGCGTGATATCCGCGGCACTGTGGGCCGGCGATTCGGTCGCCGTGGAGGAATTTACCATAGGAAAAAGAAACGCGCGCGGTACGCAAATCAAAGTAGTCTGGTCCGGTGAAACGGATACCACGGACCAATATTTTATATTCGGACATGAAGTCGGCCAAGCGGCTTGTCTCGTGGACAGCTTGCCCTGGAACCGGGTGGACACCAAGCTGCTGTCGGCTGAGCAACAATGGCACAAACGCGGTGAGTTCAACGATTTGCACGCCTTGACCGCACCGGGTTCCATCGGCAGCGACAACACCAACTATGTCGTTTACTTGGGCCGCATCGGCGAAGATGCCGATTTCGACGTGATCGGCCTGGCGCGAGGCAAAGAATATCACTTCCACCTGTTTCCCTCCCTTTGGCCCGATCCCGCGAATCTTCCCATGGCCGCTTTGAAACCCGCTGCCAAAATGCTCTCCGTGCTCGATCTTCCCCGCTGGGAACCGGCGTCCATTCCGGTCCAAACCTTGCCGGCGATCAGCCGGGCCCGGGTTTGGGAAGATGACTGGCCGGTTTGCCTGGTAGCGCAGACCCCCGAACTGAAGCCGATGCAACGAACGATCGCCCAAACGCCGGTCGAACCCGTCAAACCGGTCCCGGTCCAGGTTGCTGAAACAGTGCCGCCGGCGCCCGTGGAAGAGACGCCCTTGCCCTTGTGGGTGCTCATCCCCATTCTTCTGGTCGGCCTGCCGGCGGCCGCTTTTCTATTCGAGGGTACTCCGGAGCTTCCCTTCGAGCGTATTCTCGGCCTGCGTATGAAAACATCCCTGGATCTCGGGCGTCAGGGCATTCAGCACGCCGATTCGGAATCGCTGCTTGCCCTGCCTCGATTCCAATTCAAGTTGACCCGGGATACCGGTCGACAAATGGTTTCCGCGGCGCGACTCATAGACCGAAGAGCGGCCGGATTGCAGATGCCCGGTCTGCACCTTCACATCGTACCGGATGCGGGTCGCCGGGTGGTTTCGACCACGCGCTCGATCCGGCAACGGGATGAACGGGCCGCAACATCCACAACATCCACATCCACCGGTTCCCTGTTCCGGCTGCCCGGATTGCGCTGTCGCATCGTACCCGATCACGGTCGACAAACCGTCACCACGCCGGGTTCCCTGCGCGCCGCCGACAAGAGCACCGTTCCCTGGGGCTCGCTGCTTCCCATGCCGGGTCTCAAATGCCGCATCGTTGCCGATCACGGTCAACAAACCGTCTCCCTGGAACATATCATCGGCAACCATGATGACCTGAAACTGATCGAGGGCATCGGCCCGGTCATCACCCGACTATTATATAAAAACCGAATCAGAACCTTCGCCGACCTGGCCGCTGCAGATGTCGCCGCACTTCGCCGAATGTTGGATCGACTCCATTTATATATGATCGATCCGACCACCTGGCCGGAACAGGCCGCACTTGCCCGTGACGGCCGCATGGACGACTTAATCAGCCTGCAAGAAGAATTATTTGCCGGTCGGCGCATCGTTTTAAGGAGCGCATCATGAACGCCACAGCTGAAAGCATCAAAGATTTATTTTCACTACAGAATATGGACGCCGAGCAAATTGAGGCCGTGACCTCCGGCGAGGCGTTCGAGAAGATGAAACAGGACCTGGGCAAAGATTCCAAGTCGTTTGTATTGCAGAAAATGTTGCCGGAATTATTGAAGCGGTTGGACGAGATGCTTGACCTGGACATCACCACCATGTTGACCAATGCCTGGGCCAAAAACGAAGAGCTGGCGGCTTTTGCGGCCGACCAGGAAGGCGACGAACCCGAGACGGTGCCCCTGGTCACGCACACCATTACCTCGCATCACGAACCGCACCTGGACCTGGAAATCAAGGGCCTGGGCAAAACCCTGACTGGCATCACCTTGCAGATCGACCTGACGCTGACCCTGGACGGCGCGACGCTTACCTTCCAAAAGGGAAAGTTGATCGAGATCGCGCCCGGCTCCTGTAAGGTCGGCGGCAGGATGAGCTACAACGACCTCACCTTGCTGGAGAAGGAAAGCGGTCCGTTGCAGTTGCCGCAAAAGTGGACTTTTGAAGAAGGCTTGACGCTTCCCGTACTCAACGAGCCCGCCGAAGAGGAGAATCTCGCGCCGGTTGAAGGCGAGTAACCTGCCGATAAATCCCGAATATCGACGGGTCCGTCGGGAGCGACTGACGGCGGGCTAGTCCCGGTCGAACCATATGGGCGGATCGACTTCACTACCGCCGACAATGCCGCCTCTGATGCGAGCCGCGTCACGGTCTTCCAAGGGCTTTTTCTTCAGGGATAAAAGAGTTTTTTTCATGGGAGCCTCCTTAGTGCACACTCTATTAAACGGCCCCGGGGAAGGCGCGGTTTCAGCGAGTGCGAACCCAAGTGCAGATTCTCCCGGTCCCCATCTTGAAAAGCGCTGAACCGGCGTTCATTTAATGCTTTACTTTTGGCCCGGACGCGTGTTTAATTAGGCGTCGGGAAGATATTCATTTCTACCCGCAATGATGTGTGATATGGTCTTTGGCTTGGGTTTATAGGTTTTTTCGGCCCCGTATCACAATTTTGCGGACGAACGTCGAAAAACGGTTTGATGCCGCGATCCGCAACGTAACTAACGCGCCGCCGCGCTTTCTCAAAGGAGATTGTTAAATGAGCAAACTCAACATCGCCTGCCTGCTCGCGCCCATGGTCAACACCGAAGCGTCCATGGATATCGTGGCCGGCAAAGTGCTCTCCGGCCCCAAGAAAATCATGGGGAAATACGGTGAAATCGGCCTGGAAACAGCAATTACCTACGGGGAAGAGAACCCCGACCAGATTCATACGGACATTTTGTCCGTAGGGAAGGCCAAAGAAGTGGCTACCTTGCAACAAGGCGCCATTGCCATGGTGCAGCCCAAAAAACATCCCGGTACCCTGGGCGTGCACGCCCTGGAAGTGGATGATATCGACGAGAGGGACGCCTTTGCCGTTGCCGACCTGTTGACCGGCATGATCAAAGGCCTCGAAAACCAACCGGACCTGATCTTCACCGGACGCGAATCCTGGGATTACTCCCACGGCGTGGTGGGTCCCGCGGTAGCTCAAAAGCTGGGAATCCCCTACTACTCCGGGGTCAACGAAGTCAAGCTCAACGACGATTTCAAATCGGTCACCGCCACCTTCACCCAAGGAAATGACAAGCTGGTCTACAACATCGCCCTGCCCGCGGTGTTCGGCACCACCGACTGGCTGAACGGCAAGGACGCCGCCCGCTTCACCTCGCTGAAGGGCGTCATGATGGCCAAGAAGTTCAAGCGCACCGTGGTGGGCGCGCCTTGCGAGGGTGTTGACAAAACCGTCATCAACGGAATCGAAGAAGTGAAATCCGAGCGCAAGAACCGCAAACTGGAAGGCGATGAGGGCCCCGCTCTGGCCAAGGCCGCTTTCGACATCCTGGTCAACCAGGACAAGGCGCTGGTGCTGGGCGGCTCCGGCGGCAGCGGCGGTGACGGCGGCGCCGGTGATGTCAGCTGGGCCGATGCATCCGGTCTCGACTTCAGCGGCGACGTGGTCCTGATGGCCGATCACGACGGCTTGAAGGTTCGCATGTCCACCCATCAGGCGCTGTCCCAGGCCCGCATGGTTGCCGATGCCATGGGTAAAAACGTGACCCTGCTGGTCATGACCTCCGACGCCGCCAACCTGGGCGCGGGCTGCGGCGCATTCGGCGCCGATCGCGTGGTCGCGGTGGAAAGCACCGACCTGAAGCACCCCAATCTGGAAAACGTCAGCGCCCACCTGGTCAAGCTGTTTGCCGGCGGCGCACCCGCCTCCTTCATGACCGTGGCCGATGAACTGGGCCGCGACACGGCCGCCTACATGGCTTCGAACTTCGGCGGCGGCCTCTTGCAGGATGTGGTGTCCTTGAGCGCGGACGGCGGTTCCTTCAACGGTAAGCGCATCGTCTCCAACGCCCGCTATATCACCGACGAATCCATTACCGACAACGGCGGCTGCCCGGTTGTCAGCATCCGCGCCACCGCATTCGATCCCGTCGACGCTCCGCGTGAGGCTACCTACCACAAAGTCGCCTCCGGTACGGCCGAACTGAAAGCATCCCTGCAAGAAGTGGTTGCGGGCCAGAAGACCAAGGGCGTGCCTTTGCCCGAGGCCAGTATCGTCATCGCCGGTGGTCGCGGCTTGAAAGACGCCGCCAACTTCTCGCACCTGGACTCCCTGGCCGATCTGTTGGGCGCTGCCGTCGGCGCATCCCGTGCGGTGACCGACCTGGAGTGGGTACCCAACGACAAGCAAATCGGTCAGACCGGCATCACGGTCGCCCCGGAAGTCTACATCGCGGTCGGTATCTCCGGCGCCATCCAGCACCTTACCGGTATCCTGGGCTCCAAATACATCGTGGCGGTCAACCCGGACGGCGACGCACCCATCCACAAACACGCCGACCTGAGCATCATCGACAAGTGGGAAAACGTATTGCCCACCCTCATCGACTCGGTCAAAGCCGGCAGCTAAACGCCAAAATGAACCAAAACAACGGGAAAAGCGGGTCTTCGGGCCCGCTTTTCTTGTTTTGGGTTTAATTTTCGATGTTCATGGAATGTTACCTTTTTGATTGCAACAACAAGTATGTAATGGTAAGGTCGTGAAAGAAAACAAGGTCTGCTTTTTTTGGACCGGTAATCTGTAACTATTTGATATTATTTACCGTATATAAAGCAAGGAGGTGGCCGGTGAATTGGTTCAAAAAGAAAAAAGAGAATGTAGACCCAACCAAACCGAAGGTCTACACCAATAAAGTTACCGGCCAACTCTATGTCAAGCCGGAAGAACGCATGAAGTCGAGGGTCTTCCAACGGCAGCTTGCCGATCTCAAGCAGCGACTGGCCGATTTCAGCGCGTAACGCTCTCTTAATGGACTGGAGAGGGACCGCTCCGTTATTTCTCATTTCGCTGACGGCGGGATATATTTTCAGTAAGTATTGGCGGTTTACGCGCTGGACCGCTTCGCGAGCCGAGGGACAGCGACTTTTATTTGAATCTGCTCAATGGGGCACCGGATTGACCCTGTTGTCCTGGATGCTGTTTGCCAATCTGGAAATGGTCTCCACAGATTTCAAAGCCTGGTTGATGAGCCTGACGGCAGATACGCCTCTGCTTCCTGTTTTCCTTGGTGCGCTTCTTTTGAGTTTACTGCTTCCTTTGATCTTGAATTGGTGTGATTCATCTGCCGGTCGCCGTGTCATCGACCATCACGGCAGTGAGCTGGATAAGCTGATGCTGTGCGCCCTGGATAAAGAGATGATGGTTTCCGTGACGCTCAGCAACAAAAAACTATATATCGGATGGCCGGTGGAAACGCCGGAGCCTCACAAAGAAATGGAGTACGTGCGGATCTCGCCCGCGTTCAGCGGGTACCGCGGCGAGGACAATCAGATAAACATCTCCACCCAGTATCTTTCAGTTTATAAAAAAATCGCTTCTGAAAATATCACCGACCGAGTCTTTGAAGACTTCGACATCGTGATTCGTAGCGAGGAGATTGTGCATGCAAATCTTTACGACTCGGGGTTAGGCGGGGATATCTTCAAGCTGGAGGAGTTGAAAACCGATAGCTGAGTGGAATGTCACAGGTCTCTAGGATCAGGTCTCGCCGAAGGGCGGCATCTTTCCATGTTGAGCGGGCGGCACCATGGGGGCGAACAGGGAATCCCCGCCGTCTATCTTCAGGGTTTCGCCGGTGATAAAAGCCGCGGCCGGCGAGAGTAGGAAGAGGATGGCGGCGCTGCATTCGGCCTCGGTGCCCAGCCGAAAGGCCTGGTTGAATGCGGCGGTAGCCTGCGCCGCTTGTTGGAATTTGGGATCATAGGTGCTCAGTCCGCTGGAGGCAATGGTGCCCGGCGCCACCGCGTTCACGCGCACGCCGTGCCTGCCCCATTCCACGGCCAGGGACTTGGTTAAATTGTCGACACCCGCTCTGGCCGCTCCGGTGTGCGCCATCATGGGGAAACCTCGCCAGATATTGGCGATTACGTTGACGATCGATCCGCCGCGTTTTTTCATGCAGGCTGTAAAGACCTCACGCGTCATTTGAAATGTTCCGGTGAGATTGGTCTCGATAACCGCGTGCCAACCCCTGGAGTTGATTGCCTCGGCCGGGGAAGGGAACTGTCCGCCCGCGTTGTTAATCAGCAGATCGATAGGGCCCGCTGCCTCGACAGCCGCCGCCACGGCCTCGCGAACACTTTCCTCTTCGCGAATATTGCAGACCACGGCAAACGCCTTGCCGCCCTCGCCTTCAATGGTTTCCACGGCCTTGTCCAATTTCTCCCGCTTGCGACTGGCCAGGACGACAGTCGCGCCCAACTGGGCCAATTCTCGGGCCGTGCGCAGGCCGATGCCGGTGCCGCCGCCGGTGACCAGCGCGGTTTTTCCCTCAAACAGCGATGCATTGAAAATCGTTGCAACCATAACGCCTCCTCAAACGGTGCAAGTCTAGCACGGACACGGGCCCGTGGTGCCGGAGACTTGCGTATAGCCGGGTGACTTTTAGCGGAAGCCCATCATGCGGTTGGGCCTCACTTTCAGACGTTGGTCCAAGGTGTTCAGCGTGCCCACGCGCCGGAGGCCGTTCTTGAGGCGTTTCAGTTGAACGCCGGCGCCGACCGCCGCTTCCAGCGTTTGATCCAAGGGATGAACACCCCGGATTCCCAGCACCAGGTAGGTCGCTTCCACGAAGTTGACCTTACCCGCGGGATCGGAGAATACCCAACCGGCATCGTCGTATCGGATCTCGATCCAGCGGTGCAGCACTTCCCCCTCTAATAAGCGACGGGTAGCGTCTTCGCGGCGAAATGCGACGCCGGTGACATAGCGGGCCTCCACGCCCATCTTGTCCAAAATGAAAAGGGCAAGGTTGCAGTAACCCACGCAGTTTGCCTTACGGGTTTTCATTACCGTCGCCACGTCCTGCGCGCCCCCGGCCGTTTGACTGTAATCGATTTCCGTACGCAACCAGTCCATGATCAAGGCGACCTGATCCGCAAAGAAACCGGGCGCCGCCATATTCAGCCGCATCTCCAATTTGGCCAGTGCGTCGGGGAAGCCGGAGACCACCTTACCACGCATACGGGAACCCAACCGTCGGTTTCCCACTTCAATCTGAATATCCCATTTCCCGTTCTTCAACCGCACATCCTGGCTGAAGCCGTTATTGCTGTAATCGGAGAGGACCAGGGAGGCTTGCTTGGGAGTTACCTGATAATACGCCTGTTGTTTGCCCACCATGACCCGGGCGCCGGGCGGCGCCAATAACAGGTAGAGGACGGGCAGTAAGGCGGCATTCATGCGCTCAGTCCTCCGGCGTGTCCGCGGCTTCATCCGGGGCGCCCGAATCCTTGCGGTTTTTGGTGGCCCAGGCGTGCAGCACGCCGTTGATGAAGGTGCCGCTCTTGTCGGAATTGAACATCTTGCCCAGCACCACGGCCTCGTCGACAACCACCCGCCAGGGGATATCGCTGGTCTGCAACAATTCGAAGAAGGCCAGTTGCAAGATGATGCGATCGATGAGCACGATACGGTCCAGCGTCCAATTCTTCAGGTAGGCGCTGATTTCCAGGTCCAACTCGGAGGCGTGATCGATCACCCCGCGCACCAGGAATTCGGTGAAATCGCGCGTCCCGGCATCGGCCTTGGCGCCTTGCCAGAACAGTTCCATATCTGTTTCAAGCTCGTGTCCGGAGAAGTGGTGCTGGTAGATCATTTGTACCGCGAGCTCGCGGCCCCGGCTGCGACTGGCCATGGGTGAATCGCTCCTCTAGGGGCTCCATGCGTCGAATTGGAGCCGATCAAGCGGTTTAGTGTAACAGGTACGAGGCATGATGAGTAGTCTTAGCGTTGCAGATAAGCAAGCAAAAGGGTCCCTGATGCCTTTATATCGGGTAGCCGACCGGCAGACATGCCCTCAACGGATGCAGATGCCGCCGTCGACCGGGATGACCGTGCCGTTAAGGTAGGCACCCGCGCGTGAAGCCAGGAAGATGGCGATACCCGCCATGTCGTCGGGACGACCGATTCGGTTCAGCGGACAGGTGGCCTCGATTTTTTGCCGGTGGGTTTCCAACAGTTGCCTGGTCATCTTGCTTTCGAACGGACCGGGCGCGACCGCGTTGACCGTCACGTGTTTGCCGCCCAGTTGCACCGCAAGTACCCGGGTCAATTGATGCACGCCGGCCTTGGAAGCCGAGTAGGAGTAGTTTTCCACCATGGGAACCATAATGCCGTCGATCGAGCCGATATTGATCACCCGCGCCGGATCTTCCGCGCTGCCCGCCTTTAGCAACAGGGGCAGCAGTTGTTGGGTCAGGAAGAAGACCGATTTCACGTTGAGGTCCATGATTTTATCGAAGCCGACCTCGGGAAACTCGGCAAGAGGCTGACCCCATACGGCGCCCGCGTTGTTGACCAGGATGTCCAGCTTCTCCTCGCGCTTGGACAGTTCCTCGGCCAGGGCCTTGCAATTGCTCACCTCGGAAATATCGGCGGGCAGGGCGACACAGTGACCGAAGGCGCTCAATTCCTCCGCAACCGCGGCGCAGACCTCTGCCTTGCGCGAACTGATATAGACCCGGGCGCCCGCCTCCACGTAACCTCGGGCTATCATCAAGCCGATGCCGCGAGAACCGCCGGTGATGAGGGCGGTTTTACCCTCGATGGAAAACAGGGAAGATACGTTGACGGGCGTGCTGTGCGTTTGGGACATGGGGCCTCCGTGGTGATGTTGTCAACACCGGGTTGTTTGTAGCCGGGGAAAAGCCGGTGCCCTTTTCTTTTACCATGATTAGGGTTTAAAATAGGACATGCCTGACCAATTAGTTTACGGTTTCACCGGAAGAAACAGTTCTTCCAGGGAGAGTCACCATGAAGATCTTTGAGAAAATCTACGCGGGCGGTCGTTGGATCGTGCCCGCCTCAACACTTACCACCGATGTCATCGATCCCTCCACGGAGGAGATCATCGGTCGTGTCCCGCTGTGTAACGCGGAAGACATCGATTCAGCGGTCAAGGCCGCGCGCGACGCCTTTCCCGCCTGGGCCGACAGGCCGCTGCCCGACCGCGTCGACTACCTGCGCCGCATAGCCGCCGCCATGAAGGCGCGGTCCAAGGAAATCGGCGCCTGTATCGCTCAGGAAATGGGCATGCCCTTGAAATTGGCCAAAATGATCCAGGCGGGGCTGCCGATCGGCACCATGGAAGGTTACGCGGACATTGCCGAAAAATTCCCATTCGAAGAAACGGTCGGCAACTCGTTGATCATACGCGAACCCGCCGGTGTTTGCGGTTTCATCACGCCTTGGAACTACCCGCTGCACCAGATCGTGGGCAAGGTAGCGCCCGCGCTTGCCGCCGGATGCACCATGGTTCTCAAGCCTTCCGAGGTCGCGCCCCTGAACGCCTTCCTCCTGGCCGAGATCATCCACGAGGTGGGTTTGCCCGCCGGCGTCTTCAACCTGGTCAGCGGCGAGGGGCCCATTGTCGGCGAAGCCCTGGCCAGTCACCCCGAGGTGGACATGGTGTCCTTTACCGGCTCCACCCGTGCGGGGATTCGGGTTGCCGAACTGGCCGCGCCGACGGTCAAACGCGTGACCCAGGAACTTGGCGGCAAGTCGGCCAATATCATTCTGGACGACGCCGATTTTGAGAATGCCGTGGCCAAAGGCGTGCAGGATTGTTATCTGAACTCCGGGCAGACGTGCAGCGCGTTGACCCGCATGCTGGTCCCCGAAGAGCGCATGGAAGAGGCGGCAGCCGTCGCCAGGGCGGCGGCGGAGCGCTTCACCCCGGGACCGGCCATGGAGAGGGGCACGCGCCTGGGTCCGCTGGTATCGCACGCTCAACGCGAGCGGGTGCGCTATTACATCAAAAAGGGCATCGAGGAAGGGGCCCGGCTGATTACCGGCGGTCCCGAGGCGCCTGAAAACCTGCCCGCGGGCTATTTCGTCAAACCGACAGTATTCGCAGACGTGAAGCCGGAGATGACGATCGCGCGCGAGGAGATCTTCGGGCCGGTGCTCAGCATCATGTCCTATCAGGACGAGGATCACGCGGTCAGCCTGGCCAATAACAGCGAGTACGGGCTGAGCGGTTCGGTATGGTCGAGCGATGTGGAGCGCGCCAAAAAAGTAGCGCGACGCCTGCGCACCGGCCAGGTGTACATCAACGGCGGGCGACACAACCCGCTGGCGCCGTTCGGCGGCTACAAGAAGTCGGGCAACGGCCGCGAGTTCGGCACACACGGACTGGAAGAGTTCCTGGAAGTCAAAGCCATGCAACTCTAGGCATAGGAGCCCCGCCGTCCGTGCGGCGGGGTTTCGTCTTAGCCGGCTAAAGGTCGCCTCAGTGTGATTCGGCGGAACAAAAGGTCATCGCCGACAGCAGCCGTTCCGCGAGAACCGCGGCCCGGAACATCCGACTTTTCGGGTAGGCTGCCGGCGTTGAACCACTTTGACACCGGGCAGCTTATTGACCGAGGGAACCCTTTACGAGAGAGTGAGTGACTATGAAGTGCGGCATTTTTCCGAAACCGGACGTATCTTGAAAAAACGCCGGTTAATTTCGTTGTTCCTCAAGATTTTTCTATTTTTGGCGATGGAGTTTGATAGCCTTATGAGGCTGCCTTTTCACATCACGGCCGCCCTCGGCCGGTGCGGACAAAACCGCCTCGACTCACCACTTAATCTCGGGTTCTCGCCAACCCATTTTCGGACGGAGACCATGGACATTTTGACCCAGATTGTCGACCGAACCAAAGAGATCGTCGCCGAGCGTTCAGCCGGGATTCCCTTGGAAAAAATGAAAGCCTTTGCGGCGGAATCGACCCATCGAACCAACAGCCTGGCGGCCCGGCTGGTCAGCGAGCAGCCGCATGTGATTGCCGAGTTCAAGCGCCGCAGTCCCTCGCGGCCGAATATCAATATGGACGCCGATCCTGTGGATGTGGCTCGGAAATACAAGAAGGGCGGCGCTTCGGCCATGAGTGTTTTGACCGAACCCGATTTCTTCGCCGGCTCTCCCGAGGATTTGAAGCGCGTTCGCGCCGCGGTGGACATGCCGTTGCTGCGCAAGGACTTTCTCGTCGATCCCTACCAGTTTTATGAAGCACGCGCCATGGGCGCCGATCTGGTGTTGTTGATCGCCCGTATTTTGGAGCCCGCGCAGCTTGCCGAATACACGCACCTTGCTCATGATTTGGGCATGGAAGTGCTTTGCGAAATCCACGACATGGAAGAGATGGAAACGGTGGGCGATGCGCCGGTCGATTTCATCGGCGTCAACTGCCGCGACCTGAAGCAATTCTCCACCAATCTCGACCTGTTGGTGGACCTCACCAAAGAGTTGCCCAAGGGCATTCCCTGGGTAGCCGAAAGCGGCATGCACTCCACGGAAGATGTTTTGCGTCTGTATGAGGCCGGTTACCGACTGTTTTTGATCGGCGAGTACCTCATGAAGAACGAGGATCCGGTTTCGCGTTTGAAGGACATTACCGCCCTATGACAGAGATCAAGATCTGCGGTTTGACCCGCGAAGAAGATGTAGACGCGGCCCTGGCTTTCGGCGCCACCATGCTGGGTTTCATCCACGTGCCCGGCACGCCGCGTTTTTCCGACATCGACAGGTTGCGTCAATTATTGCCGCGCGCCGCGGGCAAAGCCAAAACCGTGCTGGTGGTCCAAGACCTGCCGGCTGATCAATTGGACCTTTTGCGGGCAGAATTAGCATTTGACCTTTTCCAATTTCACGGCCAGGAGCCACCCGAACACCTCTCCCGATGGAAGGGCTATAAGGTGATCCACATGCGCGGCGGCGCACCGGACCCCGAGGAACTGAAGCGTTACGGCACGCCGTTCCTCCTGGACACCCAGGTGCGCGGTCAAAAAGGCGGCACGGGCAAAACCTTCGACTGGACGGTATTGCCCGGTATCCACGGCGACTGCCTGGTTGCCGGCGGCTTGACGCATGAGAATGTGGCAGAACTGATCACCCGATATCGGCCCTGGGGGGTGGATGTTTCCAGCGGCGTGGAGGCATCACCCGGGCAGAAAGACCACAACAAACTGCAACAGTTTATTACCAATGCAAGGAGAGCAAGCGCGGCATGAGTGGACAAGGCTACAACCAACCAGATGAAACCGGTCACTTCGGCAAGTACGGCGGTCAGTACGTGCCCGAAACCTTGATGCCCGTTCTGGGCGAATTAGAGGAGATGTACAAGGCGCTGGACGACGACTTCTGGCAAGAGTACCATCACATCCTCCGTCAGTACGTGGGCAGGCCCACACCCCTCTACGATGCGCAACGCTGGAGCGAAGCAGCGGGCGGCGCGCGGATCCTCATCAAACGCGAGGACCTGAACCACACGGGCGCGCATAAGATCAACAACACCATCGGTCAGATCCTGCTGGCGCGCAAGATGGGCAAAAACCGCATCATCGCGGAGACCGGCGCCGGCCAGCACGGCGTGGCCACCGCCACCGTTTGCGCGCTGTTCGACCTGCCCTGTATCGTCTACATGGGCGAGGAGGACGTGGAGCGTCAGGCCTTGAACGTCTACCGCATGAAACTGCTCGGCGCGGAAGTCAGACCGGTAGGCAGCGGTTCCAGAACCCTGAAGGACGCCACCAGCGAGGCCATCCGCGACTGGGTGACCAATGTGCACGACACCTTCTACATCATCGGTTCGGTGGTGGGCCCGCACCCCTACCCGGCCATGGTGCGCGACTTCCAGAAAGTCATCGGCGAAGAGACCCTGCGCCAGTTGGACGAGATCGGAGCGAAAGCCGATGCCGTCGTGGCCTGCGTGGGCGGCGGCAGTAACGCCATGGGCATCTTCTATCCCTTCATCGGCAAGGGCGCGCGGCTCATCGGCACCGAGGCGGCCGGTCATGGTGTGGAAACCAACCAGCATGCGGCCTCCATCTCCAAGGGCAAAGCCGGCGTGCTGCACGGCTCCATGTCCTACCTCTTGCAGGATACGGGCGGTCAGGTAACCTTGCCCCACTCCATCTCCGCGGGCCTGGACTATCCCGGCATCGGCCCCGAACACGCCTATCTGCGCGACCAGGGCATTGCCGAGTTCGTACCGGTCACCGATGAGGAGTCGTTGGAGGGCGTGCAGTTGTTATCGCGTCTGGAGGGCATCATTCCGGCATTGGAATCGGCCCACGCGGTCTACCACACCAATAAGCTGGCCGCCGAAATGGGCAAGGATCAAACCATCGTGCTCAATCTCAGTGGTCGCGGCGACAAAGACATGAACACCTATATGAAACATATCAAGCTAGGAGACTGACGTGAGCAAACACCTGGTTCCCTACCTGACGGCCGGCTTTCCCAAACTGGAATGGTTCGAAGACCTGGTCAAGGCCTTGGATAACAACGGCGCCGATTTCATCGAGATCGGCGTACCCTTCTCCGACCCAATCGCGGACGGTCCCACCATCCAAAACTCCTCGCAGGTGGCCCTGGACAACGGAGCGTCCGTGCAGTGGATCCTGGACGAAGTGGCCCGCTTTCGCGCCGACATCCGAGCCGAGTTGATCTTCTTCACCTATTACAATCCGTTAACCGCCATTGCCGATGACCTGGACGGCGTGGCGCAAAAGCTGAAGGACCTGGGTTTCCACGGCGTGCTGGTGCCCGACCTTTCGCTGGAGCAGGCGAAGCCTTTGATCGAAGCCCTGCAGAAAGTGGGTATGCACTACATCCCGCTGATCGCCCCGACCACGCCCGAAAAGCGGCTGGAGTTCATCGCACCTTACACCACCTCGTTCGCCTACGGGGTTTCGGTAACCGGTGTGACCGGCGCCCGCGCCGGTGTTTCCTCCGGCCTGGACGAGTACCTGGCTCGGGTGCGTCGCCACCTGAACCAGTTCGTGGTCGGCTTCGGGATCTCCACCCCGGAAGACGCGGCCAAAATCAGCAAGGTCGCCGACGGCGTGGTGGTGGGCAGCGCGCTCATCCGCAAGCTGGAAGGCACCACAACCAGGGAAGAAGCGGTCAAGGCTGCCGGTGATTTCATCGGGTCCCTGCGGGCGGCTATCGACGCAACTTAATCCTCGACTTTTTCGGGAACAGATTCCAAAAAGCGGGGTGAAATTGAAATTGGGGTGAGGGTGAACCGAATTCTCACCACGCCGATCCTTCTTTCGGCCCGATTTCATTTCACAACCTGAAGAATCCAGGTATAGCAAGGGTTCCGCTGATATATCAATTTGAGTCGGAAGCCTATGTGCAACGTTGCACATAGGCGACTTACTCAGTGGGAAGGCCATGGACAGTATTGCACATAGGCTCCCTACTCAGTGGGAAGGCTATGGACAGTACTGCACA